>ERZ1292625.201-Hain-H41-01um-R1-201-length-104098-cov-10_pt2 | contig 11349 bp, 11 predicted proteins | sample MGYA00564400_ERZ1292625 | MGnify/ENA primary metagenome ERZ1292625 (study PRJEB36523, sample SAMEA6512639) | groundwater metagenome | collected 2019-01-08 | study: AquaDiva: Metagenomics assemblies of 32 groundwater samples
AGAGTCAATTTTTAATGGCTGTCATATTAAGCAAAAAGCCCCTTTCTGCGGCGGAGAAGGACCTCAGCAGAGTCCGCAAAGGCCGCGACCTCTCCTTTTTTGACCTCGTTTCTATTGACCAAGTAACGCCCGATGACCTCGGGCTTTTGTATGATGTCGCGCGCCGGTTCCGCGACTACAAGACCTACAAGTTCTCGTTCAACAAAGGTTCCTCGCAGGTAAACGCGTTCTTCGAACCCTCGACACGTACGAGCTCGAGTTTCGACCTCGCCGCCAAACAGCTCTCGATGGATACGGCCGGTGTCAGCTCCAACAGCTCGGTGGAAAAGGGGGAGAGCTATCTCGACACGGTACAGACCATCGACTCGTACAATGTGAAGACGATAGTCATCCGTTCCAAAGAAAGCGGAGTGCCCGCAGTGGCCGCGCGATACACGCAGGCTGCTATCGTAAACGCGGGCGACGGCTGGCACGAACATCCGACGCAGGCGCTCCTCGACGGCCTCACCATGCTCGACCATTGCAAGTCGAAAGATATGAAAGGCCGTGTCGTCGTCATCGTCGGCGACATCATGCACTCGCGCGTCTTCGGTTCGCTCGTCCGACTTCTGAAAATGTTGAAGGCCGAGGTGCGCATCAGTGCACCGCTCACGCTCATCCCCGAAGACGTCGAGAAATTCGGTGTGAAGTGGTACGGCAAAGTGGAAGAAGCGCTCGCCGGAGCCGATATCGTCTACGCACTGCGGGTTCAAAGCGAGCGCGGCGCCAACGGGTTCATTCCGACACTGCGCGAGTACTCAAAAATGTTCGGTATCTCGCGCAAACGCCTCGACCTCGCCAAGAAAGACGCCATTCTCATGCATCCCGGCCCGGTCATCCGCGATATCGACGTGCACTCCGCGCTCGCGGCGGTGGACGAGCAGTCCTATATCTTGCGCCAAGTGGAGAACGGCATGGCAGTGCGCAAAGCCTTGCTCTGGCTCATCGTCGACAGAATGGACGGCAAGAAAAAGACGTTCACACGCAAATAGCATATGAGCACACTTCTTATCGCCGGCGGACACGTGATAGACCCGAAAAACGGTGTCGATGGCGTTGCCGACGTGTTCGTGCGTGACGGCAAAATCGCGGCGGTCGGCAGGAATCTCAAAGAGAAAGCGGACAAGAAAATCGACGCAAAAGGACTCACCGTGACGCCGGGGCTCATCGACCTGCATGTGCACTTCCGCGAGCCGGGGAGGGAAGACAAAGAAACGTTTGAGACCGCTTCCAAGGCGGCTCTCGCCGGCGGCATTACCGCCGCGGTCGCGATGCCGAATACCAATCCTATCGCCGACAATCAGACCGTCGTCGAATTCATATTGAAGCGCTCGCGCGACCTCGACCTCATCAACATTTACCCGACTGGCGCCATCACCAAGGGGCAGGAAGGCGCGATGCTCTCGGAGATAAACGAGCTCAAAAACTCAGGTGCTGTCGCGATTACCGACGACGGTCATGATGTGCAAAAAGAGGGAGTGCTGAAGCGCGCGATGGAATACGCGCGCACTTGCGGCGTTCTCCTCATGAGTCACTGCGAGACGAAAGACCTCACCGAAGACGGTGTGATGCATGAAGGCTGGATCTCGACACAGCTCGGACTGCCGGGAAGTCCCGCGCTCTCCGAAGACATGGCCGTCTACAAAAATATTTTGCTTGCGGAGAAAACGGGTGCGCGGCTCCACCTCATGCACAATTCGACAGCCGGCTCAATGCGCGCTATCCGCGAAGCGAAAAAGCGCGGCGCAAAAAATATCACCGCGGAAGTCTCGGTCCAGCATTTCGCGCTCACTGACAAAGAGTGCATGGGATACAACACGCTCGCGAAGATGTATCCGCCTTTGCGCTCGCAGGAACACATCGACGCCATAATCGCGGGTATCAAAGACGGCACCGTGGACGCATTCACGACCGACCACGCGCCGCACATCGAGCCGGAAAAGCTGAAGGCATTCCAAGATGCGGCATTCGGCACCGTCGGGCTCGAGACGAGCTTCGCGGTGATGAATACATACCTCGTAAAGCCGAAACACATTTCGCTCAAGCAGGGCATCGAGAAAATGACATCCTCACCAGCGCGTATCATCGGCATCAACAAGGGGCATCTCTCGAAGGGAGCGGATGCGGATATCGCGATATTTGATACGGAAAAGGAATGGGTGGTTGATGAAAAGAAATTCCTCTCCAAGGGCAAGAATTCCGCATTCATCGGCAAGAAATTGCGCGGCAAAGCTGTATACACCATCGTCGGCGGGGTCGTGAAGTACGACAATGGAACTATCATCGCTTAGTTTTCTCGCGGATTCCGGCTCACTCATTTTGATGGCGGGCGGTTTTGTCGTCGGCATTCTGAGTGTCGTGTTCGGAGGAGGCATGTTTTTCTCGGTACCGCTGATGCAGTGGGTATTTCCGGGCATCACATTTGGTGCCGTGGTCGGCAATATCAAGATGGGCTCGTTGTTCCGTAGCATCGGCTCAACGTGGACGACGCGCACTCAAATAGAGTACCGGCGCAATATCGAAATATCCGCTCTCGCACTTGTCGGGACCGTGTGTGGCGCTTTCCTCATCGCATACCTGAGCCAAGCGTGGATTCTGCCCGCGACCATTCTTGCGGTCGTGTTTGCGGAACTCGCTCCGCGTATTGCCAGCCGCATCACCAACAAAACCTTTCACCTTGCCGCGTTTGTTTGCGGTTTCTACGCAGGTACGTTTGGTGCCGGTCTCGGTCTCATTCTCGTCGCGCTCGTGCGCTTGAAACATCCGGCTGATGCGGAGATAGCTCTCGTGAAAATTCAGGCACGATTCATTGAGTTTATGCTGGTAATCGTTGCTGTTGCCACACACTGGTACGGAGGCAACCTTCTGTTTGCGGTATGGTTGCCGTGGTCAATCGGTTCACTTGCGGGCGGCTATGTCGGCGGGCTGGTACTCTCGTATCTCTCCAAGTTCTCGGGAGTGGTTCAAAAGGTTATTTTGCGTGTCGCTTACGTGATATCGATCCTCACCGCAGCGGTGCATTTGTGAACGTTTGCTATACTGCGCTTCCATGAGAAGTGACAATAATAAAAAGGCGATTGCCTTGCACAAAAAGCTTGGCGGGAAAATCCGCATTGAACCTGCCGCGCCGGTGAGGAACCGTGCCGACCTCGCGCTCGTCTATACGCCGGGTGTGGCCGCAGTTTCTTCACTCGTTGCGAAAAATCCGAAACTTGCGCGGGAGTACACGATGAAAGGCCGCATGGTCGCGGTGATTTCCGACGGTTCCGCAGTTCTTGGTCTCGGCAACATCGGCGCGCTAGGGAGCTTGCCGGTGATGGAAGGGAAGTGTGCGATTTTCAAAAGCTTTGCCAATGTGGATGCGATACCGCTCGTCTTGGACACACAAAATGCGGATGAAATAGTGGAGACGGTCCTGCGTGTGGCGCCGGCGTTTGGCGGCATCAATCTGGAAGACATCGGAGCGCCGAAGTGTTTCGACATAGAGCGCCGCATCATCGAAAAATTGGATATTCCCGTCATGCACGACGACCAGCACGGTACGGCGGTCGTCGTCTTGGCCGCGCTCATCAATGCGTTCAAGGTGGTGAAGAAACAAATGAAGACCGCGCGCATCGTCATCTCCGGCGCGGGTGCCGCGGGAACGGCGATAGCAAAACTCCTCAAGGTCGCCGGTGCAGAACACATCATCATGATAGACAGCCGCGGGATAATCGACGGCACGCGACCCGAATCGCACAAAAAGCATCTGGCTTCATTCACCAACCCCGACGGCATCAAGGGCGGATTGCGCGAAGCGCTTGTCGATGCCGACGTACTGCTGGGCGTATCCGGACCCGGTCTTGCAACAGCGGCCGATATCCGGCTCATGAACAAAGACGCGATAGTGCTCGCGATGGCAAACCCGACTCCCGAGATAATGCCGGAGGAGGCGCTGCGCGGGGGAGCGAGGATAGTCGGCACGGGACGCTCGGACTACCCGAATCAGATAAACAATTCACTCGCATTTCCCGGCATTTTTCGCGGCGCGCTTGACCACCGCGTCTCCAAAATCACCGACAAGCACAAACTCGCCGCTGCACGTGCGATAGCTGCGCTTGTGAAAAAACCGACGGCAAACAAAATCGTCCCCGACATGTTCGACAAGCGCGTCGCCCCTGCAGTCGCCAAAGTTATCCGTTAGGTGTGCCTTTAAGTAAGTATGCTCTCGGTACCGATTAACAATCAATGTATCCAAGATATTACGCTATCGCGCAGATTGTGGATGTTGGATTATGAACCGAGCTTGAAGTATTTTCTGAGTGCGGCGTCGTTCTCAAGCTTCTCTACGATTGCATAACGAACGGCGTTTCCCAGGTGCATGTCGATTTTCAAAAGCGAAATCAGGTCTTCGCAGTCGTAGGGGAATACCCAGACGCTATCTTGGAAACATTGAAAACCGGCTTCCATCATAGTGCGACGCAGGTGGTCGCGATCAGTTTTGCGTCTCTCCGGAATATCAAACATCACGAGGCGCCACCGCTTATCCCATTTTTTGGGATGATGCGTCCTCTGCGCATTGAGTTGGATTTCGAGATTTGCGGCGCGCTTTCCCGCACTTGTTATCTCAACGCATTTTCTCCCGTCCTTGTGCGCAAATCGGACGTAACCCTTTTCTACCAGTCGCGACAGTACCGTTTTTGTTTGGTAGTTGATCCGGTATTTTTTCCTTCCGAACCCGCCCAGCAATTGCAATGTATTTGGTGCGACAGCTGTAAGGGCGAGAATTCCCGCTACCGCGACTGCACTAAGCACGGCTTGTTGGATGTAATCTTTCCGACGCTCTTTGCCTGCCTCTGTTTCGAGATTACCCATACTGTACTCCAAATACTAACATCCAAGATGTTACGCTACCGCGCGGATTGTGGATATGGAGGGTTGAGATAGTGTGTTTCGTACCGTAGACTTGGGAAATCCGCCTGTAGCTCAGTTGGTAGAGCGGTCGTCTTATACACGACTGGTCCCTGGTTCGAGTCCAGGCAGGCGGACAAGACAAATTGTGACGACGAGAAAAACAATGTGCTACCATTTCGCAATGGCGCACATCCACGAAAAGATAGATTTCACCGCGAGCGTCTTTATTGTGCACGGTAATACAGTGCTTCTGCATATGCACAAGAAGCTCGGTATCTGGCTACAGCCGGGTGGTCATGTTGAATTACACGAGGACCCTGTCGAAGCGGTCATGCGCGAAGCGAAAGAAGAAAGCGGACTTGCTGTGGAGCTTGTCGGGAAAACGCCGGAGTCCTTGAATACAAAGTTTGGCGCGCGCGAGCTCATGGCGCCGAGATACATGAACAGGCATTTTTTTGATGAGGCGCATACGCACGAGCATATCGACATGGTGTATTTTGCCCGCGCCAAGAGCGACGCGGCTGTGCCGGAAGAGGGAGGGGGAGAAGTACATTGGTTTACCAAGGCAGAGCTGCTGGACACGTCACTTGACCTTCTGCCCGATGTGCGCAAATACGCCCTCGCGGCACTCGAAGAATTGGCGGAATAACTTCATTAAGAAGACGTGTGTATAGGCGCGTTGCGCACCGCCGCCCGCGTGCCACAATGTGCCTATGAGAAAACTCACCCGTTTCGCGGTTGCCGCGATTATAACGCTTCCTTTTATTACGAGCGCTGCGACCTCGGCAGAATTGCAAGCGCAAGCACAGGCGCTTCTCGCGCAGGTGCAAGCGCTACAGGCACAGCTCGCTGCGCAGGGGATTACAGGAGGCACGGGCACGGGAGGCACGACGATACCGGTCTACACCGGTACGTCGGGTGTGAGCCCGGTTACCCCCGGCGTTAATTCAAGCGCGTGCCCGCTCATCGGTCGCGCACTCGGACTCGATGCCTCCGGAGACGATGTGTCGCGGCTTCAGCAATTCCTCGCACGTGACCCATCCGTGTATCCCGAAGCCAGAGTCACCGGCTATTACGGCGCTCTCACCGAGGCGGCGGTGAAGCGTTGGCAGACAAAATACAATATCGTTTCGTCCGGCTCCGCGGCTACGACAGGCTACGGCGTCGTCGGTCCGCGCACCGCGGCCGCGATTTCGCTTCAATGCTCGACCATGACGACTACGGGCGGAGGTGGCTCGACCGCCGGTCCGGTCAACACGACGCCGGGGATTATGGCCGGATTCATTCAGGTGACGCCGATTTCCGGCAATGCGCCGCTCAATGTCAAAGTGACGGTCACTGCCAATACTGCGGGCTCATGCTCGGGTGGCGTGTACCAACTTCAGTGGGGAGACGGCAGTTCGGTGCCGCAAATCGTGGTACCCGCCGGCAACTGCGGAACCGTCGTGCAAAATTACGCGCACCTCTATCTTTACGGCGGCACATACATCATCAAACTCTCTGCGGGAACGCACTCGACGAGCGCGACCATCGTCGTCTCGGGTCCCGGTGCTCCCGCCGTAGCTTCGCAACAGGAGACATTCAACGCGACGCCGACCAACGGCGACGCGCCGCTTACCGTCACGTTTAGCGGCACGGTCACGGGAACCAATCTCGGCTGGTGCGCGTCGGGATGCTCCAGCGCGCTTGAGTTTGGCGACGGTGCGACCGGCTCGGTACAGCTCCCGATTGCGACCAACGGTGTGGCCAATTATTCTCTCCAGCACACCTACTCGACGGGCGGCACGTACACCGCGAAGCTTCACCAGGGATCGGTGTCCTCGTCGCGTCTCGTCGGCAATCCCATCACGATATCGGTGACAACGAATGCCGCGACGTATTCGTACTCTCCGCTCGCGGTGACGCCGATTGTCAACGGTAATCCGCTTGCAGTGACCGCGCGGTTTGACCTCTTCTCATCCTGCACCGGCTACGACCTTTCGTGGGGCGACGGCACGGCGCACGTACTGCAAAACGACGGCGGCACCGCATGCGCGGCGACTCCCGTCACAAAAACGTTCTCGCATGTGTATGCAAATGCTGGCTCGTACACGATTTCGTTGAAACGCGGCCCGACCCTCTCGCGCGAGGACAGCGTCGCACTCGTCATCTCAAATCAGTAACCGATTTCATGGGACGTCACAACACAGTGCTCGCGACGATAGTGGTAGCCATGTTCATGCCGTTCACCGCGGGCGCCATCACTACCGACGAGGCGCTCGCTCAAATAGCGGCCCTGATCGCGCAAATAACGAAGCTGCAGGAACAAATCACACTACTCAATGCCTCCTCCGGCACATCGACTGTCCCCACCGTCATTCCGGTACGCGACGCCGTGCCCGTCGCACCGGGACCGGTATGTCCCGCACTGACGCGCCCGCTTTCTCTCGGTGCGACGGGAAGTGACGTCCGTTCGCTCCAATCGTTCCTCCTTTCGCAGGAATATCTCAATCAAGACGGTGTGACAGGGTATTTTGGCGCAATGACCGAATCGGCGGTCAAATTGTGGCAGAAGAATAAAGGCATCGCTTCTTCAGGCACCCCCTCGACGACCGGGTGGGGTTCCGTAGGGGCACAGACCCGCTCGGCGATATTTGCTTCATGCGATCCGGGCGTTCCGCAAAACGATAAGCTCTCCCTTACCGAGCGCGGACTTGCGGTGACGATAGATACGACGGTCAATGCTCAAAGGTCTTGTAAAGCGATGGAGTACACACTGGACTACGGAGACGGTTCGTTAGCGCAGAAGATATTTATACCCGCAGGTGCCTGCCGTCCGTTGCAACAAACGTTCGCTCACACCTATCGTTCAGGAGGCCGGTATACCATCGTGCTTTCTTCGGGGACTAGCCGTATAAACGGTCCGATAACTCTTGTCGCTCCGCCGTCGTGCAGTGCGCCGGTGTTCGCGACGGATGACGTTCCGGCCGGCGCTGTCGGCGAGCAGTGGACGTTCCCGCTCCTCATTTCGCTGAACTATATCGACAACATTTCGGTGAACGCAACGGGCACGCCTCCGGGCATTGTACTTGCGACTACGACAACGGGTGCAACAAGTACGGGGAATTTCTATCGCAGTTGGATTCTCACCGGCATACCCAAGGCATCGGGTACATACAATATGATACTGAACGCCAGGAATTTCTGCGGGACAACGTCACACGTTTTCAAAGTACAGGTCGCCACCACATCGCCCATGAGGAGATGTACCACCATTTCATGCGCTTCCGGCTACCATGCTTCCGGTCCTCTGTGCGAGGCCTACCAGACCTGCATTCCGAATTAAAATTCATTCGCCGGATATTTGTTCTCCATGCGACCCGGATTCGGTGTTTTTGACGCGAACCTCATTCGATAGCTATTTGTTTTTTGGCTCCGCAAAGCGCCCGTCCGGCTGTCCACCTGTGCGGCTATCTTTTGCGGTAGGGCGTAAGATAATGAACACATATCCGTCTCTTATTAAACAAAACAGTATGAAATTAAGATACGTTTCAGCAGTCGCCACGTTAGCCGTCCTATTGCCGTTTGCGGCGAGCGCTCTCACGGCCGACGACCTCCAACAGCAGATACAGTCACTCCTCTCGCAAATTTCCCAACTGCAGCAACAGCTCAAACAGCTCACCACGACGAATCCTACGCAGATTGCCTGCACCATGGAAGCCAAGATTTGTCCCGACGGCACGGCCGTCGGACGCACGGGGGCGAACTGTGAATTCGCCGCATGTCCGGGAACGGGAGTAAAATCACTACCGCCGATTTGTCCTATATTCAACCGCACGCTCGCGCAAGGCGCGACCGGCGACGACGTGACACAGCTTCAGCAATATCTCGGCGTTTCGCCGACGGGCTACTTCGGCACCGCGACCGCACAAGCCGTCACCGCGGTGCAAGCCGATGCGGGCATCTCGCAAGTTGGCATCGTCGGCCCCGCCACCCGCGCGTGGTTCTACAAGAGATGCGGCGGGGGAGGATGGAATCAGAATTTCTCCGCCTCGCCGACTTCAGGTACTGCGCCGCTTACAGTCGGGTTCACTGCTTCCAATTTGGACAAAGCGAGCTGGAGTACTCCAGGCAGTTATTCGGTAGAGTTTGGTGATGGCACGTCCGGCCAAATGAGTGGAAACGCCTTATGTCTCGAGTGCAACAATGGCTATGGGAACGGTTACAGTGTATCCGCATCACACACCTACACCTCCAACGGCACGTACACGGCAAAGCTCATATATCAGCCGTCGTTCTCTTGCCCGCCGGGTGCCATGTGCCCCGCGATGATGCCCATGCCTCGGACTATCGGCACCGTTACGATATACGTCGGTGGGACTTCTACTTCCGGCGCGCCTTCAATAAGCGGCCTCGACGGGCCGGCTGCACTCAATGTAGGACAAACAGGCACATGGACGGTACACGCATCCGTCGCAAACAGCGGGAACACAAACCTTCGCTACTCGGTGATTTGGGGAGACGAAGGCGTCATCGGACAGCTCAACGCATTCGCGGGCAATGTCCCATCCGCGATTTGGACATCCGGCTCGTTCACGCACGCATATGCAAACGCGGGCGCTTACCGGCCGACGTTCACTGTTGCAAATGACGCCGGAAGCGCACAAACGAGCGCAAGTCTTGTGGTTGGCGACACAGGCGGTATGTGCACTGGTGCGTATCCACTCTGCCCGGTGGGAACGCATAACGGTGGTCGATGCAATCAGGATTGCATCCCCGACAATACATCTGGCACATTCTCCGCCTCGCCGACATCGGGCCAAGCACCGCTTGCCGTACACTTTTGGGCGACCGTCAGTGGCGGTGAATATAAGGTTGACTTCGGTGACGGTACAAGCGGAGGCCTCTCCGGCGGCTGGTGCCCGCCGAATCCTGCAATGGGCGCTCCTTGCTCGGCTCCCGGAGCGGATCACACCTACACTTCCGCCGGCACATACACGGCCCGACTTCTACAAAGGTCGACCTGCGCGATTGACACGACGTGCTGGGTTCCGGTTCTGGGAGCGTCTACCGTGACAATTACGGTGGTGACGGGAAGTTGGACCGACAACTGCCTAAGCGTTTATGGTTGTTCTTATCCAGTGCCGCCGTCGCAGTATCCGAATGCCACGGTAGTAGTGGGTCAGACGAGTAGCGGGTCCACGCCGGTAGCGGGCACCGGCGGCTCATGCGTCTACAACGGGCAGACGTATCCCAACGGTGCCCTCATGTCGAGTAGCGGTACTGCATGCTCAAACCCCATGGGATGCGGCATCTCGAGTACCTACCTCGTGTGTCAGGATGGTCGTGCGGTCGTTTCCATCAGTCCTCCCAACAGCGGTATCTGGCGATAATCATCCGGCATCAGTGTCCTGCTCTTCGGCGCAACAAACGTCACAGCGAGCTTCATTCGCCGTGCAATTCCGCTCCGGAATTCGCGACTCGCATCGCGAGTGCGGGGAAGTTTCTTAGTGACGGGTCACGCGCGACGAGCGCCTGCGCCTCGTAGCGCGCCGCTTGAATGAGCTTCACATTCTTGAGCGCCTCCATGCCGAGGTCGCTCACGCCCCACTGTTTGCGGCCGTAGAGGTCGCCCGCGCCGCGATTTTCGAGGTCGGCTTCGGCGAGCTTGAATCCGTCGTCGGTGCCTTCGAGCGCTTTGAGGCGCTTCATCGAAATATCGCTCTTGGTTTCGGGCAGAAGAAAGCACAGCGGCGGATGCGACGAGCGCATCACGCGTCCGCGAAGCTGGTGGAGCTGTGAGAGACCGAAGCGTTCGGCGCCCTCAATCAGAATGACGGTGGCGTTCGGCACATTGACACCCACTTCGACGACCGATGTTGCGACGAGAATATCGATGTCTCCGGAATTAAATTCCTTCATCACCGCATCTTTCTCGGCGGGTTTCATCGCGCCGTGCAACAATCCGATGCTGTATTCGGGGAAGACGTCTTGTTGCAGGCGTTTCGCCTCGGCCTTTGCACTCTTTGCGATGAGCGCATTGATTTTTTTCGGGTCGGGCTCCTCGATACGCGGGCAAATGACGTATGCCTGCCGGCCTTTTTTCAGTTCCGCGCGCACGGCGTCGTAGGCTTCCGCACGCTTTTCCGGCTTCACAATTTTCGTTGTTATTTTTGCGCGTCCGGGCGGCAGTTCGTCGAGGAGTGAGATGTCCAAGTCGCCGTACATCGTGAGTGCGAGCGTGCGGGGGATAGGAGTAGCGGTCATCGAGAGGAAATGCGGCGCGGCGTCGCCCTTGTGGGCGAGCTCGCGCCGCTGGCGCGTGCCGAAGCGGTGTTGTTCGTCCACAATCGCGTAGGCGAGATGCTGAAACTCCACCGACTTTTGTATCAGCGCATGCGTGCCGACGAGCATCGCTATCTCGCCGTTTTTTATCCA
>ERZ1292625.1786-Hain-H41-01um-R1-1786-length-23086-cov-7_pt1 | contig 11347 bp, 13 predicted proteins | sample MGYA00564400_ERZ1292625 | MGnify/ENA primary metagenome ERZ1292625 (study PRJEB36523, sample SAMEA6512639) | groundwater metagenome | collected 2019-01-08 | study: AquaDiva: Metagenomics assemblies of 32 groundwater samples
ATGCCGCCGGATTCGCCGGAAGCGACTTTGGTTTTACGGATTACATCCAGGAGGGTGGTCTTGCCATGGTCTACATGACCCAAAACAACCACTACTGGTGGTCTTGTTTTTTCTCCAGCGCTGTTTTGGCTAGTATTTTCAGGCATAAGCGAAGCAACTTTACCATATCAAAAACCTTCTGGCAATGTTCCGTAAAACAAAAACCGCTGCCCGCATGAATTAAGGGCGGCGGTTTTTGTTGTTGAGACCGGTTACTTAGTTAAACTTTTTCTGTATGAGATCAGCGAGAGAAGAATGATCAGCAAAACCGTCAGCGACATGAGAGGAATAGTGATGTAGCCGAACTCATGAATAAATCTTTGGGTGCAGGAAACCGCTCCTGTGCTGATGCCGCACGTTCCCAGAGCCTTGCCGCCCAGGTTTATCCAGTTATGGTAGAGCGCAATGATGATTCCTGGAATCGCGACACTAATTCCATAGAGGGAACCGTTGGCATCGCGCCGCCAGAGGGCAAACCCAAGAATTATAACTTCAGGGTAGATAAATATTCTCTGCCACCAACAAAGCGTGCAGGGCGGGTAACCGATAATGTTTGAATAAATCAAACTGCCGACGGATGCTCCCAGGGCGGCGAGGAACGCAATCTTAAGTCCGTTTTGCCCCAACCACCGACCCACTGTGCCCTGAAACTTGGTCGGTACGAACAGTTCAATAACCAGAACGGCAACTAAAACCTGTCCGGCAATTACGCCGATCCCCACGAGTTGGTTAAATAGGGGAATCCAGTCCATGTTTATTGAGGAAGCACACAGCCGGTTTTCTCGGCTAGATTTTCAAGCGGAATTTCTCCGCTCAAACGGCTGGCATCGGCAAATTCCCAGGTCGGATAGCCGGTAACATTCTTGTCTTTGCATACTTGGAGTTGTCCACGCCCGTCCGTGGTAGAACATTCAACATAGTTCAGAAGCTTTTCCGACTTACCGAACATTTTCTTTTGGTTTTGGCAGTGCGGGCACCAAAACGCGCCATAGAATACTGCGCCCTTATCCGTTAAACATTGGGCAAACGCGTCGTATTTACCCGGCTTGCCATTATCGCGCACATTGAGCCAGATGATTCCACCAATAACCACGATTGCAATCAAAACCCAGAGTGATGTTTTGTTCATGTTTATTTTTTACCCTCAATCGTTGACTTGATTTGCTGATTTGCCTCCCGCATCCTACTTGTTGTTTGCTGGATATTATTTTCCAGTCCCTGTACTTCCATTTTAAGTTCGTCGAGGTCGCGCTTTTTGCCGGTTAAATCTTCCTCAATTCTTGAGACTTCACGCTCTTTTTCTGCCAGCTTACCTCTTGAGCGTGTTAACGCATTCTCGTATTGCTTTAACTCCGCCTGCATTTTTTGGATTTCCTTGTTTAAATCAGTTGTCATATGAAGATAGTATACAAAAGAGGAACGGATTTACAAACCCACGATTCGCAGATGCACCTATTTTTTCAGGAGAACCTCAACAATTTTACCGAGAGCATCATCACTGGACACCCCCGCTTCTTTTAATCTCTTAGCTATATCAATCACACTGCCAATCACGTCTTTTGATATGGAATCCTTGTCCTTCCCTGTGTTTTGTTTGTCCACCTTTTTATCTTCGAAGGGCTCCACATAGAGATCTGTAAGGGTTTTGCGAACGAAGTCGCGGGTTTCGAGTTCAGTATCATCCTCTTTTGCGATTATTTGATCGATATGGCTTGGCATTACAGTAGCAACGACTTCTTTGAATGCATACCGCTCTTCAAGAGAACGCTCATTTCCATATTGACGCATTGCAAAGGCAATAAGAAAGAGAAGGGGGGAGGTGAGTGTGAGGCGATAGGCGATGACATTAAATTCCGGGATTTTTAAGATCCCTTCTATCGTTTGTGTATCAATGAAGAGATACTTAAGAAGTAGGGTTAAAGCGATAATGCCAGAGATAAATAACGAAAACCAAACCCACGCTGTGCCACTAAGAGTTTTGCGTCGTTTACCGAACTTGTTGGAAAATGCATATGCAGTTAACAGCTCGGAAAGCTTTGCAACTTGCTCCTGTTTGTCCGTTGCGGTCTTAAGATGATTTTCAATTTCTGATTTCAGCGAATCAGATGCTTTTTCATTGTCTTGGATTTTGTCCAAAGTTGCCTTAGCCTCATCTCGAAACGACTTGATTTCAGTGAATACCTCGGATGATTTTTTCTGCAAATCTTGCGACTGATTCAAGATTGCTTGGAGGCCCGTATTTCCATCACTGATCTTTGCTTGGGTTATCGCGAAGCTTTCGTAGGCGGACTGCATCTGGGCAATCTTCTCCTGAACCTGCCCAAACAGATCCTCGATTGACACCAAGCGCTGTTGTGCCGAGGTCTTCGAAGATTCAATATCCTTTATCAATCCGCTTGCCGTTGAGGCGAGGGTATTAATTTCTCCCTCGCGTCCTTCCAGTTTGCCTTTCAGGTTTTCCAACTTAAGAACGCCTTCTTCCATCTGCGCGATGGTTGTCTGAGTTTTTTCAAGATTGCTTTTAATCTCACCAAGAAGGGTGGCCGATTCATTCTTAGTGTTCTCTATCGTATCGAACCGAGTTTTTGCGTCGTTGGAGATTCTTTCGATTCCGCCCTGTTCAATGTCGAGCTTGCTTTGTGCGGACTCGAACTTCACATGGAGTGCATCTATTTTCTCCAGAAGTTCTTTGGCTCGGTTATAGCGGCTTTTCAGCTCGCGGAGACTCTCCTGAGTAGGAGTAGAGTTGTTGTGTTCCTCATCCATGTTGCTCACTATATACGCCACATTGAATGTTTTGTCTACAACCAAAAAGACCCCATTTCGGGCTCTGTTTCCTATTTCCAATTCTGGCGGAGAGGGTGGGATTCGAACCCACGGAACTCTTGCGAGCTCGGCGGTTTAGTAAACCACTGCTTTAGACCGCTCAGCCACCTCTCCAAAATATTTATTGTCTCGGCAAAGCCTCAATCAAAAAACTGTTTTCGAGGTGGCTGTCGGGGCGTCCTTTTGTCCGCCCGTTGAATGCTCGCTTTCTCGCATTCAACCCACCTCTCCCAAATATCTTATTTATTTTTTCTGTGGCGGAGTATAGAACTTACAAACAAAGTTGCCAAGACAGCCACGCTCGCGAGGATCATGACGGAGAACAGAGTTGAATTGTATTGCTCTAGCCGAGTCCCGACGGGAGCCACGCCGTGTCGGATGATCCAGTATTCATCCAGAATAAAGCCCGATCCTATGGCGATGAGGAATATGTACAGGTCGCGAAGCTTTTTGGGACCGAAGAGAGCTAACTGGGAGCTGATTAAAAGAATAAGAATGCCGTAATCAAAATGATGGAGCTCTAGACCAAAAAGTATCGGGTTAGGGTCATGAATAAGGACCGCCAGCCGGGTGACGAGAATGCTTAAGATTAAAACAATGGAGAAGACGGCGATGCGATGATGCGTTTCCCAACGTGTTGCTTTGGTGATGATGCCATCCTTTGCCATGCAGACAGTATAGCATCACTTAGTGCGGAGACGGGAGGATTCGAACCTCCGGAGGGAGTTTAATCCCTCACCTCTTTAGCAAAGAGGCTCATTAGACCACTCTGACACGTCTCCAAAAACGACTTATATTAGCATTTCAGCGACCTTTTTTCAACCGTTATCCGCGTGCAACAACGAGGGCGGTTACTTGTTTAGCGCCGGATGATTTTAAAACCTTGGCGCAGGCATTCAGGGTTGATCCGCTCGTGCAGACATCATCAATGAGAATAATGTTCCGGTCGGCAATAGCGGAAGAGTCGGGGCAGGAAAAAGCGTTGACGATATTTTGCACGCGTTCGGCTGGGTCGTCTATGTTTGCCTGGGGATCGGTTCGGCGGTTTCGCGAGAGCGCGTTCAGGGCGCGAATCTGATATGTGTCTGCAACTTTTCGGGCGATGAGCTCGGCCTGGTTGAATCCACGCCAGTTCTGGCGGTACGGGTGGAGCGGGACAGGCACGATAATCGGATTGTTTTCAAAAATGTTTACGCCCTTGCTCCGGTGCATGTCCCGCAGGTGGCGATCTATAAGATAGAAGCACTGCTCCGCCAGGGCGGGGACGAAGTGGTACTTCATGGTAGTTATCAGTCCGCGAAGCAGGGGATCGGCGTAGTTTCCGGCGGCGAGCATCCTATCTATATGTATGTCGCGGGAGCATTGCCGGCAGGTTTCGCCCCGCGGCGCTGATTGACCGCACCCGATGCAAGCGCTGGTTGCGGCGATTTTGATTTTGGAACGGCAAGAGTTACAAAGCCATTTTGGATTTTGATCATCGCTAAACCTGTCGCACCCGATGCACCTGACGGGAAATACTAGGTCCGAAATCCAATTGAGGGCGTTCTTTAAATAATCCACAATAATTGGCGGGGTTGCATGCTTGGAAAAACGGGCTGTGGTATACTAACGCAAGGTATAGAGTGATTCTCTTGTATGATTTTCAATCTTTTTAAGTCCAAAAGCAAACTCGGCATTGATATTGGAACTTCGGCGATCAAGCTTATTGAATTGTCAAAGCGCGGCGGGCGCTTTCATCTGGATAATTACGGAATGTTTGAATTAAAGCGCCAGACCGGCGGCGTGCCTGAGACCCAGAATATAATGAAGCTCCCTGATGACGAGATCGTCTGGGGTATAAAAGAGGTTATTAAGCAGACCGGCATGAAGGCCAGGAATGTTGTGGCGTCTATTCCTTCGTTTTCAACTTTTGCGACGGTTATTGAAATGCCGTTTCTTTCAGAAGAGGACTTGGTGCAGGCGATTCCGTTTGAGGCACGCAAGTATGTGCCGATTCCTTTGGACGAGGTTGTACTAGACTGGTCCATCATCGGAGTTTTGGATGGGGCATCCGGTCAGGCCGGAGCCCCGGCGGTAAAAACTTCCACCACCAAGGTTGAGGTGTTCCTGGCGGCGGTGCCTAAAGATGAAACGGCACGCTACCAGAAGATAATGAAAGAAGCTGGATTAAACCTGGTAGCGTTGGAACTTGAGAATGCCGGACTCATTCGCGCGCTTTTGGGAAATGATCTTAGCCCGACGGCAATCGTGAACATCGGCGGCCGGAGCACTTCTATTGTTATTGTGAACAAGGGATACGAGCGCGTAGGCCATAATTATGAGATCGGGGGTTTTGAAATAACCAAAGCGATTTCTCGCGCCCTGGGCGTATCTTTGGAAAAAGCCGAAGAGTTGAAGCGAAGGCTGGGACTGACCCAGTCTAACGAAAACACCATCCGCGAGGCGATGATCTCGCTCGTAGACATGATGATTTTTGAAACGAAGAAGACGATCAGCTCTTACGAAGAATCAAAAGGTCAAACGGTGGTAAGGGTTGTGTTGGTAGGAGGCATCGTAAACATGCCGAATTTTGTAGATTACTTTAGGCAGCGTCTTGGACGCGACGTGTTTGTCGGAAATGTGCTGGCGCGAGTGGTATACCCGTCCGAACTCACGCCCGCTGTCCAAGAAATTTCAAATAACTTTGCCGTGGCGACAGGATTGGCGATGCGCGAGGACTGATGTCAACAGGCATGCGCCACCGATAGGGTATACTTATATATGTAACTATGGCTGATCGCGGAGGCATACAACTATTATCCAACACCCGAAAGCACATTGATATCAATGTGCCTGGAGAAAATCGCCTGATGTACTGGGGAATACTGTGCTTGGTAATTGTTGGAGCGATATTTGCCGGGCTGACGGTGTATGTCCAGCGCCTGGAAGCCGACATAACCGACTTAGATGGCCGGCTCGCTTCTCAAAACCAGGAACGCCAACAGTTTGAAAGCGCTTCTGCCAACATGGCCGCCTTCAGCAAGCAGTCGTCTTTGGCAGGCAGCCTAATCTCCGGCCATCTGTTCTGGTCAAAGGCTTTTTCAAAACTTCAGTCTATTTCTCAACCGCAATTACAAATGAGCGCATTCTCCGCATCGGCACCCAAAAAAGAAATGATAATCTCGGCTCGTGCGCCTAACTATACAACCATCGCCCGCCAGATAGCGGCGTTCGTATCCGATGATTCAATAAAAGATGTAACTCTTACAAATGCCAAAGCATCCAATCTTGGCGGTCTGGAATTTGGAATCAAGATAGAGTTTGACGAAGCCAAGTTATTAAAAGCCACCCCGGCGCGTAAAAGCGGAACAACACCATGAGCTGGAAATCCAAACAATATTTAGGGATGGGTCTGATCGCCATTTCATTGTTTTTAGTTTGGACGCTTGATGCCGCCACCTACAACAAAATATCGGTTATGCGCGAGGCGATTTCTGAACGCAATGCGGTGATTGAAGAACGCCAGAAAGTTCTAACCTCAATTAAAAACTTCCAGAAGGAATATGATTCTCGTAGTGCGGATATTCAACGCTTCGCCGCCCTCCTGCCCCCAAAAAAATCAACGGCCGAATTAGTCTCGTCGCTGGAAGCCATGGCAGTCCAGTCCGGTTTAACGATTACGAACCTGTCTACAAGTGATCCCACCACGACCGACGCACCATATCAGGAGTTGGGCATAATAATAGATGCGCAGGGAAGTTATTCGGCTTTGACCGGATTTCTCCAATCCGCGGAAAAAAATCTTCGCATTATGGACATGCAGACAATTGAAGCCGCGGCCGATGCGCGCCTGACGTCGGTACTTAACGTAAAACTTCTGATTAAAACTTATTTTTTGAAATAATATGCCTCAAGTCACCCAACGCTCCAACATAATGATTCTCACCCTGGTTGCCGTACTTGGTTTGGCGGCCGGATTTTTCGTGTATCGGAGCATGGGTGTTTATACTGTTACCCCGGCGCCGGCTGCCGGCGCGGAAGCGTTTGCTCAATTAAAAGGACTCACAACGGATTTCTCCGTACTCCAAGATGAGCGTTTCCGCTCTCTTCAGATTTTCGGCGAGTTGCCAGTTAATCCCGGCATAGGGGGCAAAAATGATCTGTTTGCTCCGTTCTAACCGAACCATTTTGTTTTTGAATGTCAGCAAAACTATCCCAACTGCTCGTTAACGAGCTATTAAAGCTCCGTACTATATCGCCCGAACAGTTAGGCGATCTTCAGCTTGCCGCCGAACGCGAAGGCAAAGACCTGGGCGAAATCGTCGTTGAAAAGGGTTTAATGGCTGACAAAGATCTCGCCTCTATAAAATCCGAGCTCTATCAATTGCCGATTGTTGACAGCGCCTCGGTTGAAGCCGGCCGGTCGGCAATAACCGAGATTTCAGAAGATGTTGCCAAGTTTTATCGCGTTGTTCCGTTCGGCAACGACGGCAAAGTTCTTAAAATCGGGTTAACCAACCCGGAAGACATTGATGCGTTGGAAGCATTGAAGTTTATCGCGGCCGATAAGGGTCTCGGTTTGGAAAAATACATCATTACCTATCGGGACTTTGAAAAAGTGGTCGGGACTTATCAAACTCTGGGCGGGGAAGTCAGCAAGGCGCTTGAATCTCTTGGCGAGGAACCGACCGAAGAAGCCAAAGATGTAGTGAAGTTTGAAGAAATTACCGCAGAGTCACCGGTAACAACAATTGTAAGCTCTATTTTAAAGCACGCGGTTGAGTCGCGGGCGTCCGACATTCATATAGAACCGTTTGATGACCGGGTCCGAATACGCTTTCGCGTAGACGGAGCGCTAATTACCGTCCTCACATTGCCCAAACCGCTCCACTCGGCGGTGGTAACGCGCATAAAAATCCTCTCCGACCTGAAAATTGATGAAACCCGCCTGGCGCAAGACGGCCGCTTTTCAATAAAAATGAGTAAGTCCCAGAAAGTTGACTACCGCGTTTCCACCTTCCCGACTAAAAATGGGGAAAAGGTAGTTATGCGTATTTTAGACCCTCTCTCGCAAAACATTGATCTGCCAAGCCTCGGCTTTCAGGGGCGTTCATTTGAACTTTTAGAGAAAGCAATCGCTCGACCCTACGGCATCATTCTTATTACCGGCCCGACCGGATCCGGAAAGTCAACGACTCTGGCCGGAATCTTAAAGCGTATTAACCGCGAGGAAGTAAACATAGTTACCCTGGAGGATCCAATTGAATATTACATAGACGGTGTTAACCAGTCGCAGGTACACGAAGAAATTGGCTACACTTTTGCCAGCGGTTTACGGCATATTCTTCGCCAGGACCCGGATGTAATCATGGTCGGCGAAATCCGCGACTCTGAAACCGCCTCGCTGGCCATTCAAGCCGCCCTGACCGGGCACATAGTTCTATCAACTCTTCACACAAATGACGCTTTGGGCATTATTCCACGCTTAGTTGATATGGGCGTTGAGCGCTACTTATTGCCGCCGACGATTGCAGTTGCTGGTGCCCAGCGTCTGTTGCGCCGACTGTGCCAGACTTGCAAAGTTGAAGTGTCGGCAAATGCCGCCGAAGAAAAAATAATCAGCGACGGATTAGTGTCCATGCCAACTGCTTACCGCAAAGATCTGCCGACCGGAAATTATAAGATTTTCAAACCCAATCCGGAGCCATGCAAAGAATGCGGCGGCAAGGCCTATAAAGGACGCATGGCGATTGTTGAAATGATGGAGATGACGCCCAAGCTTGAAGAAATAATTTTAGGTAATTTGTCCGAAGCCGGGATGAGGGAAGAGGCCAAACGTCAGGGCATGATAACCATGTTTCAGGACGGGCTTATCAAGGTCCTTCAGGGAATAGTATCGCTGGAAGAGTTGCTGGAAGTGGCTCAATCCGGCGAAGATACGGCATAACCAATGGGCGACGACAAACAAAACTTAATTGAAATGCTTCTGGGTGCCGCCCAACAGGGTGCGTCGGATATACATTTATCACCCGGGCACTATCCTACTGTCAGGGTAGACAGGAGGCTAGTGCCGCTTTCAGGCCAAAAGGTTCTGGATAAAGAGGGTCTGGATGCATACGCCCAAGTTGTGCTGGGAGACAAGCAAGAGTTATTTTCCAAGCAAGGCAGTTTAACCTTTGCATTTGATATTGAACAACGCGCCAGATTTCGTGTGAGTATTTATAAAACCATTGGTGGCCCATCCATTTCCCTCCGCTTCATACCCGGAGAAATACCCTCCATTGAACAACTCAATCTGCCGGCGGTGGTAAGCATATTTACCAAACTTTCCCAGGGGCTTGTGATTAGCGCTTCCCCGAGCGGCCACGGCGCGACCACAACGATGGCCGCGCTTGTAAATGTCATTAACCGTGAGCGGGCAGAGAAAATCATTACTATTGAAAATCCGGTGGAGCATATATTTTCCGCAGATAAAAGCATTGTTGACCAGCGCGAGGTCGGAAGAGATGCAGTAAATTTTTCAGAAGCGATCAAGAGCGCATTGCGCCAGGATGCCAATGTCATTGCAGTTGGTGATCTGGACACGGTTGAAGACATAGATTCGGCGTTATTGGCCAGCGAAGCTGGAAGACTGGTATACGCCGTTGCCAGGACCGGTTCGGCGGTGGAAACTCTGGAACGTATGATTTCAAGATTCCCTGTTGAACGCCAAGACGAAGTCCGCAACAGATTTGCCGGCGCCATTGCCGGAACAATCGCTCAACGTCTGGTTTCGCATTTAAAAGGCGGATTGATACCGGTGGTTGAAATAATGGTCGCCACAACTGCCGTTCGCACGCATATTCGGGATAATCGCTTGCGCCAGATAGATCAAGCCATAGAAACAGGGTATGATATGGGTATGATGTCACTGGATCGTTCTTTGGCGGATAGGGTTCGTCGCAAAGAAATAAGTCTTGAAAACGCAGAGGCGTACTCTAATAATCCAAACAGTCTTAAAACCTTGATTGCTTAGGCATAATTATCGGATATGGAATTTATTTATAGAGTTCAAAATCAATCCGGAGAATCCTTAGATGGAAACATAGAGGCTCCGAGCCAAGATAAGGCTATAGAGTTGTTGCATGACAGAGGATTTGTTGTTCTATCGCTTCACCCGGCCGCCAAAGGCCTCTTTTCCGTTGATATAAACGATATTTTTGCCAGACCGAAGACAAAAGACACGGTTATATTCACTCGCCAGCTTGCTACTCTCATTGAAGCCGATATGCCGCTTGCGGAAGGCCTGCGCACTTTAGCCAAACAGGTAGACAAGCCGGCGCTCAGAAAAATAATCGGCAGTATTTCAGACGCGGTTGAGGGCGGCTCGTCCCTCTCTGCGGCGTTGGCGGAGTATCCCAAGCTTTTCTCGCCGTTTTATTTAAAACTTATCCGTTCGGGAGAGTTGTCAGGCAAGCTTCATGACTCACTTTCATATTTAGCCGATTATCTTGAGCGCACGCAGGCGATTACAAGCAAGATCCGTGGCGCGTTGGCGTATCCAACCTTTGTAATCGTGGCCATGATTATCGTGGTGGTCATTATGGTGGTTTATGTTTTGCCGCAACTGCTTGTTATTCTCAAAGAAGCAGGCATTGAAAACCTTCCCATATCAACAAGAATTCTTTTATTCGTTACGGAGGTTGTAAATACTTATTTATACGCCTTTGCAATCGCGATTGTTGCGGCCGGCATTGCCATCTGGCGCTACCTTAAAACAGAGCACGGGCAAGAATGGCTGGATAAAATCAAAATTAAGCTTCCGGTGTTCGGTAAAATTCTTTCTTCTTTATACCTCGCTCGTATTGCGGAAAGTCTCGCCACGCTTATTAAGTCCGGGATATCTATTCTAGATGCCATCAAAATTACCGCCGAACTCGTTGACAACCGAACTTATCAGGCCATTTTGTTAGATGCGGAGGAGGCTGTTCGCGGCGGCGGATCTATGTCTGACACCCTCTCTCATTACACAGAAATGCCGGCTCTGATGACCTCTATGATGGCAATCGGGGAGCGCACGGGTAAAATGGACTCCATGCTTGGCCATGTTTCAAAGTTCTATCGTGACGAGTCAGAGACGGCGATCCAGAGTCTTTCCCAGCTTATAGAACCAATACTAATGCTTGTTTTGGGTGTTGGTGTCGCGATCTTGGTGGCGAGCATTTTGCTCCCGATTTACAGCTTGGTTGGCGCATCCTAATCCTTTAGGGGGGATTGTTGATAGTGCTCCTTGTATCCACCTGACGGCTAAGAGTATACTTAGTTTATGAAAAAACTACGCACTCTCCTAAAAAACCAGAAGGGCTTCACCCTTATTGAGTTGTTGGTCGTTATCGCCATTATTGGTATCCTAGCAACATTGGTCTTGCTCCAGCTTGGTACTGCCCGTTCCCGTGCCCGCGACGCAAAGCGCATTGCGGATGTCTCACAACTTCGGGCAGCAATTGAACTTTATTACGAAGAC
>ERZ1292625.3999-Hain-H41-01um-R1-3999-length-11338-cov-5_pt1 | contig 11338 bp, 13 predicted proteins | sample MGYA00564400_ERZ1292625 | MGnify/ENA primary metagenome ERZ1292625 (study PRJEB36523, sample SAMEA6512639) | groundwater metagenome | collected 2019-01-08 | study: AquaDiva: Metagenomics assemblies of 32 groundwater samples
CGCGAGGATAGTGCGCTTGAGAAAGCTGTGAGAGAGGCAAAAAACCCTTTGTACCATTCCACTCGAATACAAGACCTCCTCGATTCGCTTCGAGAGCTTTAAGATTAAGTGGGGTTTTTTCAGCAAGTAGTGCTCCAGCTTCTTTCCAGAACTTTTCGCGACCAGCTTCACGAACTGAAAGTTCAATGTACCCTTCTTCATTTTCGAGCTCTACAATTTTTGTAACAAGCGCCTCACCCTCCTCTTTTACCTTCAAAATATCGCGACCTTCTTGGTATTCTTTTCCATAAATAATACCTGTAGCGAAACCTAAGTCTATAAAAACCACTGAACCGAGTTTCTTTAAAACAGTACCTTCAATAATGTCACCTACTCGTGGAATTTTCCATTGAGCAGGAAGATGTAAAAAAACCTCCTCAGTAGAAGCTTTTGTTGGTGCCCAATCTTCCTTTGTCTCGAGCTCATCACTCATGACCGCCAGTATAGAAGAAACTAAATCGCTTTGCAAGCGCTCTCTTTTTCGCTATACTAAGGACACTCTTATGATGCTCTCAAGTTATGGATTAACCTGTTTTAAACTGCAATCCGGTGATACGGTTGTGGCTATTGACCCTTTTGGTAAGGGGGGCAATATTACCCCACCCCGTTTTGAAACCCAGATAGTAGTACTGACTCAACCAGATGCAAAAACAAATTTTTCACTCACAGGCGAGCCAACCATATTTTCAACCCCCGGAGAGTATGAAACGCGAGGCATATCTTTTGTCGGATTCCAAGCGGAAAATGCGACTCCCTTCTATATAGAGTGCGAGGGCGTCCGAATCCTAACACTTGGCGCCATCACAAAGCTCTCCGCCATAGAAGAGATTCTTGATCATATTGATACGATCGATATCTTACTCTTATCTTCTGCCGGGACACCTGTGGAAACACAAAAACTTGTCGCACAAATTGATCCACGAATTGTGGTCTTAATGGCTCCAGAAAATGCAAAAAAAGGCTCTCAAAATGCAATGGCAAAAGAACTCGCAGATAAACCTGAAGAACTCGACAAACTTACTATTAAGCAGAAAGGTCTCCCTACCGAAGGTCAGCGAATTATTATCCTCGAAAGCCCAAAATAAAAACATGTCACTTCTTCATTCAATCGAGCAACTACAACAAGCTCCCATCCGTAAAAGAAAGATTGTACTCACAGTAAGTGTTCTTGTTATTATGGTTGTAATAATCAGCCTCTGGATAATGCAACTCAAGTATACTCTTTCAACCACTCGCCCTGAACATACAGCTTCTATCACCGAACCTATGAAATTAATTTGGAATTCTATGAAAGACTCACTGCCAGCTAATTTAAAATCTATTTATGAAAAAGGAAAATAAAATACAATTACCTGAAGAAAACGACCGCAGTCTTGTACACCAAGACATAGCTGCCGAAATGCGCGAAGCATACCTTGATTATGCAATGAGTGTCATTGTTTCGCGCGCACTTCCTGATGTTCGCGATGGCTTAAAGCCCGTACATCGTAGAATACTTTTCACGATGAAAGAGCTTGGACTTCGCTCAAGTGCAAAGTATGTAAAGTCTGCTCGCGTCGTCGGTGAAGTACTTGGTAAATACCACCCACATGGTGACGCGCCTGTATATGATGCTCTTGCTCGTATGGCTCAAACTTTTTCAATGCGCTATACACTCATCCAAGGTCAAGGTAACTTCGGATCTATTGATGGTGACTCTCCTGCTGCGATGCGTTACACCGAGGCTCGCATGTCACGAATATCCGACGAACTTTTAGCTGACATCGATAAAGAAACCGTTGACTTTATGCCGACTTACGACGGCTCTCGCGACGAACCAATGGTGCTCCCGAGTCGCGTGCCGAATCTTTTACTTAACGGATCTTTTGGTATCGCTGTTGGTATGGCAACCAGCATTCCTCCTCATAATCTCACCGAGCTCATTAATGCTACGACGGCACTTATTGATAATCCAAAATTAACAGTTGAAAATTTGATGCAGCATGTTACAGGCCCCGACTTCCCAACAGGCGGTCTCATTTATAACAAGCAAGATATCTACCAAGCCTATGCGACAGGTCGCGGCGGCGTAGTTATGCGTGCAGAAACTGAAATCATAGAAAAAGGGAAACATTTCGGTATTTTAATTACCTCACTTCCATTTCAAGTAAATAAAGCCGAATTGATCGAAAAAATTGCTGACATGGTTCGTGAGAAAAAAATCGAAGGTATAAAAGACCTTCGCGATGAATCCGACCGCAAAGGACTTACCATTGCAATCGACCTAAAAGCCGATGCTTACCCACAGAAAATTTTAAATACCCTCTTCAAACATACCGATATCGAAAAAGTATTTCACTTTAATATGCTTGCGCTTGTCGGTGGCATTCAGCCGCAAACTCTCACACTCAAAAGCTATCTTGAAGAATTTATATCTACACGACTTATTGTTGTCGAGCGACGCACAAAATATGATCTTCGCATCGCTGAAGAACGCGCGCACATATTAGAAGGCCTCAAAAAAGCACTCGACCACATCGACGAAATAATTTCTACAATTAAAAAATCCCGTGATCGTGAAGAGGCGCACAAAAATCTTATTCAGAAATTCAAACTTTCAGCACTACAGGCAACTGCAATTCTTGAAATGCGCTTACAAACTCTCTCAGGCCTTGAACGCAAAAAAGTTGAAGATGAGCTCGCAGAACTCAAAACACTTATTAAAGAGTTAAAAGCAATTTTGGGCGATCCAAAAAGAATTCGCCAAGTAATTAAAGACGAACTAAAAACCATAAAAGAAAAATATGGTGACGAAAGAAAAACTCGCGTTGTAGAATCAGGCATTACAACAATCGCCATTGAAGATATGATCCCCGAGGAAGAACAAGTCGTCCTCATGACTCAATCGGGATACTTGAAACGTGTCCGCCCACAAGAATTTCGTGCTCAACGCCGAGGAGGCAAAGGAACAGTCGGTGGTGAATGGAAAGAAGAAGATATTGTCTCCCAATTCGCGACAGTAGGCACGCACGACACTCTTTTATTCTTCTCATCAATCGGCAAAGTATACGAAATAAAAGCATATGAAATACCAGAAAGCTCACGCATCGCCAAAGGCAAGCCAGTCATAAATTTCCTCTCACTCGGTCCAAACGAAGAAATAACTTCTATCTTACCCATACCGAAACAAAAGAAAGGATCTGCAACCTATTCGTTGGTTATGGCGACAAAAACCGGTATGATTAAAAAGACAGACTTTGACTCACTGACCGATATTCGCAAATCAGGAATCCTTGCGATGAAACTCAAAAAAGGAGATGTACTTGGTTGGGTTCGTATAGCAGAGCGTGGTGATGACATTATGATGTTTACTCGTCGTGGACAAGCAATCCGTTTCGCCGAAGCAAAATTACGCGAGATGGGCAGGCAAGCTCAAGGCGTGCGAGGTATGAAAATTTCATCAGGAGATTTTGTCATCGGTTGTGAAATAGCCCCAAAAACAAATCAAAATCTAGAAGTATTCGTACTCAGTGCTATCGGATATGGTAAAAAGAGTAAAATTCAAGAATTTAAAACTCAATCGCGCGGCGGATCAGGAATTAAAGCGATGAACACATCAGAAAAAACCGGAACACTGGTGAGCGCATCTATACTCGATGGATCGGGCGAAGAGTTTATAGCCATAACAGAAAAAGGCAAAACACTTCGTACTTCTATCAAAGAGCTCCCTACTCTCAAACGAGCAACTCAAGGAGTACGTATTATGAAACTAGAACCAGGAGACCATTTAAGCTCCGTGGCAATACTTTAAAAAAATATTTATTCTATGCAATCTTTTCGTAACCCAGAAGAAGCAATCGATTCGATGGATTTCTATGGGGCAATGCTTGTCGCTGATTTTGGCTCAGGCATCGGATACTTTGCGCTCCCAATAGCAAAAAAAATTGCAAAAGAAGGCGTCGTATACGCATTTGACATCCAAGAAGCGCCTCTCGAAATCCTTCGTAAAAAAGCCTCCTCATCACATCTGTATAATATCCAGACTATGCGGGCCGACCTCGAGCGCGCAGGCGGGAGCAGTCTCATGCAAGAAAGTATCGATCGAGTCGTTATCGCAAATATTTTATTTCAAGCGACACAAAAGCAACAAATCCTACAAGAAGCAGTTCGAATACTAAAAAAAAGTGGTAAGATTATAATAGTAGAGTGGGATACGGCAATAGTGCAATTCTTTGGCCCACGAGGAGAAGCTCGTCTATCAAAAGAGCAAATTAAAAATCTCCTAACACCAATGGGTTGTGCATTAGAAAAAGAATTTTCTATTGGAGACCATCATTCAGGATATGTGTACATAAAGAAACAATGAATAGATTTCAAATAATTATCATCGCAGGCTCAATCTTTGTCGCAGTTGTTGCTTTGGGTTTCTTTGCAATATCAGGGAATAACTCTGGTGGCGGAGTTACTGGAGGATCCTTAAAAATATGGGGCACTGAAAGTACATCGGCCCTAGAACCATTGTTTGAAAAATATGAACGACAAACAAAAACATCAATAGAGTACAAAGAAATTAAAAAATCTTCATTCAATTCCGAAGTAATCGAAGCGCTCGCTTCAAGTGACGGCCCAGATGCAGTCATTACTGACATTGATTGGATCGCAGAAAACAAAAACAAGCTCGCCTCTCCGATAACTCAGGCGAATATGATTGCGACCTTTAAAGATACGTATGTTGATTTCATAGGCTCATCTCTTGTATCAAAAAAACCCGGTAAGGTAGGAGAGAAACCAGAAGAAATTATTATTGGCTACCCGCTTTGGGTTGATCCAATAGTACTGTATTGGAATAAAGATATTTTTAATGCAGAACCGATTGCGCTCCCCCCAAACGACTGGGATGAATTTATCAAAATCTCAAACAAGCTCAGGCGTACAGATGCTGGCGGATTTATAGAGCGCGCAGGCGCTGCACTTGGACGCGCAAAAAATATACCCCTTCACAGACAAATACTCTCTCTGCTTACTCTTCAACGCGGTGCAAACCAGCAAACAAGTCTCTTTAATTCAACTGAAACAAGAAAGCATCTCGAATCTTCTTTGCGCTTTTACACTGATTTCGTAAACCCAGACCGATACTATACTTGGAACGCCTCTCTCCCGGAACCGCGAGATTATTTTGCTACAGGGAAACTCGGGATGATGCTTGATTATATGTCTGCATCTGAAAGCATTAGTAAGAAAAATTCACATTTATCGTTCGGCATCATACGCACACCTCAACCGACCGCATCAGAAGTTCCCATTCATGCTGCAAATATCATTGGGATTTCAGTATTTAAAGTTTCAAAAAAAACTCCTGCGGCATTTACATTTGCGACATGGTTCTCAGAAATTGATGCAGGTCGCGATCTCGCAGTGAGTCAAAATGTCGCTCCTGCACGTCGTGATTTATTGCGTGATAAACTCATTGTCGCTAGGCCACTTTTCCAAATCATAAAAGAAGAAAGCCTCAACGCAAGAAGCTTACAAGATCCCTACCCAGTCGAAAGTGCCGATATTATTTTTGATATGATAGAAAGTGTTGCCGACGGTCAACAAACAATCTCCGAGGCTATCAGCGAGGCAGTAAAGAAAATGGAACGAATTGAAATCTCTAACAATCAATGAGTAAAAAATACTTTTTTTTACTTTTTGTTTTATTATCACTCTTCGCCACACCTCTCGCTTTCGCCGCAAGCGTACCACCCCCTGACCTTGTCCCTCAAGGATGTCAAACTGGCTGTCCATGTTCACTCTGTGATCTCTATACGCTTGGACGAAACATTGTAAATTTCTTACTGTACGGTATTGCAATCCCTGTTGCAGCTATAGCTATACTCTATGGTGGAGTGATGATGCTAATCTCCGCTGGAGACCCTAAGAAAATTACAGATGGTAAATCTGCAATAAGTAGCGCGGTTATTGGAATCGCTATCACATTCTTTGCGTGGGTAATAATCAACGCTCTCCTTTCAACAGTCTTTTTTCAAATTGGATTTGTACAAGGCATGCTTGATTGGAACAAGCCTCCAACGTGTACGGCGGGCGGGGGTACGAGCTGTAATACGAATTTACCCACAAACCCAGGCACACTTGCAACCGGCGCTATAACAAACGGGGCATGCCTCGTTGATGGTTATAATGTATGTGGCAATGAAGCGCTTGTTGATGGCTCGGGATGCCCCCCAGGATTTATCCTATCCCCTACTGGAGAAGGTTGCTCTTATGACCAAGACCCAAAAGATTTTACTGGACTGAAAAGCAAAGTAGCTGCCTATGACGCCGACATACTAGCAGCAGCTCAACTCTATGGAGTACCCCCCGAACGCATACGCGCAATTATAATAGCGGAATCAAGCGGCATCCCAGGAGCGCAACATCAAGATCTTGATGGTCAATCTTCCTATGGTCTTATGCAAATACGCCCTGACACCGCTCGCGGTCTCGATCCAAACTTGCAAGGTCTTTCCGACGCTCAAATCGCCCAACGCCTCCAAGACCCAGACTATAATATTCAACTTGGCACAAAATATTACGGCAGACTCCTTAACCAATACGGGGGTGATAAAGACCTCGCTTCAGCTGCGTACAATGGCGGCCCAGGCGCAAATCTCCCAAGCAGAAACTGCCCCGGACAACGACGATGGCAATGTGGGTGGGATGACGACGCTCATACTATACCGAACACTGGATACCAAGTAACTCGTGATTATGTTGAAAAAATTCGACTCATGGAAGGTGGGCTTACATAGACTAGAGCATAAAATACACATACAATAAGATATGGGAAAAGCGTTTTTGAAAATATCTTTAATCACTCTTTTGCTAGTTGTTGGTTTTACAGTTTCCGCCGCAAGCGTACCACCCCCTGACCTTGTCCCCCAAGGATGCCAAACTGGCTGTCCTTGCTCTCTCTGTGATCTCTACACGCTTGGGCGAAACATTGTAAATTTCTTACTGTACGGTATTGCCATCCCTGTTGCGGCTGTAGCTATACTTTACGGTGGAGTGATGATGTTAATTTCTGCTGGAGATCCTAAGAAGATTACAGATGGTAAGTCTGCAATAAGTAGCGCAGTGATTGGAATTGCGATTACATTCTTTGCATGGGTTATTATTAATGCCCTTCTTTCGACCGTATTCTTTCAGATTGGATTTGTACAAGGCATGCTTGATTGGAATAAGCCTCCGACATGTACGGCTGGGGGTGGTGAGAGTTGTAATACGACTCTAGAGCCAGCAAATCCGATAGGCCCTCCTCAAACTCCCCCAGTAACCTGCGGTCAAGATCCTTTTGTCTGCGATCCAACTGAGACCGTAGAAAATTGCGCGATAGACTGTGATAAGCCTGGCGTTTGTGGCAACAAATCTTGTGAAGGACCAGCAGAGGACCCAACCTCCTGCCCTCGTGATTGTGGAGGTGGTGGATCCCTCTCTCATGCTGATGCAGTGGCACAACTTGCTGCTGCAGGAATTTCAGTTGTATCAACCGAAAATTGTAGCAACCCAAATGTTTCAACATGCACAAGCCTCGAGGGAATGCCTCAATCAGCAATTACAGAAATAATAAATATTAAAAATAATTGTAGTTGCACAGTAACGGTTACTGGAGGGACAGAAACTGGCCACCTAGAACATGGCGCCGGCAAAGCAGTTGTTGATCTTAATGACAACCCTGAACTTTGGACTTACTTGCAAGCGAACAAGAATAGATATAGACCTATAGATGAAGGAGATCACTTCCATGTACGCCTCTAAAAAAATATTTTTTATATCGATACTGGTACTACTTGCAACCGCTTTTGTGACACAAGCTGCGGCTCTTTCGTATGAAACAATGCTTAATGTTAACTGCACGGCTGCCGCGGGTCCCCCAGCCCCCGGTGGAAATACCATACCAGAATGTATCCGAGCGCTTGTAGAATACATCATAACTCTTGCTCTTCCTGTCGCTGCTATCTTCATCATTATATCTGGATTCTTGTTTGTAACTGCCTCTGGCGATCCTAAAAAACTTGAAACTGCTAAAGCAACTCTTACCTGGACAATCATTGGTCTCGCTATCGCTGTAGCAGCTTGGACGCTATCAATCGCATTCACAACATTCTTTTCGGAGCTTTAAGACTAAAAAATGAATATCCACAAGCAAACTCGCAAAAAAGTCACTTACCACGCTATACTGTGGATAGCGTTACTTTGTATTGCTATAGGCATCAATGTTCAAGCTGCAGCCTCTCCTTGTGATCCCTCAAGAGAATTCTGCAACAGCACTCAATCCACTGAGTTCGTAGATATTTTACAAGGAATTGCCGACTGGGTTATCTTGATTGGCATTCCGGTACTCGTATTCTTTATAGTTCTCTCGGGTATACTCTTTGTGACTGCCCAGGGGAATGAAGAAAAACTTACTCGTGCACGGCAAGTGTTAACATGGACAGTAATAGGAGGTTTTATTATTTTAGGAGCATCGGTCATTGCCGATGTAATAATAGATTTCGCTGGGAGCCTCTAGAGCGCCTAGAAAAATTAAAGTATAAAAGGTCGAGTACGCTTAACCTTAATTAAACGAAAAGTCATTTTTATTTTAAAAAACTAATAACTACTATGAAAAAATTTATTATTGCATCATTAACCTTCGTTCCCTATGTCGCTAGCGCTGTAGTACTTTCTGATTCCATTAATACCGTCAACACTCTAATCGCAAGTCTCATCCCCTTGCTAATCACTCTCGCGACAGTTGTATTCCTCTGGGGTATTGTGCGTTATGTAACTGCTGGCGGGGACGAAGAAAAGTTAAAAGAAGGTCGCAATTTGATGATTTTTGGGATCATCGCCCTCGCTGTCATGATTTCAGTATGGGGTATTGCAAAACTACTCGCAGGCACATTTGGAGTAAATGGTGTAGGAGTCCCAAATAATATCGGAACTCTTTAAGAGTCTGTCTTAATGCACACAAAACTCTCGCTCAAAGCGAGAGTTTTGTGTTTTAGCTCGATAAATATTACAATAGATATATGAGAAAAATTCTAATCGAAGCCACGGCACTACTATTTCCTATTTTTGTCTACGCTGCCACCATAGAAGATGTTTTTGACACCACCACAGATATTCTAGGCCGTATTGTTGTAACTCTTATCGTTCTGGGAACCGTTGTTTTCTTGTGGGGCATCGTACGATATGTAACTGCAGGAGGAGATGAAAAACGCCTAGAAGAAGCTCGAAAATTGATTATATTTGGTATTATCGGCCTCACGGTAATGGTAAGTATGTGGGGTATAGTAAAATTAATTACTACCACATTTGATATTGGCAGCGACCCCATCCCAACAATAGACTAAACCGATAGCTTCTCAAAAACATGAACTTTCTTAAAAGTAAACTACGAATTAATAATATACTATTAGGAACCGTTGCTACTTTTCTTACGCCGCTTAATGATGTGCGTGCCCAGACTGTTGGCGAAATCGCACAAACCATATTAGACAGAATCGTCATACCTTTTGTTAATTTACTACTTGTTGCGGCAACTCTGTTTTTTATGTACGGAGTTATTGAATATATTGCAAAATCAGATAGCGATGAAGGCCGCTCAACTGGTCGCCGCCATATGATTTGGGGAATCGTTGGTCTTGTCATTATGGTATCTGCGGCATCAATTGTGCTTATCATTCAAAACTTTTGGGATGGCATATAGGCTCCCCGAGACTACAGTAACCCTGTAATGAAAAATCAGTTTCTTTTTTTTGTACTTGTTTTTGTAACCTTTCTTGTACTTATCTCGCCAGACCCTATGAGCGACCCTGACTTTGGTTGGCATATCCGAGCTGGCGAACGAATCGTTACAACTCACTCCATCCCTCGCATTGATTGGTTTTCATACACCCTGCCCGACTACAGCTGGGTTAATCACGAGTGGCTTCAAGATAGTATTGTGTACACCTTCTGGAAATTTGGAGGGCTTTTTGGAGTTCAACTTTGGTACGCAATCCTCGCAAGTATCTTGATCTTTCTGCTCTTGCCTCGCCTTGTGACAAACAAACTCTCCACGGAAGTGTCCGGAATACTCGCACTACTTACTGCCGGGTTTTTAACCTCAACGGCTTTCTGGAGGCCTCAAATTATTACTATTATTTTTTTTACGCTCATTCTTGTTCTTTTTAAAAAAATTAAAAATACAAACAACACTGGACTTGCATTATGGTTTGTGCCTCTTTTTTTCTTTTGGGCAAATCTTCATGGCGGATTTGCAATTGGCATCTGCCTTACCGCCTGGATTTTATTTGTAGAGTATTTTAAGTATGATTTCCTTCAATATAACAAAGAAAATCAATTTATAAGGAGAAGTGAAACACTAACAAAAGAAACTTGGCTTGCATCTTTAAAATGGTTTTCAGTATCTATCCCACTTACACTTCTAAATCCATACGGCTGGCGTATTTATGAAGAAGCTATTCGCACTATCCGCGACCCAATTGCAAAACAAATTATTACAGAATGGCTCCCTACTCAAATATCTTCACCGCTCGGCGCACTCATCATTATTTTCACTATCTTTCTTATTACTTTATTTGTACTACGAGAAGATCGACCTGACCTTACAAACCTTACTCTTATTATCCTATTTTTAATTATTGGGCTTTCATCATACCGTCACGCAATCTTTTTTATTATCATATGCATCCCAGAACTTACTCGAATCCGAATTACGATTCCTCAATCTAAAATAAAAACTTTTGGTACAATACTTTTAGCGACCTGCGTTGTAATACTCGCCCAAATTAAGCCGAACTTTTTTGGAAGCTCTGTGCAAAATACAAATAATTCTGTATCGTACCCCGCTGATGCTCTTACTTTTTTAAACGGCCGCCAAGAGCATACTCGCATATTTAATTCGTACGGTTGGGGTGGATATATTATTTTTGAAAACCCAGACACAAAGACATTTATCGATGGAAGAATGGCTCACTGGCAAACAGACGACCGTAAAAGTTTTCTGAAAATATATGACAATACTTCAAAAATGCGCCCTGGTTGGCAGAAAACCCTCGAAGAATATGATGTTAATCTTGTACTAGTCCAGCCAAATGAACCGATTGCTGAAGGTCTTCGACTCCTCCCTACTCTCTGGGAGAAAGTGTATGAGGATAAGATAGCTCTCATCTATATTAAAAAATAAAAATACAGAGCAACGCTCTGTATTTTTATTTGATGTGCCGCGGGTGGGATTCGAACCCACAAACCCTTTCGGGTCAAGGATTTTAAGTCCTCTGCGTAAACCGTT
>ERZ1292625.4001-Hain-H41-01um-R1-4001-length-11336-cov-12_pt1 | contig 11336 bp, 9 predicted proteins | sample MGYA00564400_ERZ1292625 | MGnify/ENA primary metagenome ERZ1292625 (study PRJEB36523, sample SAMEA6512639) | groundwater metagenome | collected 2019-01-08 | study: AquaDiva: Metagenomics assemblies of 32 groundwater samples
TACTTCGTTTGATTTTCAAAGAAAGTTCGTGCAAAGGATAGCATTACTCCACAATTAAAGAACTTTCCTGTTTAATGGGATATTTTTTGTGTTTGATACGAAATCCTTGACTTTTTACTTTTTATATGATATTCTATACGGATATATATGTTCTTTTTAAAAACCAGAGATAGACCACAAGAAAACTAATGACATTTTGTCTTTATTTAACCTGTCGCCTATCTCACAAAAATTACAGCTATGAATGCTTTCTTTATTATTTTCTTTTTTTGTTTTGGTGGCCTAATTGGCTACATGATGGGTAATTCTAAAAGAGGCAGTTTGGTAAAATATACCAACGAACTTCCTAATGGATTTCTTAAGGTGGTAAGCGTCGATAGAATTTCTACTGTTTTGGAAGAAATAAATAACGACAGAAAACGCTTCCTTATTTCTACTGAAGTTTTTGGAGGAAAACCAATATGTCCAAAAGACATTGTAAGAAAAATAAAAAACGACAAAGAACGGAAACAATTAGGAATTCCTATTTTGGGATATCCTCCTTTAGTAAAAGAACTTGCTGAAGAAGATTAAAAGAAAATTAAAGCTCAAACCGTTATGGTTTGAGCTTTTTTATTTCACTTTTTCCATTTTTTATGTTAATCTAACGGAATGGATTTCAATTTTTTAAATCAAAAAGACCTAAAAAATAAAGGAAAAAAGATGAAAGAAAACCCTAAGTTTTCGGGCAGTATTTTTGGCGCTGTTTTAATTTTTATGATTATAACAGCGCTCTATTTAGTTATTTCTGATTTACCAAAGAAAGTGCCGGAAATATCCATATCCGAACTCGCAAAAAGTGTTAGCGCGGGTGAAATTAAAAAAATCTTGGTTCAAGGCGGAAATCTTGTAATTACATATAAAGATGACAGCATAAAAAATGCTAAAAAAGAAATTGAAACATCTCTTTCCCAAACACTTTCAAATTATGGAGTAAAACCGGAAACTTTAGTAAATACGGAAATTGAAATAAAAAATGAAAGCGGTTTTTGGTATTGGCTGGTAAATATTTTACCATTTTTAATTCCAATTATTTTTATAGTATTTTTCTTTTGGTATATCTCGCGTCAGGTAAAAGGCGCCGGAATGCAAGCATTTTCTTTTGGCCAATCTAAAGCTCGTATTACTGACCCGAATGATAAAAATAATAAAGTAACTTTTAAAGACGTTGCCGGTTGCAAAGAAGCCAAAGAAGAATTAAAAGAAATTGTTGATTTCCTAAAAAGTCCAAAAAAATTCTTGGATATCGGCGCAAGGATTCCAAAAGGAGTTATTTTAACCGGCGCGCCGGGCACAGGCAAGACCTTGCTGGCTCGAGCAGTAGCCGGGGAAGCATCAGTGCCATTTTTTCATCTTTCCGGTTCAGAATTTGTTGAAATGTTTGTCGGAGTTGGAGCATCGCGCGTCAGAGATCTTTTTAAAATGGCTAAAAAAGCGGCGCCCTCAATAATTTTCGTTGACGAAATAGACGCGATAGGACGTACTAGAGGAGGAGGTTTTGGAGGAGGCAATGACGAAAGAGAACAAACATTAAATCAAATTTTAGTTGAGATGGATGGTTTTGAACCGAATGATAAAGTTATTGTTATGGCTGCAACCAACAGGCCGGATGTACTGGACCCCGCTCTTATTCGTCCGGGGCGTTTTGACCGAAAAGTTATTCTGGATTTGCCTGACCGCGCTGACCGGGAAGAAATTTTAAAAATTCACGCGCAGAGAAAACCATTGGCTGAAGATATTAATTTAAAATTAATCGCAGAGCGTACTCCCGGTTTTTCCGGCGCCGATTTATATTCTCTAATGAATGAAGGAGCAATACTTGCTGCCCGAGAAAATCGCAAAAAAGTTTTTCAATTTGATTTAATTCGCGCTATTGAAAAAGTTATGCTAGGACCTGAACGTAAAAGTCACTTGCTTTCGGTTAAAGAAAAAGAAATTACCGCCTATCATGAAGCGGGTCATGCGCTGGTGGCGTCAGTTTTGCCTAACGCGGACCCAGTCCATAAAGTTTCTATCGTGGCCAGAGGAAATGCCGGCGGATACACTTTGAAACTGCCTCTGGAAGAAAGAAGATTGCAATCTAAAAAAGAATTTATAGATGATATTGCAATGTCTCTTGGCGGATATGTGGCTGAGCAGATGATATTTGGAGATATCACGACAGGTCCTTCAAGTGATTTGCAAGTTGCGACAAATTTAGCCCGCGCCATGGTTACGCGTTGGGGAATGTCAGATGTTATTGGCCCTATTTCACTGGGTGGAGAAGGCGGAAAACAAGTATGGGGTGAAACATTTGATAAAGCGTATTCGGAAACTGTTGCAACCAAAATTGATTCTGAGGTTTCAAAAATTATAAATAATGGCATAGAATCAGCTAAAAAAGTTTTAGCTGAACACAAAAAAGCTCTTGATGCTATTGCCAAGAAACTTATTGAAGTTGAAACATTAGAACAAGAAGAATATGATAAATTAATTATTGCTCACGGCATAATACCGAAAAAAAAAGAAGAAGCAAAACTAGAAGTAATGAGTTAATTTCTTTGCGGAAATCTGTTTTATTTTGTAGTATAAAAGTTATCCGCCTGTAGCTCAGCTGGTTAGAGCATCTAGCTTATACCTAGAGGGTCCTACGTTCAAATCGTAGCAGGCGGACAAATAATATGAATGAACAATTAATTCTAAATCAAAATTCACAAGAAGAACCTAAAATACCAATAGCAAAAGAGGTATTTAATGAATCAAGAAGCATAAAAGATATTTCTGGAAAAGAAATTACTGTGGGAGATATTGTTGTAAAAAATGATAAAGATTGGCTTGTTATGGGTTTTAAAAATTTCGAAGAGAATAGATATAATGAATTAGGGGATAAAACTTCTTCTCTTTTTGCTAGGTTAGTTAAATACGAAAATCAGAAACCCAATTTTAGTATCGAATCTTCTAATTTAGAAGGAGAACTTACATTAAAAGAAAAATGGCAACCGAAATATGGTGATGGAGAAATAATTAAATTATACGATATAGTGATGGCTGACGTAGAAAAATACTTTTTTGAAATATATAATAAAAAATTAAAAATCATAGGGTTTAATCTTGATGGATCTGTACGAATTGAAGTTTTAGATACTGGCAAGAAAGGGAATACTGATCCTAAGAAATTAAGAGTTGTTTAATTTTTATTCAAAATGAAATTCCGCCTGCAACAGCTATGCTGTAGGCATTGCGGGCAGGTCTCCGGCCCCAGTAGTAAAGCATAGCTTACTACGGGGTATACTTTTTCTTTTATTCAAAGTGAAATTCAGCTACTTTCTCTTTTACTTTATTTTTCAATAAGGGATACTTTGAAAGTTCTGGGTCTTCGGAAATGAGGCGGATTGCTTCAGCGCGAGCAGCTTCTACCATTTTTATATTTTTTATTGCTTCCATGCCGAGGTCAGAAATGCCCCATTGTTTTGTACCGCCAAGTTCTCCCGCGCCACGAAGCGATAAGTCCAACTCGGCAAGTTCAAAACCATTTTTTGCAGTTTTTAATGCTTTTAATCTTTGGATTGTTTTATCGCTTTTAGTTTCGGCAAAAACATAACAGTAAGCTTGATGATTGCTTCTAATCACTCGTCCGCGAAGCTGGTGAAGTTGCGCAAGTCCGAATCTCTCCGCGCCTTCAATTATTATAATTGTCGCATTTACAACATTTACTCCGACTTCTACCACCGATGTTGCGCAAAGAATATTTAACTTCCCATCGGTGAAATTTTTCATAACTTCTTCTTTTTTTTGCTTGCTCATTTTTGAATGAAGCACGCCAATTTCATATTCCGGGAAAATTTCTTTTTTTAAGCGTCTTGCTTCAGCTACGGCCGATTTGGCTTGAAGGGCCATTTCTTTAGTTGGGTCTGGCTCTTCTATTCTTGGACAAATTACATAAAGTTGTCTGCCATTTTTTAATTCTTCTCTGACTTTTTCATAAGTTTCGGCGCGCTTATTTGGCGTAATAATTTCCGTAATTATTTGTTTTCTTCCGGCTGGCATTTCATCCAGAAGCGATAAATCCAAGTCTCCGTATATTGTAAGCGCAAGAGTGCGCGGTATTGGCGTGGCCGTCATAGAAAGAAGGTGAGGGGCAATATTATCTTTTCTAACAAGTTTTCTTCTCTGGTCTGTGCCGAATCTATGTTGTTCGTCTATTACAACAAAAGCTAAATTTTTAAACTTAACTGATTTTTGTATTAATGCATGTGTGCCTATCAAAATTGGTATTTCTCCATTAGCTGTCCATTTTAAAAGTTGCGCTCGTGAAATATCAGTCCATCCCAGAGGATTAACTTTAGAAGGAAATTTTTTACAACCAGAACCGGTAATCAGCCCAATATTTATTGGAAGACCCGCCCGTACCGAACTACCGTCCTCGGTACGTTCGGGCGGGTGTTTAAAATATTGTATAAAAGATTCAAAATGTTGGATTGCTAATATTTCCGTAGGCGCCATATAAGCTACCTGTAAACCTGCCCGAATGACCGAAGTCATTCGGTCGGGCGGGTTTCCAATTTTTTTCATTTGCATGACTACGGCATATGCAGCAGTAGCGGCTACTGCAGTTTTTCCACTTCCAACATCACCTTCTAAAAGCCGAGACATCGGAAAACTTTTTCCCATATCTTCCAATATTGTTTGGATTGATTTTTTTTGAGAGTTGGTTGCGGTAAAAGGAAAACGTTTTAGAAAATTATTTACATCAGTCAAAAGCGGAACCTCTTGAAATTTTTCACCCCTGCGTCCTTCTCCTTCTGAGCGGGACCCTCGGGGATTCAAAATTTCAAGAGGTTCCGCTTTTATTTTGAAAGATTTATTTTTTCTATATTCAAATTTGTCGTGTTGGCGTTCCAGTTGTATGCAAAACACTTCTTCAAAGGCAAACCTTTTTCTGGCCGCTTCAGCATCCCCGCCCGAACGGCCGTTCGGGCGGGCGGGTTTTGTATTTCTTGGCCTATGAATCCAAATGAGAGCCGTTTTGAGCGTTGGCAAATTATATTTTTTTAAAATATTCGCTGGAACATAATCTTCAAATTTATCTAAAGTTTTTTCTTTCAAAATTTTTTCAATCGCATGATAAAACCATTTAGAAGTTATTCCGCGGGTTTCATGATAGATGGGATAAGAGAATCCCTTATTTTCTTTATCTTCTGTAAAAAGAGTATCGTGAATATCTGTTACATCCGGAGTTTTTTCAAATTCCGGGTTAGCTAAATATAAACCATACTTTCCTTTAGTTACATGACCGGTTAATTTTACACTTTCTCCTTCATGGAGCATTTTTGCCAAATAAGCTTGATTGAACCAAGTAATTTTTATTTTTCCTGATAAGTCTTCTATTTGCCCTTCACCCATTGGAATTTTAGAACGAAAACTTTTTTTCGTTTTTAATTTTGATATTTTTCCATAAACAGTTGCATTTTCACCTCCGGTCAAATCCGCAATTTGTTTTACTTGGCTTATATCGCTGTATCTTACGGGGAAGTGGAAGAGTAAATCATGAACAGAAAAAAGACTCAGTCTCCTTAAAGCCTTTTTTTGATTTTCATCTAAACGAAATTTTATTTCAAGCTTATCGCTTAATTCCATTTGCTATCCAATCAACTCTTTTATTTTTTTAGAGATTTCATCCAAAGTAAAGTTTGATTTAATCATAAATTCGCTGATGCCGAGTTTAGTGGCGCGAGCTATGTCTTTTTCTTCTGAGAGATTTGAAAAAACAATAACGGGAGTAGTTTGAAATGATTTATTCTGTCTGATTTTTTCTAAAATCGCAAATCCATCTACATCCGGAAGGAGCAAATCAAGCAAGATAAGGTCAATCACTTCTTTACCTTCAATCGCCTTAAATGCTTCAATACTATTTGCGGCCGTTAAAATATTATAACCTTCTTTTTTAAGCTTGGTTGCTTCAAGTCCTTGCAAAAAATTATCATCTTCAATTATAAGTATTGTTTTTGCCATATTCTTATTATACTACACTAGTTAAAACTAGCGCAACTTATTCAGACCCTTTATAAATTGGTATTGTAAAAAAGAAAGTTGTGCCTTCACCCTTACCGCTTTCAAACCATATTTTACCTCCATGGTCTTCTATTATTTTTTTTGCGGTAAAAAGTCCTATTCCAGAACCGGCAGACTCCTTCTCTTTAGCAGTAGTATCGCGATAGAATTTTTCAAAAATATTTTTCTTTCCTTTTTCAGAAATTCCTATACCCATATCTTTTACTGAAACTTCCACAAAACCGTCTTTTTCTCTGAGCGCGATAAAAACTTTTCCATACTGATTGCTATATTTTATGGCATTCTCAAAAAGATTTTGTAAAACTATGGGAAATTTGTCCTTATCGGCATTTATCGTCGGCAATTTCATCTCAGGTTTTAGAAATATTATTTCCACCTTGTGCGCAAAAGCTTCTCCGGAAAAATCAAAAATAGAACTTTCAATCAGCTCGATTATATTTACTTCTGAAAAAGAATATTTTTTTTCAATAACATCATCTATTTTATTTGCCTGCAAGAGTTCAGTTACTATGCCTATGGCTCTGTCGTTATCTTCATAAGCCTTTCTCATTAAATTTTCTTGCTCAGCTGTCAATTTTCCCAAGTCCCCGTCTATAAACATTTTTATAATCCATTTTATAGCTGAAAGAGAAGTTCTAATCTGATGCGCGCCAACAGACATAAGGTCGGCTTTTATTGACTGACGTTTTATTAATTTTTCATTTTCTTCTTGCAGGGTTTTTATATCCGCTTGTTTGTCTGTTTCCATATAAATATTATAGCATCAAAATAGACGATGAACAAAATTAGCGGTATTCATTGTACAAAGTTCGAATGTATTTTGCTGATAATCCTGACGAAAGCTACTAATCGCACGCGCGGAGCACGTGGTGGCTCTGGATTGAATCATACGCTCCGATATGAATTCCGCCCAACGCCTCGCAGAGCCTCGGCGTTCCGCCCTCATCCCCATCGCTTCCCATGCATTTTTGTTTGGCGCGGGATTTCTTTTGAATTGAATGGGCGATGGGGATTCGGTCGGGTTTCTCCTAAGGGAGAAACTGGCGGAATTCAAATATAAGCACAAAAAACAATAGTTTTTTGTGCCTTACCAATCTCCTCAATAAGATCTGGAAATATGGTCTTTCTATTTAACAATGAGTAGTTCATAGTAAGGATAATAATTATTGTAGCTTTTCGGAAAATTTCGCAAAGTTATCGCCAAATAAAATTTCTTGCCCAATTTTCATGTCATGACGAAATTCAACGTTTTCTTTCTCAAACAACAATACCACGGATGACCCCATCTCAAAAAATCCTAAATCCTCTCCTTTCTGTATATTTATTGGAGAAGAATAATCATAAATAACACAGTTTTTATTTTTAGAAGTATTTGTTTGCAGGCGTGGTTCTTTAAATATTTTTATCTTTCCGACATTAAAGGCTCCAATAACAACAAAATAAAATAAGGATTTTTTAAAAAAGCATTCTAAAATGACTCGTTCATTTTTAATATAAAGATCTTTATTTTTTTCTAGTGATATTTTTTTAACAGACATAAGAGTTCCGGGTACATGAACAATTTTCTGGATTCGAAAATCAACAGGTGCATGAAAATGGTGATAATCTTTGGGAGACAGATAGAAATTCACAAACTTTCCATCTTCAATTTTTTTTGACTCTTGTATATCTATTGAACTAGTTAAGAAAGAGCGTAGGTCATATGAAAGTCCTTTTACCTGCAGAATTGTATTGTTTTTTAATGTACCATATTGTGCAATTGTTGAGTCAGTTGGTGAAATTAAAACATCAGGATCGATTGGGAAATTCCTCTGTTTTTTGAGATACCTTGTGAAAAGACGCTGGATAGATGAATAACTTTCAACATTATCAAAATCCTGTAAATCAATATTCAAATATTTTACAAAACAAATGTTTATTTGTTTTTGGAGAAACGATGGAAGCTCCACAGAGGCAATGACTCCGACTATTCTTGATATAATATTTAAAATTGTTTTCATATTTATTTTAGCAACTCATTAACCGAAACTCCAACAGCTTTCGCTAATCTTGCGATTAGTAGCTTTCGTCAGGATTATCAGCAAAATACATTCGAACTTTGTACAATGAAAAACTGCGGAGAGAGCGAGATTCGAACTCGCGGTCCTTTTAAAAGGACGACAGTTTAGTAAACTGTTGATTTAAGCCACTCATCCATCTCTCCTTGTTCATCTCGCCTATTTTTTCATATATCCTAAATTTATGCAGAAAGTATATCAGAAAAAATGAAAAAATGAAAAAAACATGTTAGAGTAATTAAGTTATAAAATATATAAAAAAGGAGACGTGTCTGAGTGGTCTAAGGTACCTCTTTGCTAAAGAGGCAGGGGCTTTAAACCCCCTCGCGAGTTCGAATCTCGCCGTCTCCGCCAATTTTTATAAATACTATTTAAATTTCTTTCAAGAAATTATTTACTTCAGTTTTTGAATCTTTTTTTTCTAAAATAACTTTTTCAAGTAAATATAACATTGGAAGTTTTTTGTATTTTTTGCCGATTATTGAAATGAGAGGGGGTAAGGAAATCAACCCTTCACTTTTTAGAAAAGTGCCGCCTTTAGTGGAAATATCTATTCCAACTTTTTTATTTTGTGAATATTTGCTTGAAAGTGTGGCAATAAAATCACCCAATCCGGAAGTTCCGACGATTATTTTTTTATCTAGTCCCAAGATTGCCATAATTTGTTTCATTTCTTTTATTGCCTTTGCCGAAAGAAATCCCTTTAAATTATCATCTGCCGGCGAGTTGCTTATTATGCTAATGGCAAAAGTATAAATATTTTTTAAAATTCCGGAAAATGCTACAGAACGGACATTTTTAGAATATTCAAGTTTTAATTTTGTGCCTTCAAAAAGTTTTGAAACTTTTTCAAAAACTTTTTTGTCTTTTGACGCAAGAATAGCGAAGCTCATTTCATTTTTTAATATTTCTTTTGCCACCATCGGTCCTGAAAGTAAGGCATATTTTGCTTTTTTAATATTTTTTTCTATCATTTCATCGGCGCTTTCTTTGGAAGATGCGTTTATTCCTTTTGATAGAGAAATTAAAATAGTTTGAGAATCTATTTTATTCTCGGAGATTTTTTTTAAAGTTTCTTTTAAACACCATGATGGAACGCATAAAAATATAAAATTAGTTCCATTTAAGCACTCTTTTAGGGTCTTATGACTTTCATTTTTTGAGTTATCTTTGTCATAAACTTCAATCGTGTGTTTTTTTTCACTTTTGTTCAGCAAATAAATTATTGCTTGGCCTATTTGTCCATTTCCAATGATTGTGATTTTCATCCCGTTTAGAAGCAGATCGCGATCAACTCGCGTGTCTGACATGTTAAGTTATTAATTTTTCTAATATTTATTTTCATATTTTATTTATTTCTAAATTGCGATCGCGGCTTCTAACGGGATTCATCCTCTTAATTATATCTTTATTTATTCAATTATTCAAACTATTTAACATAATACAAATACAATTTATGTTATTATAATATAATGACATTTTTGGATAAGATAAAATATAGAATTTGGAAGATGATTTATTGGGTTTTTGTGCCAACGCAGAGAAATCTTTTAAAGCTGAATATTATTAGGCATGATAATAAAAGACAAAGGTACCATTTAGGCTGGCTTACTTCTAGTAAAACCTTAAATGAGCTAAAAGCGCACTTGAGCAAAAATTGGGGTTTTGGCAACCACTTTATATCTTGGGTGGACGAAGGACAGGTTCTGAGTTGGAGAAAATTGCCTGATTTTCACCACCAATATCATTTGCGTGTTTTTGAAGACGGTGAGATAAAAGGACATTTTGAATTTACGCCAGAAGCGCGTCCTATCTCTCACTTAAAAGCAAAATTAGAAGAAGAAAGAAAGGAAGAATTTTTTAAATTTTTAGGAGATTTTATAACAGAAGAAAAAACTGTATCGCATTTCAGGATGGACCCTGATGCTTTTGACCCTTATTCGCAAATCGCTTATAAAGTAAAAAAATAATTGAATTATTTTATTTTTTTTGACTCTGGCATCGCTAAATCCCAGAGCTTGCCGGCGATGTTGTTTGGTTTGCCAAAAAGAGGATAATGATGAAGGTCAATAAAAGGCAGACTATTGCATTCAATAATTCCGGAGTTTTTTTGTTCCTGCCAAGATTTTGTTATATCTTTCATTATAAAATCAACTCCAACCAGCGGGTCCTTCAAATAAGACCCGATATGTTCTAACATTTCTATATTATCGGGATGCGTTATGTCTGTAACTTCGGTTGTAGTTCCGCCGCAACCACGGCTTGTTTTTTGAGAGAAAGTGACAATTTGTCCCTTTTTAGGGATTTCATCAATTCCAATGCTTTGCCTTTTTAATTCAATTTCGGCATCTTGGTCAATTATTATTTGATGATAAATTGGACCATTGCGTTCCGGTCTTTTATTTTCTTCTACCCAAAGTTCACGCAAGGTGCTTGTTCCATTGCCTGTGACTTTTGGCGCATCGCGTTGTATGACGCCAACTAATTTTTTTCCAACTAAAGTTCCACGGAAAAGATTTCCACTCAATTCTTCTTCTATAACGACAAGTGGCGAAAGCTTATTCGCTTTTTTAAATCCTAAAATTAAATCTTCTGCAGTATTCAAGTGTATGGTAGTATGCCTGCTTCTTGACCCCAGATTGGGTTTTGTTATTACCGGTTTTTTTATTTTATCAAAAATTTTTAATGCTTGAATTTTATTCCAAGCAACTCCGCCTTCCGCAACGGGAATTCCTTCTTTTTTAAATTTTTCTTTCATTATCCCTTTATTGTCCATCCATTTTAAAGATTCAGATTCTGTCGTATTTGGTCTGGGCAATCCGTCAAAGGTGATTATCTTTTCATTATATTCCGCTACATAAATGTCGCATATCGGACCTAAATGAAATTCTTTCATTTTTATCCCGCGTTTTTTTGCTTCTTCCCAAAAACATCTTGCGCGCCAAGAATTTTTCTTGCTTGGTTCATAAGAATAATGTCCAAGTTTTAAAAAAGTCATTATTTTAAAAAAGGGCATTGAGATTCTGCGCGAAATGGCTTCGGCTATGTTCTTGAAAAGCATTTCCATAAAACAAAAAAATGGTTCGCTGATTAAACCCATAACAACGCACATATATGCCACAAAATGTATTTCTTGAGCCGGTTCGCAGTCTTTGCAATGTTTCATCCCGTACGAAATAGGACGCGTAC
>ERZ1292625.2052-Hain-H41-01um-R1-2052-length-20205-cov-8_pt1 | contig 11327 bp, 14 predicted proteins | sample MGYA00564400_ERZ1292625 | MGnify/ENA primary metagenome ERZ1292625 (study PRJEB36523, sample SAMEA6512639) | groundwater metagenome | collected 2019-01-08 | study: AquaDiva: Metagenomics assemblies of 32 groundwater samples
AATATATAACCAAATACAATGATAAATCAGATTCCAAAAATTTCGCAAAAGTGAACCCCCCTATTTATTACCCCCTCCACCATAATCCCAGAATCCAATCCACAAAAGGAGTAAAATTGTCTAATATGAAAAACATTTTTATTCTCTATATGCCACCGGGTAATTATGAGGCAATGGTTCATTATGAAGATACTATAAAAAACAAAGTATCGATGGGTAGGATCATTAAATATATAGACAGCGATTTTCGAGACAGACTACAAAAGATATTTGGGAATAGCTCAATCGCCATTTGGGGATCTCGCACTGGTGATAATAACCGTACTAGATTTTCAAAGATGCAACCAGGTGACAATGTTCTAATTGTTGAGGGCGAAACCATTAAACTGCTTGGTAAAATAGCCGATAAGACGGAAAATCCTGACCTTTCAAAAGAGCTGTGGAAAAATCTTAAGGGAAATAGTTTAGCGGGATGGGATTTAATTTACTTTATCGCCAACCCGATAGAGATAGATCTTCCGTTCTCTAAATTAAAAGAACTATTTAATTACAAACAATCCTGGAATTTACGCGGCTTTACTAACATTTCAAACGATAAACTAGAAGAATTTTACAGCAATTACGATGATCTCTATTCAGTGTTGGTCAGGATTAAACGAGGAGAAAGTATCAATCGCAAGGCGCATATTGACTTAACTATCGAAACTGAAAGTACAATTCCAACAGAAGAAGATATCAATATAGAGCCTGTCGGGAAAGAAGAATCCGACCACATTATTATGCAGTGGAAATTAGCTAAGCTAGGTAAGAAAGCCGGGTCAAAGGTCTGGGTGCCGCGAAATGATCAGAGTAGGCTAACAAAGAATTACGGTTTTAGGGGATACGAAGCAGAATTTACTGCTGGTATCGATACACCTGCACGATACGTAGAACAAATCGACGTCGTATGGAAAAAAGAGTTTCAAATAGATGCGGCCTTTGAAATCGAGAATACAACATCAATATATTCTGGTCTTTTGCGTTTTGCTGACCTCAAACTTATTGCGCCGAACAGTAACTATCCACTTTTTATTGTTGCTCCAATTGAAAAAAGGGAAAGGGTTTTTAATCAAATAAAACGCCCGGTATTTCAGAAAATCGACTTTGGCAAGAAAGTCCGCTACCTTTCATACGAAGCGATTAATGAAGTTGACGAATTTTTTTCTCATTCCACCTCAGGTCTTAATACTGATGTGTTAATGGGTAAATCTGAAGAGACAATATAACTTTTTACAAACAACAAGAGACCAAATTAGTAAAGATTTAATATTATGATGAAAATCAAAGATGATATTCTCTCATATAGAGAAATGTGCGATACCGAAAGCGCACAAACTCTCCAACGGGGGATGAATTTTCATTTAAAACCCACATACTCGGTTATTTTAATGTCACAGAGATCGAATGCTCCCTACAAAGATAGAGTATACGAAGACGGAATTACTATTGAATACGAGGGACACGATGTATCGAAGACATCTTATGAAACTAATCCCAAATCCATTGACCAACCTTTAATACTTCCATCTGGAAAAGATACCCAAAACGGGCTATTCAAAAAAGCAGCAGATTTATATAAATCAAGTTTAAAAGAACCCGAATTGGTAAAAGTATATGAAAAAATAATCCCCGGCGTATGGTCAATGAAGGGATTTTTTGACTTAGTAGACTATCACGAAGTTCACGACGGAAAGAGACAAGTTATTAGGTTCATTCTTAAATTATCACAGCGTGGAAGTCAAACGGGATCGGTAGTTATTGAACAGTTAGTTCATACCAGACTGATACCTTCAGAAGTAAAAAAAGAAGTTTGGAAGCGTGACCAAGGAAAATGCGTAATTTGTGGCGATTCAACGAATCTTCATTTTGACCACGACCTACCTTTTTCCAAAGGAGGAACCAGTCTAACAGCAAAAAATGTTAGACTCCTCTGTATGAAACACAACCTTCAAAAATCAGGGAGGATAGAATGAAGATGGATCATTTAGTTTATAAACTCTACGGCCTCACGCAGGAAGAAATAGCAGTTGTGGAGGATAAAGAATGAAAGCTCAAGAAAAACCAAAATATGTTCAAGAAGCACGAGAGTTATTAGATTCAATAAACATCGACACTCTGATAAAAGACCCTAACTCTCTCCAAGAAATAAAGAAAATAAATCGTTTGATTGCCATTTTTACTAACTTTTCTTCCAATGATGGTCAAGAATTGAGAAAACTTTTTTTACGGTTCCAACAATGGGCCAGGAGAAGCACTCGGGTAGGAACTATTAGAAACCGTGCTGTAGATGTGATGCAATTTATTGGTCAAAAAATTGAGGAGATGGACCTGTATGCAATAGAAGAACCAATAAAAAGTACCCAGGACAGAATCGTTAAAAGTCTAAAGAATGAAAAGTATTGGGTTCGCTCTAGTTTAGAAGGAAAAGACCTTCATGTAATTGTTGGCGACAGAGACACAAAACAAGGCGAACATGTTCATATAGTCAGTGATTCCAAAACGGGTGCAATTAGATATGATGCCGACAACAGTCACCCAAGCGAGCTACTTCAGCGAGTAGTCAGTTTAGTGACAAAAAATGGTACGACAATTGGAGTCGGTCAATATGGTGTTAAAACTACTATGGAGTTTATCGAAGGAAACGCAAACACAAACAACGATATACCCATATTATATGCGACGGGAGCAAGACCTAGTGGTGGTCCACAGGGGCACTTTGTTTATTTCACTCTAAAGAATATCGGTAAAGTGATAGCTTTAGATATTCACTGGGGAATTAGAGCTTTCGATTACGAATGGAGGCCCCAGGATGAACCATTTGAACTTGAACCAAGTAAAGAAAAGGAAGTAATATTCCAAATTTCAGGTGAAAAGATATTTACTGAATCTACACCTGAGCTTAATATAATTATGGAGTATAAAGATGCAGGTGGTAAATCATGCTTCACCAGACGCGAGCTGATACAAGTACGAGTCCCATCTGGGGCATTTTTTAATTTAAAGCTATCAAATTTTCACCCACCTTCAATATTAGTTGATGATGGATTGCAACTTATTGCTGAGCCATTCCAGAATGGCGACAGAGTTGAAGCAGTTTTTGAAGTAAATACAAAGGACGGCGCAAAGAAAGTAACTATAGGGATGAGTAGAAGTCTTTCTTCTGTTCTAGGATTTGAGGACGACTCTCAAATTAAACAGGCAATACTTGAACTGGCACATAGAAAGATTAGAAAAATGGTAAAAGAAAACAACCTAAAGGATCACATGTTTAGTACTTACGAGTTACCCGAGCATCACGAGGGTGGATTTAAAGCATATATTCAATTAAGAGATTCTATTTAGGTATTTTGGGTAGATGATTTCCGTAAATAAAGAAACAATATGACAACATATCAAATCAGCACACGAGATACTTACACTTACTTGATAAAAGAAAATATTTCCCTTTTTAAGAAGCTTATAGACGGTTCCAGTAAACAGAGCATGCCTTTCGATCCCAATAACACAGCAGCCTTTTATGAATCGAGAGCTAAACATTTACAGACAATGGCTTTATTGGGAATTACTGCCGAACACTTACTAAAACTGATTATTCTGAATCGTGGTTTTTCTATTTTCGAGGTAGATCATGTTAAAAAGGTTAAAGATAAATCAGAAATTAAATATACTGATAGAACCATATCATTTGATAAGGCAGCTAGCTTATTTAAGAATTCAAATCCAAACAATTATTTTAAAGGCATGAAAGTATATGAATTTAATGCTCACGACATAGCATTTGAGTATTCGTATTTGGGATACAAAAAAATAGATCCAAAGACGTGTATTAGTCTCATACAGAAAATAAGGAATAATTATCTCCACAAAGCTGACTCACATGGTGAATGGAATGGGATTGTTTGGTATGTGCACAATTTCATTATCTGGCTCGCTAAAAAAGAATTTAGTAGTCAGTTCTCAAGGTATAAATATATTGGCAACGATGAAATAAAGGGACTATTTTTATAGTGTCTCATTTGTCTCACCTGGCCTTGATGTGAGACAGTCAGTCGGTCGACCGCGGGTCGCAAGATTTGGTGAAACCCGCTGCCCGGGCCTGCGCTTCGGTGCAGAAATAGTCCTCGCCGAAACTTCTCTCGATAATTACTTTTGAGTAATGCCGGCAATTACTGTCCCCGCCGTTAATCCAGCCACCGCCAATTTTTTCCATTTCCCGGCCATCATAATTAGTATACCCTTTGTTTCCTCTTGAAAAATTTTTGGGCACTCTTCTTTTTTGACATTCTTTGGGTACACTATCACAATGATGTATAATTCTGTTATGCCAAAGATACTTAAGAGATACATATCCATCGACCCTCGTGTTCTTGGCGGAACGCCCGTAATTTCCGGTACCCGGATCCCCCTCGAGAGGGTTTACCAATTGGTAAAGCAAGGCTATACAACCCAGACGCTAGAGGATACCTACCCTCACGTAAGTCCCCAAAAAATCCAAAATGTAATTGCAGGCCTTATGCAAGCGGGACTGGATGACTATACGAACGCATACAAGACACAAGCTTCTTCTTGATGAAGGACTGCCTCGTAAGGAAGCTTATTCCCAAGCCAATAATTACCACAATCTCAAGCACATCGTTCACGATATAGGCAAAGGAGGAGCCAGAGACAAGGACGTTTATATTATTGCAAACAAAGAAAAAAGACTGGTAGTTGTTTTTAACACCAAGGATTTCAGGCCATTGATATCACCCGAGTCCGTGTCTGTGGTATCGCTCTCAACAAATTTAACAGATAAGCAAGTCGATCTTAAACTATGCAAGATTTTAAGGTCTTTGAAACCGAGCGAAACAAAAGGACACCTGATAACTATCACCAACAACAATACCGCTATTACTAAACCTTAAAGTTAATTGCACCCAAAGATAAATTTTCAGCTGGAAATGACTAGAAGCCTTGGCTTATTGACTTCGGGAAATGTTTGGTATATGTTTAATGTGTGACTAAACTTAATTAATCCATGAAAAAAATATCCGATAATCAAATCGCTTTCTACCAATCGCCGGATGGATCAGTGAACATTGAAGTGCTGTATGCCGAAGAAAACATCTGGTTGACGCAGAAACTAATTGCGCAACTTTTTGATTGCGGTATAGATAATATTTCATTGCATCTTAAAAATATTTTTTCAGAGGGAGAGCTTGACTCAAAATCAGTTGTCGAAAAATACTCGATAACTGCCACTGACGGCAAAGAATACAAGACGAAACATTATAGTTTGGAAGCAATCATTGCTATTGGCTACCGGGTAAATTCCGAGCGCGGCACGCAATTCCGTCAATGGGCGACGGGCATTCTCAAAAGCTACATTCATAAAGGCTATGCGTTAGATAGTAATAGATTTAAATACGGTTCCCGTTTCAGCGCCAGATATTTTGATGAACTCTACGAAGAAATCAAAGACATTCGTACCAGCGAACGGATGATCTATCAAAAAATTACCGATATTTATGCCACAGCGATTGACTATTCACCCAAAGCGTATGAGAGTAAACAATTTTTTGCCATCGTACAAAACAAGCTCCATTTCTCAATTTCCGGCCAGACCGTCTAGCGAAAAAACTGCTAAAAAAAGCTGAAAAGTGATAAATATCAATGTCCAAAGATAAATTTACAGCAATTTGGGTTTCCCACTCTTCAATAGGGGACTATCTTAAATGTCCCCGGGGGTACTATCTCAAAAACGTTTACAAAAATCCCAAAACTAATAAGAAAATGTCCATCATGTCTCCCGCCCTGGCTTTGGGGCAGACGGTGCATGAAGTGGTCGAGTCTCTCTCTGTCTTGCCGGTAGAAGAGCGGTTAAAGATTCCCCTTCTGGACAAATACAATCTAGCCTGGGCCAAAGTGACCGGGGAAAAAGGCGGATTCAAAGACGAGACCCAGGAGCAGGAAATCAAAGCCAGAGGTATTGTCATGTTGGATCGCATCACTCAAAACCCCGGGCCCATTCTTAAAAAAGCTGTCAAAATCCGCCAGGAACTGCCCTATTTCTGGCTGTCAGATGAGGACAATATTATTCTCTGCGGCAAAATCGACTGGCTGGAATATGTGGCCGTTACAGACAGCGTGTCTATTTTGGATTTCAAAACCGGTAAATACAACGAAGACCCGGATTCTTTACAATTGCCCATCTATCTCCAGCTGGTTAAGAATTGCCAGGACAGGCCGGTTACCGGCGCAGCCTATTGGTACCTGGACCGGGATGATGCTCCCAAACCGGTTGCCTTGCCCGATCCGGACGAATCTTATACCAGAATTCTGGCCGTCGCTCGCCGGGTGGCCGAAGCCCGCAAACTAAAAAACTTCCCGTGCGTCAAGGGCGACGGCTGCCGTGACTGCCGCGATCTGGAGCTGGCCGCCGCGGGCAAAGCCAAATTTGTAGGCCTCAACGACTTCGGCCAGGAAGTGTATGTTATCTAACCTGCAACCAACGCTTCCTTTTTTGCTTTTGTCCATCTTTTAAGCCCCACCTCTCTTTTCATGGCTTCCGATCTGGTTTTAAATGTTTCTTGATACACCAATTTAAGGCAATCAAAATAGCGGACATATTTTGCCGACTTATTGGTTTTATCTCGATGTTCTTTCATCCGTCTTTCTAGATCATTTGTCTGACCGATATATAGAGTATTTGCAGAAGTCCGGAGGATATAAACAAAATACATAGACGGCTCTAGAAATCTTCAAATTTGTTTTTCTCTTCCTGGAAAGAAGCAGTAATAAATATTCTAGGTTTCATTTTGCTGAGCATATCGGTCTAAACCCATTTAGACCATATAACGATTGTCTCACAAAAATGGTTTGTCTCAAAATCCCCCTGATATAATCCAATATATGGAAAGTTCAGGTAAATTACCTCTTGCAATATTGATGGCACACGCAAGGGCCCATAAAGAGAGTAGTCTGCTCCCAGATTCTTGTGTTCCGTCTTCCGTTGGCTTTACTCATCACACTGATCAAACAACATGGCTTTCAGGACTTACTTTTAGCGCTCACGCAAATAGAATTCTAGAAGGAGCAAAAGATATTGCCGAGCGTTATGGAGAAAAGGAAGAAGTTGTGAAGATAAATTTAAAAGATGTTCAAACTGCATCTAGTTTCATACTATCTCACGAAAAGATTTGGGTTATAACATTTGGAGCACGACCTGAAGATGGCCATATGTTTTCAGCTGTCAGGGATAGTAGAAATTCGCAAAAAGATTATTTTTTTGTTTGGGATACAAGTCCTGTAAAAGAACAAGAAGGTAAAGACTTTCAATTACCAGTTGAAAAAATAGTTGATCGAAATAGACACCACAGCCGGGAGTCTGAATTCTATTATCTTATTGGTTTTAATCCAATACAGAGTTAGCCTTGAAAGGCCACGCCTTTTTGATCTAGTTTGATCGATCTATTGAGCGGGATGGTCTAGAGCCTTTTGAACCTATAACTTAAGGCTCATAAACAAGTTCAGTTCTTCTATCTACGCGTTTCATACCCTCAACCCTTTGCAACGTTTTTTCTGTTAAAAGTCCGAGTCGTGCTTTATCTGCCAAAGTGAAAATTTCGGGAAGTATCGGTTCCGAATGATATGCGTCTCCAAGCTCAGGTAGAATACCGCCTTCCTTTATCTGCATTCTTCGTTCTTCCTCCCATTTTGTGTACTCCCTAGCTTCCGAAATTGTAGATCTGATGCCCGATGTTTCGAGCCCCCCTATGGCTGCATGAAATAAAGTTTCACCCAACCTCGGTTTCCAGCGGATCCCCACGGAATTCCCATCAATAATTCGTATCTCCCCTTTGGCATTAATCCAGCCACCTCTTGTCTCCACGTCATGTGTGACAGAGCCACTTACAGAAATTTTTTCTCCGGGATGTAAAAACCTCTCTCGAGATAAAACGACATGGTTTATACCCTTGGCCTTGATACCTTCGGGAGGGTACTCAAAAACTGAAACAGTTGATTTAATTTTGAATGACATATTTACCTTCTTGCTGGGAGACTAGGTATACTACGCTAAATCTTAGTAGTACTCCTTTGGATTCTACACCTAGAAAATTGTTGTTGAAAGGCCACGCCTTTTTGATATAGATTGATCGATTTGCTGAGCGGTCCGGTCTAGGACCTTACAATCGTTATAACGATTGTCACATATTTAAGATAATTAGGTATTAAAAAAAATATTGTGAGATAATATTATCCATGAAAGTAAAATCCTTCGCAGCACCAGCAGCCAACAAGCCACTTACGCACTATGAATTTGAACGTCGTGAGCCAACCGCTGGCGACGTGGAGCTTGAAGTTCACTACTGCGGAGTATGTCATAGTGATATACATACCGCTCAAGGTGACTGGGGCGAGGTAGAATATCCTTGCGTTCCTGGTCATGAAATCGCTGGTATTGTTACTCGCGTTGGTAACGCAGTTACAAAATTTAAACCGGGTGATCGTGTTGGTGTGGGGTGCATGGTTAATAGCTGTGGTGAATGTGAGGCCTGTAAGCAAGGTTTTGAAAATAGCTGTTTTAAAGAAACTGTCTGGACATATAGCTCGAAAGATCCTGTTGATGGCACAGACACCAAAGGTGGATATTCCACTATCATGGTTGCACCTGAACATTTTGTGTTGCCTCTGCCAGAGTCTCTTGATATGGCCCATGCCGCACCGCTACTTTGCGCTGGTATTACAACTTTTTCACCACTTAGACATTGGCATGTTGGTCCGAGTATGAAAGTTGGCATTATTGGGCTTGGTGGTCTTGGGCATATGGCTGTTAAGTATGCTAAAGCAATGGGTGCGCAGGTGTGGGTCATTAGTTCGTCTCCGGGAAAAACAGATGTTGCTAAATCATATGGAGCCACTGGTGTAATTGTGTCTACGTCTAAACAGGACATGGAAAAAGCAGCGCATACGTTTGATTTCTTACTTGATACTATTCCAAAAGCACATGACCTATCACCATATCTCCAACTACTGAATCTTCACGGCACGATCTGTCTCGTGGGGCCAATAGAGCCTATGCCAGGCTTTCATTCGCGCGATGTAATAAATGGTCAGAAATCTATAGCAGGTTCAGGTATAGGTGGTATAAAAGAAACTCAGGAAATGCTTACGTATAGTGCCAAGCATAACATCCTGCCTGAGATTGAAATTATCAATATTCAAGATATCAACAAAGCATGGGATTCACTCAAACATAAACAGATGGCAAAACGCTACGTGATAGACATGAAGAAATCTTTCCCATCGGCCAATCAATGAGGCTTTGATAGATTTGCATCTTGGCTGGGAGACTAGGTATACTACGCTAAAGCTTCGTAGTACCCCTTTGGATTCTACCACCCAGAAAATCATTCGCCAAAGCCACAGAAACTAGCCTTTTATAAGCAAAGGCTTTTCCAGACCCCGTTTTTAAGTAAAGTTCAAAATTTCTAGCCTGCTTTTCCGAATCAAAAGCTCCATACCAGACCAGCTTCCATGGCATGTGAGGCTTAGTTGATTTAACAAGTCCCTTATTGTGCAAACTGAGTCGATTTTTAAGATCGTTTGTAGAACCGAAATAGAAAATGTGAGATTTTGAACTTAATAACACATACGCGTAGTACATATGGCATGCCATTCTGTAGCTTTAGCGAAAGATGGCTGGGAGACTAGGATTCGAACCTAGATGAGCAGATTCAGAGTCTGCGATCCTACCGTTAGATGATCTCCCAATACCAGGCCAATTTTATCACTAAAGTGTAAAGTAGCGTCCCCCTCTTAGATTAAGAGGGGGAACGAGGGGGAGATACCGTCATAAGGTGTAAAATTTGAGTATGAGAAAAATTCTTGTATTTCTCTTAATTTTGGGGTTAGGAACCGTGGCGGCTAGAAATTTGTATATCTACCCCTGCGCCCGGCCTATTTTGTATAAAATCGGCAGTGTTGATCCTAAGTTTGGAGTCAAAAAGGACCAATTACTCAAAGATTTGAAGTCAGCCGAAGAAGTTTGGGAAAAGCCCACTGCCAAGAATATTTTTGACTACGACCCCAATGGACCATTAACCGTCAATTTTGTTTACGACACCCGCCAGGCCCTTAAGACAGATATTACCAAGCAGGAGAAGACTCTGACTTCTCAAAGCGGCAGTTTGGACTCCCAAATTAAACAGTACGAAAAACAAGTGGCCGATTTTAACGTCCGAAATAAACAACTGAATGAGGACGTCAGTTATTGGAATTCCCAAGGTGGAGCCCCGCCGGAAGAGTACGATAAATTAGTAGCTAGGCAAAAAGATTTACAGCAGGAGGCAGACAAGCTAAATCAGTTAGCCAAATCGTTAAACCAAAAAACCCAGAATTACAACGCAGGTATCTTAAAAATTAACAGCACGATCAATACTTTTAATCAAGAGTTGTCAGTTAAACCAGAGGAAGGATTATACACGGGGAGCACCAATACTATCGACATCTTTTTCATTACAGATAAAAATGAATTAGTGCACACCCTGGCTCATGAATTTGGCCATGCTCGGGGATTGGGTCATCTCGATGACTCTAAAGCTATCATGTATCCTCAGACCTCCCTTATTGTTTCAGCCAGCTTGGGTGATGTTCGGGCTCTCGAAACTATCTGTGCCCGCTACAATTATTGGGACGTGATCCAAGATATCATAAACCAATTTAGTAGCCGGTAAATTCTTCACTTTTTACCCGTTCCGGTGGCGCGAATGCCATTACAGCTTCTACCATTGCCGGCGGTCCGCACACCCACCAGGTTCTCTCTTTCCAATCCGGACAATATTTCTCAATTTTTTCTTTATCTAACCGCCCTTCTGATTCTGATTCGATAATGTGCGTAAAAGGCAAATCGATAAAAGCCGCCTCTTTTTTATTTTTCACCGAATAAAGCAACGTAATTGACAATGACAGATATTTGTCCACGGCATATTTAATCATGGATCTAAACGGGGTAATTCCGATTCCGCCGGCGATAAACAGGTGGGGAGCAGGATCTTTTTCATCTAGCACGAAGTTGCCAAACGGCCCGTTAATTTCCAAGCTGTCCCCAACTCTTTTTTGCCACAGTGCCCTTTTGTAATCTGACACTTCACGGTACTTAGTCGTAAATTGCAAAAACGACTCGGTAGGGGATGAAGAAATAGTAAAATGATGCTTTAAGTTTTCATCCAGCCTCACATACATCCACTGTCCTGGAGAATAATTCATCGTTGCTTGCAACCTAAACGACCTAATCTCTTTTGTCTCAT
>ERZ1292625.4004-Hain-H41-01um-R1-4004-length-11324-cov-24_pt1 | contig 11324 bp, 5 predicted proteins | sample MGYA00564400_ERZ1292625 | MGnify/ENA primary metagenome ERZ1292625 (study PRJEB36523, sample SAMEA6512639) | groundwater metagenome | collected 2019-01-08 | study: AquaDiva: Metagenomics assemblies of 32 groundwater samples
GCCCAAAATCTTTTTCGCTGACTCTGAGGGTTTGGGCGGCCCAAACCCTTAGCCTGTTTTCAGGCACAAGTGGTATTTAGGATGAGTCGTGTGCTCACAATTCAAAAGTCAAGGACGACCAACTGACATCATGGCCTCTGACTTCAACAAGCGGAAAGCAGCCGGAGATGAAAAATACAGCAACATTGGTACTGCTGATGGTGGGACAAAGCGCGGGAAGAACGAATCCGGTCAAACAGTCCACTTTCAAACCACGCTCTCCCCTGAGCGCGTATATGACGGAGCACGCAAGGAGCAAGCGCACAGCTTCATGAAACTCGGGATCGCAGGTGATCCATCTGCCGACATGCGCGCAGACTTATTTGTGCAGTACGCAGCAGTGGCGATGCCGTTTGCCAATCCAGACATCTACGACACGAGTGATTCGTGCTGCCCAGCCAGATCCGCGTCTCATCTCGAGACTGTGATCGCCTTCAATCTGTTGCATGGAATTTATTCGGATGTGTGCGACTTGCTCGTCAAGCCCGAATTCGGGGGTTTAAGTGTTGGTAACTATCGTGACTGTAAGCACCACCTAGAACCCAGCATGCGCATCGATGTGCCGCTTCAAGTAAGACGCGGCGAAGTGACCACAGGCTGTCTCGCAGTCCTTCGGTATGTATCGTCGCGAACCCTCCGTGTCGCAGTATGGGCTTGCTCGTTCGACGAACGACTCGGCAGAGAACATTTCGCTCAGATCAGGTAGGACTTTTCTTTCTCTTGTTCTCTTTCTTTCTTTATCGTGCTCTCTCTTTCTGTCTCGCTTTCTCTTTCATCATTTCTTGCACGTCCTCTACTTGTTAGACTGGGAAAGAGAAAGAACTAACATCGATGGCGAATTTAGTTGTTTGGACAGACCCAAAGCCAATGAGGAAGGAGAAGCCAAAGAAGGCGGAGAAGGCTCATCCGCGGCACATGCTATCAGAATCGCTAAAGAAAAACAACATCGCAGGCAGATGAAACTTACCACCTTGCTGCGATTGGTGACGATGACTCCTGCCGAGTTGATGAGTTTCATCGCATTGGGTTACGGCGAAGGATTGCTTCAGATGTTCGGCAAAAATCAAAAGTTGCGCGATGATTTATCAGCTTCGGTCAAACTGAGTCACAGCCTATTGTCTCATTTTGCAAAGTACGCTCAAGTAGATTCGGTCGTTGCTGCCAAATCTAGCTGTGGTTATCCAGCGGATATCACCAAGACAATGTCAGTGGACCAAATGTTGACGCTGTACAATGCCGTCATTCTGTTGTACGAGTACTCGGTCAAGTTTACTGCCTTTTCATTCATTCACGATGAAAATCAACTACGAGTCGAGTCCGCGGCCCATTTGTTGATGGTGCTTTATCAGCACGAATTAGCTGCCGATTACAACACATCCGACCGCACTTCTTTGCGCAAGTGGTTTGCCAAGTACAGCCGAATCGCGCGCATGGTCGAAGGCGTCGAGCCATTCAGCGACGGAGAGGTAAAGAAAGCCGGCGAGATTGTCGAACAAATCGGCCGCTGTCAAGATAGACTAAGAGACACCCGACAAGAGCTTCTTGACATAACTCAAAACTATTCCGCGTTGATAGTGACTGTTCCTCCTATTCCGAACGGCATCCCTGAATCAGTGGAGCCCGCGTTCTTCAAATTGACAGATGGTGTGGCTTTGTATCGCACAACAGCCGGTCATGCCAACGGCTTTGACAAACTGAACCCAGCGGCAATGCGTCGACCCGGCAAACAGCTCCAAGAACTGGCGACGAAAACCGACGATTTCGTAGCAGCCCGCGTGGCGTATGAAGCCTATTTTGCAGCCGAGATGAAGAATACCGACTGCGACAACTATCTCACCAATTCTCAGCAATTTAAGAAATACCAGGAATTGGTAAGAAGCCACGTCCACTCAACGGCGCTGATGCCTCGCGTGCAGTACGCTGGAGTCCCGGTTGCAGACCAGACTCACCTGGAACAGATCGTGACCGGTGAAGTGTATCGCGATCAGTTGGACATGCCACTTGTGATCCCAGTGAGCAATCCCACGATGCCACTGTCGCACAGTCTCACGTTATGGATCGAGGAAGTTTTGCGCGGCACCGAGAACATGGCTCTCACCGCACCCGAAGGGGCGCTGATCTTTCTGCTTTGCTTGATCTCGAATCTGACGTCTCCTGACGGAGACAATCGTATTTGCTGGATTCACGGACTGGGTGGAGTGGGCAAGACTCGTATACTGAAACTAATCTCCAAGACCTTCTTCGCTGAAACTGCTCCAGTGACCACTTCAATGACAGCCGGAGTTACTCAAGCACCCATGTCAAAAGTTACTCGTTTCTCGGCCGTTGACGAGTTGGCCCACATGGCGGACGCTGAAGTATTCGAGAATGCAGATGCCATATTTATGGCACGCGGCAATGGCCGTCATATTTCCAATAATGTCAATGTCCCTCCGTTACGCTCGAGTACCAGTGCGACCGTTTCTCGTGCGGCATTGACTCGCACCGATGAATCGAAGATGTATTCAGAGACGGGGCGAGTGGCCCGTGTTCTTACGTGGCAATTTGTCACCAGCAACAATAACCCTCGGAAAATTGAATATCCGTTGGGTTCTCGTATGATTGCAATGCCATTTCCAAGTGGTGCAGTTGAATTGGAGGCACTCGCGTTTGCTGACAATTCTTCTAACAGCGACAATCACCAGCGCCGCGCGTTCAATGAATCGATCCGTCGAGTCTTTGCAGTGTCTACAGCCATTAACCACTTTGAGAAGTGTGGACTGATTTCAAACCACGTCAGTTTGTATTCTCGGACGATCGCTCTGCGCACTATCGAGTGCATGGTCGAGAATGGGAACTCGTTGACCGAAATCATGTTTTTCACTGAAGTCAAGCAACACGGATCCGGCGACGCAAAAGATGCTCCGGCTCGAGCAGACGTGCAAAATGCAGCAATGAAGAAGAACACGGCCGAATTGGCCAGGTCGATCGCGGAACTGAGTTTGGGTGGACACATGGCCGATGACGACGAGGCACTCGTGGTCCGATTTCAAGCTTGTCGCTTGGAAATATCCAAGTTATTCGATGGCATGCGCAACAACATAAAGCGGCCTGTGTTTTGCCTGAAAGGAGGAGAACCAATCATGAATGCTCGAGTGGCAACTGGTATTTTTGAAACGGTAGCCAGACTCAACCGATTGGATGCCATCCTAGCCGCTCTTTCTTGCAACGGACTTGGTGTTTCTTATTCGACAACCGACGCGTTTGCTCAAGTTGTGGCTCGCGTGGACGAACTGTTCGTTTACAAACCCGAGCACGTGGCAATGGCTATAAGATTCATGGTTGGCGAGCTCAGCTCAGTTGTGCCGGATGCGTTTGTGGTGCTTGGGGCGTTGCTGGTCAAGCTGCTCGACGAAGAGGCCAGCAAGGGCAACACTCCAACCCCGGCTGGAAGCTATTACGTCTTTCCCAAGTTCTTTGTGCGCAAAGTTAAAGCCATTCGACGGAACGCGGCAACCAAGAAACGTGCCAATGGCAATCAGTTTGCGTCGAACCGTAATGACCGTGGTCGTCCAGGTGCAAACGGTAGAGATCGATCAGACGACGAGGCTACCATTGAGGATGCACCAGCAGAAGAAGAAATCGAAGAGAACATTCCAGTGAAAAGCCGGGTCAATCACTTTCAACAGAAGCTGAGCGAGGCTGCCCCTGCGTCTGCCTGGGGAGCAGAAACTATTCTGTACGAATTGGCAATGTCAACCACATGGGGCACGGTTACTCCAGATGGCAAGCAAGTTATTCCGTTCCTTGGATATGAAGGATTCATCGAACTGAACAACACGTCGTTGTGTATCAGTCGTCACATTGGAGATGTGATGAACGCAGCGGTCTTGGCTTTTAACGATGTCATTTGCTCAAGCAGCAAGTCATGCAGTTTTTTGACAGGGCACTCCACTTTTGTCGATGGCACAAGAGCGTTGGAAGGAGCAACTCTGGCGAGTCGCGAGCATAACACTCAAGACGAGAAGGGCGAGCCACTTCCAGAACCATGGAACACTTCTACGTTGACTCTGGATAACGCCTTTGATCCCATCAAATACACCGACGGCGAAGATAAAGAAAACGATCAAGTTGCCGAGAGAACCGGATCTGGCGGAAGGAGTGACTCTGTTGGAATTGGCGCGGATCGCTTGCACAATGGTGCAAATGAAGTTTTGGATGGGACCGGCGACGTGGAAATGTACATGGCACACGGCTCTGTTGGTAACCAACGAAGTAGAAGCAACCAAGAGTATCGAATGAATTTGGATCTACGACCTGATGCCAGTAACCTCGACAATTCAGGCATGCTCCGTGCCGATAGTTTGAATGGACTTACGGCGCAGCTGTCGAATGGAATGACAGGCATTGGTCCAAATGAGCTTCGTGCAACGAGTCTGAGAGACTTGCACCGTTCTCACAGTGCCGATTTTCGCGGATTCGATCCCAACACTCGCGGGGTTGCTAATTCCTCTTCCGTTGTCGCTAACGTTCGCGAGGACGACGAGATAGAAGAAGTGGAACTGGATTTCAACGCTCCTCCAATTCCAAGGGCAAAAAAACCTTTCTTTAAGCTGATCAGTCACAGCAGTCTTACGGAACGCGAGGAACGGGAAGAAGCAAAAGCCCAAGCCGAGCGAAGCAACCGTCAGTCTTCTAACGGTACTAATAACCATGCCACTTCTTCTTCCTCCAGCGGTCCCCGTGGCACTGGTCTCAATCGTGTTGTGAATGGTAGTAGCAACAACCATGCCACTTCTTCTTCTTCTTCGAATGGGCGTGTTGATCGCAGCCGATTCGCGAATGCAGTCTTTGCATCAGATGGCAAGTCGGCATTTTCAAACCTGCGGCCTTCGCGTAGTGAATGGGAACGCGAGAACGATCTGTCGGACGAAGAATCCCGTCGACCGACAGTTTTACAGCAAATAGAAGCGTTGAATGATGATGTGCTTCGATGTCAACAAGATCCCAACAATGGCGTGTTTGCTGCACTGATGAAATTGCTGAACGACCCATCAACTGCGCGTGGGTTGATCGAGTCACGCGGTAGAGGGAAATATGCCGTCAAAAAGGTCACCCGGAAATTGAAGGAAAAAGACCGGAGTGCACTGGACTTGATGGTGCGATACCTTGAGTTCAAAGACTTTGCCCCACCGGTAGCCGATGAAATGCTCCTCAAATGGCGCTCGCGTTTCCTTGAAATGCAGACAGAGAAAGAGAATCAAGTGAAAGAGGCAGTAGACGCAGCCATTCAGCAAGACATGAAATTTGACCAGACCGTTGAAATTTATCCGGCGTCGAGAGTGGTGCTGGCAGCACGATCTGACACAAATGGCACCGGTGCAGGATCGATTGACTTCACTGACTTTGAAGAGCTTGTTAAACCTTATCCAAGCAAGCTGCCGGCGTTATTTGGCAAGTACGGCAAATTCAAGTCTTTATTGGCAACGTGCGTGTCCGAGGCTGGTTCCAATTCATTGTACGAGGGTCACCGATTTACCCAGTTTCCGCTAATGACTCTTGACTTGGTGGGCTTGCTCGAAGCCCGCAAATTACAGCGCCGATACGGTGACGGTCTTTACAAGTATTTCCCAGGTTACATGCCCTGCATGCAAGAAATCCAGACTCATCGACATCGAATTCAGGCTCTCGTTAAGCAATTGGTTCCGTTGTCGGCGTTCAATGTGGCTCGCGTGGATTCTGAAGGTCGAATGTACCTTGCCCAGTCGGAACTGATGAGTATACACGAAGTGCAAGAGAAAGTCAGGGAGCACCACAACCGATTTCTACCCATTCCATTGACAACATTGAAACCAGCGAAACCAGACAGCAAAGCCGAGTCGTTGCTTCGTGCCGCTCTGGTTACAACCGAGCCGTTCGAATCGAGACTGTACGCTGACCAGATTGTCAGTAACGTGGTCCAAATGTTGTTGCTTCTGTTCAAGTACATGCGTTTCACGTGCACGTTGCATGGTCTAATTGAACCAGCGGTGGACTACTCGTTTGTATTGCGGACTGCACACTCGTTGGGAATCGTGTGGTTTCGCGAAGGCGTCCGGATTGTGGCAAATCACACGGTTTCCACGGAAGAGAACACTGAGACACTGACAACGAAAGTGACTGCAGAATTGCGCAAATACGCTAACTCAGTCATTCATTCAACCGAAGAATCGTCCAGGAGTGCTCTTGTCGAGATCTACAAGTACGACCCATCCCAACAGGCCCGTCTTAAAACATGCCTTAAAAGCATGTCCATCCCCAATCGTAGATTGGCCAAGTCAATGTACATTCCGTTACCTGGCGATATCCCATTGACAAAAGAAGAACTGGCCCTGGAGATTGGCTTGAGTTCCAGTGTCACAAAGCTCATTGGAATTGGCAAAACAGCCGATCTCTTTGTTGTGCCTCTTGCCGCATTTGATCGGAACCGGTTGGCAGGGATCAATGTTTCTTGTGACCGTGCCCAACGGGATTTTGCATTTGAAGACTATGACGACGAAGAGCAAAAGGCTCCCCGAGCCGGAAATCGCAGAGGAAGAGGCGGTCGTGGAGGCCGGGATCGAGGCCGAGGTCACAATGACAATGAACCTAACGACGGACGAAGCCTGGGAAGTCGAGACACTGGAGAAAGCGACGAAGACAGTCGAAACGATGATCGAAGCAGTCACTACTCAAGAGCTTCTCGTCGAAGTCGACGCAGTAGACATCGATCTGCTAGATCTAGATCAAGATCTAGACCAGTGCCGTCTCAAGGAGCACTAGATCGCCACGCGAGAAACGCGTCGCATCATTCTCGACGCGAGTCTTATTCGCCTGGCAGTCGTTCCAGCAGATCAAGATCCCCTTCCAATGATGAATCCACCAGAGACTTGCTGCAACAGTTGGCCGTGCCCACTCCTGCGGCTTCTCAGCTGCCATCTCAAGCCGAGAGGAGAGACGATGTGAACATGGAAATGAGCGCCCTAGTGCATCCGATTGAGAATTCGCAGAGACGCAGCGAAAGCAAACGAGCAATCGAGAATTCACAAGGACGCAGCGAAAGCAAGCGAGCGGATGATCAGAGCGAGCGACACGGACGACACCGGCACGATGACCATCAGCATTCTCAGATACGCACTGTGTCAGCTCACAGTGTCAGTGTACTGAGAGGGAGACTCAAGAAGTACATCCGGGAATGGACAGAGTCAACAGCAAAGCAGAAGGCTAAGAAATACCGTGCCATACAAAAATTGCAACAGAAACTGCGCGAGGATATGATCATCGGACAAGATTGGTTGGACTGGGAGCGTGGCATGGCGTGCCCGGATGAATGCCCAAGTGCAGTCTCATCCGCGGCAATTCCGTTCAAAATTAACAGTTATTACGAATAAATCACAAAGTGTGAAATTCTTGGCTAGTTGGAGTTTTAACTCGCAGTCAGCGAAAAAGGGTTTGGGCCGCCCAAAATCTTAGAGTCAAAAAAAAAGATTTTGGGCGGCCCAAACCCTACCCCGTCATTTTTCTATTAAAATCACAATCCTTTTAAGTTTCCAGTCTCATAATTCAAACATCCAGCCTGCGAGAACCCACCGCGGAGAAATTTGAATCGTACCGACTGTTATCAACACACACACACACACACACCCATACCATGGGATTCAAGAGTTTCTGGCCTCTGATGGATACACACTATCCAAGGTGCAGCAGCGACACTGTCTTGCCAAACGAGCGCCCCGATGTCATGATGACAGAAATAATGGCTGCTCTGTACACGGCGCGACCAAACTCAAAGCGCAAACGAGAAGCGTTGCTCAACCCTGGTCCGTCGGAACTCAAATTGTACACAGCCGACGAGGCGATTCCAGTAGAGGAGATGGTTGAGAAAGAGGTCTTCAATCGACCTCGAGACATTGCCGAGCACGTCTTCATGCGCCCACTTGAGTACAGCTGGGGTGCTGGGCACATCTTCTTTGTCGGTGATCATCGAAACATCAAAGTCAAAGCCAAGGCTCATACGCAAGCTAAACGTTCGGCTTCGCAGCAGAAATACAACCCGGCCTACACGGAAACCATTACAAAATTTACCGATGATTTCGTGTTGGGTGAAAATGGAAAAGTCTACACCAAGTTCGAGCTAGTCAGTTCGCGACTCATGTCGAAACGAGAGCACCGACAAGTCTTGTACGATTACCTCGCAGAGTACGCGGGTCGACACAGATGGGAGGATCACGTTAACCTCTTCTTCGACTTTCAGGGGCGTCCTGAGGTGACAGTTGACCAAAATCCGACGGAGAGAGCCAGTATATTCCCGCCTCGAAACAGAGTGTACTCTGAGGCCGATCAAGAGATTCCCTACCGAATCAAGCAGATCAACAAAGCGACCGGAAAGAACAAGTTTTTGGTCTGGAGTGTAGACTCTGATCTCGTGCTAATCATGCTTGGCCAATTCTACCCGCAGTTGGTCAGCAATGGTTCCGATCGTATAACTATTGTTCAGGCCAGAGGCCCGGATAGTTATTTCAGTATCAATAGGTTGGCACTGGAACTCAAACGGCAAAAGATGAGCGTCGAGCTGTTCGTTTCCATCTGCATCATGGCGTGTGATACTGACTTCACTAGCAAGTCACACTACACCAACATGATTGGAGCTGACATGATCTTGAGCAACGCGGATCAAATTGCAACTTACTTTGGCGGCAAGTTCGATTGTCGGAGTCAACACGACTTTGAAGCGCTATTGCATTGCATTCTCTACTTCAAGCTAATTCAAAGCAAATCAACCGGCGACTTGGATGGATGCGCGTTCATAATTCCCAAGTTTCAGGGACTCGATACTACTTACAGAGATCTAATCGAAGAGCAGAGCACTGGAAAACGAAAGAAGAACATCCCCGTGTGGCTTCAGATAGCCGCCAAGCCGGACTTACTTTACACCCGACGGTCCGACTTGGAAAAACGGCGCGCTCCTCGTAGTCCATACAAGAGCAGTCGTACCGATGCGGATTCAAAGACAGGGTCTGCGGTTCCTGGAGAATCGAGCGCGTCTGAGTTGGTATCGGCTGACGTTAGATTCTCCAATGAGAACAGAGAGACCGAAAAAAAGATCTACGTGGAAGCTGTTAAGACAGGAGCCTGCAACGTGATCATTCAAGGAAATGCCGCAAGCAAGGCTTTGATCAACACTTCAGGAGCCTGCAACGTGATCATTCAAAACAAAACTGGTCAAACTACGTTGAGTTTTGAAAAGGCACCCGTCGCCGAAGACGAATACGACCCAACTCCGTTTGAAAGCTTCGTTTCACTCCGTAATATGATCATGGAAGGCATAGTAGAATAGCTCTAGTCGGGGTATGATGCTACTTTTGGCTTCGTGTCTGGTACTACTTTCTTTTGGCTTCGTGTGGTCAGTACTACTTTCTTTTTTTCGTGTGGTCAGTACTACTTTCTTTTTTTTTGTTTCGCGGTTGGTACTACTTTCTGCTTCCCTCGTTTAATTAAAACAAACCCTTTTGTCTTCACGCATTTCCGTACTTGAAAGCGCCATGCGATCCGTTGCCAGGAATAACACTGGACGTCACAGATGCAAGCACTCCGTTGTGCTGTCCGGCTTTCATGGCTTCCGCCAATTCCATGACATTGTTAGCGAATCCAGTAGCATACGCCTCGTTCTTGGCGTCTACGTCAGCAGCAGTGTAACATCCGAACTCCTTGTACTCCTGTTGATAGAGCGGGTTTCCCTGAAACGCGCGCTGGTTCTTGTCAGCGCGACGATAGTACTCCATGTCCTGTGGGAGTTTCATGTTTGCTTTGGAAGCACAAACTTCCATTGCACGAACAAACGTAGTATTAGGCGGAGCCGTCAACTTAACTCGTCGTTGCTGATTTGGAGTCAGTTGTTGTTGATTTCCATTCTGATCCGGCGCTTGTTCAAGTCCACGTTTTTGAGGAGCCAGTCGATCTTGGACCGTTTGTTCAATTCGTCTAGCAAGATCACTGGAAGATGCCGGATCCGACCACGGCAGGTATCGTCCATTTGCATCTCTCGGTGGTTGGAATGGTGGCTGTTGTTGAGGATTCTGGAATTGCCGACCTGGATTCTGCGGAGGGAACTGAGGCTGTTGTTGTTGAGGAGCAAATTGACCAGGATACAAAGGCTGTTGTGGCGGATACTGGGGCTGCCGAGCAGAATTTGGTCTCTGACCCTGTGGCTGGTGTTGTCTCTGCGGTGGCGGATACGGTTGCTGCGGTGGATACTGAGACGTGGGCTGGTACACTGGAACCGGAGGCATGTACTGCGGAGACGTAGGCACGTACGTAGGAGGCGGATACTGATTTTGCGTTCCAGCAGCCGGGTAAGAAGTCGGAAACGCAGACTGAGGAGGTGCCGATTGACCATTGTATCCAGGATTTGGCCATTGAGGATCAGAGGAAAACGCACCAGCTGGAAGACCAGGATGCAATCGATAATACTCTGGCTGTGCACCTTGTGGTGCATTAGGTTGCATTCCCCGTTGAGCCACCTGCGAGCCTTGCTGTGTTCCGGCGAGTGGCTGCTCAACATCGAACATAGCAACGTCAGTTGAAGATTGGGCTGGGATTTGATACGATCCTTGATTGAATCCACTTGGTGTCATTGAGGGAGGTTGATTCATCGGGGACAAACTTTCAAGCGAAGCCAATGCCACCGGGTCGTTGAGAATACTGCGCATCACGTCATCCACTGCGCTATTATAGGCGTCTTCGGTCAATCCATTGTCAGCTACTTTCTGAATGGCACTACGAACAAATTCTCGCAGCTTGTTCGTTGGATCTGGTTGATTGTTGGGTTCTTGCGGCAACGAATTAGCCTGCGACTGGGCAGGGTTCAGTGGCATACCAGCAGACTGTGGTGGGGGCATGTGCGGTTGCTGATTGGGCTGTTGGTTGGATTGGGGTTGCTGTTGTTGACTGGACTGGGACTGCTGGTTGAATTGTGACTGTTGCTGTTGTTGGGCCATCGTCATCTTCAAGAGATGTTGCATCTCTTGCATCTGGGCCGAGTTTGTGCTCAAAATGCCCATTAGCTGGTCGACAGTAATTCCATGCGGTGGTTGCATGGTCGTCCCCGTACCATTGCTCACGCCGCCAGTTCCTTGCCCAGTAGTCTGATTACTATTCTGACCAGGAAGGTGTCCAGTTGGATTGTAGGCCGCGTTGTTCGCAGTGGACTGCGGTTGCGTTGTCGGTTGCATTGGCGGTGGCTGCATTGGAATTGTTTCTTGGTGGGGTTTAACCGCATCTTGTCCGGG
>ERZ1292625.2501-Hain-H41-01um-R1-2501-length-16837-cov-33_pt3 | contig 11319 bp, 12 predicted proteins | sample MGYA00564400_ERZ1292625 | MGnify/ENA primary metagenome ERZ1292625 (study PRJEB36523, sample SAMEA6512639) | groundwater metagenome | collected 2019-01-08 | study: AquaDiva: Metagenomics assemblies of 32 groundwater samples
GCCAAGAGCTAAGGCTAGCCTACTACAGGCTAGCCTTAGTTTTTTGCGGCTAGCGTTGCAGGGCTTAGGGACGGCTGTTACACAGCGTGACAGTTGGAGACAAGAGGAAACCGTCTCCGGCGCCCCTTCCCCTCCGAGGACTTCTGCCCATGGCCATCAATCCCGACGTCCTGGTCACTGCGCTCCAGGAAGTCCGCAAGGGCGAGACCGAGACCTTCACCAAGTTCCACCCCTGCTTCGACAAGATCGTAGAGAAGGGGAACAAGACCAAGCTCGACGCCCCGTGGGTGGAGTTCGCGGTCGTGACCGAAGGTGTCGGCTCGATCAACGACGTCGGCAACGACCCCGACAAGTTCCTGACCGGCGGGCGCCGGCAGTCCGGCGTCAAGGGCAACGAGTACGGCGCGACGCTGATCTACGTCTACGACGTGCCCGGCCAGGACCTGCGCGAGGCGCACGGAGAGGCGGACCTCGTCGGTCTCCTGAAGCGCTACCCCATCCGGTCGATGGCGGACTTCAAGGAAACCATCGCGATGCAGTTGGTCATGGGCAACGGCCCCGGCTGCTCGAGCGTGTTCACCTTCAACGGCGACGCCACCTACAGTCCCAAGGGCCAGTCCCGGAAGGGCATGTTCGAGATGGAGGCCTCGGCCAGCCAGACGAACACCGTCCACGGTCTGACCCAGAGCACCACCCGGGGCTGGTACACCCAGCACCGGCACATCACCGCGATGGGCTCGGACGGCCTCAAGAAGATGCGGTACGCCTACGGCGACGCCGAGGTCGAGGGCGCCAACCCGGACGGGTCGGTCGACCTGATGATCGGCGACCGCGACTCCTTCGAGAACTACTGCGACGAGTTGACGGACTTCATCCAGCTCGTCAGCGCCGACAAGGGCGACCCGGGCCCCGGGAAGAAGACCCGCCAGGGCGTGCCCTTCCGCGAGGCCATCTTCTACCCCGAGCCCTACATCATCCGGGCCGACTTCACGACCACGGACGCGCAGTCCGGCATCATCTACGGGATCAACTCCTCGAAGATGATCCTCCGGACCCAGGGCCACGACGCCAAGATGGAGACCAACGGTGACTTCGCGCACCGCGGCCCCATCCGCCTGCCGCAGCAGGACATGTGGCGGTACGAGATCGTGGAGTCGCTCCTGATCCACACCACCAGCCTTCGCCACCACTTCTCGGTCTCCGGCGGCGCCAACCCGTAAGGGTAGGCGCTAGCCCGACCACACCTCTCCCAGGAGACCGGACATGCTTCCGACCATCGGCGCCTCCCTCCACCTGCAGCGCACCACGGCGCAGGGACCCCTGCACGCGCTGGGGTCCATGGTCACCATCGGCGCGTCCCAGGTTGAGCAGACCATCGCGTGGGTGTCGTCCGCGGGCGTCATCACCGGCGGCCCCATGTACGGGCCCTCGGCCGCCGCCACGGACGTGGCGGTCGTGCTCCCGGCGAACGCCGGCCCCCAGGTGTGGGTCTACGTCTACAACGACAGCGGCTCGACCATCGAGCGGGGCATCGCGTGCATCCCCAAGGCTGCCGTGGCTACTCGCAACGTCAAGATCGCGGCCACCTCGTCCGGCAACGACGCCGTGGTCGGCGTGACGCAGTGGGACCTGGCGACCGGCACCTACGGGTGGATTCTCCGGGAAGGCCCCGGCGAGATCACCGCCGACGCGGCCGGCACCACTGATGGCGTCCCGGTCAAGTTGAGCAACGCCACGGCGGGCAACTGCGAGTTCGTCTCCACGCCGCTCTCCGAGAGTTCCTTCGGCCTCGCCACGGAGACCGTGACCAGCGCTCTGGCTACCGTCCACTTGCGGTGCAAGGGCTAGTCCCGACCACCCGCCTCCCTCTGCTGCTCAACGCCCCCTCCTGCCCTCGCGGCGCGAGGGGGCGTTTCCGTTCTAGGAGTCGACCTTGAGTCTTCGCGTCTACAACCTGGGTGGCATCGCGGACGCGGTCTTCGCTCGGGCGGACTGGGCGCCCAGCCAGTCCAACGTGGCCAAGGCCCGTGTGCGGGAGTTCGCGGCCAACGCGGTCGTGCAGTTGGCGCTCGAGGCCCCGGGGCTGTTCGACGAGGACGTGGTGCGCATCGCGGTGGACACGGACGCCATCCCCACCCTGGCCACCGACGTGCTCGAGATGCCGAGCGGGGACGCTGCAGGGGACCGCTGGGTGCTGCAGACCTACCTGGCTGTCGCGACCACCGGCATCGTCGCGTGGAACACCAACGGGGAGTGGGGTGCCCGAGGGCTGCTCTTGAAGGAGCCGGACAGCGACCCCGAGGTGTGGCACCTCTACCGCATTCGCGAGGTCTGGACCGCCACGACCACGAACTCCGACGGCGTGTCCGCGGTGCGCTACCACGTCTCCCTCGACCGGCCCTGGATTTCCACCTCGGCCGATCCGCGGCCGACGGACATCGAGTACAAGGTGGTCAACAACGAGTTCGTGCTCCCCGACGACGTGATCGAGGTGCGGGGCATCTCGCTGATGGAGAACACCACGTCGTACCCCTACCCGCTGCACGTCATCGGGCAGGAACTCGCGGAGCACGCCACCTTCCCGAACCACTCCGAGTCCCGCAGCGAGGGGCAGCCCCACTCGGTGTACCGCCGCCAGCGCCAGGCTATTCCAGGCCCCAGCATCAAGCCCGGCGTCGAGGTCATCGACCTGGACTGGGCGGGGCCGGACTACTACGGAGGGTTCGACTACGTCTACACCTACGCATGGGGCCGCCAGGAGGAGTGGACCCACTCCCCCGGCCCCGCAGGCATGGCGAGCGCGAGCCAGACGAGCGCACGGCAGGAGCCCTACTGGGAGAGCCCCCCGTCTCCGGTGAGCGACCAGATCACGGCGGCCTCCACCGACACTATCTACGTCCACACCCCGAACGTCGACCACATGTTGGCCTTCGACGACGCGAGTACGTCGCGCTACCGCCGCGCGGGCATCAAGAAGCGGATCTACCGTCGGCGGCTCTCGGCCAACGCCCCGGCCGCGGTGGCCCCCTCGGCCTTGGCCTACGTCCACACCGAGAGCCCCGACAAGTTCTACTTCTTGGCCGAAGTCGACGGGCACGTCACGGAGTACGTGGACGACGGGTCGGTGATGGTGGACGTGCGACGCCCTTTGCGCCCGGTCCACAGTTACCAGACCTTCCGACTCCACCCGAGCCCCGACCAGCGCTACGAGTTGGTGATCCGCTGCATCCGGCGACCGGAGCACCTGCAGGCGGACACCGACACCCCCCGGGTAACGCCGGACGCCATCGAAGCCATCATCCTCCGCACCATGGCGTACATGTACGAGATGCACGGGAACGCCGCGATGGCGGCTCGCAAGTTGACGGAGTACGAGCGAGCGGTAGCCTACCTGCTGAAGCGGTACGGGGACCTTCGGCCCGCGGGCCGGGCGAGGCACCGCAAGGTGGCCCGGGTCGGGAGCAGGGGCGGCGGCTTCCGGCGCAACCTCGCGGGGGTGGTCACCGACTCGTAGTGCGCGTTACGGGAGGACGGTCACCTTAGGAGGTCTCGTGAGCGGACAACAGGTTGCAGGCAACATCTACACCAAGGCGGAAACCGACCCCTTGGTCAACGGCGGCACGTACACCTGCCCCGGCAGGAACGGGGAGACCATCGAGGGCATCATCCTCGGCGTCACCCGTGGCAAGGACGCTCGGGGGCTCCCGCTCGTCGAGGGCAACCTGTACACGTTCAAGGGCGGACCCATCCCCCTCCACGTCGTCGAGGGCACCACGTCCTTCGTCGGTTGGACGCTCGTAGCAGCTCCGGCCAAGAGCGCCGCGGAGTTCCTCAAGACCGCCCACACGAAGACCAAGACCAAGGTCGAAGCCGCGGCGGCCTAAGGTGGCCTGGGACGCGAACGGCGTTGACAGCGGACTCCTCGCCCAGCGCGGGCAGTCCGGCAGCGTCGTCACGTCCGACGAGGTCGCTGGGCGTATCGTCAACATGGAGCTGACCGAGCGGGGCACCCTTCGCTCGGTCAGGGGCCCGCTCGAGTACCACCCCGCGTCCTGGGGCGCGCAGGGACCTTCGGCCACGGCCTACGACTCCCCGCACCTGGGCATCTTCCACTGCCGCACCGAGGGCGGCCTGCGGGACATCCTGCTGGCGCACTTCGACGGGGGCATCTGGGTCCACGAGCCCTGGGCGTCGGACTGGGCGCTGTTGATCGGGGACTCCGCCGACAGCCCGGAGATCTCCTCGCCGCTGCCGGAAGCGGACGGGCGGCCCTCGTTCCTGACGCAGTTCGAGGCCACCCCCAACGGGGTGATCATCGTCCCCCAGGGGGCGCGGGCCTTCTTCTACGACGGCTCCTACATCGCCCCGCTTGGCTTCGACACGGCACCTGGTGCGCCGACCGCCTGGGGGCCGCGTGTGCGGCAGGTGTACGACGCGAACGGGCTGTTCCCCGACGAGTACGACATCGCCAACCAGAAGGGCTACGCGCACAACGGTCGAGAGTGGATCAAGGAGGACTGGCCGGTGGAGTGGGAGACGGGGGCGCCGCCGGCGGTGGGCACCTACCGGCTGGGCTCCATCGACAACGCGGTGTTCAGCAACTCGGGGTCCGAGAAGTTGAACAACCCCATGGGGGGTGTGCTGCAGGACGGGGAGTGGCGGGCCGCCGTGCAGTTCGGGGACTGCTGGGGGAACCTCTCGCCGATTGGCGGCATGAGCGCCCCGGTGCGCATCCACCGCGAGGACAACCTGGTCAAGGAGCGGAAGAAGGACTCGCCGGAGAGCGCGGACCGGATGCGCATGCAGTGCGCGTGGGCCGACCTGCCGCTGGGGCCGCCGCACACCCTGTTCCGCAACATCCTGCGGACCAAGGACCAACTCCACACCGACCAGCCGGGGCTGTTCTGGCTGCCGCCGAACGCTACCACCGGGGGCAGCACGTTCGCCACCCTCGAGGACAACCGCTGCGACGTCTACCCCGACAACATCCCCGACTCCTGGCTCGTACTGCCCGCCAAGCAGGTCGAGCCCATGCCGACGTTCCGGCTCTGCAAGTTGGGCTTCGGGCGGATGTGGTTTGCCAACACCGTCTCGGAGCCGGGGAGGGTCTGCAACTCCTGGCCGGGCATGTGGGGCTCGGTCCAGCCGGACACTGACGTCTACCCCGACGCCACGGGCGCGGCGGTAACGGGTATCCACGCGGCGGCCTCGGGGATGCTGTTCTTCACCGAGACCAGCACGTACCTGGCTACGCCCAACGACAGCGGCGTGGGCCCGCCGGTCTATCGCACCATCAGCCCCGTCGTAGGGTGTGTGGCGCCGAACAGCATCAAGACCATGCTGTCGGGGCTCACGGTGTGGCTAGGGAGGGACGGGTTCTACAGTTACGACGGCAACAAGGTCGTTCCCGTCAGTGAAGACATCAAGGACGACGTCCTCAAGCGCATCAACTCGACCTGGCGGCTACGAGCGGTAGCCGAGGTCGAGCCGCGCATGGGGGAGTACCGCTGCTGGGTGCCGGTCGACGGCGCACGCGTCAACAACCTGTGCCTGGTGTTTGACGGTAGCCGGTGGCGGGAGCGCACCGATATCAAGGCAGCGGCGGTGTGCGTCACACGCGACGACCGCCAGTTGATGCTGGCCCTGGGCACCGTAGCCACCACGGGAGGGGACCACGACTCCGTGTGGGTGCTCGACCACGAGGCCAAGGGCGTTCGCACGCCGTCCGCCCGCAACAGCATCGTCGAGACGTCCTGGTTGCGCAGCGTCGTCAGCCGGCGGTCCAACACCCCTACGCAGTTGGACCTCTGGCTACGAGAGAGCACCTCCGGCGAGGTCACGGTGGAGGTGATGCGCGACTGGCGGCAGCACCCCCTGGCGTCGGGCGCGGGCGAGGGCCCCAAACTGTACCCGGACCAGGACACTCCGCCGTTCTGGGACACGGCGGTGTACGACGAGGACTACGCCAACCCCATGTCCGGTACCACCATCCCGCGTCACCTGGTGAAGCGTCGGCCGTTCTGGACGAATGTGGCGCTCTACGTGCCCTCCTGCGAGGCGTTCAAGGTGCGGCTCACCTACGCCGGGGACATGGAGTTCGTGGGCATGGCGTACACGACGCAGGACCGCCGCAACGGCGGCGCCAGCCTGCCCGAGGGTACGTAGATGTGGCGTTTCCCTCGACGCATTCCCAAGTCTGGGCGCGTGGCCGACAGCGAGGACCTCAACGAGGGGTTCTTCCCGCTGGTCGCGGCGAGTGGACACCTCGGCGAGGGCAACTGGCAGGACGACATGTCCGGGCAGTTGAACTCCGTGACCGAGGTGGCGGCCGGCATCGCCTACGACGCCTCGTTCGTGGGGAACGCCCACTACGCCGGGGGCCCCGTGGACACCGCCATTGCCGGGGGGCTCTACGGCGGACTCGTGCAGATCGGCTCGGGGTGGACGCAGGTGGCGTCCGCTACGCGCACCATCGACGTCGAGGTCGGACCCGTCATCGTCATGGCGTCCTTCCAGCACGGCCGCCGCCGACCGAACAACGGCTCGAACGAGCCGGACCGCCACGCCTACGTCCACGTCCAGTACGGCATCCGCCTGGATGGAAGCACCCTGCCCATCTCCGTGGTCGGTGACCAGGACTCCGGCTCCGAGGGGCAGGCCATGGAGCGGGGGTTGTGGAACTACCGACAGGGCGTCGACATCTTCCAGATCGTGGACGTCGCGCCAGGCCGCCACACCTTCGAACTGGTTTGCCACGCGGAGGGGGAACTCGGGGACCTCGAGGGCGACGAGGACGACCCCGACCAGGACGACTTCGTCGTCATCTACAGTTACGAACTCCTCGCGGTCGAGGTCAAGTAGATGCCCACCTTCGACCCCTTCGACGAAGGCGACGCCCTCACGGCGGCCAACTTGACGTCCAGGCTGACCGTCATGCGCACCTGGGTCAACGCCCTGCCCGCGCGCAGCGTGCAGCGGTGGGGCCTCGACGCCCAGCACGTCCCGCCGCAGACCTACGGCAAGGGCCACGCCACGGAGTTGTTTCCCAACGGCTTCCAGGCGGGGAGCCCGGCACTGGGCGGCCCAGTAGGCGCGCCCTTCACGGTCTGCACCAACTCCCTGCCGTACACCGCAGGAGCGCAGCCCGTCACCTACCAGACCTTCGACACCGACGGCGGCACGTCCTACGGCGCCGGCGGCGTACACGGCGGAGGGTGGCGCATCCCCTCGCAGGCCGCTGCGGCCTCGAAGATGGAACTGACCTTCGACACCCCCGCCTTCCGGCTGGACACCTACGGGCTGGGGCTGCTGGTGCGGGCGCGCGTCGAGGTGTACAACGCCTCCGCGGGGTTCCTCATGAACGACACCTCCGTGGACTGGGGCTGCAGTAGTAACACAGCCAGCAACGCGCAGATCGCGGCACATTGCGGCATCATTGGCATCGGCTTCGAGAGCGGCGCTGGCACGCGCTACGTCCTCGAGCGCACCGTGAGGTGGAACAACCTCCTCGGCGTGGCGCGGGGTACGATGAGCACGTCTACGTGGATCCGCCAAACTGACCTATCGGTCGGAAACGGGACTATCGCCAAGGTGTTCGGGGTGGTGGCGTCCCAGTGGTGGGCACCGAGCCCCATCGTGGATCCCGCCTCCGACAACGAACTGGACATCAGGACCTACGCCATCAACATCCTCCCCATCAGGTACGCGTAGATGCCCGACATCACCTACCCCAACACGCTCACCGCGGGGACGACGACCGACGCCGACAAGGTGGCGGAGAACCTGTTCTACGCGGAGGGGCCCGCGGACGCGAGTCTGGAGGTTATCAACCGCCTCACCAAGACCAACCTGGCCACGGCGCTGATCACCCGGGAGATGGTCCGCCCGGGGGCCTTCTTTGAAGGGGCCACGACGGGGCACACCGCGAACCGGGACTTCTTCAAGCAGATGTACCCGGCGAACTGGGACGCCGACTACGTGGACGACGCCGCTGCCGTAGCTGCGCCCGTAGCGGGGCTCTGCAAGTCCGAGCGCTTCGACAACACCAACTCGCTGTGCTGCGTGTCCTGGGGCTTCGGCGTCATCATCGACGACGGCAACCTGATCGGAACGGGCACCAACGACAAGGCTTACGGCTTCAAGACCACCGGAGGGGGGACCGCAGGCAACAAGACCAGCGTCCACCTGTTCGTCAACGGTGTGCAGATCACCCGGTGTAACTGGTACCTTCGGCAGAGCGACACCACCATGGCGCAGTTCGACAAGGGCTTCAACCGCCCGGACCCCGAGGACATCGCACCCATCGCCTACCACCAGGACAGCCGGTGGGAGTTCGGGGCGTTCATCATCGACGCCGAGAACGTCACTACGTGGTTCACGGGGGACACGGCTAGCCTTAGCCCGCTGCTTCCCGGCATCCATACCGCCGAGTTGCGCGTAGCCTCCAAGAAGCGTATGGTACGCTTCAAGTCCAGCAACATCAGCATCTTCGGGATGCGGTAGGAGCCGAAGATGGCCGAGAAGGAAGCCGAGGAGTCCGGCGACGTCAGCAAGTTGGCCTCCAGCCTTCGGGCCGAGAACACCAACGGGCGCTACGCCTCCGCCGCCAAGAAGGCCATGGACGTCGAGGCGGGCGCCTGGAAGGGCGCCGGCGGCTACCGCTACGCCATGGACGGCGAGGACCGGATCCGGATTCTCAACGACAACGGCGAGGTCAAGTACGCCAAGCGAGGCACCACCGCCTTCGACGAGATCCTGAAGGAGAAGCGAAAGATGGCCGGGGAGGCCGACCCCGCGGACGCGGCCCCCAACCTCGCGGCGGCCACGGGGGACGCGCCCCCGTCCGGCGCCCCGGCACTGACCGACACCGCGCGGGCCAGCGGCGTCGACCTCAACGAGACCGTGCCGCCACCCATCACCGCCCCGGGCGACGAACGGGAGTGGACGGCCCTGGCGGGAGGCGGACGAGTGTCCGTGGACCCGCCGAGCGCCCCGGCCCCGGTGCCTTCCACGCGGAGCACCTTGGCCGAGGCGGTACGCAAGGTACTGGCGCAGATCGAGGCCGACGAGGCCGAGCAGAACGCCACCGCCGGCCGCCCGGCGCCCAACGACGTCGGCTTCACGGCGCCGGTGGCCGAGAACGACCGCTTCACCTCGCCGGCGTCCAACATGGGCCCGACCATCTAGGAGGGCGCCGTGGACTACGCGGGCGCGGCCAAGAAGGCCATGGCCGCCCCTACCTGGAAGGGGAAGGGCGGGTACACCTACACCCTGCTGGACGACGAGCGCTTCCAGGTGCTCGACAGTAACGGCCAAGTGACCTACGCCAACCCCGGCACCACGGCGTACAAGGCCATCCAGGCGGAGGTCAACCCGCCGGAGACGCAGGTGGCGGAGATGCGCCGCAAGGCGCCGAGCCTGATGGAGGCGCCGTGACCGTCGACCCCGCCACCGCAGCCGCGCCCGAGGACGCGACCAAGAGCGCATTCCTCCAGAAGATGGGCACTCGCCTGGAGGCCGTGCGGAGCAAGGTTGACCCCGCCCTCGGCGCCATGCAGGCCGCCCTGCCGCCACCTACGGAGCGACCGCCAGGAGCACCGCCGGAGTGGGAGCCTCCGATGTATGAGGACCCGCGTAGCGTAGCCGCGGCCAACAGCCTTGACGAACTCGTCAGGATCTACTCCATGCGTTAGGCCTTAGCGCCTAAGGAGGGCTGATGGGCGCGCTAGGCGGAGCAGCGATCGGCGCCGGTCTCGGTACCATCGTCAACCCGGGCATCGGCACCGCCATTGGCGCGGGCATTGGTGCCCTCGTCGGCGGCGCTGGCGGCGGGGCTAGGAAGAACGCCAAGAAGTACATCTCCCAGCAGTTGGCTGGCATCGAGCGCGGGCCCGACGACGCCACGTCTGCCGCCGAGCAGGCGCGAATGGGGGCGGTGTCCAACCAGGTGGTCGGCGCCCAGCAGCAGATGCTCAACCAGGCCGCCATGAACCAGGGCCCCGTAGCCGCGGGCGCCATGAGGTCGAGCGCGCAGGACCTCGCTGGCGCCGGGCAGGACGCCGCCGTCAAGCAGACCTCCGAGGCCAGCCGCCTGAAGCAGGCGTTGTTGGCGCAGAAGCGCGCCCGCGTCGAGAACCTGATGTTCAAGGGCGCGGACATGGCTCGCCAGGACACCGAGCAGGCCATGCAGTTCGCCATGACCGCGTTGAACACCGTCCCGGGCCTGACTTAGGAGCGCACCATGGCCGAGACCTACGACCCCGAGATCGCCGCGCTGCTGGACACCTACCGTGGCGCACGCCGCAAGGCGCAGTACCAGCGGGCGTGGCAGGGCATTGGTGCTTTTGCGGACTCGTACCTTACGGGTCGACCGGGCATTGACGCCCTGAACGCCCGCGCCGCGCCCCGGGACTACTGGACCGCCGACGAGAAGATCGCCGCCACGACGCCCATCCTCCGGCAAAAGGAGGAGGCCTTGCGGGAGTGGGGCGTCCTCGCCACGCAGACGGAGATGAAGATCAAGGAACTCCAGGGGGAACTGGGCGAGGCGCGCCTTACGGGGGCGAACGTCGCGCGCGGGGACACCATCACCGCGACGAAGGCGAAGGCGGACCTGGCGCTGGAGGCAGTGGCCCTCAAGCACAAGGACCTCCAGACGGCGTTCGAGCGTGGGAACGTGCTCGACCCCAAGGCCCGGGAGGCGATGGCGGCGGCCACCGAGCCCCAGGGGCAGGAGCGCGACGACATCCAGCGCCTGGCCTTCGACCGCGCGCTGCAGGGTGAGGGCCTCGTCGCGGACTCGACCGGGAGGGTCTTCCGGGTCGACCAGGCCACGGGGGAGACCAAGGAGGTGGTCGGGGACCAGATGCAGGAGTTCCTGCGGACGGCCGGCGCCATCGAGAAGGACCTCACCGAGGTGGTGCGCCAGGGTGGAGGGACGGACCCGGCGCTCCAGGAGATCGCGGCCCGGAACATGGCCAACAACGGCGACGCGCTGATCGCGCAGTTGCGTAGCGCCAACCCGGCGATGGCCGGGCAGATGGCGCTGGTATTCAAGGAGTTCGCGGCCATGACCGGGTCGGGCGAGGAGCAACTCCTCGCGCTGGTCGAGGCGGCCGACCCCAACCTCGCGAGGGCGGTGCTCGACGACCGGCAGGCCTACGCTGGGGAGATTGCCAGCCTAGGTGCTGCCGTCAAGGTGGCCACGGTCAACGCCGACCAGGCGGTACGCTCCATCGGCGGCAACATGGACCCCGTCCGGCAGGCATCGGACAACCTGCTGAAGATGACCCAGGACCTGCAGGGCAACGGCCTGGCCGG
>ERZ1292625.4007-Hain-H41-01um-R1-4007-length-11318-cov-17_pt1 | contig 11318 bp, 13 predicted proteins | sample MGYA00564400_ERZ1292625 | MGnify/ENA primary metagenome ERZ1292625 (study PRJEB36523, sample SAMEA6512639) | groundwater metagenome | collected 2019-01-08 | study: AquaDiva: Metagenomics assemblies of 32 groundwater samples
GTATGAGAGTAGTTATAGAACTTAAAAAAGATGCCAAACCAAAATCAGTCTTAAACAATATCTATAAACACACAAGACTTCAAACTACTTTTCCTGCAAACTTTGTTGCTTTAGTTGATGGAACTCCACATACATTAAATCTTAAACAAATTTTAGTTGAATATATTAAACACAGACAAAAAGTCGTAGTTAGAAGAACTATTTTTGAGCTAACTGAAGCAAAAAGAAGATCGCACATATTGGAAGGGCTTAAAATTGCGCTTGATAATTTGGATGCAGTAATTAAAACAATTAGAGAGTCAAAAACCCAAGAAGAGGCAAAAATTAACTTAATAGCAAGATTTAAATTATCTGAAATTCAAGCTACTGCTATTCTTGATATGCAATTAAGAAGGTTAGCAGCCTTGGAGAGAGATAAAATTGAAAAAGAGTATGCAGAACTTAAAAAATTAATAGATGAATTAATCGCAATACTTAAAGATCCTCAAAGGATATTAACAATTATTACGACAGAGCTTGCAGAACTTAAAACAAAATTTGGTGATAGTAGAAAAACAAAGATTTATAAAAGTAAAATAGGGGAGTTCTCTGAAGAGGATTTGGTTGCAAAAGAAGATGTATTAGTGACTGTAACAAAAACTGGTTATATCAAAAGAGTTTCAAAAAATACATACAAAGCTCAAAGAAGAGGTGGTAAGGGGGTAATAGGGATGACAACCAAAGAAGAAGATGAGATTGATCACTTGGTAACTGCCAGTACTCATGATCAAATTTTATTTTTTACCAATAAGGGCCGTGTCTTTGGTGCAAAGGCATTTGAAATTCCAGAAAGTTCTAGACAAGCAAAAGGCCAAGCACTTGTGAATTTTTTAAACCTTGAAAGCGGAGAAGTAATAAAATCTATTTTACCAGTAGGTAAAGAATTAAAAGCCAAGAACTTGATATTGGCAACTGCTTCAGGTGTAATTAAAAAGACAGAACTTAAACAATTTGATAATTTAAGAACCTCAGGGCTTATTGCAATCAAATTACATGGTGACGACAGTTTAATTTCTGCTCATTTATCTTTTGGTGACGATAACGTCATGCTTTTAACCAAAAAGGGGATGTCTATTAGATTTCCGGAAAGCAATGTCAGACCAATGGGAAGGGCAACAACTGGGGTAACAGGTATGAAATTTGACGCAGGGGATAGTCTAATCGGAATGGAAGTTTTTCCAAATAAACTCGAGGTTTCACCTGACAAACGAAAAAAGATTTTTAGAGATATTTTGACACTTTCTATTCATGGATTAGGTAAAAGAACTAAATTTGATGCATTCCCAATTCAAAAGAGAGCAGGAAAGGGTGTTAAAGCGTGTATCATTTCAGCAAAAACTGGAGATCTTGCTTGTGCAAGTTTAGTTACTGAAAATTCTGATCAATTAGTAATTACTTCCAAAAAAGGACAAGTAATTAAACTTCCTGTTAAAAACATTCCACAATTAGGAAGAGCAACACAAGGAGTTATTATTATGCGCTTTGCAAATAAAGGGGATACAATCGCCGCAGCCACAGTTTTATCAAAAACTGGTGATGAGGAAGAAGAAATTTAAATCAAGGTTTCCAATTTTTCAATTTTCTCAGTATTGTCATATGTTCTACCACTTAACATCGTCATTTGTGTCTCGATATTATCCAATTTTGTCAGCATTTTTAATGTTTCTTCATAAAATTCATCTTTATTTGGATATTTACCAAGTTTCTGGGTTAGTTTCTCTTCAAGCTTAGATTCAAGTTTTTCTTCTAATTTATAGTCAAAAACATCTTCTACTAAAACTCTTAGCTTTTTGAAATCAAGGTTTGTTAATGACATAAATACATTAAACCACTTCTTGAATTTTGTGTCAATTGAGCTATAGTTAAAGTATGAAAAGAATTGGAGGCATAATAACCTTTTTTGTTCTTCTTTTTGTATATTCCAAATGGGGTCCAAGTCTTCCAATTTCAATTTTGACACAAACCAAAGGTGAGCCAATGATAGTGACTGAGACTGGTAAGGTTACTGTTGTACCTGATATTGCTAAAGTAACATTAGGTATAGATTCTCAAGGGCAGATCTTGAAACAAGTTCAGGATGAGGTAAACGTCAAATCAAAAGCACTTACTGATGCACTTAAGAAACTAGGTATTGATGAAAAAGATATTAAAACTACAAATTATAGTGTTAATCCAGAATATGACTATCAAGCTCAACCTCTTAAAATAAATGGTTATAGAGTATCAACTTCATACGAAGTAAAAGTTACTGATTTTGACATTGTCAACGAAGTTTTGACAATGGCAACTTCTGCTGGAACTAATGTAATTGGAGATATAAGTTTTGAAGTTAACGATAAAACAAAAGAAGAATATACTCAAAAAGCAAGAGAAGAGGCTGTGAAGCTTGTCAAAAACAAGGCTGAAGGACTTGCAAAAGCAGCCGGAATTACACTTGGAAAAATAATCAATGTAACAGAATCACAAGGAGTTGACTACCCAAGACCTACTATGATGTTAGATAAAACAGTTGGTTTGGGTGGAGGACCAGAAACTGCAAATGTAGTTCCAGGTGAAACTGAAATTTCTGTTACAGTGACTCTTTCATATAGTCTTTAATATCAATCCCTTCTTTTGGAATTAATATATAAGCGCCACCCGTGCTAGTGCTATTTTGCAAAACATTTTCGGTAGAAATACCTAAATATGAAACTGCATATTCAAGTGGATTACCAATTTCAGAAAGCATATTTGTTACGCTGTCGATATCAAAATCTGTTTTTACAAAATTGAATGCTTGTTCAATTGAAGCAATGTTTGCCTTTTGTAGGATTGCCTTTAGAACTTCAAATTGATGGCGTGAACGCTCAAAGTCACTCCCGCCATGACGGCTTCTGACATATTTTAAAGCATCCTCGCCATTCATATTGTTAAGGCCGACACCATATGAAATAGTCTCATACCTACAAGTAAATTGTTTCTCGAGTTCAAAGCCTGTGTATTTTTCATGTACTTCTGCTACTTTTTCAGGCGAGAATCCACAAAGTTCATTTTCCTTGCCCCTGACGGGGTAAAAATTATCAGTGTATGCTTTTTTAACATCGACTGTAATTCCATCAATAGAATCGATCATTTTTACAAAGGACCCAAAATCAATCGAGGTTGAATTTGAAATAGGAAGACCTGTAACTCCAGTTAAGGCATCTTTAAGTGAGGGATCAGCGTTTATTTTGTGGCCAGAAAACCAAAAGTCACGAGGGAAGGAAATTAAACTTGCCTTTTTGTCAGTTACATTTATATGGGCAACAATTATAGCGTCCATCAAACCTCCACCTGAGTGTCCTGCACCACCATGACCAGTTAAAAGAATATTAAAAGTTTTGGCATCTTTTGTAGTTTCTCTTTTTTCTTCTATTAGAACTGGTAGGGGATAGTTGACTGCTATTTGCTCGTGATTCTCACTAGCCAGCTTTGCTGTGAAAAATTTTGTATAACCAAAAGCCCCCATTAGCATACCAGTAAAAAAAACTAAAGTAACTCCTGCCATAACTTTAATAGGAACATTATCAATAACTTGTTGTAACGTAGGATGTACTTTCACAAAATTAAGTATATCAAACATTTGGCCACTGGGGTTCATGAGGAGTATACATTTTGACTATTTTTCCATCCTTTTCATACTCTTTAAACATCATGCATTCCCCATTTGTACAGTGCAAACAATCTATGTATATTTCCACAACCGTTCCGCCATCTTTCCAAACTGAAGAATTAACTGGTTGACAAAAACCGGTAGTTTTACCTTGTGGGAGATTTATGAAAAAATTTTGTTCAGTTGTCACACTAAAAATTAATTATACACACATTTTGCGTCTGATATGAGATTCAGCAAATAGATTTGCTATAATAAGAAATATGATTATTACAAAAACTGAACCGTTTACAAAAAACGAGATTGAAAAACTTCAAGAGCAATTTGGAACATATATAAAAACTGTAATCGATGTAGAAAATAAAGTTTGTTCTGCTGGAGCTGATCGTCACTTTGAATCTGAAAAAATACTTTTAGATCAAGGATCAAAACAAAGTAATCTCTGGGGCGGGGGAATAGACGTTAATTCAAAAGTAGTTGATTACAACTCATTTATTAATATTCGTCCAAACGACAACAACAATAGTAACGAAATACAATCTGAGAAGATTAGAAATATTTATAGAGAGTTCACAGAATTCTTTTTTAGTGAAATATATGTCAAATAATTATATTGCTATTAGTTCGCTGGCTATGGATTTAAAAAGAATCGCGCTTGCATATCATAATGGTTCAGATGAAACTGCAGAAATATTTATTATTGAAGCAAATAAAAGAAAGGCTGAGATTGACAAGAAACTAGTTAAGCCATATTTATTAACTCACATAGATTCACTAGACAAAGTGTTTGGAAGAAGTGATAAATTGCATCTGGCAGAAGATGCTTTAACATATAGCCAAATCTTTCAAAACTACGCACTAGCATTTGAAAATTAATCACTTTCCTCTTCCATGAAATGTTTCATGGATGTCATGAAGTTGTTTGTTTGTAACATGAGTATAAATTTGAGTTGTAGATATGTTTTTATGCCCCAACATCTCTTGAACTGATCTTATATCAGCTCCTGCAACTAATAAATCTGTAGCATAACTATGCCTCATCGTGTGTGGTGTAGCCTCAACTGGCAGTTTCATTTTGTGAACATATTTTTTAACTAAACGTTCAACCGACCTTACACTTAGTCTCATCTTTTCATCTGGTGTTGTTGGGTCAGTCTTACCTTTGTGTCTAATAAACAGTGGTTTAAAATGATCTTTTCTTTCATCTAAATATTTTTTTAGGTATTCAGAAGCACGAGAAGATAAGAATACAACCCTTGCTCTTCCACCTTTTCCTGTAATACCAAATTCACGTCTTTCAAAATCAATTTTATCTATATTAAGTCCCGTTAGTTCTGAAACACGAAGTCCTGTAGAAAATAAGACTTCTAGAATGGCTTTGTCTCGAATACCCTGTATGTCTGACATCGTTGGCGCATTTAATAGTCTATCCACCTGTTCACCGTTTAAAAATTTAACTTGCCTGTCAGGAATTTTTGGAAGTTCAATTTTATCAGGTGCCATAACTTGGTAGTCATTTCTAATTAGCCACTTTAAAAACGATCGTAGTGCGATTGCATGGTATCCTTGAGTTTTCTTTCCTAAACCAAGTTTAGCTAGGTATGCTCTGAAGTCATGAATAATATCTTGATTAATAGATTTAATATCGGTATGTTTGTGATTTGTAATTAACCATTCCAGAAGCCTTGTTAAATAGTGTTTGTAATTTCTAATTGTAAGAGGGGAGCACCCTTTCTCAACAGATAAATAATCTAAAAATTCATCTATTTTCTTTGATATTTCGCTATTTTTTGTTTGACTGGGCATCGTCTACAAATAAGTCTACACGTAAGCGATGTGAAGTGTCAATCACATTGTGCGACGACATAGCAAGATAACAAGGACAGCAAGGTTACACCTTACCATACTATAGTTTTGTGAGGTAAGCCCTTGCAAGTTTTAGAAGCTCTTTAACTGGTTTTAATTTCGGCTTGAAAGTTTTTCTATCAACCCACTCGAGGATACTTCCTTTATCTAAAACCTTTTCTGGAATCTGCCCCCCCCATGAAGTTACTAAATATGGATAAAGCATAAATCCACCAATGCCAATGACAGCAGGGATCAATTTTACATACTCAAGAATATCTACTCCAAGCTCTTCTTTAGCTTCGCGAATCAATGTTATTGTTAAATCATCTAATTCATTCTGCTCAACTTTGCCTCCGGGAAATAACTTTTCGCCAGCCAAAAATTGATCTTTAGTTCTATTTTCAACAAGAAATTTGTCAGTATTTTTATCATAGAAAATATAAACTACAGCCTTCTTTGCCATTTGAAATTATTATACACCTTGTAATTTGTCAAAAGTTTTCACGGGTGAAAAGAAAAAGAGGGAAGAGGGACTCCCCGCTCGGTGGGGAAAATTAATATTTCTCATTTCTCAATTTTCATTGATTTAACATAAAAAAACAATTTTAAAACAGAAAATAAAAAATATAATTATAAAAATTTATTAACTAAAATCTTTTGCATATAGATAAACAAATATCATTGCGAACTTTAATGAAGCAATCTAGTATTTAAGATTGCCACGTCGCTAATAGCTCCTCGCAATGACACTAACTGTAATCGATTTTAAAGGCCTTCTAGAACAAAAGACGACTAGTACATCATTTAAATATATTGTCGTATTTTCGGATCAATACATCACTTCTCTGATTTTTAAAATTTAGGGGAGTCAAATTAGTAACTAGAAGCTAGAAACTAGATACTAGTAACAAGACATAAATAACAGGAAAGTGGTAGAAAAAACTTTATTACACAAAGATAAAACAACATGCATATAGAAAGTTTTTACATAAAACAACAAAATACTACACTCCTCTCAACAATATATAGTACGTCGTAAAAGTATTATTGTACGACATAGTATTTGAAGGCATCTTTTAAAATAGGAGTATTAAGACAATAGTTTGTTATACACACATAAGATAAGACAAACAAAGACAACTCATATTACATGCATAGGGATGTTGCAGTACTCCTCTAAAGCATAAATTTAGTTATCCACACAAGTAGTTCAAACTATATCATTTCGTGAAAACACTCACTGGCCCGTGAAAACAATATATAATATTATGGGGTATTTTGAAGACTACTCCTCTACTTCCCCCATTGGGTGGCAAAGAACATTCCAATAAGTACAATTAACCCTACAGTTATGTACTCTCGGATTGCGCTTGGAAACAATCTATCCTCAAGCTTAGTTTGTCCAAGTCCAAGTAGCATGTATACCCCACTGGTTAAAAAAAGTGATCCTACAACCACAGTAACTGGCCAAAAAAATATTAAGACTGATAATTCAGTAACTATAATACTTGAAATAAAAGACATTGACATTATAACCGTCTCTATTTTCTTTTCTAATTCTATTGACCAAAATCCTTGTATAAATAGTAAAAAGGAAGTTATAAAAACCAAACTAGATGAGATAAATATATTTTGTCTTATTGACAAAATTGCATCAAATAAAAGAAAAGACGTAACAAGTGTCAAAACAAATCCAACACCCCTTGCAGCACGAAGAAGAGCAATTGTCTTTGAGGACGAAACAGTATAAATATTCATCGTAGAAAAAAGAACATAAACACCCACAGTAAAGAAAACTATAATTGGAATCCTAGTATACAAATTTGATGGAATCAAAAACCAAAACATACCCACTCCAAGTGTATAAAGCATGGGTAAAATAATTGATGCTAACGTCATATTTTTACCGAGTCCTTCGTAAAAAGACCATATTGAAAAAAGCCCAGTAATTACAACTAATAGGGCAATAGCGGGAAATTTGTAACTTTCCTCTAAAAATTGAATTCCTATAAAACCAAAAAGCAAAACTAAAGAAGAAATTAAATATCTTACTCTTTTTGAAATAATTAACATTTTTTAAAAATTACTGTACACTTTCTGTACATCGTCGTGATCTTCAAGTTCTTCTAAAAACTTCACTATCTTTTCTTGTTTTTCAGGGTCGGTAATCTCAATATATGTTTTTGGAACCATTCTAAGCTCTGCAATGCGCACTATAAAACCTGCTTCTTCAGCTTTTTTCTTTTCAATATTCAGTTCTTCAGGATTAACAAAGTCCTCCAATTCTTCATCTGAATCTTCCATTTTAATTAATAGATATCCTTTATGATCAAACATATATGAAACTGCCCCAGGGCCTGCAATATTTCCACCAGCCTTCTCAAAAATATTTTTGAATTCCTGAGCAGATCTGTTTTTATTATCTGTTACCACTTCTACAAGGACTCCTATGCCATAAGGACCAAAACCTTCATATGTAATTTCCTCTATATTCTCCATCTTACTTTCTGCAGATTTTAAAATTCTATCAATATTGTCCTTAGGCATATTAAATTCTTTAGCTTTATCAATTGCGATACGAAGCTTAAAATTCATATCGGGATTTACTCCCCCACCAGATTTTATTGCTATAGAGATGTTTTTGGAAAGTTTACCAAAAACATTACCTTTGGCCGCATCCTTTAAACCTTTTTGTCTTTTAATTGTTGCAAAATGTGAATGTCCTGACATACTATATATCAATTATACCTTATCTATCTATGGATGAAAACCTAGCCCAAAAAGCAATCGCTGCAGCATTAAATTCTGATTGGCACCAAGCAATTACAATTAATAAATTAATCATTAATGAAGATAACGAAGATATTGATGCCCTAAATCGATTAGCACATGCATATTTTGAAAATAGAGATGTTTCAAAAGCCACCAAAACATCTAAAACAGTTTTAAAACTAGATTCTGATAATAATATTGCTAAAAAATCACTTGAACGATATAAAAAAAATGGTCCACTAGGTAAGCAAAGAAAACTTGATGCATCATCTTTTATGAGATACAAAGGCATGGCCTTTATTGAAGAACCAGGAAAAACTAAATTAACAGCTCTTATAAATTTAGGTTCTGAAAAGATATATTCATGCCTAAATACTGGGGATGAAGTATTTTTTAATACTCATGCACACAAAATTTCTGTAACCACAATCAATAATAAATATATTGGTAAACTAACTGATGATTTATCAGCAAGGCTTAGACTACTTATTAAGGATGGCAATAAGTATCAAATAACTATTAAATCAGTTAACAAAAATATTGTTAAGGTCTTCATTAAAGGGGATGTTCTGTCTTTTCCACTTGATATGTCAGAATCTCTCGGAGAATTTAGCTCCTAAGCGAATCTTTAAATCAGTTGTTAATGTTGTGTCTACTTTTTTATCACAACTAAAAATATTTGAGAAAATATTTATTATTTCAATTTTTTTGCCATAAATTTCACAGTCAAGGTCCGCATCATACCCTTTAGAGTTAGACGTTATTTTTCCACCAGCCACTTCAATTATTTTTGATACCTTGTTTAATGTATTTAAACTATTTGTCAAATCTTCAACTTCAATTTTAGGTATTACCTCTTCAAACTCAGGATTGACAAATTGAATCAGGATTGAATTTGGTAATTTAGTAGAATTAATTTCTGAAACTATATTTTTATCCTTTTTGCTAAAAAGGACACTAATTTTTTGATAAATATTCAAATTACTTTTCGTTTTATTTTTCCAATATGAAACTGGTAAAAAGTAATTTTTTGCAATTGTTTCAGGGACTAATCTACCATTGTTATCTTTTTCACTTAAACTCCATAAACTTGATATTTTATATTCGCCATAACCCCTTGTTGAATTTAGCTTAGTGTCAGCAGGTATTTTGTATTTAAAAGTATTACCAATAATTTCCGCATCCCCTACTTCAGTCTTATTTACATATATAAATTCATCTACGGTGATAACCTTGAAAATAATAAACGACAAAAATACAAACACTAAAAGTGTAAATATAATAAACCAACTCTTTTTTTTGTGCTTTTTAGATCTTCGCATGTGATAATCGTAAACTTTTGATAGATTTATTTATACTTTCTTTATCTTTACCCATAGTAACCAAAATATTTTTAATAATAGAAGTTGCTGCTTCAAACTCTGGTTGGACTAATTTATCAACTCTTAAGCTTTTAAGCTTTTCATAATCTTCATCCAAATGGACCCTAGATATAATTCTTGTATTTGGTGCAAGTGTTTGAATATGAGCTATAACAGATTCTTGAGAAATGCGATCTGGTATTGCTATTACAACAGCCTTTGCTTCACTAACTCCAGCAATTTTTAAGACTTCTTTTTCTATTGGATCACCATGAATTGCTATTATTCCTTTTTCTCTGCATTCTTGAATTACTTTCGGATCTAAATCAATAACAACAAAGCTAATTCCGCTATCACTTAGGGCCTTACCAACCCAACCCCCTACTCTACCAAAACCACAAATAATAATATGATTTGTCAAACCATAAATTTCTTTTTGATTTCTGTCTACAGAAGATAAAAAAATAAACTTTGAACTTAAAAGTCTCCAGACTGGAATTGCTAATCTATAAATAAATGGCGTTGCAATCAATGTAACTAAACTTACCGCAATTCCTAAAGAAGCTGTTTCCTGCGGAATTAATTTTAAAATATTAGCTGCAGAAAAAAGAATAAAGGAAAATTCCCCTACTTGAGATAAACCAAACGCAGAAATCACAATTGTCTTTCCTTTGAATTTCAAAAATATATTAATTACGGCAACTATTAGAATTTTAGAAATCAAAACAAAAACTGAAAGTAAAATTATTAAACCAAAATTATTAAAAATGTCAGAAAAGCTTACAAAAAATCCTAATGTTACAAAGAACAATGCTACAAATAAATCGCGTAAGGGGCGAGTTTCAGCAAAGACAGCATGATTTTCCTGTGATTCTGATATGACAAAACCTGCTATAAATGCGCCTAAACTTGCTGAGATTCCAAACATAGAAACTGCGACTGCTGTACCAACTGCAAAGGCTACAGAGGTTAAAACCATTAATTCTCTTGAATTTAAAATTGCTACTTTATGAATAATATATGGAACTACATGTTTTCCTAAGACGACTGAAAAAATGATTATTAATACTGCTTTAAGTGTGGCAACAATTCCTAAAACTAGTGCTCCACTCTGATTATTAGCAAGAATCGGCAAGATAATCATCATTGGAATTACTGCCAAATCTTGTACCAATAGCCAACCAATCATTAATTTACCATGTATTGTTTCTATCTCTCCCTTATCCATTAAAGTTTTAACAACAACGGCGGTCGAACTAAGTGAGAAACCAAGACCTAAAATAAGTGCCGAGATGTTAGTAAGCCCAAAGAATTTCAAAACAAAATACATAAGAAGACTTACTAAAATCATCTGAAGCGATGCAGCAAATATAATTCTTTTAAATGCTCCACCATATTTTCGTATAGAAAGCTCAAGACCTATCGAAAATAAAAGTAAGATTGAACCTAATTCTGCTAATTTTTCGATTCCAAGATTATCTATTGGAAAAAATGTTCTAGTTGTAACTCCTGCAACAATATAGCCAATTATTGGTTGCAGTTTTAACCTTTTAGCTATATAGCCTCCAACAAGAGCTACTATCAACACAACGAATAATTGCATTCTTTAATATTAAGATATTTTCACGAGGTTTGCTAGTGCTTCACGAAGATCTTCCGGTAAATCT
>ERZ1292625.4008-Hain-H41-01um-R1-4008-length-11318-cov-4_pt1 | contig 11318 bp, 20 predicted proteins | sample MGYA00564400_ERZ1292625 | MGnify/ENA primary metagenome ERZ1292625 (study PRJEB36523, sample SAMEA6512639) | groundwater metagenome | collected 2019-01-08 | study: AquaDiva: Metagenomics assemblies of 32 groundwater samples
GCCGAGTTCACCAAATGCTGGATCCTCAGCAGTAACGAACGACAAGCCGCCTTCGAGCACCTCGAAAGATGGAGCAACGATGACTGAACAGAAGAAAGACTGGGTCGACCGGCTCGACGAGATGCACGGCGGTGCGTTCGCGTGGTTCATACTCCTCGCCTCTATCGCCCTACCCGGACTTGTCACAGGACTCGTATTCCTGCTTGTCGACGTTCTGCCACTCATCCCCCTCTGGATCCCTGGGGCAATCACTGGAGCCGTCACCGTCTCCATCACCATCTGGGCGATCGGTGAATGGAGGAAGACGAAATGAAGAAGAGTTGGGCAACGCGATGGACCGAAATGTCCCCCATTCCAGCACTCTGGGGGATCTTCGCCACCGCCCTCGTGATCGGAGCAGTAGGAGGGGGCTTGCTCGTCGTCCTCCCAAAGGTCCCGACCGGCGTCTACCAAATCGGTGGCACCATCGCGGCGATCGCCCTCACAACATGGAGCATCGTCGAATGGAGACGAACGAGATGAAGCCAGAGAGATCAAAGCGCTCATCGAAGAATCCAAAACCGTCCTGCGGTCCGTCCTCGACATAAGCCATGTCGAGAAGCGGCAGCGGTTGACAATGCGCTCCGTCGCCATCTCCAACATCGCCATCGCCGAAACGCTCCTCGTGATATCCGAGACGCTCGTCGGCATCGAACGAAATCAATGAAGCTCCGACGCGCCCCCAACCTCACCATCACACCAGATCAACGTGAGTTCCTCGACCAATGGGAAGCTGGCAGGAGAGAGCGGGGGACCGCATGGAAGCCCCCCAGAAAGCTCAGCGAAGAGGACATAGCAAAGCTCCTCGAAGAGACACGAAAGAGCTACAAGATCGATCATCCACGGAATCCGATGCAGCATCTGTCGAGTCGACAGACACCCGAAACTCGAACGAGTTTGGACGCGGACAACAGTCAACCGAAAAGGGTGCTGTAGCTACAACAGGTTCACCGGCAAAAAGTTCGGCGTCTGCTCGGAACACTTGATCCTGGACTTCCTCTATCCGAAGCCGCTCAAACGACAAAAGCGGATGCGGATGCGGACGATCGTCGGGCTACTCGCCAGGGACGAATCCGCTCCTCCGCCCCCGAAGAACTAGGGCTTTCGCATCCTGCCACAACGACGTCGATTTGTCATCAATCAGCAGATCGTAGTGAACTTTACCCATCACTAGCTCGTGGTATTTCACGCCCCAGTCTTCAAGCTGTTGCTCTGTCAACTCTCGTAGATTGGCTTCGACCGCCGTCACGTCCCCCTGGAATTGGTTCATCCCTCTGGCGGTGTAGATCACAATCTTCGCCCCCTGGTCATAACACCAATTCAAGGCATCGATAGCCCGTTCCATGGGCTTGCAGCATCGGTACTTCTCCACACCTAGATGCTCAAGATTCGCGTCTCGACGACACAAGACATCGTCAAGATCCCAAGCTAGAACGAGCATAGGGTTCTCAACTGTTCGTCTAGGGCGCGATCGATCTCGTCACCAAGCCCCTCGATCGACTCGACCAGCGCCACCGGTTCGGGGTCGGCGAGGACGTAATGCAGCGCCACGGGCAACCAGTCGCCGCCCGGGTACCCATCGAACCATTTACTCCACCGGTCGATCGAGTTGAGGCACGCATCTTCCAAACGAGATCGCTGGACGACATCCACAGCATCAAGGACAACGCGAGATTCAACCATCCCCAAGGCTGGAGCGATATTGATGGCGTCGATTCCACATTCGCTACGACGACGAATTTCAAGCCCGGTCAAGAAGTCGCCATTGTGCTCTTTCGACTTCACCCCGTAGTACCTCGTCACCTCCAATTGATCGAAGATGTCTTCACGCCAGCGCCCCACATTCCGAGCGTTCGGTAGATCCAATCCAACCCCCGACTGCACTACCAGATATTCGATCCTGGCAAAGACCTCAGGCGTGAGGCGTTCAGACAAAATGCCCATCAATGTCGCTAGGTCGGAAGAGGTCATCCGAAAGATCGACTCCTCCGTTCCCACCTCGAATCGTACGGTTGACCGTTTCGCCAACGAATTGATGATCCTGCATGTGGTAAGTGCCCCACTCTCGATATCCTTTGCGACCTTCCATGGATCAACGTGAACCATGTCGAAGAGCCGTGCATCGAAATCCAGCGACACTTGATGCGTTCCCGCTCCTTGCTGTGGACCGCCGTGATCGCGCTCGATGAGATGTGATCCACTCTTCCTCACGTAATCGGAGAATTGCTTTGTCGTCATTCCGATGTAACCACCGTGGTAATCCACCTGACGTCGAGAGGGAATCAACCCGAACACTTCGGGATCTTGTCGACACACAGCATCAACAACTCGCCGGGTTACGGGTCCAATGAAGAATCTCACAACCCCATCTCCTTGTGGATGTTCCTGGCGGATTCAATCAACAGGTCCCCAAACGGTCCAGGATGCAATGGTGACATAGTTGCCCACACCAAAATCACGTGAATCCAAATCTTCTCCAACGAGAACCCGGCATCCTGCAAAAAACTCAAATACCAGTCGACGAAGTCGGAAAGAGGCTCGGAAGGAACCCCTCGCCGTATCGCCGAGTAATCAATGAGGGCACCCCCCAGAAGTTTTGCCATGTCGTAATAGACGTCACCACCATTGGTAGTGTCGTAACGCCCGCGCCAGTCGATCAAGACAAAGCCATTCTCGGCTTTCACAACATTGTCGAACTGAAGATCCCCGTGAAACCCTGGCGAAAAGAGCCCATTATCCAAAAGCTCGATCGGAAGCGTTTTCAGCATTTCCGCCACAGCCGAGGGGTACCCGCCAGGAAATCGGGTCGCCAGCTTCGTTTGTACAAACGCAAACCCGAGGGGAGTGCTTGGTTTCCACACCCTCTCATGCATCAACCTCACGAATTCCTGCTGCTCAGCAAGAGAGCAGTCATACAACGTCGAGCCAGGAACCCAGTCGTACCAGAATATTGACTCACCCTGAGGATGAACCGGAGGCACCATCCCTGGAAGGAACGACGACAGAACCTTCTGTCTCTCCACTCGATCGCCGCATTCCGAAGGATCTTCGAAGAGTTTCACCACTCGCCCATGAGAACGATAGGTCATCGAACCGGAAACCTTCTCCAACGACAGGGGCTCGCCAACAGGCATCGAACCCATAGCGCGCTCATACCCTTCGACCGTCCCGGCGTCCAACCAAGGGACCTGGCGCGCCCTCAAAGGAGAAGAGAAAGCAGATGGAGAAAGAAAGGGCGTTATTGCCTCACTATCGGTGAGCAGCGACCAAAAGGTCTCAAAGTCATGGATCCCCGCCACCCCAACAAAGGCTTGATCGAACCCATCGACGGACTTGTCCGAGAACTCGGTCACTATCCCATCAACCACTCGTACGGTCGAATAAAGCTCCGGGATGGATGTTCGATGGACCCCAATCCAATTCCCGTCGAGCGGAGGGATCCCATCCGGAAGAACGCAATCCCCAACAGCCCACACGAACGGACGCCGCAGATAAGGAGCACATGAGCGCAGCGAAACTCCAGGACCCGACGAAACCGACGAAAAGTCCTCGACCCCAACAAAGGCGAACGATCGACCTGGATGCGCCGACAACAGATACGACCTCACCTGGTCACCTTGCCACCCGAGAGCAACCACCACATCGAAATCGTCGGGAACGGCATCCACGAGATCAGAAATAATGGCTCGACCACCCAACGGCAATAGCACCTTGTTCGTTTTCGCCGTCAGTGACCCCATTCGCGACCCCATTCCCGCGCACAACAAACAAAGAGCCGGACGAGAATGCTCAGAGCCGATCAAATCGTCCGGGCGATTCGTGTCGTCCTCCAGTCTCACGACATCATCTACGTCGGGGGTAGACACCTCATGAAGCACGAGATCGGACAGGGCGATAACACGATGCACCTGACCTGGATAAATCGTAGAGAAGTCACCCGGACCCACCCGACGGGATTCGTCGTCAATCAGAAAGACCCCCTGCCCGCTCACCACGAGATTCGTCTCGGTTTTCACCCGATGGAACTGCAATGAAGTGCGGTGACCCGAACGAATGAAGATCTCTTTCAGGCAGTAAAACTCGTTCAATTCCAACCAGCGTTCGTGCCCCCAGGGCTTATAGACACTCTGCATACTTGCCCCCATTCAATCGCCCCAAACTCACCATTCGGCGAGTAAAAGACGGATACCAGTCAATCTCGTCCCACCCCGGATTCCGGGCATGATGATAGTCGTGAGACAGGAACAAATCATCCACCCCACAGCCCCACTTCTGCACCCATCGATCAAAGCATTCCGCATCAGCAAAGGACTCGTTATGCTCAAACCGGGTGACAGCAAGCTCACCAGACTTGGGGACGTTCAGAAAATGGGATGCCAACCCAATGTCGTTCAATCTCAACTGCCAGATGTGCTCATCGTGGACCGAAAGCAAATCAGGACGGCAACGCAACAATCGAAGTAGATAGTCAGCCTCAGGACCCCCAATGGCACGAAATCGCTCGTCGAACCAACCGACGCGGGCAAACCCAGTCAAGGACTGGACCTGAACAACATCCCCATGTGGGGCGATGTAGGTATCGAAATCCGAGTTGTTTATGAGCGCATCCCATCCCGGGATGACCCCAACATCATCCTGTGACATCACGCACCAATCGCGCTCCTCAAACGTATGAAGCATCGCCTGATTCCAGCACCAGGCAATACTCCCAGTGTGCCAGTCCTGACGAAAGACGTTCGACCAAACCTTGATGGGGAATTCCCCCAAGAAGGAATGAAAATCCTGCGGAAAGTTGGCGATGATGTTCACCTGATCAAAGGGAAACGACCTCATCCATTGTTCCACTGTGGACTTTAGGGATTCCTGCCGTTTGTAGGAAACGATCCAGAGGGCGGCGTTTGATGGGGTAAGTCGCACGACCAGAAATCCTAGCCGATCCCGTTGGATCCCATTTCGTTTGTACAAACGAGAAATTTCCCCATACCTCTCGGACGCGCCTCCCCGGTGACTCGCCAGCGCCGCCCGCAGATCCGGGACTCTTTCGCTTCTCTCTGCGCGTCTCGTCTATGCGCGTTCTGTCCTGTGCGCGCTTTGTCCTTGTGCCTTCCTCCTTGTGATCCTGTTCACAATCTGTTCATCTGCCCCTGCTCGTGCCCTTAGTCTCATGTCGAGTATTCTCATGTGGACGCACATGAGACCTAAGACATTACGTTCATCCTCACTACCTAGGCGATTTGTCCACTACTACAGGATCTCGCCAGATGGCGCGCGTCGCATCGCGTCTATCGCTCGGGCTCATTTCGAACGTGCCCCTGTGCGCCCCTGTGATGCGCCCCTGTGCGCCTTGACCTCTCCTGTGGGCACGAGTGCCCGTGCCCCTGTGCCGTGCCCCTGTGGGGCTCCTGCGGGCTCCTAGGCGCACGCGCGAGTGTGCCCCGCTCACCTAACGCCGTTGGTAGGTGGCGGGGCATCCCCTTTGGGGTTGTTCCCCTAGGTCACTCGCAGTGAGGGCAGGTTCCGCCAATGCCGTCGCGGAAGTCCTGCCAGGGGATTTCGACGATTTGACGTTCGCACCAACATGTGGTTTTGACCGTACCGTTGCGGTCGCCCGCTAGGGCTCGGAGGAATTCGCCGATGCCTTCGGCGATTTCGGTGGCGGCAGGGGCGGTAGTTGTTGTCATATCTTGGATTATCCTCCTGTCGCACCATAAGTCAAGGGTATTTTCCGGACATTCGGATATTCCTACGTTTGCCCAGGTCAGAGCGTTATTTGTTCTACCGGTGGGATTTCCTTGACGAAACCCTTGACTCCAAACCTTGACTCTGATTAGATGTACCTATCACCTACTGCCACCTACATGGAGGATCCCCCCATGGAGCGATACACCGACTGCCGCCTCACACGAGAAGCTCGCACCCGCATGGAGCACCGCGGCATGACCGCACGCGAACTCTTCGAACTGCTCGACTTCCCAGGGTCGATCCGACCCAACGGGATGCGCCCCGGCACCGTACGGCTGATCTCGCACGACAACCGTTGGTGTGCCATCGTGAACCCGACCGAACGTGTCGTCATCACGATTCACCCTGCGGACCGTGACGACTTCCGGAATAATGACGGGACGCGCAAGGTTCTAGAGCACGAGAACTGCCCGCGGGAACTCCGCCCCTACTAAGGGGCAGGGTTCTCCCTGCCGACAGGAAGGAACGCGATGACCATCACACTGGACCAGGCTCGCATCTTCGCAGCGCGGTTCGCCGTGGAAGGATCACCACTAGACCTCTTCGCGCGCGGTGGCACCGTGGACGAAACGACGCGAAGTGATGCCCACGCGGCACTCTCAGAACGACTCGCCGCCGGGAAGATCTGGCGCGGACCAGACTTCGAGCGGGACACCACCCAGGCGACACTCCTACTGCTCGCCATCGATCGTGCGATCCCCCGATGATGCCCGCGATCCAGATAGGTAGTCCTCAACCGAAGCGTCACCTTTTGTTGATCCGCGATTTCCTCTGGAGTGCCCACGACCACGCCAACACTCTGGACACCGAAGATGAAATAGATGGTCACGTCTGGGATTGGCTGGACGCGAGATTGGGCACATGACGACTCACTCGCCGCCCTTCTGAACAAACTGTTTGACGAACGTGTCAGCGTTCTGTTCGAGGATCTCGTCGATGCCGTCGAGGATCTCGTCGATGCCGTCGATTCGGGACTGTTCCTCGGGGTCGACCTTGACGGGCTCTTCGGTTTTCTGCTCCGCCTGCGCGTCTTTCCCCACCCTTTTCTGCACCTGCTTTTGCATGGGTAGATACTACACCTCCCACCACGAACAGGTGTTTGCACCATACTGCTGGGCGTGGAACTCTTCGAGATGGCGACATGGTGTGTCCGAGTCATGCAAGAAGCCAAATCTGCCGTCACGATGGCGGACGGGATCGGCACCGACCTGCGTCCCGCTGTCTTCGGATGGAGAGACGACCGTTGCATCGGATACGCCCAGTTGAAGAACGTCGAGAAAGATGATCTACTCCAACTCGCCAAGATCTCCGAGGCGGCGGGACTCATGCGCTCCGGATGGGGGATCGAAGCTGCGGTCCTCGGATCCGAGAACTTCGTCGCCACCGGCGCAGACCACAACGATGACTCACTCGCCAAACGGTTCGCCGAAGGCGACACCAACGTGGTCGAAACCATCACCGTGCTCGCCGTACACCTGGATGAAGCCCTCGTGCTGTCGATGCCCTACCGATATGAGATCGGGCGGACCGTCGCCTGGGACACACCCCTACTGCTCGAAGGCGTGCCGATGGCAGCCGAGTACCCGTCGTCGCTCGCCCGGGCGCTGACCGCTGAACCGGAGCCCGACACTGAGACCGTGCGCGTCGCTACCGCTCACACCCTCTCGGAGCTAGGGTTCGCGGTTCGCACCTACGAGGGGTTTCTCCCCGAGTCGTAGGTAATCCGTCCGTTCAACTTGCCCCACCCTTGACGAACCTTCCGAAGTGTGGTACGTTATCCCCATGAAGATCTGCACACACACCGTCATCAAGACCACCGTCATCGTCGGCGACACCGCCCTCGGCACCTGCGAAGCGTGCAAGAAGAGCGTCACCCGCGTACTCAACGGTGAACTCCCCGCCATCCAAAGCGTCGGCGGCAAGGTACGTGGAGCAAACCCGCTCTGCGACTACCCGTCCGGCACCGTCATCCTCTAAGGAGCCACAATGAAACGAACTCTCGCGACCATCGCAATCGCCCTACTCGCAGGCACAGGATGCGCCTCACTCGACGGCGGACGTGGACCCAACGGGCTCTGCGACCCCGGAGAACCCTGTCAAACCACGACCACGACATGCGAAGAGGACATGGCATGTTGGGACGCCGAGACCATGGGGAACGGCGTAGCAGGACCAGATTGGGACTGTGAGACCATGGGCGACAAGGTCTGTCAGAACGGCTGACCTACTGTCCGACCGAAGCAAGGAGGGGGGAGAGATCCCTCCTCCTCTTCGCGCGCCCAGCCAAGAACCGCATCGTCTGATTGAACTTATCCGAGTGCTGGGAGATCGCCATGCCTCGAAGATGAGGTTTCGATGGGGGATGACGCTCCACCTGAGCTAACGCGTACCGCAACGATGCGACGTGGAGAGTGATGTATGGACCCAGTTCACCAGGCAACCCACTCTTCCCCGCCGCTACCGCACGGCGCAACACCCGACGGTCACGCCCCGAGGTCCCACCCCAGATGCCGTCGTCGTCCGCTGAGACCGGAGGATTCTCCACCCGATAGCGCAGACAATCGACCATCACCGGGCAGGAAGCACAACATTCCATCGCCGCCCAGATGTCGGGATCACCCCTCGAAGGGAAAAACACACTCGTGGGAAGTCCGCGTTTGCGACACTCGCCCTCCGCCATCCAATCCTCGGCTGCCATCCCTCCGGACAACGCCTCGACGGGACTGTTCATTCCGCGCGCGGAGGAACACTCAACGTGCAGTTCACCGTGCCCTCGTCATCTTCCGAGATCACCTCGAACTCCAACGCGTCGAGTAGCGCCGCAGCCATATCACGGGCGGCGTCCTCAGCAATCTCATCGACCTCACCATCATCATCGGTGAGATCCAAGATCAGATCAGCGAGAGCTTCAACAACTTCTAGTCTGGCAGCGGCAGGTGTTCGCATCGGGATCATCTCCTCGGGACTGGGCTGGAATGTCCGAGCCCCCTCGGGTGTTAGAGTAGTCCCTGACTGCTCGATCGAGTGGTCGCAGCGAATAGCAGGAGAAACCAAAGAACCGTGAGCAACTCCAGTACCACCATCATCGGCAACCTCACCCGCGACCCTGACGTTCGGTACTTGCCTTCCGGCACTCCCGTCGCCGACCTCGGCGTCGCAGTCAACAAGTCATGGAAGAACAAGGACGACGAGTGGCAGGAAGAAGTCTCATTCTTCCAGGTCAGCGCGTTCCGCGACCTCGCAGAACAAGCCGTCCTTCTCGAAAAGGGAGTCCGGGTCGTCGTCACCGGGGACCTCAAGCAGGAATCCTGGGAAACGGACCAAGGCGAGAAGCGTTCGGCGATCAAGCTCGTCGCACGGGACATCGCCGTGAGTGTTCTCGCCATGGACGGGTTCGACCGTCGAGTGCGCGAAGAGCGTGAGACCCCGAGCAACACGAAGAAGGCGTCATCGCCGAAGAAGTCCTCGAATCGCAAGTTCGACGACGATTCGGATGAACCGTTCTAGTCTGAACTGAAACCAGCATCACCCCGAACGGGGGCTGGGAACCGAACTTTCACACCTGCTCAAGGTGAAGGAGAAGGTCTCCTGGTCCCCGTTTGTCATGTCCCCCAGCCAAGGAGTTTTCATGCGTACATTCAAATCCATCCTCGTGATCGTGGCGCTACTCGTCGCGAGCGCGGGGGCGTCCCGCTCGGGAGCCTCGCCCTCCCCGTTCGGGGCGAACAAACCATGGCGAGATCTAGTGACCTGTTTCGAGAACCTCGAATGGTGCGACGTCGAGCACACCTTCGAACGTGCCCTCGGGGAGAATCTGGACAGGGAACAAACCAAGCGTGCGGTCGCGTACGTGGAAGAAGTGCAGGCACAACAGCAAGCTCAACGGATCGAGGCGATCGCGACCTCGGATCTCTCTCACCCGTGTGATGATGCGATCGAGTTGATCGTCCGCCGGGAGTTCGCACGATGGGGCGAGCAAGACTGGGCTGTTGATACCGCCTGGGACGAGTCGAGATGTCGCGCCGATGTGTTCAACTGGAACGGTGGGCAACGGGACTCTGGGGTGATGCAGATGCGTCTCCCCCTCCACCACGACAAGTTCGAGGACGTCGGCTGTTCGGCTGACGATTGGGCTGACCCGTTCTGTAATGTGCGCGCCGGAGCCCGGCTCTATGAACTGTGTGGTCGTGCGCCGTGGACCAAACCGTCTTACGGTTGTCGCCCGCCGGGGGAATGACTAGAGTTCCCTACGCGTTAACAGGAACCAACGGAGTGGACCCTTCGCCTTCACCCCCTCTGACCCCAGAGAAGGCGGAGGGTCGCTTCGCTTGACAACCTCGGGAGTGTGTGGTACAGTACCATCACTACCAAACAAACGAAGGAGTTCAACCATGAGCTTCGAAGCATGGCTCGTCGAAGTCGACCGAGTGCTCGAAAGAATCGTTCTACTCAGTCATCGAGACCTCGCCGACCAGCCCTACAGGGATTGGTACGACGACGAAGTCTCCCCCGAAGAGGCGGTCGAAATGATCGCCGAGAGCGAAGGGTTCATGGAGCTTCTCGACAACTGATCTCCCTCCAGTAGAGCGGCAGGACCCCTGGGCGACCGGGGGTCTTGTCGCGTCTAACCTCATGGGGTGAAATCCCCACGTCGAGCAGCCCCACGTCGAGATGTACTCCAGATCATCAAGACTGGAACGTACCCGAACGTGCTCCATCTCCACCGACTTTCCTGCGGTCACACCGAGTCGCGCAAGAGGGTCGCGCCCGCATCCCAGATCGGCTGCACCACCTGCGGCGCGATCGCCACGCTCAGTCCCGCCACACTCACCAACGATGAGTTCGAACGGATCTCCGAGAGTGTGATCGCCGGGACTCGCGCCGAGTTGGCTGGCGCACTGAAGCTCGATCAGTCCGCCGTCACGATCGAGTTGGATTCCTCGGGGCGCATCCTCGGGGCGCGATTAGTGCTAACTTCAGATGAAGTTGCTCGTTTGATTGGAAAGGTTCGACCATGAAGGAAGCGAAGAAGTTTGACTGGGGCGAGTTCCTCGCAGCATTCATCGGAGATGTGCTCCACCTTCTAGCGATGACTTGGGCGCTCATGCTCGCCATCAGCCGCCTTTATCGTTCCGGGGTGATTGACGCTTCAATGAGTTTCGGGGACACGTTGAGCCTCACCATCTGGCTTTGGTTCGCTCTCACTTTTGTTCGATCGCAAATCATGCGCCAGCATTGACAACCTGCCGAGTGTGTGGTAGTCTCACTACATGACCCACACACTCAACCGCTCCCGCTGCTACATCTGTAACGGTAAGGGCTACGACGGTGTCGACGTCCGCTCGGACGATGGTGACGGCAACCCCGAAATCATCACCGTGTGGTTCTGCTACGACCACTGGTTCGAGGGTGACGTAGTGAGCGAGACCATCGAACGACTGGAGGCATGACCATGAACTAGGACTGTTGGAACTACGACACGCGAGAAGAAGCAATCGACGCCGTCGAGACGTTCTGCACCGCCTGCGAATTTCCGG
>ERZ1292625.4009-Hain-H41-01um-R1-4009-length-11317-cov-8_pt1 | contig 11317 bp, 7 predicted proteins | sample MGYA00564400_ERZ1292625 | MGnify/ENA primary metagenome ERZ1292625 (study PRJEB36523, sample SAMEA6512639) | groundwater metagenome | collected 2019-01-08 | study: AquaDiva: Metagenomics assemblies of 32 groundwater samples
ATCGTTGGCGCCCCCACCGTCTCCGCCAACGTCATCGTACCACCCTCCTCTCCCGCCCCCTCCTCTTCCCCATCCACCGACGCACACTCGTCCCCCGCCTCGTTGGGCACGTACTCGGGGTCGCAGGTGGTGCACGTCTCGCTCCCCTCGGGCGCCACCTGGGTAGTTTCGTTGCACGCCTCGCACGTCCCATTCACGACCGCGTTCGCCGTTCCAATTGGGCAATTCGCGCACTCGCTGGCGTCGAGGTAGTAGGTGCCCGCCGGACACCCGATGCAGGTCCCGAGCGTGTTCAGACACACGAGCGCCATTTCCGTGGTCACTCGCGCATTCATGGACGCGTCCTGATAGGAGAGGGAGACGTTGTACATGCCGGGTGGGATGGTGATGCCCTCGCCCGCCACGTTCCCTGAAAGTTCCTGTTCGAGTGCACTGTAGGAGAGCATGAACGAGCGAGACGAGGTGCCCACGATGGTGATAGTGATCTCGTCGCCGCTGGGCATGGGTTGGAGGTGAAGTTGGGTCATGTTGGGTGCCGCCGATTCGGGGAGCACGTAGGTCACGTTGATGCCGTCGCTCATGGACTCGCCCATCTCCAAGCCCGGCATGGGCGACATTAGGGTGGGCATCAGCGTTTCCATGTCGCGCTCCATAGTGTGGAGGGTGGCCTGTCCACCTTGGGTGACGAGGAGGTGCACGAGAGTGTCCAGGGTGTTCGGGAAGAAGACGAACGCTTCCGAGAAGGCGCCCACCTCGCCGTAGCCGGTTCGATGCGTGCCCGCGGTGACGTCGGGGAGAACGTAGTGCACCACGTCTCCGCTCGAGGGCGCCGTGTACAGGTGCGTTTCGTCCGCCATCAGCGCGAGCGCCGTGATTTCTGGGGAAGGCTCGAACGTTTCCAAAAACAGCGAAAGGTTGAGCTTGAGCGTGAAGGGGTCCCGTGGTGCGCCCGCATAATTATCGAGCGGATAATAGCCACTGGACACCATGATGTGTCCACTTGTGACGCTCAAGTGGGTGTTAACATTGGTTATGGCGGGCACGGGAAGGCCATGTCCTGAACTTTGGTACCGCTGGAAGCAACTTGTGAAATCGCCTGTGTCCGAATCTACCCCAAGAAGGGCGATCCACGCATCGACGCCTCGCCATGATAGGACGAGGTTCAGTTCGTCGGGTGTCGACGTGATCCAGTCAATGGAGCCGGTCGGCACGGTGACTCCTCCGCCAGCGGCGTTCACGCACGTGCCTGAAATGGCCGTACCCACATTGACGTGCGTCGGTCCCGACATGAACCCAAGGGCGTTCGCTAAGAAACGTGTTACGTAGGCTGTCGTCGTCGACGTCGCGTACACGTACTTGCCGCGTTGGTAGAGGTAGACCGATTCGGGCTCCTCGAACCATTCGTTGCGACCCGCCGATGCGACGGCGCGCCCCTCGTATCGCACAAATGCCAATGACGTCGCTCCCGGGAACGCGTTGCCCGTAATTGGGCCCGCCGTGGTGCTCCCGTCCGTGAGGTCGCCGGACCCCAAATTGAGACCGTAACAACGCAGCGAGGTACCTTCGCAGGCCACGCAAAGGGTGCTGCCGTCGAACGCCGACGTAATGCGCATGCCCTCGTCGGTCGCGCTCGTGCTCACCGTGTGACTGTCCACGATGGTGCCGCCCGTGTGCGACACCGAGTACAGTTTGGACGTCGTCGTGCCCGGGTGATAGGTGAGGACGACCACGAAGGGGTCCACGGAGATCGCGTCACGTGCCTCCTCGTCCGTGCCAAACACGAGCGACGTGGCCTCCATCAACCCCGCCTGAGAAGCCACGCCCGTCACGAGAACAAGAAGGAGCAAGATGGCGCCCCACGAGCGTGTGTGGCGACTCATGTGTGAGGGGGTATCGAAGGGGGTGGGGTGTGAGGAAGAATGGTTTCAGTACTCACGTTGTTCATATCACGTGCCCCCTATCCTATCACCCCACCCCACCCCCTTCGATACCCTTCTAACACGACACGCCCGCGAGCAGGTGGCACAGGGCCGCGCGCGCTTGGGCGAGGGTCCAGCCGCGGTGCCGCGAAGGCAGGTGACCGTCCAGGTGCGCGCCCGCGAGCACGGGAAGGGCCCTTGTGGACGGACGCACCCCCAGGGCACGGACGCGCTCCTGCAACACGGCCCGCACCTCGTCGACACTCTCGGGATCGAGGAGGGTGGAGGCGGGCAGGTACGTGCGCACCGACTCGAGCACCTCCTCGCGCCCCGCGAACCTGTACACGCGCTTGTACCACCGCACGAACCGCTCACACGCTCCCTTCACAATGCTCACCATGTGCTCCTCCATGGCGCCCACGAGGTAGTGCGCGTACAGTGTCTGCACGAAGGGCATGAGGTACGCGAGCGCCCGCGCCATCGTCGTGCGCTCCCCATCTCCACCAGCATCCTTCAAAATCGTTGTGAGGGCGTCTTCTCCACCCGCCTTCTCCTCCTCAGGCACCGGCCGACGCAGGATGGAATCGAAGAAGGCGAGGAGGGCGTCGACGGCAATGGGCTCGTGCAGACGCTGATCATGCCCACGAATGACGGCCATGGCCTGATCGTGATTCACTTGCGCAACGAGGGTGGAGCGCGTCTCGTTGCGCCAACTCACCAGATCACGCGCCCATTGGACGACGCGCTCGAGGGGGACGGTGGGGGGTGGCTGCGGGGCGGGCGGCACATGGACGTTGCGGGCGCGCGGGTCGGGCAACCCAAGGAGGCGCGACTCGAGCAGCTCCGGACGCTCGTGCGACATGCACTCGTTCCACGACGGGAACCACTCACTGGGCGGCGCCTCCCACGCGTCCACGCACTCACGCACCCGCTCCCACGAGAGCGCCTGCACGTTCGTCCTGATCTCGTTCAGCATGTTCGGCGTGACCTCGGGGTAGCGGCGCGCCACGACACGCACGAGTTCGCGACTCACGCGACTCCATTCGCTGCTCAGGGATGCGAACCGGCCGTCCGCCGCAAAGGCCAGGATCGCCGGCATATGCTTCCCATGCTTTTCCTCATGTTCCTCAACAACCTCGGATGCAGCCAGCTCCAGGGCCACGGTGAGCCGGCGACGTTGCATCTCCGTCAGGTACGGCTCGTAGGGATCGAAGAAGGGCGTGTAGGGGAGGCTGTCGAACGTGCTCTCCGCCACACACTCTACGATCAGGGCGCGCACACGCTCGTTCATGGTCGCCATGGGTGGAGGTCAAATGCATATCGAACCGGAATGGTGGGGCACTATTCATAATGCGCTCCGACTTTTCCGAGACCCCCCTGCCCGCCTCCCTCTCCGCAACCTCCTCCTCCCCTCGCCCGCCTCCGCACCCCGCCCGCATCGCCGCCGTCGAGCTCCTCATGACCCCCTCGCGCGTCCTCGAAGACCTCTCCATCCTCCTCTGGAGCCTCCTTCGCACCCTCCTCCCTTCGATCCCCCCCTGGGACACTCGCGTGCGCACCCTCTGGTCCCACCTGATGCTCCTTCAGGGCACCCTCATCACGACCCTGGTTGCGCACGTGGAGGGCCTGATCGAGCTCGCCCGGACCGCCTTGAAGCATTACAGGAGTGCGGATGTGGATGAGCGAGTTACGCTGGCCGCTCGTCTACGTCGGGACGGCCCGCGGCTGGCACATCCGTACAAGCGCCTCCTCCTCGGGTGGCTCGCGTGGGCGGCCTTCTGGTGGCTCTGGGCTTGGGTAATCGTGGGCGACTCCCAGTGCACCCGATGCACGAAAATGATGACGCGCTTCCCCCTTGGGTCGACAGTAGGGGACGTGATTTGCGCGCCTTCGCCGGAGGGGGTATCGAAGGGTGGTGGGGAGGGAGAGGGGGCGGTCTGTCTGGAGCGGCCGTCGATTCGACTGCTTCCGGACGCCGTCGTGACGGTGGAGCACGTGTCGCCGTACTGCGAGATGCGCGTGCACAAGAGGCGCGCCGAGACCGTGGACGTGGCCGACTCGTCGGGTCGCCTGTACCACTTCAAGGGCGCCGTGGCCTACCAAGTGCAGATGCTGCTCGAGATACAGGCCGGAAAGTGGCCCTGCTGAGCATGATCAGTCTCGTGATGGGCACGACTATGGTTGCCTAGGGTTCATTGATCGACACGATCACGCGGGAAAAAGGGTGGTACTGGCGTCCTCGGTAATGACGAGGTTGGTGATGTTGCTATACGGGAATGAATTAGGTGGTCCGAAGATGCGATTGGCAGCGATCTCGGCGTCCGAGATGTAGCGGTCGTACATGGCCACCATGTACATCGCCCCTGTCCAACCTGTTGTCGTGTGCGGGGTTGCGATTGTTAGAGGTGCCGGATGACGAGCCCACAGCGAAGATGAGAATGCAAGAGTAGGATTTGAAGCAGATGAGGAACTGCCGTGAGAAACAACAGACAACACACCGTTTCGAGCGCGAACAACGAGGTGACTCAAAGTGTTCGGCACAACAGCGATCGAACTTGCCAGACATGTCGGAGTGCCGCCTAGAAGAAAGACTCCTTCGAAATCGATCACATCTGCGATGCGCGAGGACAGTCGCCAGCCGCCTTCAGATACGGTATTTGTCGCATCGCACGGTGCAAACGGAGCGCCAGGTAACCAGTCACCAAAGCCCGCAATGAGCAGACTTTGAGACATCGCGTTGTTGGGGCTGGAAAAAAAGAATTCCAACGAAAATTCTGACGACAACAGCGGCAGCACACCCGACGACGTCAATTGGCTCATCGCACGCAATGCACCTCCAACGCTAGGCACCGTCATTCCTTGTCGCGAAGCGCTCCACGACACGGCGCCCGTTGTAGATGTAGACAGGTTACCCATAAAGAAGTGCCCCGAGAAGTCGCGCACTTGCGCTGGTGCGGATGGGGAGCTTTGGCCCTCGTCAAAGGCGTAGAGGAAGAGGAGGCCCGTGTGGTTGCGTTCGTGAAAGCGGCTCACGCCCAAGATGAGTGTGGGCATGATGAGGGCGATCACGATGACGAGTTGAGTGCGTGACATGTGTGCTACGTGACTGTGATCGTGTTGACTAACGACTATCAGCTTCTTCATACGACCGCCCCGAAACTGTTGGTGAGTGCGAGTACTGGTGGGGCGGGCGGTCACGGAAGGAGGCCCGTCTTGTCCGAGAGGGCGAGGTCCTCGAGGGCCCGGATGACGCGCTCGATGATGGGGAGCGTGCTGTTGCGCCGGCAGTGCGCCTCGATGTTGTAGGCGGTCTGGTAGTAGCGCAGGGACTGGGGGACGAACGTGCCCACGCACAGGCGCGGGTGCAGCAGCATGTCGAGCGTGCGGTCCAGCTTCTCGCACACGAGGGTGGCGCGCTTGTCTCGCGATGCCTCGTAGCGGCAGTCGTCCACGGTGGCGACGGTGCGGTGTGGGGCTGGGAGGCCGGTCATGCTGCTGATCGTGTCGAGCAGGGGCGCGACGTTGTCACTCTCGTCCGCGTACGCCACGAAGACGTTGTGGAACAAGTACGAGTAGGCCCGCAGGAGCGCGCGTGCGGGGCTCTTGGGGAGGGGCGCGCTAAAGATGCGCACCGTGGTGTCGAGGATGTGGCGCACGTCGGCGTGCTCGGTGGCGTCGTGCGCGGCCTGCGCGGCGGCGGCGACCTCGGGGTAGTAGAGGAGCGCGAGCGCGTTGGCGGTCTCCTGCTCGTGCTCGTCGAACTGCACGAGGTAGCGGCACGCCTCGGCGATCAGGGGCGCGTCGAGCTCATCGACGGGCTCCTCGACCTGGGCGGGGATCGAAGGGGGGAGGGTGGGGGTAGGAGTGGGGGTGGCGGTGGCGGTCGACATGTGAGCGTACGTATTGATTCCATCCGCCCGCCCCACCACCCCAACCCCTCCCCTTCTCCCTCCACCCTCCCACACCACCCCCTTCGATACCTTCCCATGCACGTGCACTGGATCAGGCGATCGTGATGCCCGTCGGCAGGCCCGCCTCGATGGCGGCCTTCGTGTCGTAGTACGTGTGCGTCATCACGATCACGGACGTGGCGATCGCGATCAGGAGCTGGAAGACGGGCAGCCACACGGTCGCCATCGCGAGGTAGCCCATCTTGGAGCCCGACCACCAGCGCTCCGCACCCGTCTTCTCCACGTAGCCGAACGCGTACGTGCGCAGGAAGAGCACGATCGAGCGGATGCCGTAGAGCGTGAACATGAGGCTGATGAGGCCAACGTCGGTCGTGTCGTAGCTGATGTGCTCCTCGCGGATCACGACGAACAGGAAGGGCACGAGGGGCGCGAGGGCGGCAATGACGTGGTAGTACCAGTCCTGCGACGCGATGTTGAGGATGTACAGGGCCGCCACTGCAACAAGACATCCCACGAAGATGTACTCCTGCCAAGCCGTCACCATGTAGATCGGGCCCAGGAGCGACACGATCACAAAGTCCTGGATCGCGATGCTGAGGGAGGTGCCGGGCATGCTCAGCTTGTCCATCCCGTTGAGCGCCCAGCGGTACTTGAGGCCGCCCCACACCGCCTGGAGGGTGTACAGGAGGCACGGCGCGCCCCAGAGGATGGGCATGAACCACTTCAGGAGCGGGTACGCGCGACTCCACACGAACATGCCCTGCACGTTAAAGTCCAGGCGCGCGTACGACTCGATCGTGCCCGTGAAGACGAGCGCGACGAAGGTGGCCAGGCCCGCACCATGGGCGACCGCGAGGGCCGTGCTCCCGAGGAAGACGTAGCGCCCCTCGTACGCGCCATGGGCACCCACCTCGGGCGGCGTGACCTTGGGGTACGTGCCCGAGCTGAACGTGTCGATCAGGAAGTACAGGGGGCCGTCGCCGCAGCGCTCGGGGTGGCGCGTGCGTCCCAGGGGGCGCGTGATGCGCGCGATCACGTGCAGCGCGTCCATGAAGAGCAGCACGACGGCGTAGATGATGAAGGCCGACTTCATGCGGTTGTCGATGATCATGTCCGTCAGGCTGATGTTGAGCGAGCACACGATGATGGCGCCCGCGCGGCAAAAGAAGGCCCCAATGAGCGTCCACGGCTCGGTCGTGTGCGAGACGCGCATGAACAGGATGCAGACGGCGCTCAGCACCATGTAGGCTGTGATCTGGAAGATCTCGTCGACGCCCGTCATGAGGCCCGCGTTGAACGCCAGAACGGCGTCAATCGACACGAGCCCGACGATGTGCACAAGATTCACCTTGGCGGGCGTGAAAATGTTCCACGGGCTATCCTTCTTGGCTGCCGCATCAGTGCGAGCCGCGTGCCAGTGGAGGATCACCATGAAGGTGAACATGAGCGTGGATGCGCCCATGGCGGCGCTGTACAGGCCAATCATGCCGCTCCACGTGTGCGTCGCCCACGTCGTGTCCATGAGCGTGTAGCGCGTAATGTACTGCGCACTGCGACCGGCCCCGAGGTAGTCGAGCGCGAACATGGTGGCCGACAGACACATCAGCACAAGGTAGGTGACGGCCGGTCCGAACACGTGGTCGGGGTGCAGCACCGTGTCCGCGTTCGATGCGCCACCGGTTGACCTGGCGGCGTAGTCGGAAAAGTAGGAGCGCGCGCCCGTCCCGAGGCTTCGGCGCGTGCTTGCGACGGGGGCGGAGCGCTCGGGGTCGATGGGATCGTAGGTACGGGGGGAGGGGCGGCCGGACATGGGAGTTGGGATGGGGGTTCGGTATTGGGGGTGAGGTCGTGCGCACCTGGATCCTCGGGCGCCTCTTGTTCATAGGCGCCGCTCCATGCCCATGTCATGTTCGGGCAATCCCCAGGCACACGAATCCTCACGACCCGGGCACAGGTGCGCATCATCCCTAAGTTGTGAGCGTGTATTTCCACACGCTCGCCACCGCCTCCGACAACGCCCACACAATCACGAGGACCCAGAGCTCGCGCTCGGGCAGGCGTGCGTGCCAAATGTAGGACCAGGCGGTGCACCAGGCCCAAACGTGGGGCAACGCGTCTCGCCCCATCAGCGCCCACACGAGCGCCGCCTCCCCCACCCCCTTCGATACCCTCACGCGCGCCCAATCCACGGGACCCCCTATCGCCAAATCCACGACCAGGATGACGAACACCGAAACCGCGTGCATCCAACCCATCTCACCACTTGTGAATCCCCTAGGCGCGCCCCCTCTTGGGGCCTCCGCCTCGTCCAGGCGCAAGCACGAGCTTGACGCCCCCCCGGGTCTGTTCGTTGAGTGTGAAGAGGGCGCGCTCGAGGAAGGCGAGCCGCATCACGAGCTCGTACACGGTCGTGCTCGACATCTCCATGTTGCCGATCACGGGGGGGCGCTCTTGGTCCTGATGGTCCGTCGAACCCGTAACGTAATCGATCAGGGCCGTGATGGGGTTTGGTAGGGCGGTCCTGAAGAGGCGCGACATGTGCGCCGCATCCGAGAGGACGCTGTCGAAGCGGTCGATCATCCACACCTTTTGGATGCACGTACGCTGCGCCTGGGTGAGGGGCGTGCGCTGCCCCGGGTCGAAGGCGCTCACGTTCGGCAGCTTGCGACTCGCCTGAAAGACGCACACGTGAGTGCGAGGTAGGTAGGGGACGTCAAGTGAGCCGTGGCCCGGGACGTTGACGTACTCGAGCAGGCTCGCCATCGTGTTATGCGTGGGGTCGGGCGTGCTCCAGGGCGAGATGATCCACGCGTCGGTGCTCGTGCGCACGCCCACGTACACGTCATCGGGAAGGGGTGCTGTGCCCCTCGTCACGACAATGTCCACCGGCGCGACCCCTGAGCGAAACGAGCACCCATTCACGACAAAGGAGCCGCGCTCGTAGAAGTTCTGGTGCCGCACGTACGCCTTCGAGCCGTTGCCGAGGGTGGCGCAGGGGGGCGGCATGTGCTCGGGGTCGTGGTGCAGCAGAAGCGCGTCCAGTTCACGCACCACCCCCAAGTTGGAGATGACGCGAATGAGGTCGGTGCAAAAGTCGTCCACCGTCGATGCGGTCAGCAACCCACCACGACGCAGTTCCACGCTCCTCTTGGCCTCGTCCACCTCGGAGATCACGTAGCCCCATGTGCCTTCTCCGCCCGCACTCCCCTTCGATTCCTCCAGCCGCACCGCGAGGCTCGTGTCGTGCGAGGTGCCCTCGATCACCCACCCGCCCTCGGTCGTGTGCGCACGCAGGGTCTCGAGGGCGTGCATCACCCAGGTGGGCGCGAGCGTGCGGCCGGCCGAGACGGAGAAGGAGGCGAGCATGAGAAGTGACTCCACCTTTACCGACACGCCCCTACTCGCTACCACGACCCTCTCGTCCACCACCCACCCACCCCCACCTTATCCCCTTCGATCCCAACCCCTTGAAAGCTTCCCATCTCACCGGTATCGAGGGAGAGAGGTGCGGGGGGCACGTGCGGCGACCGGGCGAGTCAGCTGCACGCCCATGGTGCCGACGGTTCCCAGGATCACGCCACTTCCGACCGTCATCACGATGATGGCAGTGGCGCTGTCAAGTGCGAACTCACGCGAAAGCGCTTGCTCCTGGCAGTCCATGCCCAGGTCCATGGGGTCCGTCGTCTGCGTCTGCCCCGTGGGCGTCGTGCACGAGATCGTGAAAGTGGACATGCCCGTGATCTTGGAGGCGCCAGTGATCCCCGCGTAGACGCCGTTGGGCGAGGTGGTGCTGTCCAGCATGCACGGGTCAAACACGAACGTAATCATGTTGTCCGAATCCGGCATCACGTCCGTGAACATGATTATGGTGGTCATGTCCTCCTGATCTCCACCGTCATCGGCCTCGTGATCGATGGTCACGGTGGCGGCCGTGCACATCTCATCGACGGCCACTTGCAGGGCGAACTCGTTGTACATCGTGATGCGCGAGGGCGTCACGAGCACGGGCGGGTCCGCCATCGGGTACAGGGTCCAGTCCACGACGCTGCCATTCACGAACTGCCACGAGACGGAGCGCCCATCATCCCGCCACGTGAAGCCGCCATAAATGGGCTCATCAAGCTCCAGCGTCTCCTTGTGGTGCAGCACGCCCGTCTCCGCATTCACCTGATACAGGTGCACGTGACTCGGGCCCGACTCCTCCGCCATACCCTGCGTCTCCAAATCGTTCGTGACCAAAATGACCGCCTCGCCGTCGGGACTGAAGGACACCTCGGGCTGATGCGGGCGCAGGTAGGACGCGAACGTGCGATTCTCAATCGTGAACGCCTGCGTCACCATGGCATCGTAGACGCCGTCACCCACCGCCACGACCGAGTGCACGAACACGAGAACCTCGTTCAGGTGCGTCGCCACGCAAAGGTTGTGGACGCGCGAGCACTCGATCTTGGCACGCGTAAGGTCGCGCCTGTACGACCCTGGAAGGTCGAGGTAGTTCCCGTCGTCGCTCGCGTCGTCCACCACACCCGTCGCCGAGATCGGGTACCGCCGGATGCCACGAATGTCCCCAACAAAGAGGTGCTCTGCCCCAAGACCGACGCCCGCACCATTCTCGTTCGTGCTCCTGTAGTAGCTCGGCGTCAGCTCAATGTCGTTCAGGAGCACGGGCGGGTTATCGTCGTCGCTGTCCGTCAAGTGATCGAACGTCCACACTCGCAACGTGTCCACCGCAGTCACCTCCTCCTTCGCGTAGTGCGCGATTAGCACGCCTGCCTCCGCATACAGGCGCAGCCACTTGATGTACACCACACCACCCCCGGGAGCGCCAATCGTGTCACCATGATTTGACAGAAGGAGGAGAGTCGGTTCAGCCTCGGGGTCTTCGGGATCGAAGGAGTAGAACTGGATGGACGACTCCGTCACCACCGCAAACGTCTCGTTGTCCACGGCGCTGTGCAGGGGCGTCTCACCGTCGCCCACGAGGTGCTCCACCACCACCTCCATGGAGGGATCGGAGGGCAGAAGGAGCCCCGGCATGCTCATCTCCGACCCGAGGATGTTGAGCACGCGCCACGTGCCAATCGACGTGAGCTCCTCGTACACGAGAAGGGCCGGCTCGCCCTCCCCATTGTACAGCACCTGCCGGAACGTGTGCAGCTCCTCAAAGTCATACACGTCCGCGAACGAGAAGGCCTTCGTGAAGGCTGGCGCCGCGGGCGTGTCGTCATTCACGATGAAGCCCACGTGCCCAATGTCCGACTCACCACTGCTCGTTGCCCAATGCAGGTGCCCCATCCACGCGCCCGTCTCCAAGATATGATCCCCCAGAGGTGCCGCGAACGCGCACCCGCCCGTGCCCGTCACCACCTCCGGCTCTACCGCAAAGGAGGCCCCCAGGCAGGCGCCGAACAGGCACTTGAAGGTGATGTGGGGATCGACGGTGGTGGTGATGGCGCGCGTGAACAGCTCGACCGTCTTCGTGGGCAG
>ERZ1292625.425-Hain-H41-01um-R1-425-length-65039-cov-7_pt1 | contig 11317 bp, 10 predicted proteins | sample MGYA00564400_ERZ1292625 | MGnify/ENA primary metagenome ERZ1292625 (study PRJEB36523, sample SAMEA6512639) | groundwater metagenome | collected 2019-01-08 | study: AquaDiva: Metagenomics assemblies of 32 groundwater samples
CGGGAAGGGTTGGGCTGTTCGCCCATTAAAACGGTACGCGAGCTGGGTTCAGAACGTCGTGAGACAGTTGAATGCCTTTAACATTTGGCATTGACAAATTGAGCTGTCTTTCTCCAGGCGTTTTGGATAATCAAAGAGTCTGTTATAAGTAAATGGAGAATCTTGTCTATACAGGCAAGAATAAATCTGGCTATTTGCTGGAAAATCTTGTTAATAATTTCATACTAGTATATGATTTAATCACTAGTGAAAATTGAAATTAATCTAAATATTTTAGAGCAAGACAATCAGCAGGAAAGACTAGTTAGACGATATGCAAATAAGTGATGATTATTTAATAGGTTTTGTTGAAGGGGAAGGGATGTTCTATATAGGAATTGTACCTTCGAAAGAAACTAAAACAGGTTGGCAAGTAATCTATTTTTTTAAGGTTTCGCAAAATCCTTCAGGAAAAAGTGTTTTGGACTATTTTTGTAAACGATTTGGTTGTGGATACTTAAAGGAAAATAGCAAAAAGGACACTACGGATAAATCACTAGCATATGTCGTGCGAGACTTTAAAAGCATAAAAGAATTAATTATTCCTTTTTTTAAAAATAAGTTGATAATTAAGAAAGATGCTTTTGAAAAATTCTGCAAAGTAATTGATATTGTTGATAGCAAAAATCATTTAACTGCAGGTGGGATGAAGGAGATACTTGAGCTTGCTTATTCTATGAATACTGGCAAAAGAAGAGTATCAAAAGAAGCAATCCTAGAAGCATATTCTAACTAGAATCCTCACAGGCCATACGCCAGAACCGCCAAAAATGAATATTTGGGCGGTAAGATATGGTCGGATCCTTATGGTGACATAGGGAGTTTGCAGGAAAACAAACTAGCAAACCGTCATGTATATACATGAACGTAACAATAATGTCGGCCTCTATCCGGTGTGAGCGTTTGATATTTGAGAGGGGTCACCTCTAGTACGAGAGGACCGAGGTGAGCGAACCTCTAGTGTGCCAGTTGTCACATCAGTGGCAGTGCTGGGTAGCTACGTTCGTAACTGAGAAGCGCTGAAAGCATCTAAGCGCCAAACAGGCCTCAAGACTAAATATCTAAGATCCCTGGAAGACTACCAGGTTGATAGGCACCAAGTGTAAAGCTAGTAATAGTTGTCTACATTATATGTAGGGCTAAAACAGTTAGTTAGTTGGGTAGATAGATGGTTGGGTAGTTTTATAACTATCAAACTATCGAACTACTAACTAGCGAACTATTTTTTCAGCTAAGGTGTACTAATAGATCGTCTGCTCATTTTTTTTCCGCTCGGTTTTGAAAATGTTAAAAATAAATGTATCAAGGGTATCAAAGGAGTCAAAAGTGACAAGGGTACCTGATGTGCTAGAACTCGTTTTACTTACCTAAAGATTATATTCTCTTGACACATCTTAATTTAAGGTGTAAAAATAGCTTAATAAATAAACACTTCTTGTCTGCCAAGGGTGTTTTTTTAATTGGAGAATAATTATGAGTAGAGAAATTGACAACCGAACCAGAGAGGTACCCCAAGAGTCGCATTGGGATAAGAGCGGTAGGGCAAGTTTTTTGCGCGCCACTTATCCATACCCTGGTTGTGAAAGGTTGGCTCGAGGAATTGAAGATAACAATGGTTATATAAGAGGTGGCGAAGCTGAGGTGCTGTATAGAGCGCTTAAGCCTTATTTGGATAGAAGGTCTGCTGAGAGAACTGTTGGAGTTGAAGCGGGGACTTTGGTAGGGAATGGTGGAATAAATGGTTAGGGAGTTTGACACAGGAAGTATAGAACAATTTGTTGGGCAAAAAGCTTCAAGGGAAGTTATTGCTCCCGTTGTCGGTGGTTCTGGAGATGAACCGCGTGTTTCTAAATCCACCATGAGGCGCAAAGTAATTAAGCATGAAGAACTGCACAAAACTATAGTGGCAATACGGGAATTTGACGCATCTGGTTCGTTGCCTCTTGGTAGAAGCAGGAGTTTTAGAAGTATCAACAGAGGATAATTATTCGCTTAAATATTTATCCGTAAATCCCAAAAAGGGATTATTTTTTTGGCTACGCACAAAAGTGCTCAGTCTAAAGGAGAAATATGAAAGAACAAGATAATAGTAGTACTATAGATATAGATATGTCTTTAGAACCAAGTGAGGATAGCGATCCTAAAGTTTTTCCGGAGTTAAAAGTCCCCGGCAATTTTGGACTAACAGAATTTAGGAGTAGACCAGAAAATGTTAAAGCTGAGCTTGATGCTCAAGCAATAAGTTTTATCAGAGTGGCAATGTTAAAAAAGCATCAGGAGCCTGATTTCCACACACCCGAGATAGACGAGCAAGCTTTGGCAGAATTAAACAGTGCGGAAACGGTTGATAGTTTTAAATCTGCGATAAAAGCGGCTTATCCTAACCCGGAACATATGCTAGTCGATGCCTCACGGTTTTTTGAAGAACATTTTCCCGGTAATGGGAGAAATGGTGAAAGTTTTGATTCTCTATTTGAAGCTGGTGATGGGACGTTTGGTGTTGAAATGGTAAACATAAGAACCCGCGCCAGAAAAATTATTGCAGAGCTAAAAGACGAATTTGGTGTTAAGACTCCTGAGCCTGCCCTTTCATAATTATTCTATTGAGTTTTTTGCATCCTTAGTGTAGAATTCTCGGGCTGGTGTCTGTAGCGATTTGGAACCACTCCATCCCATTCCGAACTGGAAAGTGAAACAAGTCAGCGGCGACAATAGTATATGGGTAACTGTATGCGAAGATAGTTCGATGCCAGTATTAATTTACCTCACCTTTGGTGAGGTTTTTTAATGGAAATCGAACTGCGTTCCTCGCACTTAACTTTGTTCAGTGCTGCGGGACTAATGTTCGATGCCAGTATTAAAGTAGCTCATCCAAGGATGAGCTTTTTTAATGGAATGAGCGCTTTTTTTCTACTGTGAAACCTGTTACAATGTGGGTCAATTAGGCTGGTTAGAGAGATCTGATAAGCCTAAAAATCCCAAAAGGAAGTGATTATGGTTGAGTACACAATCTACACAAGCGTCGAAATCTAAGAACCCATCTAAGGCGGAACCGTCATTCGCCGAGCTTTTTGAGGCCTCCCAAAACAAAGTTAAATCGTTGAGGCGCAACCAAGAAGTAGTCGGGATTGTCGTTTCTGTTTCTCCTACCGAAATACTCATCGACGTTGGAGCAAAAAGTGAAGGCATAGTTACCGGACGAGAACTGCATGCAGTTTCCGATTTGGTTGCAAAAATTGCTATTGGAGATAAAGTAGATGCAACCGTTATTTCTCCGGAGAGCGATGCGGGCCAGGTTGTACTCTCACTTAGAAAACTATCGGGAGAAAAAAGGTGGACCGAACTCGAGGATAAAAAAGAGAATAATGAAGACATTGAGGTAATTGCGCAGGAAGTAAACCGAGGCGGGGTAATTTGTGACTTTTTGGGTATACGGGGATTTTTGCCGGCGTCTCAACTTGCCCATTCCGGGACTTCTGCTTCTACCGATTCAGGGGAGACTTTGCCATCTAAGCTGGAGCAATTAATAGGGAAAATTTTATCGGTTCGGGTTATTGAGGTCGACAGACTGTCGAATCGGCTAATTTTATCTCAAAAAACTTTAGATAAAAAAGATTTGTCCAGGATTCTTTCGCTTCTTTCCAAAATAAATATTGGTGAAAAACTCTCCGGAGTGGTTACTGCGGTTTTGCCATTTGGAATTTTTGTGGAAGTAGATATAACGGAAGAGACAGAGGTTACAAAGGAGCCAAAAGAGCCAAGGGACGAAAGTACATCAGTATCGTCTGGCACATCTAAGCTTGAGGGGTTGGTCCACATTAGTGAACTTTCCTGGGAAAAGACAGACGAACCGTCCACACTTTTTAAGGTTGGGGACAAGGTCGATGTAATGGTAATTGCCAAAGATGAGGAAACGGGAAGGCTCAATTTGAGTATAAAACAGCTGCTGCGCGATCCATTTGAAGAATCTGCCGCAAAACTAAATAAGGATGAAAATGTCAAAGGGTCTGTTGCCCGTATAACTCCATACGGGGTGGTCGTAACGCTCGAAGATAGTTTGGAGGGTCTTATTCATATCTCCAAAATACCTCCAGATCTTAACTTGGAAGTTGGTCAGGAAATTGATTGCAGTGTAGATTCCGTAGATATTAAATCCAGAAGAATAACTTTGGTTCCGGTCGTTCGCGCCAAACCGATCCTTTACAGATAGAGAACCCTTCACTTCATCGTACTTTGCTTAGCAACGCAAATGTATATAATGTTTTCGTATGAAATCTTATTCCCAGTTTATATGCCAACAGTGTGGATATAAATCGCCATCCTTTTTAGGCAAGTGTCCGGAATGTGGGGAGTGGAATAGCCTGGTTGAGACAGTAATTGCAACAGATGGCGGCCAATCTTCAAACTCCAATATCCAAATAGAAAATAAAATATTTAAGTTGTCTGAGGTAAAGGGGTTTACTGCGGGGCGGATTCCAAGTGGATTTAGTGAATTTGATCGGGTGCTTGGAGGCGGGATTGTGCCCGGATCGATCGTGCTTATTTCCGGAGACCCGGGAATTGGCAAGAGTACGCTGCTTTTGCAGGCGGCGATGAAAATTGCAGAGCAAACAAGGTTATCAAACGAGTCAAAGGTATCAAAAGTAACAAAGGTCCAGGGTAAGAAGTCTAAGACATTTGATACATCTGATACTCGTGATACTTTTGATACGTCTGTTCTGTACGTCTCTGGAGAGGAATCTCCTCAACAGGTCAAAATAAGAGCGGACAGAATTGGCAAAATCCCGGATAATTTGTTAATACTTCCGGAAACAGATGTTGATATTGTCGTTGGTGTTTCTGAAAAATTATCCCCAAAACTTGTAATAATTGATTCAATTCAAACTCTGACGAGCCAAAAACTTACGGGTTCGGCCGGAAGTGTTGGACAGCTTCGGGAATGTTCTCAAATTTTACAAAGATGGGCAAAAAGTACGAATACGCCAATTTTTATAGTTGGCCATGTGACTAAAGAGGGAGTTTTGGCCGGGCCAAAAGTGTTGGAGCATTTAGTGGATACCGTTTTAAATTTGGAGGGGGATGATATGTACACGTTTAGAATTCTAAGGTCCAGTAAAAATAGATTTGGATCTACATTTGAGGTAGGGGTGTTTGAGATGCAGGACGCGGGGATGATTGAGGTGGTTAATCCTTCGGGTGTATTTTTGTCGCATAGAATAAATATGAGGCCGGGCAGTGTTGTTGTATCGACGGTTGCAGGCGGCAGGCCAATACTTGCGGAGGTGCAGGCGCTTGTTACGCCGACAATTTATCCCGTGCCGACGCGCCGCGTTACGGGACTTGATTTTTCCCGGGTCCAGGTTGTGATGGCGTCGTTATCAAAAGTTGCTAAAATTGCGCTTGGTAATATGGACGTTTATGTTAGCGTGGCCGGGGGATTAAAAATTAACGAGCCGGCTTGCGACCTTGGTGTAGCTCTGGCAATTGCCTCCGCTGCCCGTGACGTGTCTGTAAAGGGAAATGTTTGTGCCTATGGTGAGGTTGGTTTGTTGGGAGAACTTAGGCCGGTTGGCAATTCCAAAGTGCGTATGAGTGAGGCCAAAAGAATGGGTTTTAATATTTTTATTACGCCGGAGAAGTTTAAAACGCTTGATGAGGCGATAAGATATTCGGTGGGTCAGTAGAATTTGTAAAGTCGGTGAGTTCAGTATGGTTGGTGGAGTCGGTATGTTACTGGTATTACCGATATTACTGGTTGTACTGATTGTACCGAATTATACTGACATTACTGATTATACCGCAACTATATGAAGTTTAAAGTTTTTTTAAGGCCATCGATCGCTATAGTTTTTGCCTTTGTTGGGGTGTATGTTGCCCGTGGCGCAACGCCTCCGGAGATTTTTGCCATAACGGGGGACTATTTTTTAATTGTTGCCTTTCTTGCATTTGCCACTCTTGGCTTCATTCTGCCGGATATTTTGGAGCTTGCCGGCAAAGCAGGAATAGCAGCTCTGGCCCATCAGCTTGCGGAACTTTTGCCAAGCCCCAGGGAGGTTTCGCGGATAGCTTTCAGAAGACGTACTCCCAAATACAATAAAGTGGAAAACCTAATTGTTGTAGATACTTCTGTGTTTATAGACGGAAGAATACTGGATATTGCAAAAAGTGGCTTTATAAATGGCAAATTATTGGTTTTACCCTCGGTTGTTTCGGAAATGCAAAGGCTGGCAGACAGCTGGGAGGAAATAAAAAGGGCGAAAGGGCGCAGGGGCTTGGACGTTTTATCCGGTCTTCAAAAAATGAGGAGCCTGAAAGTAGATATTTTAAAGCTTGAACCTAAGGATAAAGAAGTTGATGACAAGCTTCTGGCGGCCGCCCGAAAGCATAAAGCAAAGTTAATGACGACTGATTTTAATTTGAATAAGGTAGGAAAAATCCGCGGTGTTGCCGTACTTAATATAAATGAGCTTGCCAGCGCGCTTAAGGCGCCTGTTTTGCCCAATGAGCGAGTTAGTATCCTAATTAGTGCCAAAGGGAAGGAAGAAAAGCAGGGTGTTGGGTATTTATCAGACGGAACAATGGTAGTAGTGGAAGATGGTGGTAGCCATAAAGGTAGAAATGTTGATGTAAAGATCCATAAAGTAATTCAAACGAATGCCGGCAAGATGATATTCGCGAGAATAGCGAATTAAAACGAATGAACGGCAAATTCCTAAAAGGCAATTTCTTGCTTACGCTTCTATAAACTTTCGAAAGCTCAAGCTTGAGAAGTTTACATGAGCTGGAGGGAAGTAAGCTTTTTGCTTCCGAAAGTGTGTATTCGCTTTTTTAATTGAAGCGTTTTTTCTCGACGCGAATATAACTTTCTATATCATTTAGCCTTGAGATTTTGATTGTTTTTGCTATAAAATGCTTAACTGTGCACGATATCCAAATTGAGATTTTTGATGACTGGACTATGTTGCGTTTGGGTTCTTTTATTAGGCTAAACGAGTTAGATATGTAAATTATAATAACTACAGGATATGTATTTTAAGCATGCAATTTTACTATCGGTTATAGTATTTACTTGACAATAATTATAGAGGGTGCTAAATTCTTAAGGCAGGCTGAAAGATACATCTTTAAACAGGTGTAGACAATAGAAGAGTAATAAGAAATTATGACTTTTCGAAAATGCTCACGTTTTTTCTTAACGGAGAAGATTTGAGTGATGGGGGTTTATCTTTAATTAATTTTGGGTAAGCTTCTTGAAGTAAAAATTCTAAAAAAAGAGCATCACTACCGCAGACTGAAACTCGAATAGCAATGCTCTTTTGAGGTGTAAGGGAAGCGACTTAGGGCAGCTAAGTTGCTTTCCTTTTTTACATTAGACCATATCGCAAACCCTTGTCAAGAGGCAATATTGTTTTGTTAATTTTAGCCTCAAAAATCCCCTAAAAAGCAATATATTGAGTAATTAAAGTACACTGTTTTGTATTAACTATAAAAACCCCAAAACTGTAACAATTTAACCAAAAATTTGACACGAGACCTATAATACTGTAGACTTCGCGGTCTGTAATATGCCAGCAACAATTGAAAGGTCTCATAGACGTTTTGGCCCAATACCCGTTATTTCTCGCGGTGAAAAACCCCTAAAAATTGATGTTGATAGATTAACAATAGAGGATATAGAACTTCCAAATCCGGCAAAAATTGGCAGGCTTGCAAACCCGGATTCAGATCAGTTGAGACACTTAAAAGAAAACTTTTTAACAACTCTTGACGCGCACATCGAAAGAAAAATGGAGGCATTGCAATTGCCTTTTGATGGAATGTACGTGTCTGGCGTGGAGAGCGATGACCCCCTTTCTGTTAAATCGGTAAGGAGAGCTCTTGATGTTGAAATAAATAAGGGTTGTGCCCCTTCTGATAAAGCGGTTTTCAAATGGAAGAAGCAGGTAGAAGGTTTAATTTTTCAGCTGGAGGGTGCCTATGTTAGGGCAGTTGGGGTTAAGGCACTGGAGAGGATACTTGAAAATTTCAGTGTGGTAAACCTAAGGTCAATTTTGGCAGCTGATAAGGGTAGCTTGGCGGGATGGTTGGCAAATGGACTTGGTGATAGGGGTGGCGAGGATGTTTTTAGACTTTCTGGGTTCGAGGATAAAGATACCAGAGGTTTTAGTCTGGAAGAGCATGCTGCGCAGGTAAGAGAACTAAGCTTTAGGGCTTCAACACAAAAAGGGCAAAGATTAACGTATGCCGCACTTCGTGATGAAGTGGATAGAGCCTTTGGTATTGCGCAAGTAAATGGGCAAGATACTACGCTTAGAGAGATTCGCAGGAAGTTGATAGACAGCGCTTTTATGAACATACCAGGGAAGTCAAAACCGGATGTTGTCAGGTTTACCGGCAGAAGGTCTAGGGTAGGGACGATTAGTGGTGCTATGGTTGGCAGGGTGAGAAGCGAACTTAACGGTGAGAAGAGGAGGGAAAGGCAGATGTCTGAGGTGGATGATGCTTCCGGGGATGGTGATATGCCGGAAATTCCTGAAGCTGAGTGGAAGGTAGTTGGTATTGTTCCAGACGGACCGGATGTAGGTAATAACAATGCTGATAGTGGTAATGGTGATGATGGAGATAACGGCGGAGATGGCGGAGACGGCGGAGACGGAAATGTAGATGGACCAACGTTTCCGGACAGTATCGATGATGATTGTTCCGGAAGTAATTCCGGATGCGTTGTGGGTTTTGTGAACTGGGCAAGAAATCGCAGAAATTTAGCTTTGATTGGTCTTGCTGCGGTGGTTGTTGCTGGTGGGGTATGCATAAGTAGAAATGGTGGATCTGGTGACGATGAAAGGGCTGGTGCAACGAGACAAGCCGGGGAGACACCAACTTATACTTTTGGCGATTACCAGTTAACCGAAGTTGCCAAAGGTGCTACAAAAACAGCTACTTCCACCGTTGTGCCTTCCGCAACGCCTGCCGCTATCGAAACAGCATCTGCTATTGCTACGATTACCAAAACCAAGGGTCCTGGCGTTTCTACGCCGGTTCCAGCTTCAACGGTAGCAGCCATTATTGCCACAAGCACTGCAAAAGCTGGAGCAACGATTGAGGCGGCAGGTACATTACATGCAAGCGAAACGGATCAGGCACCTATTGCGAGTTTTACGGCTTCTGCGGTTACGAGAACACCAGATTCCAGTCGTGTGCCATCTACACCAGGTACTGTTACTCCGGAGCCATCTGTGAGTGGGGCAATTGCAACACAAACAGAAACACCAACAAGTACGCCAACGGAGACTCCTATAAGTACGGCTATTAATACGGCGACAAGAACGGCAACGGCCACATCTACTGCCACCCAAACAGCTACAGGAACACCTAATGTGAGTGAGACACAAACACCAACAGAAGCACCCACAAAAACAAATACGTCAACAAGGACAGCTACTTCGACAGCTACCGTAACAGCAACAGCGACTCCGGATAGTAGTGGGACACAAGTTGTACCACCTGCTTCACCAACGCCTGGCACTTCGCCGAGTGTTAGTCACCCTGCAACATCGGGTGAACTTAGCCAGGAAGTTGCGAAATTTCTAATTGCTGTCCGGGGCAACGCCAAAATAGACCATAAAGGGGACAATTTTACCAGGGCCATAGAGCGCGATTTGGCACCTCTTGGGATAACGGAACCACAAGATATCGCAAGCTACGTGCAGTTTGAACAAAATGAACTGGGTAAAGATTTAAATTTAGTTTATGAAGGGGACGAAATTGTCAGGACCGATGATCTTATTAACAAAGAGGCATATATTTGGAGAGTTTCCGACAGGCCGCTTTCTGCGCCGCTTGTTGCCGGTTTGGAAAAAGAAAATGTCCCGGTTGATAACACTGCCAAACTTTCTTTGGACGGGAAAAGTGTAACAGCTATTAGTGCAAGCCCAGAAGCTGGCGATACTCTTGTTCAAAATAGCCAGAAAGAGAGCCCAAAGACCATTAGTGGTCTTGCCAAGGCGATGTGGGAAACCAGGCAAAGCGGCCTTGTTTCAAGTGGTGGTATGGCTGGTCCAGCTCCAAGAAGCGAAAATACAAACTTCTCTTTTAGAAAATTATATAGCTTTTTGTTTGACGATGAGGATAAAGGCAAAAACTCCCCACTTGCGTACCAGAGATAACGATTTGACAAAGGAATATAGAAAGAGTATATTCCACGAGCCTATAGATCGAGTGATCTTAAGGTGAGGCTGAAAGTAGCTTCAAACTGCCCCTAGAATTTCTGCCCATAATGACGACTATGGACAATAGTCAGTAGACTGTTGCAAATAAGGCCTTAGGCCCGCAAGCTTTCGAAGAAAGCTTATAGTACTTGACATGTGATAATCATTGTGCTATAGTTCACGTTCGATAACTGGCCTAGAGTATTCTAGACCTGCCAAAAACAATATGGCTGCCAATACAGAAACAAGACAAAATACTCATAAATTAATACCTGCTGTAGGCGCTTCTGTCGCATCTCGAGCTACAAGAAGAACATCAAAACTTCCCCTGATGGCGAGCATAGTGGGTATTCCTGCCATCGCTTTTTCCGGTATTGCAGCTATTGACGGTAGATCTTCCGAGAATTCTGCTGTAAACCGTAACGCATCATGTGATGCCAATGTTGCCAGCACGCTTACTATGGCTAGTGCTCCTGTTGCCGATACGCAAGCGGAGCTTAGTGCTCTTGGCTTTACTATTAACAAAAGTGTGGAAGCGGTTATGCCGGTAACGGAAGCAATTTCTACAGAAGTTAATCAAAGTACGTCTGTGGTTGTTGATGCTGGAAGCTCAATTAGTGAGAAGCTTGGCGAAAAATACGGTATCGATAAGTCCAGAGCCGATTACAAAGAGGCTCTTTCGAAGCTTGTTGATGTAACAGGCGCAAAGGGTAAAGATCTGGTGAACCCGGGTTTTGTATTTTCTTACGACGAAACGGACCAGGTTAAGCGAGCAGTAAAAGAAATTGGCGGGGTATTACCGGCAACGCAAGCTACCGGGGATGAAACAGTACTTTATTCCAGCGATATTCCAGAATATGAGCTGGCGTATGCAGGCGGAAGAATAACTTTCGGTTCAGGTGCTGAAGTTAACAATGCACCTGCAAACCCGACTCCGGATACTGGCGACTTCACGCCAACAAATACGCCCGTTCCAAACGCGACGGCTACGCCCACTATGGTACCTGCCGATGTATTTATCACACCAGAAGTAACCCATACACCGGAGATTACGGCGACACAACCTGCGA
>ERZ1292625.4011-Hain-H41-01um-R1-4011-length-11313-cov-4_pt1 | contig 11313 bp, 24 predicted proteins | sample MGYA00564400_ERZ1292625 | MGnify/ENA primary metagenome ERZ1292625 (study PRJEB36523, sample SAMEA6512639) | groundwater metagenome | collected 2019-01-08 | study: AquaDiva: Metagenomics assemblies of 32 groundwater samples
AAAACAACTTGGATACCATTCTTTATTTAGGAGGTGATCAGTGGAAAAAGCGGTAAAGAGAATGATGAAGTTTGCCGGAAGCAACGAATACGAAATTCGCTTTGAGTGGATAAACAAGAAAACCTACGGGGATATAGATTTCAAAAAGAAAGTTATCCGCATCAACATATTCCTGTTCGTGTCCGAGACATACATCCACGAATACCTTCATTATCGGGGCATCGACAAGGAAAAAACAACCGAAATGGGGACGGAGTATTTTCTCAAAAGAATGAAGGTGAGCCAGATTAAAAAACTTGCCAAGAAAGTTTTGAGGAGGCGAAATGAAAAAAACAGATAGCGTTGATTTGACTGATGGCGTTGAGTTTAAGACAACATTAAGCATCGGCGACATCGTGGCGCTTGAAAAAGCGTCAAAGATGTTAAGGCATATGCTCAATGTCAACGGACAGATACTAAATGACATACTGGTTAATAACCACCCGCTCATCGGAACATTCCTTCAAAACTACATCGTTCACCACAACAATCAGGTTAAGGCGTATATGCTGTTTCAGGGCGAGATAGAGGATATGTATTATAACTTGCTAACGGGAGGTGAAGAGTGAAAGTTTATTATTGTAAAAAACACAGAAGGAAGATGACGGCGGCGAAGGTTGAAAGGAAGCACTGTTTACTTCAAAACTGGAAACAGGGGTGCGTTAATCTTGTAATGTATAACGACCGCAAAAGGAGGAGAAAATGACGATAGTGATTATATGTAAGAAGTGCGGTAGAGTAAAAATGTGCGAAAAATGGGCATATCCGACCAACGAAGCGATGTTGAAACTCTATCAGGGTCTCAAAAACAAAGAAGCCGGACTTATGAATATGAAATGTCCTATCTGTATTAAAAAGGAGAAAGGAAAACCTCCTCAATAAAAAATTCCGAAAGGGGAGAATAAAAACTCCCCTTAATTTATGAAAAAAATAAAATGTAAAAAATGCGGTAAAAAGAATAGCCCTTCAAATTGTGTTTATAAAGAAAACACGAAGGAGTATTTTTGTTATGAGTGTATTTCATTAAAAGTGGAGGAACGATTGAAACTCTTAAAGCCACAAATTTAACGCCACAATGCCCAACAATCCCCGAAGTATGCTCTCAAGTCCGAATATCTATCCAAACGCCACAGGGCAACCTGACGCTATTAAGCCCTATTGACAACAAAATATAAAATACGCTATAATACCATTGAAACAAGAGCGAACGAGCTCTAAACGCAAAATCAGTTCTTGTCCGGTGAGATATACGAAATACGACTACGGTTTCTACTGATTTACTTTTCCCCAGTTTATCCCTTTGAAGAATTTGAGGAATATGATATTATTATAAAATGAAGCGAGGCGACAAGGGGAATATAGAGGGTATTGACTTTTAAATATGATTAGACAAAATAAACCAAAACTTAATAAGGAAAAAGCCAAACAAGTTATTCTTTATTTTCTTAATAAATGCGGGAATATGTCTCAAGAGAAATTGGAATTGTTGCTTTACTTTGCAGATTTTGATTTTTATGAGAAGTATGGAAAGTCTATAACGGGAATGACATATATTAAAAAATAAAATATGAAACACAAAGGCGGTAAAAAAAGAAAAACAAAACGCAATACGAAAGCAAATGATAATTTCGGATATAGACCGAAGCGCTTGACTTCAAAGATACGCGTATGATATAATGTAAAAGTCCATTAGTTCTAAACAAACTTTTGGGGTTATCCAACTAAAAATATAAAATAAAAATAAGTTTTTGACTTCGGAGAACGGTGTAGGGGACGAGGTCATATGCGTTCTTTCACCGTTCTCCTCAGTTAATGACGGAATACTTGACTTTTCTAAATAAATAATATATTATTAAATCAATAATTTTAATTTCGGAGCGGAGTGTGTCTCAGGTGTGAGTGCCCATTCCGCTCCGCAATTAAGGGCGGAAAAAACAATCCACACCCTATCCACATAATCAACCCGATAGGGGCTTGCAATTAAAAAATAAGTATGCTATAATGGAAATATAATTTAATAAATCCCTCTACTAAACCGATTTATTAAGCTATCTCTTCACTGGTGCTAAACTGGTAGAGGGAAGCCCGAGAGGGATAGCGTAATAAGTCGGTTTTTTATTAAAAATATGAAAACTTATATGGACAAAAAAATGATAGAAAAAAAATTAAGAGAATTTTTATTTCTTAAAAATAAATATAATGAAAATCAATTTAAGCCGATGAGATATAAAATTAAGGATAGTTATCAGGATATTGTTAAAGAAATTTATCCTTATTTAGAAGATGAAATAGAAATTGACGGATTTATTATTAAAAAAGCATATCATAATTTACCGGATAGAATAATAAATTATTTACAAGTTTATACGAAAGAAAGTTTTAAAAGGTCGCAAAATTTTTTAAAAAAACAAAATGGCTAAACAAAGATATATAGATACGCGATTTTGGCACGACACATTTATAAGAGAAAATCTTAATCCATTAGATAGATATTTATTTCTTTATTTTTTAACAAATGATAAAACAAATATAGCTGGATTTTATGAATTGCCCATAAGTATAATTTGTTCTGAAACTGGTATTGAAAAAGAAATGATATTAAAAATGCTTAAAAGATTGAAAGGTAAAATTGATTATATTGATGGTTGGATTTGTGTTAAAAATTTCCAAAAATATCAAAATATAGACAATCCAAAGATAAAAACTGGTATTGAGGTGGAATTAAGTAAAATACCTGATAAAATCAAGCAAAAGATAGGTTATGGATACCCTATGGATAAGCTATCGCATTCTAATACTAATTCTAATACTAATTCTAATACTAATTCTAATTGTTTGGGTGATAATAATATAACTAAACAAATAGTAAATTACTTTTTTGAATTAAAAGGTTGGGATAATAAGGATAAGGATTTTTATTCAAAGAATAAGATTATTTATTCAAGATTTACTCGTCCCGCGAAAGAATTAGCCGAATTATGCGATAATAATTTAGAAGAAGCGAAAATTTGTCTTAAAAAAGTTGGTGATTGGGCGAAAAGCAGAGATTTAGATTGGAGTATAGAAACGGTTTTTAAGAAGTGGTATGACATTGATTTATTAAAACCGAAAGAAAAAAAGCCGTATATTGAAGGAATGAGAGCTTTTCAAAAAGTTGAAGGGGGAAAATGGTATATTATTAATAAAGAAGGCGAAATAAAAGAATATGGAGTGTCGCCGGATAAAATTGAATACAAATGATTAAGGATTTACCAAAAAGAAGTAAAATTAAAAAAGAATATAATATTGAAAGTCCAATAGAAATAAAACTTTTATATTGGTTTAACCGGTATGGATTATTCCCACAATTTCAATATGAAATAGGAAAATATAGAGCCGATTTTGCTTTTGAAGATATAAAATTAGTAGTTGAATGCGATGGCGCCGAATGGCACGGCACAGAAGAACAGAAAAAGAATGACAAAGAACGAGATGAATATATGATAAATTTAGGGTGGAAAGTTATGAGATTTAGCGGAAGTGAAATTTATAATGAGCCGTGGAATATACCGAAAAAAGTATGGGAATTATATTATCCGCGGAAAATAGAAAATAATTTAAAAATAGAAACCGAAATGACAGATGAACAATTTAAAAGATATTACGAAATTAAAAATTTGGGAATAGGAGCATATATTTAATATATAAACGGGCAAAAATAAAATGAAATCATATTATTATAAAGGAAATAAATTATATAATATAAAAAAAATAAAAGGTTTAAATTATTGTAATTGGGATTTTAAGGCAAATTGGAAAGATAAAAATGAAAAGAATAAAGAAAAACTTGGATATTTTTATTTAAAAGATTTAGAAATTAAGATATGAAATACAAAGTTGTTTATTATTTAGGAAGCGGGACAGAATACGATGACGGCGAATGGATAATTAAAAAAACGCCAAAAAGAATAACCGCCGAAAAAGTAAATGAATATATGTCGGGAGTTTATTCAATGCACGAAGTCGGCGAAAAAATAAGAATAGGACAAAATACCGGTAATCCGATTAAAGACGAAAATGAAGACGGAAGTTTTACGGTATATTTTGGGCAGGGAGGAACACCTTATGTTTTTAATCCAATTATATAAAATAATTAAAAAGGATTACGAGGAATTAAGTAAATTAGAAAAAAGTTTATGAGAATAGAGGATATAAAAAATGAATCACGACTTGACAAATTCTAAAAAACTCCAAAAATATGGTAAATCAAAAAATACCAGTAAAAATGAGGAGTTTTAGAATAAGTTTTCCCCTTTTTAAACTATTGACATCAAAACATAATAATAATAATATAAAGATATGAATAAAAAACAAATTGAAATGAAACATAATTGCTGGGGAGGGTTGGACGGAATATATAAATGGACGCCCCGAACGAAAAGCCCGAAATCTTGTCCGAAGTGCAAACAGAGATTAGACATCAAACCAAAGGTCGGTAAATAAATAAACTAAAATTATGAAAATTAAGCACAATTCCCGATTAAAAAGTGATAATGAAATAGAAATAAAATTTGAGATATTGATTTCAAAAAAAGATTTAAAATTGATAGATATGGATATTGTAGAAATTAAAGATGATTTAGAGGATTTAGTAGAAGATTTTATTAAAGAAAAAATAGAAGATTTGAGGTCGTAAAATAATAAACTAAAATAAAAAACTAAAATGAAAAACATAATAAACATTTTTGATTTTTCTATGTTAGGCACGAAAGACGAATTTAATCGCCACGAAGAAATCAAAGGAAAGAAATTGGCGGACGTGGAGATTGAATTAGGAAACGAAGATAAATATCAAAATGTTTCGGCGGATAACGAAGATTATTTTACAAGAGAAAAATAAAGAACACTTATAGCCTCGTCAAGTTTAATTTCTTTATTCTTGGTGGGGCGATAAGTGATAAATAAAATGACAGAAAAATCACACGAATATAAAACATTAGAATTTTACGCTCACGATTACCGAGATATGGCTATGAGTGAAGATGATTTAATGGATATGTTAGAAGGTTTTGCCGAAGCGTTAAACTGCACACACGAATGCACTTCAAATTGTCGTAAAGAAGGTTGTAATTGTGCTTGTGGTAAATTTCATTTTTAAAGTAGGAATATGAAAAATCTTAAACTCACAAAAAATTATCAATCAAACGAACTCAATTATTTCGTTCCAGAAAAAACAGATTGGGCGATAACGCTATCTTGCGCCGTAGTCGCGGCGATATTGGTAATAAGTTTATTAAATTGATATTATGGAAATTGAAGAAAGAATTAAAAATCTTGAAAAAGATATGGAAAAAATTAAAAAGATTATAAATTTATGACTAACACACAAAAAACTTGGGAAGAAAGATTTGATGAAAAATTTGGAAGATTACCAAATGGAGATGAGTTTTTAGTTAAGGATGTTAAAACAGGAGATAATCGTTGTATGGCGTGTGGACATCCAGCTAATCCAAATAGAGCATTGGATAATATAAAATCTTTTATCCACCAAGAATTAAACAATCTCGCCCAGCAGTTTTTAGAGGCGATACCTGATAAAGAGATAAGTGATATAAATCACGGCGGAGGTCAATATGGACATCCTGAAACTGATTTTAAGGAAGGATACAATAAAGCAATTAAAGAAATAGAGGAAAAATTTAATAAAATAATAAAAAATTTATGAAAAACATAATCAATGACCAATTACAATTCGCAGAGAATAACCTTGAAATAGCCAACGATACAATCAAGTCAATGATTACTCGCGGGGATTTAAGCATCAACGGCGAATTGGAAACGGCCGAAAATACGCTAAAATCCATAAAAGAATACACAAAATCAATTCAAGAAAAAATGGCGAAATTAAAAGAATGGAATATAGCGAGAAAGGTCGAAGTAGATAAATTTCAAAAAAATGATTAACAAAATACAATTAGCAATTAAAGATATGTATTCGCAGGTAGATTTTGACGAAAAAGAACACCGCTATACTCGCAATACGGACGGAAAGTGGCTTGCTGGTATAAGTAGTGTGTCCGATATACTCCCTAAACCTTATCTTATGCCGTGGGCGGCAAAAATGGTTGCGGAATTTTTACAAGACAAGCAAGAAAAAATAAAAGAATTATCCGTAGACGATTATCTTGCTTTATTAGAAGAAGCGAAAAAAACATATCACAGGAAGTCTGATGACGCATTAGATTTCGGGACTATTGGACATTCTTTTTTGGAAAGTTATGTTTTGGCACGAATTAGGAATACAGAATTGCCGAAATTAGAGAATAAAGAATTGGAGCGTCCTATACAGCAATTTATTAAATGGGAAAAAGAAAATATCTCGCAATGGATATTGAGTGAAGCGAGAGTCGCGGATATTGAAGAAGAAATTGCTGGGACATTAGATGGCCTCGCTATCTTAAAAAATGATAAATTGGCAATAATAGATTTCAAGTTCGCCAATCAGATAAGCCAAAGCTACCACATCCAAACGGCTGGCTACGCTATCCCATTTCTTAAATATGACATAGAAATTGAGGACAGGATTGTAATAAGATTGCCGAAGACTTTGACAAAAAAAGTTTATAACCGCACAACGAGAAAATATGATGAGATAGAAAATAATATAGAAATTGGAAGGTCGCCATTTTCTATGGATTTTGATAGGGAAGCATTTTTGTCGGCAAGAGTATTATATAAATATCTTAATGCCGCCGAAAAGTAATCCCCAATTTATCCCCTTTGAGATAATTGAAAAATAAAGTATAATAAAAATATGATTACAATAACACCACAAAAAATAGATTTCTTTTCAAAAGGACAAGACGGCAAAGAATTGCGGACAAAAAGAGGCGATCCGTATATTAAAGCGAGAATTACAACCTCAACGGAAAAAATTTATCTTAATGTTTTTGACGAAAATCAAAAGAATTTATTGAAAGTCGGACAGTCGATAGAACTTGAAACCGAGCAGAATGGGCAATATACCAATTATTCATTTCCGAGAAAAAAATCACCGCAAGACATAAAGATTGACGAATTAGAGGCGAGAATTAAGGCATTGGAAAGTATGGTTAATTCTCTTGGATTGCCGCAAATAAATAAAGCGGAAATTGGCAATAAATCTTACGACGCCGAGATGATTGAAGCGGATAAAAAATTTAATCCAACAGTGGAAAATCACGAATTAGAGGAGGACTTGCTTCCATTTTAAAAATATGTTAGAATGGAAGTATGAAAAATAAAAAATGTTTTAAGTGTTTAATAACCAAGTCAATTAAGAAATTTTATAAGCATAAGTATATGGATGACGGGCATTTAGGAAAATGTAAGGAATGTGCTTGTAAGGATGTGAGGGAAAATAGGAAAAAAAGAGAAGAATTTTATAACAACTTTGATAGGAATAGATATAGAAATAATATAAGGAGAATGATGGTGTTGAAATATAATTCTATGAGAAGAAGAATAAATGGTTTAAATCTTCATAGTAATTTATTAGGAAAAGAACTATTGAGCAAGGAGGATTTTATAAAATGGGCGTTTGGAGAAGGAAAAAAAAGTTTTATGAAATTGTATAAAGTTTGGGTTAAAAATGATTTTCCAAGAAAATTATCACCGTCAATAGATAGAATTGATAATAACAAGGGTTATGTTTTAGGAAACTTACAATGGTTAACACAGTCAGATAATGTTAAAAAATATTATGACAAAAGTAATTATCAAAAAAGCAATAAGACAGCTTGATGATATAACATACTGGGTGGGCGTGCGAGACATTTACATCAATAAAGCCATAGATAATAAAGAATTGTTAGAGATTGAGCTGGCCGGCAAGGGGTTATCGGTAGTTAATCCGAAATTGATTAAAAAAAGTTATAAAAAAGAGCCGTTTGTGGGACTTTTTCCCGAAAACCCGATGATGTTCTATTATTTTCCGATTAAACTTTTGCCCAAAGAAAAAGCCGAAGAATTAGAAAATTATTCGTTAATACAAGCGACACAATAAAACAAAAACTATGAAAAAAGATTTAAAAAAAATAATAAATTATGCACATCAAGGCGACCTCAATTTCAGAAAAATTGATAAATTGCCCGATGGATTAGAAGAAATAAAAACAGACGAAGCAAGAGGCGGATATACGTTGGCTTTGGGCGAACATACAAATCACGCTCATACTTTGGTTGCGGACAGACCCGAAACAAAAGTTAGGGTATTAAAAGACGAACAAGGCAGGCATTATTTGGAAATTATTGACGGGGAAGCTACTCTTTTACACGGAACATTTGTCGCTCCTGCTAAAATTCAGGAAGAAGTAGATAAACACGATGCACTGATATTCCCTATTGGAATTTATCAGCAAGATTTTGAGACGGAATATAATCCGTTTGATAAACAATTAAGGCGTGTTCAAGATTGATTATGAACGAAAAGCAATTAAAATTGAAAATTGAAAATGAAATGAAGGATATTTTAGGCGGGTATCATATTGATAAAGATAAAATCAGAGATGCCCTTGAAGAACATTTAAAATTATTAAATCAACCATTGCGACCGATTAAGTTTTTTGATGATTATAAAAGTTGTTGTAATTATATAATTATAAAGATTAGTGCGGCTTATAGTGCGGCTGATAGTGCGGCTTATAGTGCGGCTTATAGTGCGGCTGATAGTGCGGCTTATAGTGCGGCTTGTGAATGTAAAAAAGATAATTGTTTAATTTGTTCTTATGTTAAAATTTTAAATCCTTTTATAATTGCTTGTAAAAATGGATTATTCAAATATTGGATAATGGACAATGAGATTGTGGCGATAATTAACCCGCAAATAAGACATCTTAACGGCATTTTACATTCAGAATTTCAACCTGCCGTGGAATGGAAAAATGAAAAGTATTGGTTTCTTAACGGTATAAAATTTGAAGAAGATATGTGGCAGAAAATAGTTGATAGAACAATAAAGTTTGAAGAGATAATAAAAATACAAGATGTAGATAAAAGAACTATCGCATATAAGTATTGCGATATTAAGGAATTATTAAAAGGAGCAAAGGCGGAATTAGTTTATCCGAAAACAGAACGAGGCAACGAATTATATAAAGTTCCAAAAGGCGAGATATTTGACGAAGATGAGTATTGTTTGCATTATTATTGTCCTTCATCAGGCAGGGAATATCTAAAATGGGTCGAGCCGCAAAAAGCGGAAAAAATGAATTATAACGCTGATGCTCTTCAGGGAGACACACATAAATTTACACTGAATGAATACTTGAATAAATATTTTGTAAGCACATAAACTATGAAAAAACAAAACGAAACACCAAAAATAGATCCACAAACAAGTCAAATCATATCAAGAATAAATGATAAAATAACTTCTTTATATGGAGTATTATCACCAGTAATTATGTCGAAATATAATCCGATGTCTTCGGGTTTAATTTTGGATTTACAAAAAATAGAAGACAGAATTACTGAATTATTAGATAGTATTATAAACTAAAAAGAGATTAAATTATTTACTAATCCCTATATCAAGTATGAAGAAAACAAAGATTATGAAAATAAAAACAAAAATTAAAAAGAGAGATTTAATAGAAGATTATCAAGAAATTATAAGTAATTTGGTGGCCGCCAGAGAATTGGCCGCGGGTAAAATTTCGGAATATGGATATAAATATATAGAAAATGCTTTGAATGAAGTGTGCAAAGATGTGGATTTTTTAATTTCAATTACAAATGAAAAGAAAAAGTAAAAATCCAATTAAAAAGTTAAGAAAAGAAACAGACAAAAAATATCAGCAAGTATGTATGGCGGGCGGTGAATTATGCGAATTATGCGGAAAACAAGCATATTGTTGCCACCATATAATTGCAAAGTCGTTATCAAGCCGGTTGCGTTATGAGTTAAAAAATGCTATAAAAGTATGTATGGGTTGCCACAATAGGATACACGCAACCGCCGACCCGGCCTTATTTAAAAAGATTGAAAAAGTTATCGGTAAAAAAAGGTCAGATTGGCTTGAAAAAACAAGGCGAGAGCCGGTCAGAATAAATTTAAATTATTATAAAGAGAATTTAGAACGATTAACAAAACTATGTTAGAAACAATCACAAAAGAAAAAGTCAGTAGTGATACCATTTTAGAGTGGGTTATAAAATGTGTTGAAGGAAAAAAAGAAATAGACAGGAATTTATGGCTCGAAATTGCTTTCCGTTTGAATGTTTTGCGTATTCAAGAGGCGATATTGTATAATAAGATGCATCAATCGGTTAGAATTAAGGAATTTGAAATTTACAAAGCTCAAACTAAAAAAAATAAATCCGCTGCCCAATTAGAAGTAGAAACGCTTAACGAATTTCGTTTTATGAAAGACCAAGAAGATAAGATTTACAGCATAGACCAGTTTGTGATGATTGCTAAAAAAAATACGGATATAAATTTATAGGGCGAGAATTAAAGATTAAAAATGAGCCAAAAAAAGAAAGTTAAAAAGTTAAACCGCAGAATGAAGAGAGAAGAAAGGCAAAAATAAAATGACAAACAAAGAAGCATCAAATAAAATCAAACGGTTAATTGTGGAATTAGAAATCCTTGAGGACGAAGACTTTAACGCCGACCGCAAAGAAAAAATCGAGGAAGCGAGGAAACTATTAGAAGATGTTGGCGTGTGGTCCTATGAAGATTAACCCCCCAACCCCTATATCAAAATGAAAATACTTAATTTATATGCAGGAATTGGTGGGAATAGGAAATTATGGGGTGATGACAATGAAATTACTGCAATTGAACTTGACCCAAAAATCGCCAAAATCTATCAAGATTTCTTTCCAAATGACAAAGTGATAGTAGCCGATGCGCACCAATATCTTTTAGACCACTACAAAGAGTTTGACTTTATTTGGAGTAGTCCACCTTGTCCGAGCCATAGTAGGTTAAGAAAAGTGGTATCAATGTCTGCTGGTTCAAGGGCTATCTATCCTGATATGAAATTATACGAAGAAATACTTTTACTGCAAGGATACTTCAAAGGTAAATTCGTAGTAGAAAATGTTAGAAGTTGGTATGAGCCACTAATAAAACCACAAGAAATTCAGAGGCATTATTTTTGGACTAATTTTACAATCACTCCGAAAGAATTTAAAAAAGATGGGATTGAAACAACGGGCAGATTTAATCCAACCGCCAATACTGCCAGTGTGGTAAAAAGATTAGAAGAAAATCATAAAATTGATTTATCAAAGTATAATCAAGGTAAT
>ERZ1292625.3443-Hain-H41-01um-R1-3443-length-12914-cov-7_pt2 | contig 11312 bp, 8 predicted proteins | sample MGYA00564400_ERZ1292625 | MGnify/ENA primary metagenome ERZ1292625 (study PRJEB36523, sample SAMEA6512639) | groundwater metagenome | collected 2019-01-08 | study: AquaDiva: Metagenomics assemblies of 32 groundwater samples
AATTTCGTACTCCCAAGCCTCTGCGGTGGGTATCTGGCCCGCAGCCACGGCCTCAACAGGCGACTCGTCCCTAAACCCCTGGCCCGCCAACACCCCCGTCAGCATTTGCGCCGCCGTCAGCGCCGGTTTGGGGTGGAGTGTGGTTAGTTCAACTGGCGGAAGTGGCCCACGAAGGCGGAAATCATACCGGGCGTCGTGTCGCCAACCCTGCTTTCGCATATCAGCCACAAACCGCTCGGCCACCCGCACCTTCTCTAAATCGAGCCGGCGCGCCGTAGGTTGCCGCTCGATAAGGAACCGGCAGCGCAGACGATATGGCTTCTCGTCGAGTTGGCGGGGTAGGATAATGAGCGTCATGGTTTACTTTAAGTTCTGCAAGCGAACACTATGGAGCCGCGCGCGAGTCGTCACCGCAGCGGCCTCGTCCGCCTCCTGGTTCTCAAACACCCCATAAATCTGGTCGGTCGCCAATATCCAAGCCTTAGCCAACGGGGAGAACCACGCGTCCTGTTTCGGGGCGCGCTTAACTATCTTGAAAAAGTGGTCGCCCGCCCACATGTGGCCGCTGGAGTTAGGCGCCGTCCCCACGGTAAGCGGGGAAGCGTAGAACTGCGCCTGATATACCCTACCAATCTGCGCTTCATGTACCGCACGCCCGCCGGTGTCCCCATTATATAACTGTTGGGTAAACTTCTCAATCTTCAACAGCCCGCCCCACCCCGCGGGCGACACGACGCCCTTGTACGGACCGTCGGCGGAAGCATCCTGCAAATACTGCCAGCCCCGAATCAGGTTGTCGTCGGTGAGTTCGGCGCCGAGGATGCCAACCGTTTGGAGCGTGTTGTCGTCTAGCAACGCGGCACACGCTACGTCCATCGCCCGCCCGAGCGAATACGCAGCCGCCATTGTGTACTCTGCACGGACATCGTACTTGGACATGACCTCAACGAAGTCCTCAATTTGCTGCGCGACAATCTGGTGCGTAGAAACCGTAAACGTCTGTTGCCCTTCCGTTATGGCTTCGGGCGTAGCGTCGGTGCTCGCAGATTTGGTATTCGCCGTTAAGTTGTGTCGGTCTGGGAGACGGAAGATGTCTCCATGTCCTGCCATGCGGCTCGTCCAGTCAGCAAACAGGCTGGCAATGACCAACTTGAACTCAATAGCGCGGTTTAGCTCATTGGACCAAATATCGTCGATGAAGGTGTCGGCGGTTGTCGCCGTTACGTTTGCCATAGTTCTCTCCTATCCCCGCAAATACTTTGCGGTCATTGCATCAATTTCCGCCGCGGTCGGCAGTTTCCCGCCGTTCCGAAGTGCCTCTTTGTACGAACTCCCCGCACTCCCCGGGCCTCCCCGAGCCGGGTCAAACCGTTGCGCGGCGACTGTTCCACCCTTCAACGCGGTAATCTCGGCTTCGAGGGCCGCGATGCGCTTCGACTCGCCGCCTAACCGCATGGCGGCAGCATACATAGTTCGCGGGTCCGAGTAGCCCATCAAAATGTCTAAGGGCACGTCGAAATCTCGGGCGAGCCGGCGGGCAACCTCATTCTTTGCGTAACTCTCCTGTGCATTATCTGCCTCAACAACCTTAGCTTCGGCAGTTTCCTTTTCCAACCATGTTTTGGCTTGAATAGCGGCTAGTTCGCGCGGCCAGCCATCGGACTCTAGTTGATTCTGGTAAACCGCGGCTTTGGACGCTAACTGGCCGGTAGCGGCTTCGCGCCGGTAGTGTGCGATTTCCGCTTGCGCCGCCGCTAGGGCTTGGCGGGCTTCCGTATCGACGGGCGGGGGCGGGGCGGGGGTGGTGACGGGCGGTGTGGTGACAGGTACAACCGCAGGGGGAGCTTCAACCACCCCCGCCGGAGTGATTGGGACATTCGGGTCAATAATGGCTTGTGTGGTCATAAACCTCGCCTAAAAATCGCTTTTCAGTCTCTCCTATTATACCACAAACGCGCGCGCTTGTCAATAGCTAACGCGGTCCGAAGTTTAATCCCGGCGACCGGCCTTGATTTGTTCTAGGCTTGTAGGTCTGCACGCTAACGCCAATTTCCGACGTGGCACCAAGCAGTCCGCCTTTGATGCCGGCATATTGGGCACCTTCCACAACATCTACCACGTTTAGGGGCGAGAACAGTTGGAGCAGTTCCTTAAAAACCCCCTTGGGATTAGTCAGGTCAACCGGCTCACCGACGGCGTTTACGCCCGAGAAAGCGTCGTAAATGAACGAGACACCGGGACCGAGTTTGCCACGGAGGAACCTGCCCACAATTCGGGCGTTCTCGGCACCCACGCGCTTGGCACGCTTCTCCGAAGATTCGCCGGGCTTCCTTTTCATGCGGCTCACATCGCCGAGCCGAACAAGTAATCGCACGTCCTGCTGAAAACCCGCATAGGGGTCGAGTCTTATATTGCCTATCTTCGTTTTGCCGAAGTCGGGCGAGTCGGGGTCGTCATTAACGGTCGCCTCACCCGACCTAACGAACAGGCTGGTCATCAGCCCAATCGCAGCAGCGGCTGCTAGGAAGTCCTTAATCATAATCAGGGCCGCTTTGGGAGACGGGGCGACGGTGAAGCCAAACTTGCCAGGTGTCTTTTGTAGTCCCGTTGCTAGTCCCACCGACGCCCACGGCACCTCGAAACGACTGACCGCGTAGCGTAGCGAGTAGGCGGCTTGGTTTACAAGCCCCGGATTGTCGGCAAGCACCTTTGGGAGAGAACCACGGCCCGTACCCGCATTTACCATGTGTCCAACATTGTGCATAACGACCGTATCGCCAGGGCGGGTCAAAAAGGCGGCATAGGCATCATAAGTGTCCGCACGAAGCTCGTTGAGGAATGTGTATTGGAACCGTTTTGAGAGCGCGAGCGTATTACCAATTTGCCTCAACACGGGCAGCTTGGTATCAAATATCCAGTTGCTCGCAACCTCGATTTCACGGTTTGAGATTTCCGACGCCGCCGAAGTCAAATGCAAATCATCCCGTACGTAGAGCGGATAATTCGGTCGGGCTAATAGGCCGGCGTAAGCCTCGTCCTCCGCCTTTACCGATATTGCAGCATGAAGTCCCTTCTTCAATGCCACCACCGCCTTAATGGGGCGACCTGGTGCGAGGACGAGACCCTGCCGACCAAAAGGCGATATATCTATGAAGCTCGTTTGTATCGTTTTAAGCGTGCTGAGAACCTCATTAACTACGCCCCCCTTTATGGGGAGCGGAATCGTGCTACCAAACACGCGACGGAACGACGCTAACTCGTTAGGTTCTGGAACCTGGCCCAAGTCGAGCAGTTTTTGGAGCGTGTCCTTTACCCGCGCCTTTTCGAGCATATCCATCCGGGGCTTCCCGTCAACCAAGTCGTATAATGCGGTTCGCTCGTCTGGTGTGAATAAGGAACCGAGCGGCTCGAACTCGGCTTTCGCAAACTCCCCCGCACCCGCGCGGCGCCCCGCTATGTGGCGAGCTTCAACAGAACCCAGACCGGCCTGTGCGCGCCCATACGCAGTTATCCGCTCGCCGCGTTGTTCCTTCATCAAAGCACGATTTTCTCGGATGACTGGTGTGATGGATTTTAGTCCCTCACGCATTTTGGTTAGTACGGGATTCGCTGCCAATCCCGTTGTGTTCGTGGCGGAGATATAGTTTCCTGTCGGAGTGACCGGATTAAATAAGGTACTAAGCCGCGTCATAAGGGAGGGGGGCGGAATGTAGCGATTGTCCATGCCGCCAGCGACGGGGCGGAGTGGACGATTATACTTTAGGTATGCTTTGCCCGAAATCTCCGCTAAAGCATCCTCATAGATACCCAAGCCTTTTGCCTTTTCTACGGCGTCTAAGAATCGCTGAAACTCGTCCATCTGCTCAGGCGTGTAACCACGGGCTTCCGAAAACGCCCGCCAATTACCCTTGCCGCCCCCAATATCTTTCAGAAGCGCCCACTGTTCCGGCGTCATCGGCCCAGCAGCCCTAGACACGGCAGCTTCCACCTCGGCTGTCCTGTCCGCCAACAGCCGAAACTCGGCGAGGGCCGCTTTCCGTTCTGCCTGGCCGGGACCCGAACCGAGAAAGCGTTTGCGACTGGAACCCGGCAACGCCGCACTTTCGCGTACCGAGCGGGCCGCCAGTCCTGGGGGTAACTCGACAGCCCCGGCCTGACGTGTCCAAGCACCCTCAATTCGGTCAAGCTCTGCGGTATCCTTTCTAAGTTGAACTAAGACATCTTCTGGCACATCTACATATCTAATCTCAGAACCATGAGAGACAGCAACGTTCCTATCAGTTGTGAACCAACGCCCAGGAATAGGATATTCTTTATCCTGTCCCCGGTATAAGCGAACTGTTCCAGGGCTGGTCACGCCCTCCGTCCCCGCCACCGCACGCTCGGCAACGTTACGCATCGGCGCAACCATTCCCGGCGCTGGTACGCCAAATACCCCCGGACTACCCAACACACGTTCTGGCACGCGCACACCAAACGGCCCCATTTCACCCGGTTGCGGCTCCCGGCCTCGTAGCTGCGCCGCACGCTCCATCATGCCCGTGTGAATATCGTCACCGCGTGGCCCAAGGCGCACCGCCTTCTCATACTCACTCATATCGGCGGTGTGTATATCGTCTACGAGCGTGCGCGTTTCGGGTGATAGATTCGCGCCTTCTATTGCTGCACCGCGGCCCGCAATTGGCACCGCCGCCAGGTCGGAGACAATTTTCGCCTCCGCCGCCTTGCCCGCGAGACCCAATTTGCCCGCAAGCGCGCTAAGGCTCCGCCCTCCTAGCCGCAACCCACTCATTACCCCACGCGGGCCAATGCCGACTCCGCCGGTGGCGGCAATTTCGAGCGGCGTCCTCGCCCATTGGGAGTACCCAAGATACTTACCCAAATCCTCTGTCCAAGCCTCCATCGGCCCTTGCCCCGCATTAAACGACTTCGGGGCGAGCGCGGCCAGGCCCAACTCAACGCCACCTTGGGCCAAATCAGCCGCGTCCAACAGGCCAGACCAGGGCCGGCGCTGCTCACCCGCGGGTGGGCGCTTGAAGTATCCAGCCAGTTCGTCAAGACGCGCCCGACCCCGGGCCATATCTGTAAATGGCGCGTCGTCAACCGTAGATGGCTCAGTAGCGCGTTCTGGCGTGTCAATCACGGGCGCCGTGGGACGAACTTGTGGTTCTACCGGCTCCGGGGTTTGCGGGGTAAAGGGTAAGCCAAGCCGCTCATAGGCATGACGGAGTGGGTCATCCGAAATAGGCTGTTGGGGCGTATCGGGCTCCGGGTACTTCAACCCCAAACGCGCATACGCTCGCCGGAGCTCGTCGTCTGGATTATCTCTAGGTTGCGTCACGTTTACGTCCTAAATTGGAACAGTGTACGTGGGTTATATGCCGCGTAGTCGGGGTCACGTTCCCAGGGCGGCTTCTCAAAGAACTTGTCGTCGAAGGACATATTTTCTAGGAACCCACCAAACGTCTCCAACTCCGGCCTGGTTGTGGGAGAGACGCCACGATTCTGCGAGGCAAACCGCGACAGCGCGGTGTTGTAGTCACGTTGAACATCAGCAAATAGCTTGGCAAAGTGCCGCTGGCGTTGTTTCGGCACACGCCGCTCAACCGTCTGCTGGTAGTTCCCCTCGGGGAACTCGCGGAGAAAGAAATCGGTATCAAAGGGAAGTGGCATACTACCTCTCGAAGAAACTCCCACCAAGGTTCTTTAACAGGTCGATGAAACGCAACTCGGGGTTGCGAAGTTTCCTTTCGTTGAAAAAGTCTCGCGCCCCGGTCTCCATTGGCCCACGCAAAATTGGGTCCAAGTTTTTTAAGTACTGGCCCATCGCGTACCGGAACGCGTCTGATTCCTGCTCTTTGCCGCCTGTACCAATCTGCCTGTATAGCGCACGCTGTTGCGCGGTCTCCCCGGACTGCTCTGGGACAAAGTTAGAAAACTCAGACAACCGCCGCTGTGCGTCACGCGCGCTCATCGGCTGCTCACCACTCTGGAGCAGGTCAAGAAACGTGGGACTCTTGCCCTCCGCGCCAAAGGCGTATTTAGGGTCTAGGACAAACGTGGCCTCTAACGGGTCAAGCGATTTTTCGTAAGAGTTCTGAATTGACTCAGGCAACACATTGAAGCGGGGCATAACGTCCCGAAGGTGTCGGGTGAACACGCCCGCGGCCCCATAGTTCTCCGCGAGTTTTTCGTAATCTGATTTTTCAACCCCTCCCGCCAAGGCCCCGGTAAACGCGTCCTTAGTCATGGTCGGCTTGGGCGTGGGTACGTCATCCTTACCTATTCCAGTAAGGCGAGTCACCAACACACCCGCTTTATGCTGTGCTAATTGACTAGAAAAGTTCCGCGCAGTATACCAAGCCGTTGCCAAACCGACCGCGCCGGCGAAGTCCTTGGCCCGGATGCGTTCCATTACTTCACGCTCCAAATCCTCTTCGGTACTTCCCGCGTCCGGTTTTGGGTCGGCTGACGGGTTGGAAGGTTGCCAATAGCGTCCCCTGTCATCGTCGTGGGTCCAGTAACCCGGGCCAGCCCCGGCGGGCGGTGACAATTCGGACACGGAAGTTGGCGAAGCCTCTCTTACCCGAATCGGCAGCAACGGGTTGTTTATTGCGAAGCTAGTATCCATCCCCCGCCCCCTAGACAGCGCCGCATTAACCTCTGGGATAGCGGCATTGTCCACATCAGCCAAAACCACCCCGCCACGGCTTCCCCGCCGCGGGCCAGAAATCCAGTCCACCTCGACACTGTTCACGCCGAAGGACCAGACCATACCGATACTACCATCTTGATGCTTCACCCACCGCTCTTGCTGATTCGTGGGCAGAAACTGCTGTTTGCCGTCTGAGATAGCCATGTCTATTTACCTCCCTACTGGCCGCTTCCGCGACCCAACCTATCTAAGTCTGATTCTTGTGCGCCCGGTCGAGGCGTGCCTGCGGGAACATTCGCGCCGGCCTGTGGTGTCGGCTGCGGGGGCTGTTTGCCCTGAGCGGCGTTTGGCAGCACGCTCGGGTCCACCCCACCTGACGCGGCGCCCACCGCCTGCTGCGCCATATTCGCCTGTATCTGTGCCGACGCAAGCTCAACCATCTGTTTTAGCTGCTGGACGAGTAACTCACCAAACAACACGCCCGCTAGCTCGTCCTCGCCCTGATTCTCCGCAGCCTTCATCAACGTCTGCAACATGGCGCGGGGGGAGAGCCGCTTCGCCATCTGCACCTCAATCGCGTCCTGTGTCGCTCCAACATCTTGCACACCCACAATCCGGTCCAATATGTCCTTGTCGGGGAGGAGGGGTACGGCGCCCTCACGAGCCTTCTGCGCGATTGTGATTTGACCAATATCGTCCTGCGGTAGCTGGGCGACGAGTTTTACCCTCGCGGACGGCAGGCCCCGCAGCACCTCGGGCTTGTATTCGGCGTTAAAATACCGCCGGTTGCTGTCGAATCCAGCAAGCTGCATCGTGGGGTAGGCGCCTGTCGCATACTGGTCGCCCAACAGGTTTAGCATTAGTGTGTACGCGTCCTGCACCGCGTCCAGTAGGGGTTGCAATATGCCAAATACCGACTGGCGTAGGGAGTTGATGGCAAACCCGCTCAGTTGAAAAGGCACATCGCCGTAGCTCGTTTTTGACAGGGAACCAAAGTGCATTTCCTCGGTCACGAACCCGGCCAGAATCGCCGAGTCCTTCGTGGTCTCGGCCAACGGGACGAGTTCGAGTTTGTTTGTTCCGGGCTGAGAAATGACACCAGCGGCCTCATTCGGGTTATCCTGGAGCGTCGCGCCGCCGTCTGGTGAGTAAAGAATGTAGCTGCGGTCGCGGGCCTTCTTTACGAGCGAGAGGTAAATGGATAAAATCGCGTTCCGTTGCTGGTAAACGGCGCGGTTTTCCGCGAATATGGACTCGCCATATCCCTCGGCGCTGTTTTGCGTGCCAGGGGCTTTTGACAACGTAGTCGGACCAACCGGCACAACCACGATTGGCACGCCAACTGCCCCATGCGGCTGCGGCGGCTTCACGAACCCGTGCCCCTTCACCACCACCGCATTGTGCGTCCGGTCATAATAGTCAATGACGGTGTGCCGCCCGGTCGGTGGCCCGCCAACGGTTATCCCGTAGAAGCTATTGATTTCCTCCGCCGTGCGGCTGGTCGTGTACGCGGCCCAGTCTAACCCATCGTATCCGACGCCCCACGCTGCGGTGCGGGGGTCCAGCGGCGTCACGTCGACATACGCCCCACCACGTGCATCTTTGACCAATATCGCACGCGCACAAATATACCCACGAACCGCACCAAACTCAGCCATTTTTGCCTGCGCGCGTGTTTCCAGCCGACGCTTCAACCGTTCATCCGCGGCGTCGAGGAATCCGTAAAACACGCGCTCCTTCACATCATACGTGTCCCGCGTCTCGCGGTCCTCCTCACCATACGGAATCCGCACGAATAGGTCTGCGCCGGCGACCATCGTAACGACGCGCTTGGCATATACGCGGGGGGCGTTTGACGTGTACGACGGGAACGTGTTTGTCCCATCATCATTCGCGTTGTACGTTTTCAATTCGTATAGCGCCTGGTCGTCGTCCATGCGTTTGTGCAAATCCGCATGGTCCCGCTCGAATTGCGCGACTCGCGTGGTGATGAAGCTCTCAGTCAGCGCGGCCTGTTGGCCGTATTCAAGCTGTATCATCGCACCGCAACCTTGTCGGTACGGGGCCTACCAAAGAACTTAATATGGCCCACTTGCGTATCCGGGCGCACCGTCACGTACCCGAACCTATCAACAAGGCCATACACGACCGCCTTAATTCCATCGTTCCAGCGGTCGATTGGGACTTGCCCCACGGCGTTGCCTTCCTTATCTACATGCCAACGGTAGACGTGCATTTGGTTGTCAATAGGGTTTAGGCAGCCCCCAAGCTCGGAAATCACACCGCGACAGGTGGGCGAGAACACAATTTTGGGGCGGTGCGTTACCTCATCAACTTTCAGAAACGACTTAAACCGGGCTGTGCCCTCATTTATTGGGACCTTCTGATTGCTCATATACAGCCCCGTCTTAGCTAACCATACCTGGGATACCGGAGCCTGCTGACCAGCATGATATGTACCCGCGATGTCAATAACCCCATGCCGCACGTCCGTCCACCACGGCTGGACGACAGCGTGGTCGATAATTTGGTCAACTGTCCAGCCATGTTCGTAAATCTCTGTGAACACACGGACTTGACCGTCAATGTGTTGTACGCCTTCGAGAGCCGCAGCGTGGTCGTATCCGGGGTCGTACCAAATCGTTATCGGCTGACCTGGGACGTATACACAATCGGTGGAAACGTGTATGTCTGGTATGAACTCGGGCAACACAAGTCCGCGTGGGGGACACGGTATGCCCTCAATCCGCTCCATGAAGAAGTCATCCGGGGTGTCCGCTTTCAATTGCAAAATAGCGGGGTCGTCCTTCCCCCCAGGGTACAGGTAATGATTCGAGTATGACGGTAGGCTAAACGACCGCTTATTCTCCTGCCCCGTCGCCCACGCCTGTCGCAACTGCGGATACCACCCCAACGACGATTCCATCGTGCCGGTCATAAAAAACCACGCTCGGTGCGGCGCCTGTCGGCTGACGAGCCTGAGATACGCTTCCAACTCCAACTGGCTCGCCTCACACCCGATTATGCCCATCGGCGCTTCTTTTCCGAGTGTTCGGTAGTCTTTACTAGACCGGGTGCGGACAATCGCGGTTACGGGCTTACCCGGTGGTCCGCCCCCGACTTCTATCCAACCGGGGTCCACCCGCTTACTCTTATCGTGTAAGAGCCCCAACAAATCTAACGCGTCCTTGATGTAATAAAACTCTTTTTCGGTCCGGTCATAATCCGCCGCCACAAGCCAGTAGACGAGCGGGAACGGATAGCCCGCGGCCTTTGCCTTAATAATATCAGGCACAAGCTCGTGGATGAACTTCATAGCCGCGAGCCACGACTTCCCCGCCTGCTCTCCCCCAGTCACGAGTATGGTTTGGGCGGTGCAGGGCAAAATCGCCCGCTGTGCTGGGGTGAGCACACAGTTTACGGCCTGGAGAAGATACTCGGTGCGGGCAGATAGCCCCATTTACGCCTCACCAGCCTTCAATATCCGCTGAACCTGCTCCAACGCCGTCAGTTGTGAGTCGGGACGGTCCTCTACCTCAGCCGCAGCCGCCGGCGTGGTTAGGGCTTCGAGTTTCTTCAACAAGGCCCGAGCATGGTCGTCCTCTACCTGCGTCAACTCACGGTATGTGTTCGGGCGGAGGGCTTTTAGCATGAAAATCATCAGTGTCGGGTTGTGTCCAACGCGCATTTCCTTCAATATCGTGTACACATGGTCCACAAGGCCGTCCACGAAATGGTCCTCGGCCTCAAGAAACGCGGCGCGGAACCCGTTTACGTTCTCCTCGCGCCAACGCTGCACGGTAGACCGGCCAACATGAGAGATTTCCGCCGCCTTCCGAATCGTACCCGCCTCACGCATGGCGAGGAGGAACGCGGTCTGCTTGGCGGTCAAGTCGATTGGTTCCATAGACCTCTATTATACCACAATTTTTAGTGTTTGTCAAGAAAGTGGATATTTTCCAGCTATTGTCTACTTTACGACCGATTTCGTTAACGATGGTCCCTTTATATTGGTTTACCCGCGGTTTGTACTAGTAATACCGCTAAATTAGCCCTGTTTTACGGGTTCCGTCAGGCTTTTTCTAGCTGGCCGTTACGAAAGCCGGCGAGAAACGCTCCAAACACCCGTTTCTTTCGTATCGGTTCGACTAAAGGATACTGGCGACGAAAGAAGCACATCAGCATAAGTCTGGGGAGTCACTCCCCTCGGGGTACGCTCACGCTACCCCCGCGGAAAGTGACTCATCCCCATTGACCCGCCGGATAAGTAATTGCGATTCATACCATAATGACGCCTAAAACATACGGATTCACGCATATCCGGGCGATTTCCGCGCCGTTTGTGCGCCACGGTTCGTGTAGAATCTGCGTCTTTCGCGCCTTCTACGCCGATTTTAGCCTCGGGGCCGGGAGGGTGGTCCTAAATGGTCTTGGAAACGCGCGGCGCGATGGCGGGACCGAAAATCGAAAATAAGTCGGCGAGCATATACTCCCCGAATTTCCCGCCCGCCTAAGCCGTACGGGTGCCCGTACATGACCCACGCTACGTGCGATACGTGCAGGCGTCCGACGGGGGCGTAAGGGGTTACGAGTATGGCTACCCTTTTGGTAAGAGCGGGTGGCGAGCGGTGGACGCTCCCAGCTACAAGTACCAAGC
>ERZ1292625.4012-Hain-H41-01um-R1-4012-length-11309-cov-5_pt1 | contig 11309 bp, 31 predicted proteins | sample MGYA00564400_ERZ1292625 | MGnify/ENA primary metagenome ERZ1292625 (study PRJEB36523, sample SAMEA6512639) | groundwater metagenome | collected 2019-01-08 | study: AquaDiva: Metagenomics assemblies of 32 groundwater samples
CGCTCGCGGCGTATATATAGCCCCCCATCCGGGACCCCTCCCCGGGGGGGTATGCCTTTATGAATCAGATACTTACTACTCCCTCATGCACTTCGGCGTGACAGTTGGCGCACAGGACAACGCACTTGCAAGCCTCTGATTTCATTGTATTTACACTCGTCCTTATCAAGGTCCGAGCCGTCGTACGCTACCGACAGCTTGGACCTATGGCGTCGATTATTCCCACGCTTTAGATGCGTTGTCAATCTAATTCTTTCACTCAACGTACCCCCGCATCTTCAGGTACTCGTGGAATTGATCCGCGCATGCCTCGATCCTTTGCGTATGGTGCGATGATCTTTCCGTCTTCGGTTGCGTAGCCTCTGGTAGATACCAATTCAGTAGACACTCGCGGTCCAGATGGGGGCAGGGACACCCGCCGATGCACGCCCTATGTGCGATGTTCTCGATGTCGAGAGCGGCCATGACCGCGCCCATCATTCCCGTGCCGCCCTGGAACAATTCGGGATTCGGGTCGAATGCTCGCCCGTTTCGCCATTGGCCCAGTACCTCCTGCGACCATTGGAACGCTTCGAAGGCGGACGGGAAGGTGGGGATCACCTTTCCTCATCCCTTTTCCTGTTATCTTCCTCTACCCGCGTCGCTTTGTCCGGCGCCATCAGTTCCGGCATCAGTTCAAGGCACAGTGGACACGCCATCATACCCTTGCGCCGCAGATAGGCCGCATCCCACTCGGCGGTGCATTTCAGGCAACGGATAAATTCAGGCATCTATAGCCTCCCATTTTCTGACCGTCAGGTGAACACGCGGATTCTCGCGGTCGAGGCCCTTGAATGACTCCACGTGATGCACCTGGCGGTCATTCAGGATGATCCCGGATTTCTCCAGCAGGTCGAATAACAGTTCGGTAGAAAGGTCGCTGCGACGACTTTGATACCATACCCTCACCTTCACCGATACTGGTCCCTCATACCTGATGCGCTTGTCCTGTGGAACGTGGGATAGGAAATTCTGCTCGTAGGACATCGCTTCGGCGGATTTAACAATCACCGCGCTACCCGTCCTGCGGTTGCGGAAGATGCGACGGCGGTTCTTCAGGGAGGGCAACTGTCCGGGGATGGTCAGGGAGACGAGGAAGGGGGTCATCAGTTCTTCTCCCACGTGACGATGGCGGCTTTCCATTTTTTCATCGGATTCTTCCCTACCCGCCAACCGTTCGATGTGTAGAAGGCATGGAACTTTACCGGGTCTACGGTATTTCGCCTTGCTTGGCAGTATTCAGATATTTCCTCAATAGTGGGAATGGTGAACCGCCCGTTTCCTTGGCGGGGCACAACTGTTTTTCCCGTTCCCGTTCCCGTTCCCGTTCCCGTTCCTTGCTCCCCCATAGGTAGGGGTGAGGGTAGGGGTGAGGGTAGGGGTGAGGGTAGGGGTGAGGGTATCATTTGTGTCTCGTATTTGTAGTCGATACCATAATACTCCGCGAAATCATTGAGGATATTTAGTTTAGGAAGGGCTTTTAAGATATTGACGATGCCCGCCTTTTGTTGGTCGGACTTCTCGGAGTAGTTTGGTTCGTTTTTAAGCCCTTTCACTATCCATAAAATAGGCCGCTGGTAGGCTATCCATAGGGTATGGGATAGGGTATCCCACGACTTGTCGATGGTTCCCTGTTTCACGCCCGGGAAATACTCGGCGATGATCGACGGGTAAAAAACATAGATGCAGGGGAAATTACAGTCCTTGTTCGTGCGAAGATAGAAAAATACCTGCCGCGTAAGAAGGTCGAATCCCTGAAATTCGGGGTCATCCCATATCGCGGAATATACCGACCGATAGGAACCTTTTTCACCCGGCATTATTCGTACCCCGGCATTTCTTCGTCAGCTTGGGGTTTTGCCGATTCCGTGGTCCGGTTGTCGAATCCTCCTGGGCCTTTCGCCCCTTGGATCAGATCCCACCAGTCGCCACTGATTCGGTGGTCCCACCGCGTGGCCCCTTGCTCGCGCTCCTTGGCCAAGAACTTCTCGAATGCGAGACGCAAGGACAAGGGTTGCCCGTCCTCGTCGATCCATCGCCTGAAATCATGGTCGATTTGATGATGCCAAGCACAGCGCCAATGGCCGCCATCCGGCCCCGCCCTGCCGATGGTTCCGCGCAATTGGCAACGTCCGTGTACCCCGATTGAGGCGCATTGATTTGAGATAGGATCGTAATTTGATTTCCCTTTTTCGGCCATTTGTGATTATCCTCCGTCCGCCCCGGTGGTAGCAGCACACGCGACGGTAAGGGGACTTGGATGCTGGCGTACCTGTCCCGCCGGAGGTCCGTTCGTCGCTACGTTTTTAAGGCGCATCGGGCTGCTACCCCGCGCATTTTGATATCCCCATTATCCCGCTTTCATCGTCCTGTGTCAAGCGGTCGGGAATAAAACGGATGCTTATAAGCAAGGTGTCCGCGTGCGCCCCGCAGTATTGCTCACCTTTCATTGGCCCGCACAGTTCCCATCCTTCCGCTTGGTAGCGGGAAAGGTCGGTGGCGAAGATGTAGCGGTAGAGGTAGATCATTTACAACCTGCCCACGGGCGCATATAGGTCTTTGATTTTCGATATATCGCCCTTGTATGCAACGATGATTTTCTGTTCCCGTTTGGGAAATTTTCGCATGTTCAGGGTTTTCTTTGCGTGGGCTAACCGCGTGAATTCGCCTTCAAGATAGATAATCTTGTATACGGACATCCCGTTTTCCTTATACTCCGCGTAGTTCATCTTTCCCTCCAACAGTGCATCTCCGAGAGTGCGTCCCGCGAAAGCTCCGCCAGCCGCGCCACCGCCCGCATGGGTTCCGTAGCATCGCGCCACTTAACCGCCCGCGTTGTTCCGCACGGACAATTCCACAAAATCAGCGCGGGGGCGTCATCAAGGCCATACTGGATCCCGACGATCGGCAGGTCAGGCGGTCGCGGACGGCTGCAGCAGGGGCAGGTCATGGGGTTGTCCTCCGTTTCGGCGGGTTGATATTCCGCCACCTTTCCTGTTTCATTATTTTCCCGGTTTTTATGTTGATGCGATCAAACCGGATGCCCAATAAATTACAGCACCCAAGCGGGATCGGACCATCAAATATCCCGCCTTTTCCCGGTGTGTCTTTCTTGCAGTCGAAACACCAGATCATGTGCTCAAACTCACTCCACGTTATATTCGATCCCTCACATAGATCGCAGGAAATCTCATAGACCCGAGGCGACTGCGCGTAACACCAGCGCCGTTTCCTCACTTCTTCCTCTCCGCCTTCTTCCTTGGGGGGACGGTCAGGCCGAGGGCGTGCGCGAATTCTTCGATGGTCCAATGATGCGCGAGGGTGCCGTCGTATCTATTCCAACCCCGCAGGGAGACGCGCCTACTGCTACCCTTGCCCGCCACTTCGAGGGATACGCCGTGGGGATCGGTGATCGGTGAGCCGATCCGGGTCACGCGCTTGCGGCCTTTGACTTCTCCTCCGGGTTGCGCCCGTACATGACATCGACTAAATCGCGCCCCGTGTACTCGACCACGATCAGCGCGTTGACCTTGCCGGGGTTGCACTCTCCGCGCTCCCATGTGTCGAGAAGTTGTGGATATAGTCCCGCCTTCGTAAGAAGGATATGGCGTTCAGCATCGGAAAATTTTAGCGGCATTCCTCACCTCCTGACGCATAGTAAACCGAAGCAGGGGCGCATGTCAATAAAATTCCTTGACATCCTTAAAACTATTCTTTACGATGTACCCAACATCCCCTCCCACCCAAACCTGCGGGACCCGCGAAAGCGATCCAGGTGGCGAAGGAAAGGCGGGGAAAGAGTGGCAGCACCGGCCGCCCAGCACATGCCCGGGCGAGACCTGCGAAGGCTTGGCAGGGGCCACCGCAAGCGGATCTTTGAGATTGCGAAAGTTGGCGGATGGCCCAAGCAGCAGGGTCAAAGCACATGGGTCTCATAGGCGGGGTTGAACGCTGCCCGTGAAAGATCCCGCTGGCCCTAACTTATGAGCGGGACGTGATTCTCGCATCCGCCAACGCAAGAGTGCCAGCGGGTGCGCGAAAGCGACCGGGAGTGAGACCTACCCCGCGAGGGTGCCGAAGAGGTCCGGCCCTCATCCGTTCAATGACCGCCGAAACGCCGGGTTATCGGTCAGCCGTATCATCCTCCCGCAGGGGGGACATGAGGAATACGGTGCGGAAATAGTCCCGCTGGCACGAATGCCCCGCGAGGGGCGCAGAAGGGGCGGCGTGACGGAGAGTCCCGAAGAGGACCACACGCTTTCCGGAGCACACCGGCGCCCCGCAATCGGTCCCCCCGTCCGAGGCCGGCGCGTTGGTCGGGCGCTTCGAACGCCCCGCCGGGACCACAACCGAAAGGAGGAAGACGATGGCGATCAGGTATCGAGATGAAGGCAACGGATGCCGCCGTTGTGGTGAATTCCATCCGGACTGTTCCCCTTGCCACCAGAGCCAAGAGGATGCGGCAATCGACCGCAAGCAGGTCCTCGACACGTACGACGAGCAGATGTGTGAAGCCAATGAGGAGCATCGCGGCTCCCGTATGCCGGAGCATCTCCCGTCCATTGATCCCCTCTTCGCCGACGCCGCCTTCCGCGATTTCGAGCCGGTGAGCGACAAGGAGAAAGACACGAAAACGACGAAGAAGGAGGCCTGATGCAGATCACGCGCGACTGGCTGAAAGAAAAAGGTGCTTGCGGGGGTGGCGTCGAATGGTTCACGAGCAAATTCCCGGAAGGCGGGGAGTACCAGGATGTTCTCGATGCCCTTGCTCACGAAAACTTGGCACAGTGGGGATCGTGGCTATTGGATGCCGCTGGGCCTACCAATACCGTCCTGAAAATTGATGGTGACTATGAGGCGAAATTCGGGCTGTACTTCGCCGGGCGCATCGAAATCTCCGAGTTCCTGAAAGTCGCCGGTCATATATTTTCCGGTAAGGGCATCGAGGCCGGTTCGGGCATCAAGGCCGGTTCGGACATCAAGGCCGGTTGGGGCATCGAGGCCGGTTGGGGCATCGAGGCCGGTGAGGGCATCAAGGCCGGTGAGGGCATCAAGGCCGGTTGGGGCATCAAGGCCGGTGAGGGCATCAAGGCCGGTTCGGGCTACGGTATCTTCGCGGGACTTCGAGTGAAAGTCTTGGCTTGGGCGAAATACGCGCTGGTCATCGCAAAGAAGAAGCCCGCGGACCTCATCTCCGGAGAGTTCAGGGAGAAGGCCCCATGACCCGCCTCTACTTCCTCGCTCTCGGCACGCTGTTCATCCTCGCGCTCTGCGTCTATGGCGGCTTCCGGATCGTGCTGGCCGTGCGGCAGATCGTGATGGGAGGGTGACTATGAAGAACTCCACGTGCGCAGTCCGAGACTATCTGGAACGCGAGTATCCACGATTCGTTTCCGTACCAGAATTGATCTCTGTGCTTCACCAGACAGACATCCGCAAGCGCGTATCAGAATTGATTGCGGAGAAAGTGCCGATCGAGAAGGAGAGGCGCGGACGGTTCACGAATTACAGATATGCCGGTGAATATCAGCGCCAATCCATGATGGCCGAATACGATCAGCATGATCGTCCGTCGGCATAACTGGAAGCACCTGGAGGTTACCGCATGAGCATCGATCTCGCATTCTACGGTCGTGAACTCGCTCGCAATCCGATCAGGGTGCGCACCGCCGCGCAGATCGAGCACCAGGCCCGCTGGGGCAGAACGGTCCGCAGCCTGATCTTCGTGGGAAAAGTTGTGGCGATCGCCGTCGGATTCATCGTGATCGTCTCGGCGATCTTCCTGGCAACGCCGTGATGGTCCCCTGGTGGACAATCCCGGCGGCGTTGATGGTCGGCGCAGTCCTCGGCGTGATGGTGATGGCGCTGGTTCAGTTCGGGAGACATGCCGACGAGGTAGCGAAACGGGCGGCGGAGGTGGAAGCGGTCCTTCGGAGGCTGAAAGATGAATAGCTGCCGCTGCGCCCAGTGCATGGGGACCGCCGAACCCCCAGAAGAGGACTCCGAATACTGCGACTCGCCGGGGCGGAGCGGATGCGGGTGCTGTCCTTCATGCGCGGAGTGGGCGGATCAGGAGTACGAGCGGAAGAGAGACGAATAATTGGAGAAAGGGGAAGGGGAATGAGCGGAGAAATTGCAAGGATTGAGGTTCAGGAGTCGCGCCCGATGACGCTCCCGGAAATGAAGGAGCAGATGCGGGTCCTCGACGAACTCCTGAAGCACGTGATGAAAAAGGATGTTCACTACGGGACGATTCCCGGAACGAAAAAGCCGACGCTCTACAAGCCGGGCGCAGAGAAGATCACGGCATCATTCCGGCTTGTGCCCCGGTCCATCGTGGAGGACCTGTCCGGTCCAGATTTCTTCCGGTATCGGGTCCGCGTGGAGTTACTCAACCGGGATGGCGTACTCCTTGGGGAAGGAGTCGGGGAATGTTCGACGCTCGAAGAGAAGTATATGTGGCGGGCGGCGGTATGCGATGAGGAGTTCGCGGCCACGGGCGAGGACCGCAAGCGGGTGAAGTACGCGAAGGGACAGGGCGGATCCCACTACACCGTCAAACAGATCCGAACGAACGCCGCCGACATCGCCAACACCGTCCTGAAGATGGCCGACAAGCGGGCGTACATCGCCGTGGTCCTGAAGGCTACCGCCGCCTCGGATGTGTTCGACCAGGACCTCGAAGACATCCCGGAGGAGATCCGGGGCGGGATCGTCGATGGAGGAAAGGAGCCGCTGAAGCCTCCCACGGAAAAGGCTACCCCCGCCCCTCCCGGGGACCTCGCCACGGAGCCGCAGCATCGCAAGATCCGGGCGCTCCTTTCGGGCCTCGGGTACAAGAAGGATGATGAGCAACACAACGTCGCCTCCTCGTTCCTCGCCACGAAGATCGAATCATTCTCGACACTCACGAAGAATCAAGCATCGCAGTTCATCGACCACCTGGAGAAGACGGCGAAGGAGCATCCGGCGGCATGACCTTCCGCTTCGATCCAGAGAAGCACGAATACTTCCTCGGGGATCGGAAGCTCGAATCCGTGACGGAGATCCTTGAGCGGTCAGGCATCGCGGATTACCGCTTCTCGAATGAAGAAGCGATGACCAGGGGGCGGTATGTGCATACGGCCACAGAGATGATCGACCGCAACACGCTCGATTGGCCCATCCTCGACGATACCCTCCGCCCCTACTGCGAAGCGTATCAGCGGTTCATCGAGGACAAGCGGCCCGAGATATTGCTGTCAGAGAAACCGATGTACCACGCGCAACACCTTTTCGCGGGGACGCTTGATCGCGTCGTGAAGATGGACGGGGGCGTGGCGCTCATCGACATCAAGTCGGGCGCCCCCTCCCCTGCCACCGCCATCCAAGTGGCCGCGTACCGGGAACTGGTGAAGGTAAACGAAGACATCATCCCCACGAAATGCTTTTCCCTGCATCTTCGGGATGACGGAACGTATCTGCTGAATGAGATCAAGAATTTGAATCGAAACCATTCTATCTTTCTGGCCGCGTTGACGGTAGAGAGATTCAAAAAGGAGGCGGTATGAAGGCGGTTATTGTGGTGAAACTCGCGGATGGGTATTTGGTCCTGCCTACCAGCAATCCGTTCATCTCAACCGAGACCATTCAAGAGGGAAGGGTCGTCGAGAAGTCATACAACATGTCGGGCCTCGGCACCATTATCGAAGCCGCCTTTCATGATGTAGAAAAAAAGATTATGCCCACTCCCGCCTCCGCAAAGGAGGACTCCGATGTCCCCTCCTGAGGCCCGCACCATCGACGTGTCTCCGGAGGAGAAGGAAGTCCTCTCCGTCGCCCTCGCCCTGCCCGACAATGCCCGGTCCATCAAGGTATCCGACTACGCATCGAAGGAAGCCGCAAATTCTTTCTTCCTTGAATGCCGGAAGGCCCGGAAGGTAATCGACACTCACTACGATCCGAAGATCGAAGCGTGGAAGGAAGCCAAGAGGCACGCTGACGGCGAGCGGGCGAAACTTGTCGCCGAGAAAGCCACCTACGAAGCCCCTATCGTGGAAGCTGAGAAGATTGCAAACACAGAGATCATGCGATTCGACGCGGAGGACCGGAAGAGGCGCGATGAGGAGTTGCGGATCGCCACGGAGAAGCAGCGGAAAGAAAACGAGGAGGCCGCCCTCCGTGCCGCCGCGGAAGCGGAAGCATCAGGGGACCGGGAGGAAGCCGAGGAGATTATCAAGGAGGCGATTCATGCCCCGACCTTCGTTCCCGCGCCACCTCCCCCGCCGAAACTCCAAGGAAGCGCCGAGGTCATCACTTGGAAAATGGAGGTGGCGGACCTGAAGGCCCTCGTGCTGGCGGTGGCGTCGGGGAAGGCCCCGCTGACGTACCTCTGCGCCGATGAGGTCGCCATCCGCCGCACCGTCACCGCACAGAAGGCATCGTTCGCGTGTCCGGGAGTGAGGACATGGATGGAGACGTCGAGAAGGAGTACGGGAGGATGACCACACTCAGCGCTTCGATAACGCACCTCCATCCCTCTCGACTATGGATCATCCGGCTGGCGGCGAAGCTGGTCGGATGCAAGATCAAGGCGTGGAAAGCGAAGCCGAGGAAGAAAAACGAGATGGAGATCGTCGGGGGAAAGGTGGCATGAGGGATGAATAAGTGCGGAATCTGCGGGACACCGACCAAGGATGATCTGTTCTCCGCCGTGACGCAGGAGCCGGTCTGTTCTCTTTGCAAGATAAATTACATCGGCGGCCTTCCGACAACGCCAGAAATGGTCAACAAAGCGAGGGCCAGGCTCGGCCTTGCCGATGGTCAATATCTGGTCCAGGACAGAGGCGCGGAGGCGGCAAGGATCCTCGGGAGGAAGGCATGATTCTCACGGAGGACGACTTCTGCCCCATCTGCGGGGACATTATCGAGCCGGACGATGTTACCGGAGAGTTGATATGTCTGTGTGGGCACGGAGACGATGACAACAGGGAGGACGATGAACCGGAACTTGCGCCAGACAACGAATCGGGGAGTGACTGCCCATGAGCGATTTCCTCCCCCGCGTCTTGCCGATTGGATGGCGGTTCCATACGCGCCGCCACGATGGGGCCTTGTACGTTCACGATGGACGGAGACTATCAATCATTGTGTCAGCTGCTGTGGAGTTGGATGGCAAGAAATGGCTTCACGTGTCCGTAGCCTCTCCGGACAAATTGCCATCGTGGGAAACGCTGAAACAGGTGAAGGATATTTTCGTTGGACGGAATCGGCAGGCGGTTCAAGTCCTGCCATCCGAAGAAAAATACATCAACCAGCATCCGAACTGCCTGCACCTGTTCTGCTGCCTCGACAACGCGGACCCGGTGCCGGATTTTACGCACGGTGGGACTACGCTGTGATGCCCCTGCCCGTCGTGACAACCGGCCCCACGGGGCGGAGGTGAGGAGATGAGCAGAGGTTGGTTGCAGGCCCTCCACGATGATCTTGAATACCAACGGGCTCAAAAGGAACTGTATCTGAGAGCGATGTTGTTTGCGGTCGGCAAACTGTTTGAACTTGGACGCGAGGACATCGGCAGGAACGTTATGAAGAAGGCAGGGCTGTCATTAAGCGACGCCATCCCCCCGATGAAGGAGGACGAGCGGTGAAGATATCTGAACTCAAGAGGATCGAGAAGGCGGCAACGGAGGCACCGTGGACTTGGTACATCCACGATTATTCCATGGCGACGCTATGTTCCGATGGGAATCCCATAGAGAAACCGATCATGGATGTCGGCCCATGCAAATCCTGTGCGGATAAATCCAAGAAACACCACGAGAAATGGAAGTGGGGAAGATGCCTAACGCCGAAGGAAGATAATGCCCGCTTTATCACCACCGCCCGCAACCATTTCCCCGCGTTGATGAAGGTGGCTGCTGCTGGGCAAGCCGTCCTATACCATGATGAACGTGGACAGGGAATCGGGTACGCAGAGGCGATGAACGCGCTGTCCGAGGGTCTACGCGAGTTGGAGGACGCCAAATGAAGCGGCTGAAGGAAGAGAAGGAATTACTGGACCATTTCAAGAAAATTTGGCAATCGAGCTACATAGGATCACCGAGCAATTTCTATGGTTGGCGTGGTATTTCATCTAAGATCACCGCCCTCATCCGCGCCGTGCGGAAAGACGAGCGGAAGAGGAGGGAAGATGAACGATAGAATCGAACGGTGTTGCGCTTGCGATGAACCTACCGGGAGGGCCGGGGCTGCGGATGACTCCCTGTTTACTGACAACGAGGGCATCGGTCCATTCTGTGTTTGCTGCTACGATGGTGCGCGTCATGTGGAAAGCGTTCTTCTCCCAACGATAACCTCCCTCCGCGCCGAGGCTGCGGAGGCCGAGAACGCCGCGCTGAAGGGACAACTGTGCAGGGCGAGGGAGGTTGTCGAGAAATGCCGAGAAGGACTGTTTGCAGAACATATTAAGGGTTGCAAATGTTGGATTTGCGAAGCGTGGGCAGCAATTCATGCTTACGATACTGATCCTATTCTTCCCTGTCCACACGCCGCCATCGCGGAGCGGACGAAGGATGTGGAGGAGATTGCGAAGGCGTTGTATATCGCCACTGAAGAATTGGACAGCGATATGGGTCGTTGGGCCGCCACATTCGATGGACTGAAAGAAGAGGGTAAAGAAATGTGGATAAGAGCCGCCCTCGCCGTCCAGAAATATCTGAAGGGGGAAAGGTGATGGATGATCTTGAGAAGGTTTACGAAAGATGCAGTCACGATGAACTAATACACGCGATTAAATCTTATTCGTCCTCCTGTGCCTCGTTACGCGAGGAACTGAAAGCCGGGGCGCACCTTGTCGCAACTGTGGGGGATAAGAATAGGGAGTTGGAAGCAAGGATCGCCGATATGAACGAAGGGCGCCATCCCTGCCCGACCTGCGATTGCCCGATGTACCACAGCGCAAAGACGGGATGGTACTACCCGGAGTGCGAGTTGATGGCGACGAAAGCAAAACTCGCCGCTTCCGAGGCGCGGGGTGAGAACTTGAGGAAGTCCCTCGCTGAGCATGACATCATCGTGACAACATACCCTGGTGGCGGCATTCAGATTGAGCAGGGAAAGTCGCCGTCGCCGTACATATCTATCGAATCCTGCCTCTCCGCGTCGGAGAAGGTGATGGAGGCGGCGAAATGGTTCGCGAAGATACATGATAAGGACGCAAAACGTGCGTTTGAAGCGAATAGGTCGTATGAAACAACATGTCCTTGCCGTTTATGCACCGCAGTCGCCGC
>ERZ1292625.4013-Hain-H41-01um-R1-4013-length-11308-cov-26_pt1 | contig 11308 bp, 16 predicted proteins | sample MGYA00564400_ERZ1292625 | MGnify/ENA primary metagenome ERZ1292625 (study PRJEB36523, sample SAMEA6512639) | groundwater metagenome | collected 2019-01-08 | study: AquaDiva: Metagenomics assemblies of 32 groundwater samples
CCGACAATGTTCGAGATTATTTTTTTAACAGAATTATAGACGAAAAGTCAGTTTTGCAATTGGTGCAAAGCTCTTACCTTTGGTACAAAGCTCGCCACAAGGGCAAACAGCTGGGGAATCAGGGGTTACAGGTTCTCGTACTTGGCCAGCAATCCTTTCATCTGGTCTAGGCAGCTTCAAACCTAGCTTTATTTTCAACCATCCATTTCTGTTGGTCTTCCTTAGTTTTACTCGGATCGTTCATTACATCAGAGTGAGCTTGCATATAATGAGGCATGAGTGCTTGCATCCATGATTCGAATGTCTCGCCTTCGGCTGTTGCTTCGCACAAATCGCATTTTAGAGTTTTCATAAAATATTCTATTGGGTTAATTGAATAAAGTGTACAATAATTTCTTTGATTCTCCTACTTAATTTCTGCATAATTAAAAAGAACACCGAAACGTTTACACCACGTCATTACGTATTTATATTCCGCAAGGTTAACACCGTGGGGAATTTCGTAATTCACATTGCCCTCTGTTGCTCGCAGTGAGCCAAGACTTACATATTCTTTTGCATCCAAATCTTTGGCAAGATAGACGTAGAGATCGGGACCATTGATGGTTTTGAAGTTCTCGTAGCGGATGTACTGTTTGCCGTCTGCATCTACGACTCGCACTGTTCCTGAAGCAGAGTGTCCTGCGGTACCCATCACCTGCACCGGGGTAGCTTGAGCTTCTTGTGACGGCGTTCTTCGAGTCTCCTCTTGCTTTGTCGCAGGTAAAGCTTCGTCTACCTTTACATTCCTAAAAAGTGGCGAGATGGTGTAATATGCGAACCAAAAGAGGAGTATAGTAACTCCGCTGATCGTCGCGATAAGGATTGTTTTGCGTGTATTCATTATCCATTAATTGTACTAGATTCTTTATCCAAACGTGAATGTAAATGCCGTGAGACCTGCTGTTAGTATTTTGATACGCAATGTATGGTTACCATAATCAGCACCTTCTATTAGGGAATATAATTGTTCATCTTTGATAGTTATTTTCTTTACAAACACATCATCTTTGTAGATTTCTATCTCGACCCCGTTTTCAGATCCAGCCGTCATGTACACATTTTTTGCTTCATAGCTGAAAACTATACTTGCAGTATTTTTGTTTTCGGCATATTCAGAAGCAAGATTCCACATACCACCAAGATAAAGTTTGTTGAAAGAGATAGTGGAAGGAATTGAGAGAGTCTGTTCCCCAATTTGTCCGGCGAAGCCATTTGCAAGATATTGATTACGGGATGACCCGAAATACACCTCGGGACTTTTTACTTTACTTGAATCAACAATTACTACACTCGTTGGATTTGATATATCTCCTGATACTTTGTCTTCCAAACCCATACGCTCCGCACGTTCCTTGAGAGCTTGTTGAATGGCTTTTTCGGTTTCTTCATATGCACCTTCGCCGATATGGTCGTAGATGATGTACCCATCGATATCTATAAGGTATTTGCGTGGCCAGAACTGATTGCCGAGCGCATTCCAAGTCGAATAGTCGTTATCAAGCACTACCGGATACTTGATATTAAAACCCTTCACCGCTTTTTCGACATTGGCATGTACCTTTTCAAAAGCAAACTCCGGAGTGTGTAGTCCAACAACTTCAAGTCCTTGGTCTTTATATTTTGTGTACCATTCATTTATGTACGGAATGGTTCGCTGACAATTAATGCAACTGTAAGTCCAAATATCGAGAAGCACTACTTTCCCTTTGAGGGACTCTAAAGTGATCGGCTTTCCATCGGTATTTACATATCCATCGATAGAACTGAGCTCGGGGACTCTTTTGTATTTCGCTTGTTTCTGCTCAATGGACATATAGGAGCTTGAATCTTTTTTCATGGAGCTTTCTTTTGCTGGTTCATCTGCTGGGGCATTATTTTTCTCCAAAAGTCTTTGCTCGATTTTCGTCACATCAAAAAATCCAGAATCAAGTAAAAATAGTTGAGTCTTTTTGTCAAATCCTCCGATAATAGCAATACCAACGATAAGAAAGATAACTCCGAGCGATCGCTTGAACCAACCTCTCGGATCAGCGGCGACACCTAGTTTGTTCATTATCTTCTGACCAACAATTGACACCACAAGGAGTGAGAGACAAAGCCCTATGGTGTATGTAAGCAAATAAACTACTCCGAGTGCAGGACTCACCGGCAATACAGTGGCAAGAACAATGAAATATGTTGGGCTACAGGTTGAGAATACTGGACCGAGTGCGGCTCCTACAATAACATCGCCCCAGAAACTCTTTTTTTGGTCACCCTTCCCAAGAAGAATATTAGACTTTGCACTGAGTCGTGCAATTAATTGACTCTCCCAGAGCGATGGGAAAAGAGTAACGAGACCAATAAAGACTACAATGCCCCCAGAAATCCATTTCCACACATACTCTGGAATATCAATAAAAAGCGTACTTGCTTTTAACAGGAACGTGAATGCAATAACCGACACTCCGAGAGATATGATGATAGTTAAAGCCTTCTTTTTATTAAACCCTCCTGTTCCACCGTCGGAAAGTGAGCCGCCGACAATCACCGGGAGTAGCGGAAGAATACACGGCGCAAGCACCGTTAATACCCCGGCAATAAATGAGATCAGGAGAAGCAACATGTTATTTTACTTCTGCAACGAGAGCCGCGAGGGTCGGGCTACCGCTCCACTTTTTGATTAAATTTCCGTCTTTATCGACCTGCACAAATGTATGCTGATAGGTAACGCCGTACTTTTGCTTAAGCGAGGCCGAGTTATCATAATCCACATCAAGTATCGCAAGACTTCCCGGAATCTTTGAGATGTTAGCTTTGATATCGGCATCTACTGCCCTACATGTTGGACACCAACTTGCTCTAAAAAATAAGACGACGTCGTGAGTAGCGGAGGCTAGAGTAACCTTTTCTGGTGCATATGATTCATACGAGCCCGCCTTCATCATAGTGTCGCCTTTATCCATCATACTTGTCTCATCTTTTTTCATCATACTATCGGTCTCTGCTGTGTCAGCTTTCATCATCGCTTCTTTTTCTTTCATTGCCTTGTCTTCAGCCATCTGCTTATCCTCTATTGCTTGTTGTTCCATTTTTTCTTTCGCCGTCATTGCATCATCACTTCTATTCATTGATGCATACACTCCTCCGACAATAACGACGAGTGCAATGATCCCAATAATAATTCCTGTGCTCTTGTTCATAAAATATTAAGTTAATTAATGTTAATAATGATAAATAAAGTATATATAATACAAAAACTAATGTAAAGTACCCTTTACATTAGTCCTAGTGGATAACATCAAACAAAGAGACTTACAGATTCTTATCACTCCACGCGCGGGTAATAATTTTGACTACCACCATCCCGATGAGAGCAATGACAAGCCATGGATCGACGGAGTGTGTGTATCCTTGAATGACAATGCCGAGCATAAGGATTCCTGATCCGGCAAGAAAGGCGTTCCTACCAGCAAGTGTTCTGTGCTGATCGTCTCGTTCATCCACAGTTTTTTCCCTAAGGATAAAACTCGCAAATATCCCAAAGAGGACAAGTGCCCCGACAAGCATACTCATCACCATCATGTCCGGCATCCAAAAATGGAAAGGGTTGAGCAAAAGGATTGCAGTCGCAATCAGAGCTATGGTGACGATGGTTTCTTTAAGATTATTTTTCATACGATATTTTAAATATTTTCTCGACAGGCATCTTAAAGAGACCAGCGATTTTAAGGGCTAGTAATATCGACGGAGTGTAGTTACCTTTTTCAATTGAAATGACTGTCTGGCGCGTGATGCCGATTTTCTCGGCTAAATCTTCCTGCGTCAAACCTTTTTGGTTGCGTAAGGTATACACGGTGTTTGAAATATGTTCTGTCATTGTGTTGCCAGATATGCTTTTACTGTATCTCTAAGACAAAAGTATGTCAAACCTGCTTTACATATCTTTTTATAGAAATACACCTTTCCCCTAGATTAATGCTACAACTCAATTAATGAAATCTGTCTCCAGCAAAAAACTGAAAGATGGAGCAAAGTGCAACGTCGTAGCCGGAACCCACGCGTGCAAATTCGGCATCGTTAAAGATATCAATACAAGCAAGACCGATGCCGTGACCATAACAATGCTCCAAGCTAATGGTGAACGATTCAAAACCCTCGCAAAAAATGTTGAGGTAAAGTGATATTGGTCACCCGATTATCTTAGCGAATACACGTCTTCGCTTTTGAATTCAGGACCGTTATCAAACGGTTCTTTTCAGTATCCACAATTTGACATATACCCCCTAGGGGGTATATACTGCATTGCATGAAATACATGGATGATAAAAACAAGGCAAAAGTTATTCGCCGACTCAAGCTTTTGGAAGGTCAGGTGCGTGGCTTACAGAAAATGGTCGAAAAGGATACCTACTGCATCGACGTAATTACCCAGACCTCGGCAGTCAAACAAGGCCTTTCAAACATTGAGGACATTCTGCTTGAAAACCACCTCGACCACTGTGTACATCATCAAATGTCTTCCGGCCAGTCGAGTAAGGCAAAGTCAGAAGTGCTCAAGGTTTATAAGCTTAAACGGAAATAATCTATGGCGATCGAAAACATATACAAAGTAAAAGGGATGACTTGTGCTAGTTGCGTTTCTCTCATTCAAAACAAAGTGGCGAAGGTGCCGGGCGTTCTGTCAGTATCAGTCGGCCTAGCCAACGAAAAGGCTAAGGTGGTTTTTTCTGGATCACCGCTTCCAGTCGAGACGCTCAATAACACTATTTCTCCGTTCGGCTACACTTTTGAAGACACTTCTAAAACCGCCGCAGAAATGAACATGTCTGTCGAGGATCACGCTCACATGGATCACTCGGGTGGATCAGGAGAAAGGAACATGGCCCTTGAGATGAAGTTTGTCATTCCAATGGTCATCTTCTCTTTCGTCATGATGTTTTGGGACGTCCTCTCCGATAACGGCATCATTCCGGCAATGCCCGAAACCATATATGAGTTCTTTCATCATTTGATGCCTATCTTTGCGAGCTTTGTGCTCTTTGGTATTGGCCGCAGATACATCAAAGCTACCTGGATGTTCCTCAAGACAGGTATCGCCAACATGGACGTGCTCGTCGGTATCTCGACGATCGTCGCTTTTATATACTCTCTCGCCGTCACCGCTTTTGAAGCTCCTCTGTCTCGCTACCTAGACGTTAGCTCAAATTATTATGATGTTGTTATTATCGTTATTGGTCTTATCGCTCTCGGTCAGTTTCTCGAAGCTCGTGCCAAGAAAAAGACCAATGAAGCACTCCAGAAACTGGCACAGCTCACCAGCAAATTTGCCGTTGTAGAACGTGACGGAAAAGAAATAGAAATCCCCATCGAAAAGGTTGAGGTTGGCGATGTGGTGATCGTAAAGCCGAACGAGAAGATACCGGTAGACGGCAAGGTCGTGTACGGCTCATCAAGCGTGGACGAATCAAACCTTACCGGAGAATCAGTGCCGGTTGATAAACTGGCCGGAGCATCTGTATTTGCTGGTACGCAAAACTTTCAAGGTCTGCTTAAAATTGAGGTGCAGAAAGACGTAAAAGATACTGCTCTCGCGCACATCATAACCATTGTTGATAACGCTCAAAACTCAAAAGCTCCCATCGAGAAGATCGCTGACAAGATTTCCGGTTATTTCGTATACATCGTGATCGTGATTGCGGTCGTTACCTTTGCTTCATGGATGATTTTTGGACCCGGAGCGTTTGGAATGACCACGGCGTTTGCGCTGGCCATCTCAACCACGATGGCCGTACTTGTTATTGCATGTCCGTGCTCCCTTGGTCTCGCTACACCGACAGCAATCATTACCGGCGTCGGCACTGGCGCACGCCGAGGTATTCTCATCAAGAACGCCGAGAGCCTCGAAAAACTCTCAAAGATAAGTGCGATCGTATTCGACAAGACCGGCACGCTTACTGAAAACAAACTTTCAATCGAGGGAATCTTCTGTAAGGACGAGAACCACGTCTGCGATATCGAGGACACCAATTTCAAGCAGTCACTTATCTACTCAATGACGAAATCATCTAAGCACCCGATTTCGGCAAGCATCGCAAGCTGGCTCAAAGATTCGAAAGCAAAAAGCGTTGAGGTGTTAGATATCAAAGAAGTGCCAGGCAAGGGTCTCACCGCTTCCCATAACGGTACGGCATATTATCTCGGCTCGATCGCCTACATCGGTGAAGTAACCAAGGAGTCAGAAAAGCAGATCAGAAAGGATTTCCATGACGGACGATTTGAGAGTGGACGAGAACTCTATCTTTCAAACAACAAGGAAGTGTTGTCGCTTGTGAAAATCCACGACACGGTCAAAGCCGCGGCAAAGATGGAGATCGCCAAACTAAAATCACTTGGTCTCAAAGTCATCATGGCAACCGGCGACCATAAAAAGACCGGAGAAGCAGTGGGACGCGACCTTGGCATCGATGAAGTCTATACCGATGTGAAGCCGGAAGATAAGTTGAATATAGTTTCCGATCTGCAAAAGAAGGGCTTCAAGGTGGCGATGATCGGAGACGGAGTGAATGATTCTCCGGCACTCGCGCAAGCTGACGTGGCAATCTCCATGAGCGACGGATCGGACATCGCCATTGAGAGTTCCGATATCGTGCTTCTTAAGGGCGATATCGGCAAAGTGGCCGAGGCGGTCAACCTCGCGAAAAAGACCAATCGCACAATCTGGCAAAACCTTATCTGGTCATTCGGCTACAACTCGGTCGGTATTCCAGTGGCCGCCGGTGTTCTGTTCCCATTCTTTGGTTGGACTCTCAGCCCAGCTGTCGCCGGAGCGATCATGGCGTTTGAAAGCGTAACAGTCGTAACCAATTCACTGCGTCTCAAGAACGCAAAACTATGATCACTCAAAAATTAAAAATCATATTTTGGTTATCTATACCGATCTTTATAGCTCACGGCTTAGAGGAGTTTTTTAACAACTTTTACAATGTCGACTGGAGTACTAAGCTTGCTTTTGGTTTTTTGAATCAAATGTCTGTACCGCAAGCAACTTTCTTGGTTTTTCAAATTATGTTGTGGCTTGCACTCATAGTTTTTGCTTTCCTTATCGCAAGCGAAAAATGGCGTTTGCGATTAATGTTTATTCCAGCAATAATTTTTGTTGTTGAATTGCACCACCCTTGGTCAGTAATTCAATCTTGGAGCTATTATCCTGGGGCAATCACTGCTATCCCATTAATAATTCTCGGTTTTCTTTTTTGGAAAGAGCTACTAAGAAACTATAAACATATATGAAAACACTCACATTCCATGTTTCTGGTACGCACTGTGCATCATGCAAAATCTTCATTGAAGACACTTTAAATGAGCAGATCGGTATTAATCGTACCAATGTCGATTTGAAGCGCGAAATTGTCTCAATCGACACCACCCTCGATGAGAGTCAGCATAAACTCGCAGAGATATTAACTGAGAAAATAAAACACAATGGCTATTCTCTTTCCGTTGAGAAGAAAACTAGAGAGAGAAAAGATAATGGGGTCATTTGGCAAGCTCTTCCCATTGGGCTCGCTTTTCTCGCTCTCTTTTTCATTATTCAAAAGTCAGGAGTGCTAAATTTCGGTCTTGGTGGAACAGTAACACCTGTGACTAGCTTTATCATCGGCCTCGTCGCCTCGGTTTCGAGCTGTCTTGCGGTGGTTGGAGGGTTGGTACTCTCCCTATCTGCAACAGTTTCTCAAGACAAAATAAGCGATGTAAAACCAATGATGCTATTCCACGGCGGACGACTTATCAGTTTTGCCGTACTTGGTGGTGTACTCGGTGCTATTGGTAGTGCTATCGGAATTAGTTTTACCCTCACTGCAATACTCGGAATCATTGCGTCAGTTGTGATGATTGTACTCGGACTTAATCTGGTAGGTCTATTTGAAAAGAATCTGATCGCTTTGCCTTCCGGCTTCTTCAGTTTCTTCCGCAAAGTGGAACACAAAACGATCGCTCCATTTCTTGTGGGTGTCGGAACCTTCTTCCTACCTTGTGGATTTACTCAGGCGATGCAAGTTGCGGCACTTTCAAGCGGCTCGTTTCTCTCAGGACTCTTAATTATGACGGCGTTCGCCCTAGGTACACTCCCAATGCTCGCGCTTCTATCATTCGGTTCTGCCTCATTTGCACAATCAAAGCACTCTCCACTTTTCTTTAAATCGGCAGGGGTCTTGGTAATTGGCCTTGGAGCCTTTGCACTTCTCGCAGGTCTCGCAGGGCTTGGTATTATCGATCCTTTATTTAACATATAATTTACAAGTTAATCTATGCAAAAAAATACAATCATATCTATTATCATCAGTGTTGCCATTATCGGTGGGACTCTTTACTTTGTCTCTGACAGAACGACTCCCTCTGGTACACAATCACAGAATGTCGAGATTAGAGATGGCGTGCAGTATGTGACCGTAACAGCAAAAGGCGGTTATTCTCCGCGTACCACTCAACTTAAAGGAGGACTGCCAACTAAGTTGATAGTGAAGACCGATGGCACCTATGACTGTTCTGCATCGCTGGCCGTTCGTTCAGCTGGATTCCAAAAAATATTACAGCCGACAGGAGAGGAAATCATTGACTTGGGTACTCCAAAATCCGGAGAGAAAGTTCAAGGAGTATGCTCGATGGGTATGTATAACTTTGCAGTGAACTTTAACTAGCGGTCATATTTGCTTAACTTTTCAAAAGTTAAGCAAATCGTTCCAAAGGTTCAAATTTGGTCAAATCGGTGGATCATGGTGCGAGATGGTATCAAACGTGTACCCTTTGGTACAAAGCTCGCCACAGGGGCAAACAGCTGGGGAATCAGGGGTTACAGGTTCTCGTACTTGGCCAGCAATCCTTTCATCTGGTCTAAAACCACGGTAGGATATTTGTACTCCTCCGCCCAGTCAAAAGTTCGAAAATCGTTGAGCAGGGCGAGCAGAAATAAAAGGTGCCTGACCCCATTTACATTTTCATTTTGACTTGTGTTACAATAATCTTCGACTAGGTGTAGTAATAATTACCAATTACTTAATATATTTCTGTTATGAAACTTTCATGTAAGGATTTAAGTCCTGACTCAGTGTGTCATTTTGAAGTAACTGGTTCAAATGCTCGTGAAATTGCCGAAAAAATGATGGCTCACGCTAAAGCAGAGCACAAAGAAGATATCGAAAAAATGAATATGCCAGAGGATGCGATGCTTGAGATGTTTGAATCGAAAGTGCACGAGTAATAAATTGAAGGTTTCTTAGGTTGTGTACGACCTCTGTACGAGGGGTCAGACACAAAAAAAGTCCTTTGTAGGGACTTTTTTTGTGTCTTGGTTTGGCCAGAGATTGAATGACAACAGGAAAGACCGTCACCAGCTAATTTTCAACAGCCAGCACTTCACCCGTTGCAATGTCAATAATGACATCTGTTTCTGCTCCATACGTCGGATCAACTTCAACCACATACACCTTTTTCCCAAATTTTGTTTCCATTTCAATACCGGTTACCGTTCCAGAAACTTGTGCTAGTGCTATTGCTTTTGCCTCCGCTTCGGTAATAGCTGTTATTTGTGTTGGGGGTAAGGTTTGGCTTGCCGGTGGCGTTTGTGCGGGCGGCATAGGTGGCACTACAACAGTTCCTGCTGCGGCATGTTCAACAGAAACAAGTTCAGCTCGCTCACCGTCTTCCATATCAAGTTCAAGTGTAATATTGCCAACGTCCGGACAGTAGAATTTGTTTTCTTTTGCGTTTGAATTAAGCGGCGTGTAATCAAATGTCTTCAAACAACCAGTAAACGTGCCGTAGGGCACCGTCACTGTTTCCGAAAGAGAAAGCACGTCTGCTCTGTCCTCTGCTTCACCCGCATAAAACTCTTGCCAATATGAATCGCCAATCTTTGGGTTGCCCTTCATGATGATGCCGGGTTGTGCGCCGTCAACACCCGCTTCCCATGAACCTTCCGTTGTTACGACAACACCATCTTCAAGTTCTGCTGTCGCTTCGCCGAAATACCATACGTTGCCTTCCTTGTCTTCTGCATACCAGTCTCTTGTTTCTTCAATAAGTTCGTCGTTCAAAAATTCACGGTCCCACACAACAACTACGTCAACGCCCATCACTTGTTTTTCTTCATTCGTCACCGTCGTCACGATACGTGCTTTTCCTTCGTCGGTGTCTGCTTCATACGTAAACGTTGTTCCTGGTTCTAGTGTGAAATATGGATTATCAACCGTTGTGCTGAAATCAGCAGGAACAATGACTGGGATATAAGCCTCGTCAAGTGGAGTTGCTTTCTTGATAATGAAATATCCTCCAAGAATAATAAGAGCACCAAGAATAATAAGAAGTGTTTTATTCATAAGATATGTATTAGGTTTTGATAAAAACCAACTCAACCCCTATCTACTGGAATAGTAACACGGATCAAATTGAGTTCGAGATAACACCTAGTATGCTAGCATTTCATGTATGAATAAAATCATGGGAAGTGAGGGCACAGAAAAGGTTGCGTGTGTGACGGAGGCGTTTCTTAAAATGAAGAAGTTTAACATTGCGGAATTAGAAGCAGCGGCAGAAGGGAAATAATTACTTATATAAAAAATAATTCTATGTTACTCATTCGCGAAGTATTTACAGCAAAACCAGGGCAAGCATCAAAACTCGCTAAACTTTTTAAAAAGATGCCGAGCAATGGAATGAAGTCTCGTGTGTTGACGGATTACGTTGGAAACTACAATACGGTCGTTATGGAAGTTGAGGCGGAGAGTTTGGCGGTCTTTGAAAAAGAGATAGAAAAGATGAAGAGCGGAAAGCCTGATCCAAACATGGATCCTGAGCTTGCAAAGGAAATGTCTCACTATACAGATATGTATCTTACCGGTCGCCGCGAAATTTTTGAGGTGTGGGAGTAGTGGTGGGGATAACTTCCTTGTAGGATTCTAGGAAGAGGGTATAGTCAAACCGTAAACGTCCTGGCGCAAGCTAGGGCGTTTACACGTTTATGGGCGACGTAAAGCGAGTGAAAAGAAAATGTACTCACTTTCTTTTCCGAGCCGAGGAGCCCATATAGGCTCAGTGGACCTATATGAAGACGTAGAGCGAGCGAAAAGAAAATGTAATCACTTCCTTTTCCGAGCCGAGGAGCCCATATAGGCTCAGTGGACCTATATGAAGACGTAGAGCGAGCGAAAAGAAAATGTAATCACTTCCTTTTCCGAGCCGAGGAGCCCATATAGGCTCAGTGGACCTATATGAAGACGTAGAGCGA
>ERZ1292625.3473-Hain-H41-01um-R1-3473-length-12776-cov-9_pt1 | contig 11305 bp, 17 predicted proteins | sample MGYA00564400_ERZ1292625 | MGnify/ENA primary metagenome ERZ1292625 (study PRJEB36523, sample SAMEA6512639) | groundwater metagenome | collected 2019-01-08 | study: AquaDiva: Metagenomics assemblies of 32 groundwater samples
CCAAGTGCCACCTTTACGTAAACACCATAAAAAAGGTTCAGTGTGTGCTAAGCTCGCCAGTATATTCTTGTCTACTTCTAGCAAGTCGTTTAGATAGTCATGCATGCCAAACCTTAAGGCATGCTCTAGCATGAAAACGTAGGCAGGATGTTGTTTGTTTTCCATTATTTTCCTTTCGCGGCCAGATACTTAGCAATTAAGCTTGGCTCATAAGGCAGTGAGTGACAGAATTCGGCAAAAGAATTATAGGTATCATACAGAAACATGTTATTCTTTAATTCTTCTAGCATGCCTTCATTCCGCAGCCTGAAAAAGTGTGCATTCAACTCTAGTATGCTATCGCGTATCCGGTGTGCCTCTTGTCTGAAGATGGTTTCTTGTTCTGTAGCCATGTTACTCCTAAGTTTTCAGGTTAAAATTAAATAGCTTTAGGTAAGAGTCCGCAGACTGATTAAAATTTCGTAGCCTTGCGGGTTGTGGAAACCGGCTTCTAACCAAGCTTTTACAACTAGCACACTGACAAAGTTTAGCTTGCCGTTGAAGTAGTTTGCAAGCATGTTCAAGTTGCATGCGTTCAAATACTCCGCCCAGTCTTGATTACGTTTCAACCCTTGCGGCCTGTAGTCTACAATATGCCGCGCAACCATTTCAAGTATATGCCTGTTATTCATTGCGGGCGTTCTATAATTCGGCTGCAGTTGAATCCAAGCCTCTACATCTTGAGCCACTAAAATTACCGTCGGCTTTCTGGTTTCATTGTCTGGCATATTGTTTCCTTTTGTTGTTAGTTTAGATAGCTTTATAGAATCCGCAGACCATGATTTTTTGTTAGTCTGCGGACTCTAAAAACCAGTAAACCTAATTTAATTCTTTGTCCTTTCCTTGCTTAAAGCGCCGGTAAGTTTGACACAATCAAACGAGCGAACGGGTCGGGATAAAAAGCAACCTTTGCCGTACATTCCAAAAAAGGAAAAGTACGGACAACCCATTCTTTTTCGTCACCATCTGCCTGCACAAGCAACGGCTTGTCAGCGTTTCTCACCATATGTTTCGCAAGCATGTCGAGCTTGTAGCCAACATGCCAATGCAGCAAAGTTGCACCGTTTTGAATTGAGACAACTAACATGATTTTTCCTTCCTACTATCAAACAAACTGATTAACACTAAAAAAGGCATGGTTGTAGGTTTTAATTACAACCATGCGGAGTTTAACAGAGACTACCTCAAATTAGATGTTCAATTCTGCATTTTCCGCATTAATTTGCAGATAGCTGATAATTGAAGCATTGCCAACCTTTTGATTGAAGGCCCAAACCGCTACCATTAATTTGTGGTGCTCATCAACTAACATGGGAATTTCTGGCATGCGTGCGGTTAGGGATTCGATTTCTTCAGCCGTGCGCTGCATTGTGTCAGCGTTTAGCCGATGCACTTCTGACAAATCAAAAATGCCGCTATAGGATACACTATAGGAAACCTTACCGTACCGTAGCCTTTTATCTGTGACGGTTATTTGATACCATGTTAAACAGCTTTCCAGCGTGTAATTCTCGCCTAAAATCTGCTTGACCTTATCGCGTAGCCGCTTGTTTATTGGCTTGTCTGCAAACTGCGCAGCATGGTTGAGAATATGTTGCCAGTGTTCAAGTTGAGTCTTATAACTGAGCAACGTTTTGCGGACTTCACTTAACAACTGCTCGCTTGTGATGCTGCTTTTAGATGTTGTCATGTTGCCTGTGCTTTCTGCTTGTCAATCAAGCTGAGATAGTATTCGATAAGTTTTTTGTCACTTGCGGACAATTGCTCGCCATGCTGTTCAAGCAACGCTAAGAAACCGTTTCGGCAAGTCATGTCGCCAGACAATTCCAGCTTGGCGTAGTAAGGTGCGCTGTAGCTGTTAATATCGCGCTTGTGAAGCTGGGCATGACTGTTTTCATCCCAACCAAACCAGCACACGCCCATGGTATATGTACCATTTTTCATGGCGTTCCAACCCGTATGGCTCTTATTGCTAGTGGCTGTGACTGTCCGGTAGCCATGCTTGTCCCGCCACTCGGAGAAAAGCACTCGCACACACTTGTGCGAGCCAAAAGGATAGCTTGTCGCAACCACAACGGCATTACTGGGCAACGGTGTGTTTGACGTGGGTTCAATGTAGATTGAACGGCTTTCCAAGTCTGCAACCTTTAGCCGTGTGACCAACGTTTTGACTTGGGCAACGGTCAAACCCGTAGCCGTGACATGTTCATCTGACAGTTCAGTGACAAAGTTCAGATTCAAAATTCCTCCTAGTTTTTGGGCTGTTAGACTCCGCAAGTGGCTTTTTATACCTTTTTGCGGAGTCTGTCAACCGGCTAATCGTGAGTTTCTAGCGAGAATGACCAAGTTTCGGCGCGGTAGCCAACCTGCAATCGGTAGACGCCTTTTTCAACGGCTACTGACGGATGCTGCCCTTTCGTGTGCGCAATGCTAGCATGTCCGCGCACATACAATTTGTCGCCACTTTCAAAAATATTGCCTTCAACTAGATGTGATTCAGCCAGCAAAACCTTGCTGGCAACGGGCACATGTTCCTTAAACCATGTGTTGGGTTGTGGAATGAATGCCACATCCCCATTACGAACAATGCTTGCAAGCTGTTTTTCCGTACACTGCCAAACCTTGCACAATGCCTTTGCAACCGTCGCCTCTGGCGTTCCATCATAGCGTGCAACGCTATCAATTGCATGCGCAAAGGCGTTGCCGTTCTCATTGTAGCCGCACAAAAAATAGTTTTTGTGCGTGCGGTTAAACCGCTTGCTACTGAAAACCGTTTCTCTGACTTGAAAAACGGCCAGCTTTTGCCGTTCGTCGTAACCGTAAGCGTCTACATTTACAGCCGTTCCGTTGTAGCGTGTACGGCTACGGTTGGAAGTGCTGACGATACCGGTTTCCCACGCGCCAACCTGCTCTAATTCGTTGCAAAGCTGCACAACCCATTCGGGTTTGGTTAAAAGTTGGTTATATTCGCCTCTCATGTTTTTGTCCTTTCCTAGACTCCGCAAAGCAGCTTTTTGTTACTCTGCGGAGTCTATAACCAAAGAATTTTAATTCAAAAACTATGCCTTGCGATACTTGGCGGGAATGATGGCAACCTTGCTAGTCGGTTGGTTATCTTCGCCTACATTGAAATGAGTGTAACCAATGCTCGCAAGGTAACGCAGCATGTCAGATTTGTTTTGGCTAGACTCGCCAGAGTGAAAGAAAGTTTTGCCTTCTTTGTGCAACGTGGCAACCCGTTTTTCTGTTTTTTCGAGCTTGCTTGGTTGCGCTGGCTGACTGGCCGGTTTTGCTTTGGCTTCGGAAAACCGGAACATGCCGAAGTTGGGCACGTTGTTCAGCGGTTTGAAAACCTGTCCTTTCGCAATGGCCGCTTGCTTACCGCTCAATTTCAACGCTGGCGCTTCGTAGGCGGGCCGCCGATGCGCGGCTTCAATGCGGGCGATGGCCGCATTCACTTTAGCTGACAATGCGGCTTTGCGTTCGGCTTCGATTTGCGCAAAAGGTTTGAAGTTGGCGGATAGTGTCAATTGGCGAGTTTGCATCAACATTATGTGATCCTTTCATGGTTGGAAATTAAATTTTGAGAGTAAGCTGACAACGTTTTGAAAGCTTATTAGAGTCCGCAGCCTATTTTTTTAGTTGCGGATTCTATAAACCGGTCAAACCCAGCGAGATTGCTCCTTTGCGTGACTAAAGTACAAAGCTGTAAAGCTCTGAGTAATGATAGAAAGCACGAAGCCCATGCCTGTCTACAGTTTCAAAATTGCCATAAGTATCTACGCCGTTCAAACCTACATACTCGCCACTCGAAACAAGGCGCGCAGTAGCATATAAATGCGCTTTGTCGAATATGTCATGCCACGGCGTATTATGCAAATATTGCAAGTTTGAAATGTGCTCATGCGTGTCATACAGAGCGAGTCTAGCAGCTTGCAAATTCTCGCCTTCAGTTATGACCGAATAGTATTCCCGCAAACCTAGTGCACCGTTTTGCTTGCCTGTGAAGCTGAAAGTAAATTGTCTCATGTTGTAACTCCAGAAAATAGGATTAGAAAATTTTATAAGCTCCGCAAACCTTTTTAATTAGCTTGCGGACATTAAAAATCGTCTTCATCATCAGGCAAAAAGCCTGCGTCATAGTCTCGCTGTAACTCATCAAAACAATCGTCACAAAGGCGCACACCTTTAGGCACTAAAGTATCGCACTCGAAACATTCATGCCGCTCATTCGGGCAACCAGTTTCATGACAAGGTGTACCATTTACACAAACGGCTTGGCATTGTGAACAGCCAACCGTTACACCTTTGAACGGCATAAGCCTTGAATTGTCAAAGCCTAAATTTTCTACATCGTCCAACGTTAGTTTCGCCATTGTTCCCCCTTATTCAAAAGGTAAGCTATGCCTCAAGACATAGTTTTGATAGATTGCCTTCCCAATTATACCCGCGTTTAGGGCGAATTCTTTATAAAGTCCTTCGCCGCAATAGTTGCTTGCTGACAATCGGCGCATAGCTTGCTGCCAAACTGTGCAATGTCTTTGCAATCATCGCATTCTTTGTCAAGCTGCTCAACATCTTTTTCGGTGAATTCTTTATCCATGTCTGCCTCTCTGTGTTTAGTTTAGACAATCTTATAGACTCCGCAAAGCAGAAAAAATAGTGCCTTGCGGAGTCTAAAAACCGTCAAACCTATCTATAGGCCAGCTTGTCGCACGTCTTGAGATTCGGATTAAAATCCAAAACCCGCGCATCAATGAAGTAAACAGAGTCTTTCGGCGCATATGGCGTATAATTGTCTTGCCAACCACCACCAAAATTCTGTCCGCTCTTTTTGCGTTCCAAAAAAACCGTGTCAATTTTCAGACACTTTGCCAGCATAAACACAATTCCGCCGAACGTGTTTGGCTCAATGCTAGATTCGAGAAATTTGGCAATGCTTTTGTTGAGTTTGAGCAACGCTGGCGCAACCTTGTCAACATTCGCTGTGTTTATCTCACCCTTGAATTCAATCCCATAAAGGCGCGTGTATTCGCCGGTCGCGTTCGCTTCACCCTGAGAAGCTAAGGCAAACTCCGCGAAAGGGTATTCGTAGGCATACAAATACCCATTTGCCTTTGTGCGAATCCGCATGCCCGCGTGTATGTACTGGCCGGTTTGCCAGACATCAACAAACATCGCCAGCTTGCTTGTGTCATATGTTTCTTTCATGTGTGCCTCTCTGTTTTAGGTGTTAAGTGCCAAAGTTAATAGCTTAATAAACTCCGCAAACCTAGAAAAAAAGCTATTTGCGGAGTCTAGTACTGCTCTGCAAGCAAATTCATAAACAAACAAACTTGCACGCTAGTACCGCAAAAAATTTGCGCTTTATTGTGCATCACAAAAACAACGTCTGCCTCGCCTCTGTCTAGCAGTTCCGTGTCTACATCGTAGACGCCACAGCCAAACTCGTTTAGATACAGCAAAGCATCAAAAATTGACAGCTTTTCACTAACCGGCTTTTGACATACTAGCACAACATTTTCATTTTCAATCATTGGAAACCGACCTTTCATGAGTTTAGATAGCTTTATAATGCCCGCAAGTCTAAATAAAAAGCACTTGCGGACACTAAAAACCGACTAACCGCCTAAATTCGCTTGCTTGTTGAATGCTTTCAACAATTCCAATAATAACACACATTCAGCATGGCCCTTGTCAAAATCCGCGCAAGACTGGAAAAATAACTTATCGGAAAAATAAATGAGCCAGCCACGAAACTCATCCGTTTGATAGTCCGCCTCATATTCCCAATGCCCAGCCGAATTTTGTGTCAGCCATGCCGTCAATTCCCGCAATTCTTGTGATTTTGCCATTGATTCCCCAAACCCGCTTAGCGTGATGTTTTCAAACTACAGAAAACAAACCACTTGCGGGCATTCGGTCAAAAAGTGTTAATAGGGCACTTACGATTGACATTTTCAGTATAAGTGCAAAACTACGAAAATTCGTGATTCTTAATGTTAGCTCATTAGAACAATCCGATTATTGAAACGGCTTTCCGCGACTATTGCCCATGCCAAAACGGTCATGATTCAGCCACTCATCCGATTTTTGACGGATTGCTCTAAAAAGCCAACATTAGTTTCCTAATGTCAAGCTCAGTCTCAAATCCCGCAGCCGTGAAAAATTTATTAGGTCTGCGGGATTTTACGCATCATCTATTTACCATGAATAGCTCCTACAATCCAGTGACGTATAAAAGAGTTTGTCAAACTTCCACAGTCTAGCTAAGAGATTCGCTTTTTAAGGTGTATTGAAACGCGGTAAGGTATTATCTAGCCAGCACTAGACCGCGCACCTTAGAAAAGTTTACTTTTGTCATCTTTAAGGCTTTCTAGTTTCGGCGCAATCCCAAACTGTAAGCCTTGCACTATCTATAAAATGCAAGAATTAAAGCTGTGATTGCGGATAAAACGTCTGCCCGACAATAAAACTTTTCAGCTATCTTTAGCGCATGTATGCCGTATGGATTAGGCTATTTCATGTCGTTTCGATTAGCGGATTCAATTGTCAAAGATTCGCGCAATACATTATAAATCAGCCTAAGCTGTGCGCTCTTTATAATGGCAGGATTTACTTTAGTTGCATTCCACACAATTAGGAATATGCTTTCGAGTATTACTGCGTAAGTTTGAAAACAGCTTAAGTCCATTGGCGCTATGTATTTTATTTGCTACCGTTTGGAAGTGCTACTATTCCGCAGAAAAGAGCGTAAATCCGTTAATAGGTAGAAACTCAACAAAGCGAGTTTTGGATTATGTAAACCATTTTCGCTTGCTTACACCACTACTATTGCAAGCTCGGTGCCAAAACTAAAGTAAATAAATAAGAATTACTAAAGTGTTGATTCTATTAGGTTTATTTTTTGATTTATTCCGCAAGCGTAAGATTTTTACTAATTGCGGAGTGTGACATGGTAAGTTATCAGACGCCATGTCACCAAGTGTTTACATTTTGGTGTCAACGGCTGTTTACAGTGTCAACTAGGGAAGACATGAATGTATTAGATATGACAATTAAGCTGTGAAACATGGCAGAATGCGAAAATTTGTTGTGTAACATACAGATGAGAGTTTGTGGGCAAGTATAGAAGGAACGTGCATGCGCGTATACTATGGAGTTTCGTTTGTCAAGTCTTTTGGATTAAATTTGATAGTTTTTGTTGAAGTCCCGCAGACTTAATAAATTATTTTTGGCCTAGTCTAGTTGTTTAGTTTTGTCAAGTCTATAAATGAAAAAACTGATAAAATCTTTTCATAACTCTATAAGTAATATTTATGGCCCACAAAGCTAGTAAAAAGCACTTTGCATAATAAAGTAGCTAAAGCCGTTCGACTTTGCCGCATAAAGTACTGATAATGAAAGACTTATAAATGTCGGTTTTGATAGGTAGGATAGCCAGCATGACGGCCTAAAAACGCAGTGACGGGCCTGTAAACGTAAAGTGTTGATTACAAAGGATTTACGGGTACATTTTCAGTAAGATAATTAACAAGTAAACGTTAGCAATTCGCGTGCCGACTGTAAGCCTAGTAGAATCATAGATTTACAGGCATCTAACAGAGAATAAGATTAAAGTCAAGTAAAAGTGGAAGAATTTAAGGAATTTAATTTTACGTGGGTCTGATAACGGCGGAGTGTAGAACGTGCGTCTGATAACGGTACTTTATGATAAATTATTAGAATTAAATTTACTGGCTAGTTTGAATACCGCAGACCTAATAAATTCTGTGTAATCTTAAGCATTTGTTTAAGAATAATTAAATTGTGATAATTGCGGAGAATCATTTGACAAAGCTGTTTTGATATGTTAGTCCGCAAGATTAGGAAATTGCCTAGTACACTTAGCAATAAATGTCAAGTGCTCAGATAGATTTTAGCTTTAATATTTTTTATACCTTTGCGGAACTTTATAAATCATATTTATATTTAATTAAGTCCTTTGTTTTCAGTACTTTACCTGACAAAGTGCTTAGGCGGTTTTCCGACTCCGTAGCCGGAACATGCATTGCATATACATAATATACTTATTTTAGTTCTGACTGTCTATACTTTATTTTTTATGCCAAACAATTATTTTTTAGTATTAAATGCCGCAGATATAACAAAAATTTTCTATAATTTTAATTTTAGTAGATGTGCGTCTGATAATAGTTTCAAATACTTAGATTAGAATTGTGAAGGATTCTTGAGTCTGATAACGGATTTTTATCATGACATGGGGTCAAAAGTACACTTTTTTAGCTTTTACTGATTCTAAAGGGTTTACAGGTTTTGAGTGTAAATTCTATTCTAAAGTTTGTATTCCACTAGGGTCAAAAGTACACTTTTTCTAATTATCTTCCTACTGTCCAGCTATACGAAGTCTAAAGTTTAATAATTAAATTTATTAGATAGTTTAGCCTAAGTCTTTTGTTTTCTTTTAGTTCCGCAAGTATAAATTTATTTTTTGATTTATCTCGCAAGTGCGAAATAAGTGCTTAAAACTAAAGTGTTTCACTATAGCTAAAAACACACTTCAAGTCTGTAAATTGTTGATTCTAAAGGAACGGAATTTTTGCTAATTTTATCTCGCAAGTGCGAAAAAAGCTTATTTCTTTCTTACTGTCCGCAAAGATTAGAAATTTTATCATCGGCGGATTCTAAAGCTATAAATCATAGTTTAATGTTCCACGCCCTTTCAAGATGGCAACTAAGCCTACTATTTATAATACTTAGCTTAAAATAAAAGCTAATTTTGCACATTTCGAGTGCAGTTTTTAATGTTCCACGAAGTTTATAATTCAGAGTCCGCAAAGTAGAATTTTAATCTTTGCGGCTGTCAAACGTGCGTCTGATAATAATTCCATAAAGGTCTGTGTCCGGTTTAGTAGGTCTGGAAAGCAAAAAACGGACACAACTAATCATATAATCTGTCATGGGAGTGAGGCGGCTTCAAGGTCTGAGTGAGTGGGATTCTAGGATTGGATTCTAAGTCTAGTGATATATCTAAGTTTAATTTTTTATATTTTTGCGGATTTCAAAAGTAGAATTTCGATTTTAAGGGCTTAGGCTGCGTCTGAAAAGGTGAAAAGGTAGTAGGATAAGGGTAACGGTATTCCAAGCGGTTCTAGCCTATCCTACGCTTCAAGAAATGGCATTGTAGTAATGGGAAATTGACGGTTTTTCCAGCTTTGAAAAGTTTTGGCATACAATTTGCTAGATTAAATTTATTGATTATGGCAGATAAAAATTCGTAAGTCTATTAAAACGAGCGAGTTACGGGATATTATCTCAAAAGCTAAGTTGCTGATTTTCTATTTCAGCATGAGCAAAAGCCCGCGAAGCTGTTTATTTTCTACAACTTGCGGGCAAAATATACTAATTTTAGCGGCTATCCCATAAATTCATAGCGATAGCGGCAGACCAGTGAATCTAGCAAATCGGGAGTGGGCTGAATCCCCAGCATTACCAGCAATTCCGAAAAATCAGCATCCACACAGATGTGCGCTTGTCGGTATTCGTCGGTTTTCAGTAAATCGAAAATCCCTAAAATCTGGTCGGTTGAGATAGTGGTTTTGATGTTCATAATGTTCTCTCATTAGAAACTGGTTAATAGATTGCCCAGTGTAGCTTGCTTGCGATGCTGGGCGGTTATGGTGCGGATTGCGTGCGCATAGGCGTGTTGCCATTCTCGCATGTGTCGGGAAGGATGAGCATTAGCGGCCATGCGATTAGCGTACTGCATGGCTAGCTTCGTTTCTGTGCGTGTGAGTCTCATGGTAATCCTATAAGTCTTTGAAACTGAATTGTTTATGTCGAATATAGATTCCGCAAAGCATTAAAAATAATCTGCGGAGTCTAAACCAGACCGAACGCTGCCCAAAGTTCATGCCATTCAATCAGCAAGTCTACTGCCTTTTGTTGGTTGGCGGTCAATTCAGCGTCTAAAAGCTCAAAATAGTCAGGTAACATGTCAAACTCCTAGTTAAAGTGTTTAGTCTCATCAGTAGCAGCAATACTGCTAGACTAGGATTGCTCCTAGTTTCGACTTCAGAATTGATAAAACGCTATCTCTTTTTGGTTAGCATCTAATATTGCAATCCTAGAATCAGCCAATTTATTTTGGCTTAGCTTTACAAAAAAGTAAGTTTCAATTGCCATCTTCACATGTTTAGATGCAGAATTGTCTGCCTCAGAGTAAAAATCAAATCCTTCAATAAAATCGCCTGTTATATCTGTAATTTTATAGGCTACTGCGCCTTTTGGAAGATTGCTAAAAAGTGTGCAGTTTAGATTTTTCATGTAACTCCTAAAGTGTCCGATTTTGGGAAAGTGGTGACAACGGAATTACTGCCACCGAAAGCAGTATAACACAACTTGTTAATAGCAAGAGCCATACCATTCAAATATTTATTTTCGTATTTTATTAAATATAATCCCGCAACTATAGAAATTTTACTGTTATAACTAACAGTCAAACTAGCTAAAATCTAGGTGTAAATCTTTTACATGTAATAAAATTAGGGTCTGATAACGGTTTTTGTTAAGACTTGGCTGGCCGCAACTTAGAAAAATAAAGTAATCTGCGGGCGTCAGTAATCAATTTTAATTTTATATTTATCCTATGTGAATCTTGAGCAGAGCGAGAGTCTGATAATACTTGTTACGTACTAAGACCCGCAAATTCATTTTAGCTATAAAGTCCAATACTAATGAGAGCACTTTATAGCATAAAGTGGACATTACATATGATTTGTTATCAGGCCCAACGAAAATAAATATCATCGTATTCCAGCGGCCTAATACTCGAAAGCACTTTGCGGGATAAAGTGCCAAAACTAGCCAAATGCAATCTTTCACATGTTGCAAACAAAGGACTTACGGACACGATTTCCAGCCTATACTACGATGCCCACAAGCTCTTAAAAACGCAGTGATGGGCTTCTAATCGCTTGTCCTTTAGAATCAACAACTTACAGATTTTTTCTAGTAAGATATTAGACAAATCAGAAATCAAACGGCGTGCCAGACGGTAAGTGCTTTATTTTCTTATACTTGCGGAATCGTGCCAAAGAAAGATTAGAATGTAAGATATGATACAGAAATAGAGAATTAATGTGTTAGGGAATAGTTTCACAAATGCGGTCAAGCTAATTACGTAAGAACTATTATCAGACCCAGCACATGGTTTAAGGGTATGCGAGTCTGATAATAAATCTTATGTTATAACTAGCCTACTTCC
>ERZ1292625.4015-Hain-H41-01um-R1-4015-length-11303-cov-18_pt1 | contig 11303 bp, 12 predicted proteins | sample MGYA00564400_ERZ1292625 | MGnify/ENA primary metagenome ERZ1292625 (study PRJEB36523, sample SAMEA6512639) | groundwater metagenome | collected 2019-01-08 | study: AquaDiva: Metagenomics assemblies of 32 groundwater samples
ACTCCTGCATCCCCTAAAGTAGAAACTCCAGTGCCTCCGTCGGCTACTGGGATGTCTGTTCCTCCTGCTCTGTAAACAGCATTTCCCTCAATTGTAATATCACCTGCTCCGCTTCGGGCTATCGTGGTATCTGTGGCGTGTCCGAGATTGATTGAACCAATACCCAGAGCAGTCGTTGTGTCCGAGACCAATCCAGTCAAAGGTAGCCCCGAACAATTAGTCAGAGTTCCCGATGAGGGAGTTCCCAGCGCTCCGCCGATTAAAACATATAAAGTGTCGTTATATGTCTTTAAAAAAGATTTCAATGTCGTCCAGGTTATTTTCTTGGTAATCGGAGTAGTTGCGACATCTTGAACTATCACGGCTAAATCCGCGTCAATGGGAGTCGTTGCCGCCGTTAATTGTGTAATTTTAGCGTCAGCCATATTTTTTTATTTATTATTTACGCGATTGTAAGAAATCCATTTGTAGCGTCAAAATCAATACTAAAAGTATCTCCGTTATTCAGAGTTACCGATGAACCATAATCATAATAAGCGACTAAGGGGTCGGCCGGAGATGTCGGAGTATCGTTATAAACGACAATATACCTAAACGGCCCGACTGAACCAGTGACCGTTAAAATCAAATCGGTCAAAGTCAATTTATAAGTTCCCGATGTTTGGGCTGATGATGTCGTAGTGATATTTCTCGTAGATAAGTTTGTGTAACTTATCTCTGTAATATCAGTTAAAATACTGTTAGTTGCTACTGGGGCCGTGTTAGATAATGCGACCACAAGTTGGTCTGAACCAAGATTATGGACTTTTTCCGCCACATTTTCAACGAATGGTTGAAATTTATTGAATGTTGCCATATATTCTGAATATTTTTATCGCTGTTAATCCTGCGGGCCGGTGGAAACGGTCAGTTTCGTCGCGGCTCCGGTTACTATTGTTAATCCTTTTGCTAAGTTAATATCAAAATGATAACTCATTAAAGCATTCGTTGAATCAAACGAAAATACAATCGTTCCCGAACCCGCGGAAGCGTTATCATAACCAATTATTGTTCCGCCTGTTCCGCCTTGCACGGTTATTGTATGAAGTTTTCCCGGAGTGCTTCGGCAAATAGTAGTTGCCGCCGTTAAGATATAAGTATAATTCATAGTTTTTTTTTATTGATTAACCCCCAAAGGGGGCACTTCTTTTATCTCCAAAAGAAGCGCGAAGAAAAAGTCAAAAGGACTAACCTGAAAGGAACTAACCTGAAGCAAGAACAATCCAATTAGTTCCGTCGGAAACAACAGTCCGGTAGTTATACTGAGCAGATAAAGCCACAGTAGCGGAACCATTGATGGTCTCCGCGCCGCTTGGGTCAATAGTGATAGCATTCCCCCCGCCGTCGCTTTTACGAATAGTATAACGAGTTCCGGCAATACCAACCGCAGTCGGAAGCGTAATTGAGAAAACCCCACCTGTTCCGTCGCAGTTAATAACCTCATCGGTAGCGACAGCGGTATAAGCCCCGGATTTGGCGACATAAGCCACTATAATACCATTAACATCGGGAGTCGTGAGAATCGGAGTTGTTAATGTTTTATTGGTTAAGGTTTCTGAACCAGCCAAAGTAATAAGTGTCCCAGTTGTCGGTAAAGTCACATTTGTCGCTCCGGTGGAAGTCAAAGTAATGCTGTTCGCGCCGGAAGTAACCAATGAAGAACCTTCGGCAAGAGTAAGAGTCGCGCCGGTTGCCGGAGCGGTAATCGTTATCTTGTTAACGCTTGTCGCGGTAGCTACGCCGATATTCGGGGTAGTAAGAACCGGAGAAGTCGCGAATACAAGCAAACCTGAACCGGTTTCGTCAGAGATAACTCCCGCCAATTCCGCCGAAGTGGTTGCGGCAAAAACGGAAAGTTTATCGCTCACCAAAGCAATGGTGCCTGAAACATCGGGAATAGTTAAAGTTCTTGTAGTCCCGGTAGTAATGCCAGAACACTGAAACTGCAATTTTTTAGTTCCGTCCAAATCATCCACGACATAAGTCGTAGAATCGGACAAGGATTTATTAAGCAAAGTTTGAGCGACGGCTGAAAATACCCATTGCTGAGCAACGCCGGCCAAATTGGGGATAGTAAGAGCCGCGGCCGAAGTTGTCTGAGCGGTTACAGTCGTTGACGGGTCATAAGTTCCGCCCTCAATCGTAAACGGAGAAGACAAAGCCGAGGCGGTGCCAACAACGGCATTATCCCATACAGGATTTGCGCCCACGCCTTGTGTTTTAAAGAATTGTCCGTTAGTCCCGGCTCCAAGCCGAACCCAATTTGAACCATTGAAATAAATCACATCTCCTTGCGCTTCACTCGTAATCGTTAAATCAGAGACGGTAACAACGCCGGCATTAGATATAGCGGCATCTCCCGACATTGCCACGGAAACAGCCACGTTGCTTCCATTGCCGACAAGAATGTTGGCGGAAGACAAAGCGGCAAGTTTGGAAAAAGCGATAGCCGCTGTTGCGCTAATATCCGCGTTTACCAAAGAACCCGCAGTTATATCTATTGAGTTTGCCCCAACGGTTATTTTACCGTCAGTGTTGACGATATTTAGAGTTACATCCCCCGAACTACCTCCGCCAGTCAAACCATTCCCAGCGGTAACGGCAGTAATGTCTCCCGTCGCTCCGCCCGCACTGACGTTAAAATCAGCCGAAGAAGTGGAACCCTCATTAATATAAAAAGTTGTTCCAACTCCTCCGCCGGTTTTCACGAAAACACATCCTTTCGCATATCCCGCGTCTCCGTCAGTAGGAACACTTGCTCCGTGCGCCCGCGAAACGTGAGACGAAATGTTATATTCCAAAACTACTACGCTTGGAGTTCCAACTCTTTTTTGTTCGCCGCCTATAAGCAACGCTCTGTTAAAAATTTTAGCCATAAAGTCCTAAATAGGAGTTTTTCGGCGGGAAATTCCCTATGTAGACAAGAGAAAATCCCACCAAAAAAACTTACCTTAAATTCTTCAAATTAAACCCACGAACTTACGTCAAATTTCACGGCAACCAAATTATCTTTCATCCGGAAGAATGTCTTTTTTCCGTAAAGCGTCCACGGATGCACATATTTACCAAGCCGTAATTGAGCATCTCTAAATTCAACATTCGGGGCGACTTGGGTCACCAAGTCAATCGCTCCGTTAATGCCCATAAGAGAATACTGTAATTGCGAAGCCCAAGCATCTGTCGGGTTGGTAAAGGTTTCTGAAACAACAATATCTCCATAGCCGGTAACCGCCGTTGAAGTCGCGGCCGCGGTCGCTACGATTCCCACCTCTTCAATCAGTTGTCTGTTTTCAGCGGACAAAGCGGAATAATGAGTATCAACGGTTCCGCTGTCATTCAATGCTTTCGCAAGATTAGTATTGGCGGCGGAGGCGCTACCTCCGATTAAAACCTCACCAAGAGTGGCAGAGCCAGTCAAAGAAGTTCTAAAAGTAAAAGTCACGTCGTTGATTACGACAGTATCTCCATTAGACGGAGCGGTCGCGATATTACAAGTCGCGCTGAAAGGCAAGTTATTGGAAAGTTTCAAACTGAAACCAAACCTTTTGCCTACCATTCCGTTATCGCCGACTTCTTCGCCGAAGCCAGTTTCACGGCCTCCAACATAAAGTTGTATTTTTTCAAGCAATCTCGGGCCAACTAAAGCGAATCTATCTCCGCCCAATCTCTTTTTAGCGTTCAAAGTCCGGCCGGAAGCGGTAAAAATGTCAGAGATGTTGCCGGTTGAAGAAACAATCCCGTTCCCCGCGGTTCCGCCGATTGAGCCGTCATCAAGCGTAGTCCCCGCGTTTGAATATTCCGCGATAACTGCTTGGTCTATGACGTTATTAAGTTGCCGTTGCGCGATGTTCGCAAATTCGGAAATAGTGTCATATTTGTTTTGGATTCTATCAATATCGTCAACATAAAACGAAGCCACTTTTGCCGTATTGACAGTCAAGGATTCATCGGTTGACGAAATATCTTTTACAGTGATGTCCGTTCCCTTTGTGTAAGTTTGAACACGAGGATATGAGCCATAAGGTTTATGCAAAGTATCTCCGTTTTTCAAATCAGCCCTTAATTCGGTATTGGCAATTCCCAAAGCGACAGACTCCTTTAAAAAAGTTTTCTGCATTGCGGGAGTCCAATAAGCCGGATTAAACGCGGTTAATGTATTAGCCATATATTTTTGAAACTTTCCGACAAAAAAAAACGGAAAACGCCAAACCTAAAAAGGTTTTTTTGTTTTCCGTCTTTTCGTTAAGATAGGAATTTAGATTCTTACGATTATATGTGTTTCTATCATTTTGATTTCAGAGCTGTTTTTATGAATAGTTTTTGAACCGACTAACGGCGCAAAAATTCCATTTTCCAGCAAAAGTTTGAAATCATTTTGATACTGCCTGAATTGTTTGAATAATTCAGCATCTTTATCCGATAAATTAACCCAAGTTCCCTTACCTTTGTCCGTGAAAGTTTCACTCATTTACTTTTGAAATGAATCTATCCCAGTTTTTGTCTCAAATGTTCCTCGTATTTTTTGAATTCTTCTTGTCCCTCGGAAGTTTTGTGATTAAAATCGGATAGTTTCGCTTCTTCGTAATTTTTTATTATCGCTTTTTTATTACCTTTTCCTAATGATGCTTCTTCAATTTCGGCCTTCTTTTTTTCTTTTTCAATTTTGAATTGAATATACTCGGAAAATGCCGCGTTATTGATTGAAACATTATTAAGTTTCGCGTAACTGGAAATTTCTTTTTTTATCTCATCGGATAAATTAAGAGAATCCAATTCGCGCCTTTCAAACCTTTCGTCAATTTTTTTGAAGATTGCGTCTTCATTGACAATCGGTTTCTCTTCTTTCTTTTTCTCGGATTCGGGTTTCGGTTCTTTGAGTTTTTTATTCTCAGTTTCCGCTTTTTTCGCCCGAGCGAACAGTTGTCTGTTCTTTTCTTTCAGAGCTTCAATATCTTGTTCTTCTTGAAGTTCAAATTCCAGAGTTTCTTCGGATTCCGGAGTGTCCGTCCCATTTTCAGAGTCGGGATTCTCAATGTTTTCACTCATTTTATTTCCGATATTTGAAAGCGGTCTCGGTTTCCGCGATTAAGTTCCCATTAAAGAGTGGGAACGACTCAAATAATTCTTTTACTCTTCTAATTATTTCAAACGTTGCGTGTCTGTCAAATCACATCATAACTGTCCGCGGGATTTTTTTGTCGGTTTTCTTCTATGGTTATTATCACTTCAAGGATTTCTTTCAGTTTCAGATATGCCCTTTTTTGGCTTTTAAGTTCTATTGCTTGCGCCATCGGAGTTTCGGTTTCTTTTATGTTGGAAATGTCTTTTAATTCTTGCAATTTATTAAATAGATAATCCTTTAATTCTTTACCCGACGCTCCGTCAAGAAATGTTTTGATTTCTTTCATATTTTTACTTCCTTAATTTTATTTTCGCGCCAGCCTTCCTTGCCTGCGAAATTGCTTGAAGCGCGATTGCTATGGCTTGTTTCTTCGGCCGACCAGAGTTGATAAGTTCTGTAATGTTCTCACCAATTATTTTTTTCCTTTTTCCTTTTTTTAGCGGCATATTTACTCTTCAATAACGGCGAAGATTCCTTCCAACAATTTAACAGAAATATCTTGTGGGACATCGGCCATTTTGATTTTATGCAATTTAATGTCCGAATCTTCCATTAACAAATCATTACATTGCTTGATTTGCCATTCTCTTTTACCGACTTCTTCTTCGTATTCTTTTTTTAATTTTTCCCATTCTTTGCCAAATTTCTTTTCGTCTTCCAAAATATATCTGTCGCCTTCAATCACAGGTTCTCCTTTATCTTTCTTGGCGAATTTTTTTGCCAACTCAATCCGTTTTTTTTCATATTCAATAAAGCCCAAAGAAGATTCGCTCGCTTTTTGCAATGCTTCTATTTCGGATTTTATGATATTTATATTTTTTATCACACTATAAGCAAATTTTATCCCTTTTAATTCTTTCACTTGGTGCAAGGATTGAAACAAATTAACTAAATCTAATTTTGTCATATTTTTTTTAGACACTTTTCATCTAATTACTAATTACTAACTATCTGATACTTAACGCCGGCGCTTTTAAATCCTCCAAAGAAACGGCGGTTTTATCCTGCCCCTGTGCTTGCGGAGGAAGCGGAGGAGTTTTCGGCAATTTATCAACATTTATTCCTTTTTTGCCCATTGCCATTTCAATCAAAGCGGTTCGCCTGATGGGGTCTTGCTCTAATTGAATAAACGATTTTAATGTCTCTAACTCGGAGATTAGGTTATAGTTCTCCCCGGTTATCACGACCTTTGCTCTTGGTTTAAAATTGTCCCACATTTCTTTTTCAAGTTTTACAAGCAATTCTTTTTTCTTTTTTAATTCTTCAATTTTTTGATTTTTAAGATTTATGGCGATTTCGGGAGTATGAGGTAGCAGGGCCAACAAATTCCGAATATACCAATCATTAACGAGCAAAGTCAGGTAATAATCATATCCGTCGTTATCAGCCATTAACTTTATTATTTTTTCCGATTTTAACTGCCGCAAAATATCGGGAAGAATCCAATCTTCAATGACTTCCTGAAACGCTATACTTAATTTTTCGCGAATAAAGTCAAAAAGTTTGTTCGCGTTGATATTCATTAAGTTTCCCAACGAAAATGGAGTTCCGCTTGGCAATGTTTCGCCGGTTATCACTTCAAAAGAATTGGCGAGTTTATCAGCCAATTGCATCAATCTATTCCAGTCGGCGATTAATTGGTCTAATCCGTTCATTCTTGTGTTTACTTGCGCCAAATCCACGCTTTTGATTATGTCGCCGCTTTGTAAATCCGTTAAAATGTTTTGCGCGATTATTCTGTCGGAAGAACGAAAAATCGCTTTTGCCGCCCATTCTAAACCTCTTGCGATTTGATTTCCGATTTCGTTGGCTCTTACTTGAATATCAAACAAAATCTCAATCATTCCAACTCTTATCCACCGGCCGTTGTATCTCCCCCTGTGATATTCTTTATACGGTTTTTCGTCAATTTCTTCGCAAAACAAAATATGTCCTGGATTGTCTTTGTCAATTCCGCCGACGATTATTTTTGTTAAAATGTATTTATTTTCAACGCCGCCTTCTTTCTTTTTTGTTTCATTATATTCTTTTTCGCTTATTTCGCCGTTTCTTTCGTAAATATAAAAATCAGTTTTCTTTTTTCCGACCGCTTCTTTAATCAAATTTTCCACATCTTCCCAAAGACCTATTTTTTTTTGTAAATCGGAAGCGGTCATTATTTCCATTTCAATCACATCAGAATTTTCCAGTGTTTCCGCCGCTTGATTGAGCACATAAAATTTATCCAATTCCATTATTTTGTAGCCGCCTTTTATTTTTTTCCACGCGATATTACCCCATTCAACGCCTCGCTCAATAAACTCGTTGAATTTTTCCGCCTGCCCTGTTTCTTGAAAGTTGTTTTGCAAAAAATTATTGGCGATTATCAAATTCCCGACATCTTTTCCGTCAGAAATTAATTTGACGTCCTTGGTGTCAAAATCAACGTTTTTAATTTCGGAGTCAACTCTCGGAGAAATTATATCAAACCAGTATTTATAGTTTCCCTGTGAATCTGTTTTTCCGGTGGGATAAATTTTGTTTTTGAATAACAATATCCGGCGGATTAACTTATAAGCCGAATAAGAATAACCATCGCAGATTTCAATAGAGCCGGTCTTGTAATCGTTTATTTCTTTTTTTATTTTATCAATCATAAAATTCAAATCCCCGCGTCTTGTTTAATTTTTTCTTTTCGCTTTTCGCGTCTTTCTTTTTGTTTTCTTTTTTCAATCTCTTGCGGATTGTGCCAATCTTCAAAAATTTTCTCAAATTGTTTGCCGGGTTCGCTCTTGTTCATATTCCAGTCATATTCCAGTATCGCGCGCCATTGTTTCTCTTTCTCGCGCGTTTTGAAAAATTCTCAATTTATCCTCTTCTGAAAAATCTGGTTCGTCCAAAAGCTCCAAAAGTTCAAAAAACATTCTCATCAAAAAAGTATCTCCTATATCGGGACTCCGGCCTATCTCTATTTTGACTTCTTCTTTGGGGCGGAGTTTCAATTTTCCATCTCTGTCTTGGTCTTTTTGTCTTAAAATCGCGGTTAATTCTTCGATCACCGCGTCCTTGATAGCGTCATCCGCAGAAATTCTGATTTTGTGTTCGTTAATCAATTCGGCCAATTTAAATCCGCATTGTGTTTTTAAGTTTTGAAAATTCGGCTTTATGGCCGGCAAAACATTTAATTCAGCAAGGTTTATTTTTTTGATTTTTATTTGTGTTTTTGTCGCAATGGGAGAAGAGTTGGCCGTAAAACCCTTTACGCCGAATAAATTATCCACTACTCCTCCGCCTATTCCGTCTTCATCAATTAGAATATGAGAATAGGGGATTTCTTCCAGCGAAGCAAAATCTTTTATTTTTCGCGCTGTAATATCGGTCGTCTGTTTTACAAATTCTTCTATCTTATAAATTTCCAACCCGCGCCAAAAAGAAAACACAGTAGCATCCTTCCCTAAACGAGCAACATCCACGATAAGATATTTATTTTTTCCCTCAACTATCGTGTTGGAAAATAAATCAGTCAATGCGTCGGATGACACCAGCGAATCAGCATTCTCGTCATATTCCCAGTCGCCGAGCCATAACCTCTGCCGGCGAATTTTGTTTTTTTCATTTTGAAGCGAAAGTAGGTAATCTCTTGTTAAATATACGTTGTCGGTCGCGAACGCTTGAATATATTTCTTATCTTTCCCTAAAATTCCTTTTTTTGCCAAATCAACAAAATCTCTTTTCATCCAGCCCTTTTTTGGGTTGGCGGTGATCAAAAGTTTCTTTTTTAAATTATATTTTTCATTTTTCCACCGGCCAATTGACAGCCACAAGTTGGATTTCGCCGCCTCTGCTATCTCGCCGCCCTCCTCAATCCATCCCCTTGTCATCTGCATTGAGCCGAATCTTTCAAACAAAGGGTCTGACGGTATCTCTTTGCAAGAAATTAACCACACTTTTGAGCCGTTAAAAAAATTAAAGCAATTATCTTGGCCGTTAAAACTGCCGTGTTCTTCAAATTTTAACCCCCAGATTTGGAAAATTTCATAAATTGAAGGAAGCGTGAATTTTCTTAAATCGTTTAATTCGGCTCGGGCAATAAAATAATGCGTTTCCGGATACAACAGAGCGTCCCCGAAAATCAAACTGCATCCAAGAGTAGTTTTCCCGCCGCCTTTCGCGCCGCCATAAAGTATTTGTTCGGTAAGGTCATCAATCCAATGCCGGGCGGCCTCAATCTGTTTTAGGTTTTTCGTTTTGAATTGAATTTTCATTTTGAATGTCTTCAATAATCTGCATTCCGGTTATAATTAAATCTTTGCCGTCTTTGCCCGTATGTTCGTTTTTCGCAGTTGCCTGCCCGTAAATTCTGTCGTGTATATCTTTATAAAAAGAGTAATTGCCTTCTTTTGCGTTTTTGAACGCCACTTTCAGTAATAACTTCCTCGCTTCACTCCTAGTTATTCCGCTCTCTTTTGCTATCTCTTCTACTGCTTCGTCAAAATCAGTTTCAAAGTTTTTGCTTCCTTTTGGCCGGCCAGCGGGATTACCGCTCTGTCCAGGCTTGAACCTTGTGTCCTGTTTTATTCTTGTTTTTTCAGAGTTTTCTTCCATCTCTTAATTATTTCAAACGTTCCGGCTTTGTCAAGAATAAAAAAGCCCCTTAATTAAGAGAACTCTTTAAACCTTTTATTACGTTTTTATTTTTACATTTTGGGCAATAAAATTTTCCATTGCTTTTAAATTTATTTCCGCATTCGGGGCAAATATAATTATCCAATGGAAGATTTTTAACTTTCAATTTCCTAAAAACCTTCCAGCCTTCGGGGATTTTTATTGAACCATATTTAAAAATTTTCATAAATAATTATCTAAAATCGGCAGATAATATGGGACTCTGTCATAACCTTTTCAATGAACCCATTATCTTTTTGAAAAAGAATACTGCTTAAAGCGCAGGACAAGTTGATAGCCATTTCTCTGCCGATTTTAAATAACTATTTATTCCAGCAAGATTTAGACCAATTCCAATCTCTTGTTCTGTTTTTCCGATAAAGATACAAAGCATATAAAGTATTTCCTTGTTCGGTGAATAAATCCAAGCCCATTTTCTTGGCGGTTTCGCCGTGATAAGTTAAATTTATTTGAAATTTCCCAATATCTTGCGGATTGATTTTTCCCCGCAAAACAGAGCCGTCGGCGTTGAATTGCTTGCCGCCGCTTTCACACTTGGCAATCCGCAACAAAATTTCCGGCAATTCTATCTGCCTGTCTATGTGCTTAATTGAAACCAAATTGAAAGCGTTGACTTCTTTCTCGGCTCGGACTATCAAAGACAAAATGATAATTTCCGAACAAAGAAAAATGAGCAAACCGCCGGCAATCCAGTTTTTAATTTTAGTTTCCAGTTAGCCGAATAAGGGTTTTAACCTAAAATAAATCTTTCGCAGAAGTCCAATTATCGTCATCGCGGTGGAAACAATCAATAATGAACCTCCGACAATAGTCGTTAGTTCGTTTTCGGAAATATCATAACCAAGCAGCCGTGAAATTAAAGCCAGCGAAGAAATAAGTCCGGTTAATCCTAACCCTTGAATTGTGAGAGATAAACCCTCACCAGTTGAACTGATAAAATAATCTTTCATAAATTTTAACATCTTAAAGTTTTAAAATCAACGGCGGCGATGTGAACCTCATCGTTATTCCGTCGTTGCCGCGTCCCTGTTTGGCCGTCGGCCGGGTCAACCCTTGCGTAGCCCTTGGTTCTCTGTCTACGCTTTATTCCGTAGTTTCTCGTTTCCACTGCGGACGCTTCCGCGAGATAGTCGGAATAAAAGTTTTCAAAATGGCCTTCGCTTCGTTTATAGCCGTTTTGAGTTGTTAGACAATTTGATTTTGGTAAAGGGGCGAGCCCCAGTTTTTGGCCTATTTTCAAATCCGAAGCCAACCCTAAACTCTAACAAGCAATCCGGAGAATGCCGGTTAGAGCGGAAATTTTAGCGGCAGATATTGTTCGGCCTTTATTCTGCCTGTCGGCGCGTTGAGCCGGTGCGCCTAAGAATAAACCAAGAACAAATAATGGTATAACTTGTGGTTCTGGTTTTTTCTTTCTTAAAAAGGAAAACAAACTCGCCGTCAGCGCGAACGAATGAGTAGTCCTTTATACATTATA
>ERZ1292625.4016-Hain-H41-01um-R1-4016-length-11302-cov-9_pt1 | contig 11302 bp, 15 predicted proteins | sample MGYA00564400_ERZ1292625 | MGnify/ENA primary metagenome ERZ1292625 (study PRJEB36523, sample SAMEA6512639) | groundwater metagenome | collected 2019-01-08 | study: AquaDiva: Metagenomics assemblies of 32 groundwater samples
GTTCAGCACATCCATATTGTATTACTACTGCCGGATTTCTACGGAGAATACTGCGTGGAATTGACATTACTTGACAAAGTTGTTATTATGATAGAGGTCGCGATGCAAATCGCGCCCATCGAAAAATAGGTCTTCAGCTATAAAAGCGGAGGCCTTTTTTCGTAGTATCGGGGAAAAACTTCAATCCAAAACCATCTAATTTTCCACCAGGACCTTTAAAAAGTTTCGGCAAGCTAAGCTCATTAAAACGCCAATATTCTTCAGGTTTTTTATCGTATTCAAAAACATTAAAAATTGGATAACAATACAGGTCAGCTAATTGAATACCAATGGTCTTATCAGATTGGGAAAACAACAATTTTTCAATTACATTAGGGCATTTCCTCCAAAGAGTACTATCCTGCCAGCGCATCATATTATGTATGGTATTCAATTCATTACCCATAAAATGCTTCTCAACCTGGCCTTCTCTGGGATCAATAATACAAATTCCAAGTTCGCCTTTTTGGCTTAAGTACTTTTGAAACCTCTCTAGAAGAAATATGTAGGCTATTTCATACGGGTTTTGCGATGGGTATTGCTGCCAATAAGCTTCTTTATCAATAACAACTGAGTATAAAACGACATCTATATTTTTTAAAAAATCTGTCAGTTCTGCTTCAAGTTCGTCGTACTTGGCTTTCGAGTTTAATTTTAAAGGTGATGATTCCGCAAGATCAGGATTAGCGTACCTTAAAAAGTTAGACTTAATCTCTATATCTGGATCTTGATAATACTTTTTCTTTATTTCTCGAAAACGTTTTTCTATTTCTTGAATTTTTAATTCATCGATAATGCAACCGTTCAAAACCAAAAACTTTTTCCCTTCTTGGGAAAGAGGTATCGTATCACCGGACTCGTCAATATATATTATTTGCATTTTGATTTCTTCGATTAAATCCTAAGTTTGCTTGATTTTAACAAAAAAAGGTTCGTTTAGACAGAAGAACTTTCTTTTTGGCTTGTCACAGCAAAAAATTCACCCTTGACTTGCCTGTTTGCCTCTGATATAAATTGACACAGTTAAATATTGTTTGTTCTGAAAACTGTCTCCAACGGAGTCAGTTTTTTGTTTTTTAACTTCCGAAAGGGGGTGAAGGCATGAAAAAACTTATTGTATTACAGTCATTATTTGTAACATCGCTTATTGTTGCATCTCCAGCATTTGCACAGAGTGCAGACGTGTCCAAAATCTCGAACTTTATCCAAAGCATAATTGCAATATTAGTTACTCTCTCAGGACTTGTGGCCACCGGTTTCTTCGTCTGGGGTGGATTTAGCTACATTACAAGTACTGGAAATCCAGAATCACTAGACCGCTCCAAGAAGACTATTCTTTATTCTTCAATTGGACTAGCTATAGTTCTCGGTGCGTTTGTCATTAGTAATATCGTCACTCAGGTTGCAACTGGAGCATTTGGCACTGGCAACTAAGGCAGGAGGTAAAAGCCTAAATGTTATGAGAATACTAACTGGATTTGGCGCAGTGGCCTTATTTCTAATATCGACTACTTCGGCTTATGCCGCAAGTAACAATGAAGTTGCCAATTTTACCAACCAGACCTTAAGTGTTTTACTAATTATTGCCTCTCTTGCCTGCACCTTTTTCCTTATTAAAGGTGGTTACGCTTACATTACTTCAACGGGTAAGCCGGATTCCCTTGAGCACGCCAAAAATACTATCAGAAACGCTTTAATCGGCTTTGTCTTAGTACTTGGTGCCGGTGTAATCGCTTCTCTTTTAAATAACGCCTTCATCACTCCCACAAACGGTTCGTCGTCAGGAGCTATAAGTTTAACTCCAATCGTGCCCTCTACACCCTCGAATGGACTAACCCAGATACTGCTTGACGCAATATCCGGTTTTCTCTCCAGCATTGTTCAGAGTGCTACTAAACCATTAACTGACGGAATTATTTCCTTTTTAACAACAACACCTTCCCTAGTAGCCAACTCAGTTATTTTTAACTTCTGGCTAGTAATAGTTGGGATAGTTGATTCTCTCTTTGTTCTAGTAGTTGCTCTTCTAGGTTTTCAATTAATGAGCGCATCTACCTTTGGTTTTGAAGAGATCGAGTTTAAAAACTTACTTCCAAAACTAGGACTGGCATTTTTACTTGCCAACACCTCTATTTTTCTGGCCGATTGGGTAGTACAAATGTGCAACGTCCTAGTTTCTGCTGTCCTTCATGCAACTGGCGGGATAAATAACGCGCTTATCACTAACGCTTTTGATCCGGCTTCACTTGCTACAGGTACTACACCCCTGATAATGCTTATTTTTATGATTCTTTTCGTTATTGTCTCCATCGTCTTACTTTTATTTTATGTCAGCCGGTTGATCATCATTGCCTTAGGTGCTGTCATGGCTCCTTTGGTCTTTCTACTTTGGGCAGTGCCAAAATTTTCAGACTTTGCGGAAATCTCGATTAAAACTTACATAATCACCGTTTTTACAGTCTTTGTGCATGTCGTCATCATTCAATTGGCTTCCGCTTTTTTGACTGTGCCCGGACAAGTGGGGACAAACTCCCTTATCTCAATTCTAGTCGGTATTGGCTTGCTATTTACCTTGCTTAGAACCCCATCAATTATGATGCAACTAGCCTTCTATACCGCGAGCAATAGCATGGTTAAAAAAGTCGGATCCCAAATTATTAACGTGATATCAACTGACAAAAGCAACCCGGCCTCGGCTGTTGAAACTGCCGGACCGGTTAGAACTCCCAGAAAGGTAGTCAAAGCATGAGAACACAAGTAATTCCGGCGCAAATCACAACGGTTGAGGACAAAATTGCCGGCAATCTAAATTTAACCCAAATAATGCTTCTGTTATTTCCTGCTTTTTGGACAGCTCTTGTATTTACAGTCATAACTCCAAGACTGCAATTTTCATTGTATAAGTTGCCCTTAGTACTAGTAGTCTTGATTCTATGCCTAGTTTTGGCTATTCGAATTAAAGGAAAGGTCGTCCTCAATTGGGCATTTACAATCTTTAGATATAACCTTCGGCCGAAATACTACGTCTTTAATAAAAATGATTCTTTTCTTAGAACGTTGGATTTACCTAATCTTGATAAAAAGGTAAAAGTTCAAACGAAAAAAGAGATATCAGTGGTTGAGAAAGAAAAGAAGGCGCCAACTTCCCTAGGGGATCTGATCAAATTAGACAATTTACTTTCTAACCCAAAATATAGTTTTTCTTTTAAAGAGGCTCGAAAGGGAGGAATCGATGTTGCTTTTAAACAAGAACAAAAATAAGGTCAGCTCCCGCAGGCAGATCCGCATTAAAGAGGTTAAAGACGGAATCCTTGTTTTACCGGAAAACGAATATCGACTGGTTGTTGAAACCTCTTCAATCAATTTTGAACTTAAAAGTGACGAAGAGCAGGATATCTTAATCGACAGCTTCCAGAATTTCCTAAACTCACTTCCTTGCGAGCTACAAGTCCTGGTCAGGGTACGAGAAGTCGATATTGATAGGTATCTTGAAGAAATCGGGAAAAGTAAGGATATTGAAAAAGAAAAAGTTTATCGGGATCAGATCAACAACTACACCAGTTTCATTAAAAACTTAGTTTCTGGCAACAAAATCCTTTCCCGACGCTTTTATATTGTCATTCCCTATAAGAATCTTGATAAAAACAAGGATTTTTCCTTGATTGAAGAACATATTCATTTGCAAAGAGACATTGTGGTCAAGGGCTTAGAGAAGTTAGGGATGAAAGCCAGGGTTCTAGGTAGTCTAGAACTTCTTGACTTATTCTACAGCTTCTACAGCCCCTCTCAAGCTAAAACACAAGAGCTAAAAGGGCACACCATCGAAGCCCTGCTGGAGAACCAATATGTTTAATACACTTGCCAAACTTAACGAAATATCAGCTCCTTATCTTGAACGGTTCAAGACAGGAAAACGTCGACGTAAAACTTCTAAAAAGGGATCTGTCAAAAAGTCATTTCAGTTCAACTTTGGAGAACAGGATCAAATGGACTTAATTTCCTACGCCGGATTGGAAGAAAACACTTCTTACCTTCAAGTAGACAATAAGTTTGTTCGTACACTTTTTATCTCCGGTTTCCCTTATGTGGCCTCAACTGGCTGGTTAAACATGCTGATTAATTTTAATCACGATATCGATATCAGTTATCACATTGAACAGGTTGATCCGCTTTACGCCTTACCAAAATTAAATAGGAAAATAACAGAACTTGAGTCAACAAAACGAGCCGTGCTCAAGGACGGTAAGGTCATCGGCTCGGAAATAACCGACCCCTTAAAGTCGGCGATGGAACTCAAAGACAAAATCCAAAGAGGCCAGGAAAAACTCTTCCAAGTCTCAATTTATATGACTATTTCGGCAGATAGTTTAAATGATCTCAATAAAACAACAACGATTCTGGAAACTGTAATGTCGACACGACTGTTTTACATAAAATCAGCTACTTTCCAGCAACTTGAAGGTTTGCAGTCTGTTCTACCACGAGGCGAGAACCTCTTAAACCAACGTCGAAACCTAGACAGTTCCTCGGCGGCTCTAACTTTCCCTTTCGTTTCCTCAGAGTTAGTTCAAGAATCAGGAATTCTCTATGGAATTAACAAGTCAAACAACTCCTTGGTGATTATTGACCGTTTTTCACTAAACAACGCCAACAGCATTGTTTTTGCCCAGTCCGGGAGTGGAAAAAGCTATACCGCCAAAGTTGAGATTCTAAGACAGCTAATGCAAGGCACGAAAGTAATTGTTATCGACCCGGAGCGAGAATACAAACAACTAGCGGAATCAGTCAATGGCTCTTACATTAAGCTCTCGGCGAAATCCAAAGAGAAAATTAACCCGTTTGATTTTTCCCTTAGTTCCTTCGGGGAAGAAAACGACCTTTCCGAACACATCCAGGACTTAACCGAAATTATTTCCTTAATTGTCGGCGGTTTCAGCTCAGAAGAAAAGGCAATCGTTGACAAAGCTATTATTCAAACCTATAAAGAGCATGGTTTTTCTCTATACAATTCGTACACCCCAAAGGAAAACAGAAGCAACAGGGGCAGAAAACTCAAAGAAAAAACCTACCCTCTTCTAAAAGATTTCTACATTGTCTTAAAGGAAATGAAACAAAAAGACCTCTGTAACCGTCTGGAAAAGTTTGTTAATGGTTCATTAGCGTCAGTTTTTGATTCTCAAACTAATATTGCCCTGGATAACAGATTAGTGGTTTTTGACATCAAGGACTTAAACGAATCCTTAAGACAAATTATGATGCTTTCAGTTGCAAACTTTGTAAATTCTCAAGTTAAATCAAACCCGCAAAAAAGAACCCTGGTCATAGATGAAGGCTGGATACTGTTGCAGCACGAAGAAAGCGCAAGATTTGTTTCAGGACTGGTCAGGCGTGCCAGAAAATACTATCTTGGAGTAACAATCATTTCCCAACAGGCTAATGATTTTCTTAGTTCAGAATACGGACGCGCTATTGCTTCACAATCTTCTCTCCGTGTCTTAATGAGGCAAGACACCACTACAATCAAAAAAGTAGCGGAAGAATTTAAATTGAGCGAATACGAGGAACATTTTCTTTTAACTTGCGATCGTGGTGAAGCATTGATAATTTCCGATCAAAACCACGTTGCCCTTAAGGTGGTTGCTTCAGAAAAGGAACATCCTCTCCTGACGACTGATCCCAGAGAGATTTACATCTAAAGCTGTGGCTAATCTTCCGGCAATCGCAGCAATTTGGTCTTTTCGTCGAGAACTTAAGTTCGTTTTCTTTGCCTTTTTAATCACGCTTCTGATACCTATTCTGGCTGTAATTTTGGTTGCAAATGTTGGTCTAAGTTTTGTTTCCGACAAATTAGTTACCTTAAACCCGCAAACAAATACGATTGAAATTCATGATCCAAAAACCGGAAATGTTATTAAAGATCTGAAAATAACCGCTGTCTGGCCTGTTCATGGGGTAGTAACTTTAGAGTTCGGAGCTTCGGACTTTCCTTATCAGGTTTTTCATACCGGAATTGATATTGCTAATCCGCAAGGAAAGATCGGTGATCCAATCACTCCTTTTATGGAGGGAACTGTAATTTTTGCCGGAGAAAGCCCAATTGGCTTAGGAAAACACGTCATAATCGATCATGGCGACAACATAACCTCATTTTACGGCCATATGAGTGCGATTTATGCAGTCAAAGGCCAAAAAGTAAAACCAGGTGATGTAATTGGGCTAGAGGGTGAAAGTGGCTGGGCAACCGGACCACACGTTCACTTTCAAATAGGTGTTTTTGGTATACCTGTTAATCCAAGAACATTCTTACAAGGAAATCCCTAAAAGTTTTAGAATATAATTAAAACAAATGCTAAAATCTGAGCTTTTGACATATACAAATTCATTATTTGGAGAAACCAACCTAAAAGATACTCTTGTAGTAGCTTGTCAACATATTTTGGACAGCAATCATCTGATGTTTGAATATTTGTTTGAAAAAGGACTCGCTCCACGAAATACGTTTTTAATTGGAAAGATTTATTCGACTGATCAAGCTTCTCAAAGAAAATTTATTGAAAGTGGTGTTTACGTACACAATTACAGTTTTAATAGTCACAAATCATTCAACGAACAATTTACTTCCGAAATTCAATCTTTCTTGTCAGAAATAAAGAAAAAGGTTAATTTCGCCAACTACAAAAAAATTATTGTAGTTGATGATGGTGCTGAGTTAATTAAAGCAATTAGTAACGATAAGTCTTTTTCTGTGAAACATATCTGTGGAGTTGAACAAACAACCTCCGGTTATGAAAATCTTAAAGCAAATCATATGAAATTTCCTGTTCTTAATGTTGCCAGAAGTTCTGCAAAATTAAAATTGGAGTCACCCTATATTGCAGATGCTGTTATAAGTAAATTAAAGGCCAGTTTAGAAGAAATGGGTTTAGCTCCAAAAAGTGTATTAGTGGTGGGAGGTGGGTCAATTGGTGAAAACTTATTTGATAAATTAAAAAACGAGTACACGACTAAGGTTTATGACATTGATTCAGGCAAATCTCATTTCTCGAAGAAAAAATTAAACTCACTTATAACAAGTTTTGATGTTATTCTTGGTTGCACGGGAACAACAATAATTTCTTCCAACAAATACAAGCTTTTAAGGCAAGGGGCAGTTTTAGCAAGTTCATCTTCTTCCGACGTTGAGTTTGACGCGGTTAACCTCAGAAGAATGCTGGCCGAATCAAATAGTTGCCATGAAAATATCTTTGTGAATAATATTCATCTGCTAAATTCTGGATTTCCTATAAATTTTTATGGTACGGAAGTTGAGCCTTTAAACAAAATCCAGCTAACACGCTCCCTTATGTTTGCCGCCATATCATTAGCTAATAATGAAAACTATGCAAATGGTCTAGTAGAGCTGGACGAACATATCCAAAAGGATATAACAAATAAATTCTTACAGGGAAACCCGTAACTTTGATATACTTTAAGTACATATTTTGATGAGAAAAACAAAAACAAAGGCTAAATTAAAAGTCAAATATGAGTATGTTAAGACTCTAGAATCCGAAGCGAGATTAGAAAAAGCATTTAATTATATTTTTGAAGAAGTATTAAAGAAACATGACAGATAGCCAAATGGGTGAAAATTTAAAGAAAGCAAGGCTAAAAGTTGGTCTAACTCAAAGTGAAGTGGCCGAAAAGGCCGGAATTAACGTTAACCATTACGCTCGGTTGGAAAGAGGGGAAGTCACTGCCTCATTAGGAACTTTAAAAAATCTACTTAAGATTTTAAAAGTAAAATCCAAAGATGTGTTGCCGTTTTAATTTTCTTCCTGTTTTTCTTTTTTAAGTGAAGCCACAAAGTCCTCGGCAAAATCTTGCATCCCGTCAAGCGTTTTAATTGCTTCTTCGCGGTTTGCTAATTCTGGGTGATTTAACCTCAGATAGTTTAAAGCTTTTTCAATGTCTTCTTCTGAATGTTGGTTTTCCATATTTGAAGTATAACAAATCTTATAAAAAGTTTTTTAACTTTATAAAGTTAAACATTTGCAAAGCCAACTTTTCGCTTGCTATTCTTCTCATAACCTCACGGCTACGAGCTTGAGACAGAATATTCAGGCTTCCTTCCCAAAGTACTTTTCTATCCAAGATAGCCAGTTTTCTGTGGTGATTGCCCAAACAAAGTAGTGTTTGAACACCAATACTCTCAAAATTTCTTATTTCGGCTTCTGACTGGTATTCTAGTGGCAAATCGTGTTCTTTTGGGTCTCTGGTCATTACATAGACTTTAACCCCGCGGTTAATAAGTTTTTTAAATATTGGCCGAAAGAATTTCATTCGTTGGTTTGTGATATAAGGGCTTTCAATAATTACTTCTTTTTGGCACCTATTTATGTCTCTGAGGAAAGCTTGATAAAAAGTGTTTTCATCATATAATGAGGATTCCAAAAGCTTGAAGTCTTCAGTCTCCTTTTGCCTTAGGAAGCTAAACATTAGATTTTACCTCCGGTTTAGGGTGTTTTGCTTGGATCTTTCCTATATAATGTGAAGTATCTAGTGCTTGGAGTTTCTTGTAGGCGTGGAGTAGACTATCGAAAATGGTGTTCCACCCAGAGACGTCCAGGCGCACAAAAATTACGTTGGCTCGTCCAATTTAGTTTTTGTGTGACTTGATATCGAAATGACTTGGTATGTCTATATAGTTAAAGCAAAAGACGATAGTTATTACACGGGAATTACAACTAATTTAGAAAAAAGGCTAGAAAAACACAATAACAAGCAAGGTTCAAAATCTTTATTTGGTAAAATACCCGTCAGGCTTGTATATCAGGAAAACGCAAAAAGCAAATCCCAAGCCCTAATCAGAGAAGCAGAAATAAAGAGTTGGACAAGAAGTAAAAAACTTAAATTGATAGTAGGCCCAGTAGGCTCAGAGCCCCGCAAACGGGGTAAAGTAGAGCAGTTGCCGTTCGGTCGTTAAATTTTCAGGGCTCAGTAGCTCAGTGGTAGAGCAGTTGCCTCTTAAGCAATTGGTCGTGGGTTCGAATCCCACCTGAGTCACCAAAATTTAATGACATTTTTGCTTTGCAAAAAGAAGCAATTGGTCGTGGGCTCAAATCTCACCTGGGTCACTTTGATATAGTTTGAGGCTAAAAAAGCTGCCCATCTGGGACGGAGTTTACCCTGAGCTTTGTCGAAGGGTTCGGACTGTATTTCAACCTAATTATAGCTTTACTGTTTCCTTAAATTAGCTAAGGTGATTTCAAGTTTTTCTCTTGACCTGAGCTTGCCGAAGGTTTGGCAGTAAATTATTCCTTTAATTTCCAATATTTTTTCCTCTTCTAAGCCTTAATAAACTAAAAATTCATGACGACAATTGCTCACTATTTTTCGGCAATTTTGCACCCCTGACTACCAGCCAAAGCAAAAATACAACTTCGCCAAAAGTCATAAACTCAAACAGAAATAATATGGGTTTGGAAGATGGTGCAAGTAGTTCAGAAAAAGAACCTAGCGTATAGCCAAGTCCGGCTGTTATTACGACCATGCTGATAATTTTCGGAAAATAGCCGGATTTATAAATTAACAATCCAAGCGGAAAAAGCCACAAGCCCCAAAATATGGAAGCAATAACCACACCTTGCGCGTGCAAGTCTAAGAAAAGCATCATTTGATCTGGATTTTTCAGGAGCAGTAAAGCCGCCACATTATTAAGCTCATTAAGCATCGCAATCGGTACACTCACTAAAGCCAAAACTAACATAAGCAAAGAATGATTTTTACTTACTGATTCAAATAGCTTGTATAAAAGCAGAACGGCAAAAATGAAAATAAGCTGAGTAATGAGACCCCCCACAATGCCTGCCCTAAAAAGAAATTCGTTTGCCAAGATTTTGCTGGCTGTTTCTGCCGCATTTCCGGCCACAAGCAACATGGAAGGAATGTATACGATGCTAAATATCCCAAAAGCCATCCAAATCGGATACAAAATTCTCAAGATACGTACTGAGTTTTGCAACGATAATTTTTCCATATAAAAAGTATATCGCAGTTATTTTAATTTCACCACATCTTATATTGTTTTTTCTTTCGACTTACCGCGACTGACTTATCGACCAAATCATAAAGACGCTCACGATCCTCCATAACTTCTTCAGGCACAAGCCAGTAAGACATTGTAATTGGCTTGCCATTGTTTTTTAAATACACGAACGGACGGCTTTCTAGCTGCTCAAACATTTTTCGATTACTGTCTCCAACTTTGAAGTACAACTGTCCGTCGGCTATGATGGCGAAAATAATTCCATTTTCATAAATCGCCCATCCTCCAAACATTGCCCGGGATGTTATACCGGGGATATTCCCCAAGAGGTCGTAAACTATGTAGTCGTGAAATGATTTATCTTTTGCCATACCCATTATATTTCAATAAATACGCGACGAGGGAAGCAGTAATGCCCGTGTTATGCCTTAAAAGATTAGGTGTTGCGCTTATTTTTTGGAATTACCAACTTCAGCGCGGTGTGGGTTGGAGAGAAACCGACCACTTTGTTGTCAACCAATCCTGCCTTTTTTGCCTCTGTCATTACTTCAGTGTCTTTGAGAGTAGCCTCTTTGCCTTTGCGCGACACTACCCAAATTGCCCCGTCTTTTTTAAGATACGTTTTAAGAGACGGCAGCTTCCCCAAATCCTTTACGCTCTCGGCGGAGTAAAAAACAAAATCTATCTCTTTTGCTAGTTTTTTTTGAACAAGCTTTGTTCTTTTAGACAGTTCGCCCAAGAATTTTTTATCAACAATTCCAAGCACGACCACGTGCGAAGTCGGCTTTACTCCAAGCTTATCTATGACACTTTTGGGGTTTTTGATTTTATCAGCCCATACTTCGGTCTTTTCACCTAGATAAAAAATGACATCACCTTCCGGAAATGATATGTTAAGCTTTCCGTCATTTGATTTAATAGAAGAAATATCTTTGAAATATATCTTGAGACGAAAATTACCGCGAAAAAGTATGAAGTCCGTCTCTAAATGAGCCTCTCCGAGTGATGCCTTGTTTCCAAATTGTGCTTTGGTTTGAATAATTTGCCCCATACAAAAGTTTATCGTTATTCTAACCTAAAAGAAACAGTTACCTGATTACCAACGGCCAGCTTTTCTTCGTTACGTACAGCCGCCTTAAGCGCGACAAAAAAGTCAGCGCCCTTCTTCATCATAAGCTTAGTTTTCCAAGTAGTATCGCCAACATGCGCCGTAATTGGATACATACCCCATGCGCG
>ERZ1292625.4017-Hain-H41-01um-R1-4017-length-11300-cov-4_pt1 | contig 11300 bp, 18 predicted proteins | sample MGYA00564400_ERZ1292625 | MGnify/ENA primary metagenome ERZ1292625 (study PRJEB36523, sample SAMEA6512639) | groundwater metagenome | collected 2019-01-08 | study: AquaDiva: Metagenomics assemblies of 32 groundwater samples
GCACCGATGTCCCCGCCCTCGTCGCGGCGCTCCGCATCGGGATCGAGGCGCTGGACAAAGTGCTCGGCTTCGATAACCCGTGGTCGCACAGTGGCCATCCACAGGGGTCCACTGGACACGAATGCCGGGCATGCTGGATCAGGGACACTGCCCGCGACGCGCTGGCCCGCATGGAACGGGCGGCGACGCCGTGAGCGCCAGGGATGGACGTTCCAAGTGAAACGGGGCGGCCGCATCAGGCGCCGGAGGGCCGTCAGTCGCCGCGGCAAGGCCTGGGGCCTGCGCGATCAATCCCGCGCTGCCAGCCTCGCCGCCCGCGAGCGCGACCGCGTCTGCCAGCGATGCCGCCAGGAACCATCGACGGAGGCGCACCACGTCTTCCCGAAGGGGAAGTTCCCGGACCTGCGGCTCGTCGCGGACAACCTGATCGGCCTCTGTGGGGCGTGCCACCGGTGGGCGGACGGTCAGGCGCGCGGGAAGCGGTGGTTCGCCGAGACGTTCCCGGAGCGCTACGCGAGGCTCAAGATGCTCGCCGGCGTCGAGCTCCGGCTATCATGACCACGGAGGGACGATGAAGAAGACAGGGAAGAAACCCGCCGCACGGCAGCCGCACGCCCGGGCGAGCAAGGCGCTCCGCGGCCTGCTCGTCGCGATCGACTCGGTGCAGCCGGACCCGCAGAACGCCCGCAAGCGCACGCCCGAGAACCTCGCGGCCATCCGCGCGAGCCTCGAGACGTTCGGCTTCCAGCGACCGATCCTGGCCTACCGCTTCGCCGCGAAGGAGAAGCCGACCGTGATCTCGGGCAACGGAGCGCTGCAGGCGGCGACCGAGCTCGGGTGGGACCGCGTGCCCGTCCTGCTGTTCGACGGCACCCGCGACCAGGCGCGCGCGTACGCGATCGCCGACAACCGCACGGCCGAGCTGTCCGAGTGGGACGAGGCGATCCTCGGCGCACAGACGTCGGTCCTCGACGAGTTCGAGGATCTGTGGCGCGCGCTCAAGATCGAGGAGCTGCTGCCGCCCGATGCGGATGATGCCGAGGAAGACGAGATCCCGGAACCGCCGAAGACGCCGATCACGAAGGCGGGTGACGTGTGGATCCTCGGAGATCATCGTCTGTGCTGCGGCGATTCGACGAAGCCGGCGGACGTGAAGCGTCTCGTCGGCAGCGAGCGGCCTGGCATCCTGTTCACGTCCCCGCCCTACCTGCAGCAAAGGAAGTACGGCACGGCGGAATCGCTGCTCGGCGACTGGGACGGCCTGATGGCCGGCGTGTTCGATGCCGCGCTCGTCGCGGACGACGCGCAGCTGCTCGTGAACCTCGGACTGATCCACAAGGGCGGCGAGGTCGTGCGCTACTGGGATCCGTGGCTCGCGGACATGAAGAAGCGCGGCTGGAAGCTGTTCGGGTGGTACGTGTGGGACAAGATCCAGGCGACGTTCAAGGCGAACGACGGGCGCCCGTACATGGCGCACGAGTGGGTCTTCCACCTGAACCGCACGAGCCGAAAGGCCGTGGCATGGGTCGAATGCCAGCACGCGGGCATGCCGCGGCCGCAGCACGGACAGCGGAACGCGGCGGGCGTCGTTCGCAAACTGAGCACGCCGGGGCCGATCAGCTCGCACAAGCCACCGTCCACGGTCGCGAGTATCTCTCGAGAGACGAGCAACGCCGACGCCGATGTCCGCTCACATCCCGCGCGGTTCCCGGTGAAGTTCGCCGAGTACTGGATCCGCACCTGGACGGGCGACGTCTATGAGCCGTTCGCGGGGTCCGGCTCGACGCTGATCGCATGCGAGCAGCTCGGCCGGAAGTGCTACGCGATGGAGATCGACCCTCGTTACTGCGACGTCATCGTGCACCGGTGGGAGAAGCTGACCGGGCGCAAGGCCGAGCGTGCGTGACGGCCGACCGCAGTCCGGTCGCCGGCGACGCGGCCCGGTTCGCGCTCCTACGGGGCGAGGAAGCGAAGCGGATGGTGTCATCCTGGGACGCGGTGCCGCGCCGCCTGTCGGACGCCAGAGCGATCGTCGTCTGGGCCGAGATCTCGAACGTCGCGCTGTTCAGGGCTCGCCGGTTCGCGCGGATGCTGTGGGGTGCGGGGATCTGCAAGCGCAGCGGCGGGACCGACCCGCAGGCGCTCAAGTTCGTGGCAGCGGATCAGATCCGGTCCGTGGCCGGGAGGAGGAAGTCATGAGAAATGCGTGCCGGATGCCGATCGCGGGGCGATTCCTGTGGTGGAGATGGACGATCCCCTGCGGCGGGGCGCTGATGGTTATCAAGGCGGACGGGGAGTTGCGAACGGAGTGCGTGGACTGCGGCGACGTCGTGAGCCTTGGGCGCGCACCCGCGTCGTTGCCGAAGCCGTCGTTCCCCGACCCATACCTGCCGGACTGGCGCAACCCGCCGGATGTCACCTCATGAGCAGCGACCCGATCCCGCCCCGTAGTGGACTCGTCCGGTCCACGTCGAAGTCGGCGCTGCGGGCCGGCCAGCGCAAGGCGCACTACGTGAAGGACCACGTCGCCGGGGACGACGTCGTCGCGATCTGTGGGGCCACGATCCACGGCGTGCAGTGGCTCGACTCGAGGGAGCGGATGCCCGACACGCGGCCGTGTTCGAAGTGCCGCGAACTCGTGCAGGCGGGGCAGGTTGCGCCCCCGGATGGGCCATGAACGCCGCCCGGCTCGTCACAGCGTCCGCGATTCTGCTGCTGACCGGCTGCGCCTCGCTGCCCGCCCCAAGACCGCATGAAGATCCGGCCAGGCCTCGTCGAGCCGCCGGGACGATCGACGCTGCGCTCGCGGCACCGACGATCGCCTTCACGCTCCCGACGTTCCGCTCGCTCGGTCGCTGCGGGACGGTGGACACGCTCCTGTGCGGCCCCGTGGTCGCGTGGCGGCTGTGGCGCAGGGCGCAGGCCCCGATCTGGCGGGACTCGCTGCAGGCCCTCGACCGGGCGATGCGCCCGAGCTCGAGCGCGGACTCGTTCGCGACCTACGCTCGGCTCCTGGCAAAGATGCGGCAGCAGGCGGCGCCGGCCGTGATCGACTCGAGCTTCGGCATCCGGGGATCGCAGGTCGAACTGACGCTGCTCGGCGTCTCGGGGGGGTTCGTGCACGTCACGACGCGCGCCGGCCTACGGTGGTCGTGCGCTTCGCCCGTCAAGGCGATCCCGTGACCGCGCCCCCGCTGCTCGCCGACATCCTGGACCTCATCGACGAGGTCTGCCGTCAGGCGCGCGCGGCGGGGTGCACCGCGGCCGAGGAACGGGCCGCGCTCGCGATCCTGGGAGAACTGATCGCTGCCGGGTGGACCAGCCACAGCCGCGTCATCGAGCATGTCGTGCACGCGATCCAGAACGACCGCGCGCAGCTCGTGAACCGGGCGGCAGCGGCCGAGCAAGAGGCCGCGAAACGCATCGCGGCGGACGGAAGGCGACAAGCGGCAACGGCCTCGCGGAAAATCCAGCGTAAATCCAAAGGAACGCACCCCGACCCACAGCAGGGGCGGTGGGATCTCACGTAACCAGGAGGAACGGAATGCCACAGGGACAGGTGGACCTCGCGAACGTATCGGAGCAGATGGCGCAGCGCCTCGAAGAAGTGAAGCTGTCGCACACGGCGATGCAGGCATGCTCGAAGGCCTGGGACGGGATCGAGGGGCCGAGCGACGGCAAGCGCACGATGTTCGACGCCTTCAAGATGGCGCGGCAGTCGTTCGTCCACGCCTGCGCGCGGGAGAAGCAGGCCTTCGACTCGCTCGACGCTGTCGTCGGGCAGGGGGATCTGTTCGCGCCGGCGCCCCCGCCCTCGGTCGCGACCACGGCGAGCCTCGACGCCACGCGGCCCTCGCGCGCTGGCAAAGCATCGGGTGTCGCTGTCGTGGCCCGCGGGAAGAAGGCCGCCGAGAAGTCCGGGACGTCGGCTGATGACCCCGCGGTGAACTGAGGCCTTGCACGATCGTCGAAGGTTTCCGAAGATGCCCGGCACGCGCACCAGCACGGAGGAGGAATGCAGACAGCGGAGAAGGTGAGGCGGCGCTTCAAGGGGCCGACGCCGCGGGGGCCGGGGCTTCGGCTCCGCAAAGGATCGCAGCAGGACCGCGCGATCCAGGTCGCCGACCAGATCGTCGAGATCCTCGGCGCGTCGCAGTTGTCGATCGACCAGGCCGAGCGGGTGTCGAACGCCGCCTACCGTGCGGCCTCGTTCGCGAACTCGCCGATCAGAGCCGAGCGGATCGGCATGCTGATCGACTTCGCGGATGTGAACCTGCATCAGGCGAAACTGCTCGGGTCGCGACTGATCCGCTCGGCGATCCGCAGGCAGGCGGCGGCCGTACAGATGCCGGTGACCGAGGTCGAACCATGAGCCCGGCGGGGCAACAGGCGCTCCGCAGCGCCGCGAGGATCATCGCGACGGGCATCGCCGCTATCCTCGTCGGCGCGCTGGCCGGCATGGCCGTCGTGATCCTCGGCGCGTTCACACGCATGCTGGCGACCCTGTTCATGATCGGCTGGGGGCGCTGATGCCGTCGCCATCAGAGCGCACCCGGGAGAGGTGGAGAACCGAGCGCGAGCGGGAGATCCGCCGCGAGCAGGCTGCGCGCAAGGTCATCGTCCTGTTCATCCTGGCGCTGTTCGGGATCGCGATGATCCTGACGTTCGCCTCGCCGGAACCACCGGCACAGCGCGCGACGACCGAGGACCGGCCATGAAGACGACCGGATTAATGCGCACCACGAAACGCCGCGCGTCGCTGCCACGGTTCCTGATCGCCCGCGGCGCACCGGTCGGCCGTCTCGGGAACCGCCGCACGCCCTACGGCGGCCGCACCTACGCCTCGAAGGCCGAGGCGCACCACGCGCAGACGCTCGACCTCCTGAAGCGCGCGGGGATCGTCGAGTTCTGGACGCCGCAGGTCCGGCTGCCGCTCCTGATCGACGGGAAGCACCTGTGCTACTACGTCGCCGACTTCCACGTCGGCTATTGCAACGGCCTCGAGGAGATCGTCGAGGTCAAGGGCCACTGGACCGACTACGCGAAGCTCAAGCGCCGCGTGTTCGAGCTGACCTGGCTCGCCGACCGTCCGTTCGTGCGCTTCGTCGTCGTGCACCGTCAGCGGACGACCCTCGTGCGTGATGGCGAACTGCGCGTGCCGGCTGCTGCGCAACTCGCGTTCGAGGCGGGGGCCTGATGGCGAAGCGACCCATCAGCGCCGCACAGCTCGCGCACTGCCGCGCGATCGCCAAGTTCGCGGGGCGGCCATCGAAGCCGTCGAGCCGGGACAGCATCGCCAAGTTCGCGAAGGCCCGGCTTGCACGGAAGCGCGCGCGCGGGATCCTCTCGAGCGCGGCCGAGGAGTCGGCGCACACGCTCGTCGCCGCCATGCGCGGGCAACTCGAGGGCAGCGACGCCTCGAGCATGGCGAGCGCGGCGAAGACGATCCTGGCGAAGGTCGGCATCCCGGACATCACGCAGGCGAACCTCAAACTGCCGACGAAGGGGCCGGGGATCACGCTCACGATCGGGGCGCCCGACCGGACTGCCGGCGCGAACTACCCGGCGGCGGACAGCCGAAAGGGCGACGATGATCGCAACGAGGGCACCGAGCCGCCTCTGGCGAACTGACCCGGACGGCACCTACCGGATCGTCCCCTCGAGCGACCCGCAGCGAGACTTCATCGAATCGCTGGCGCACGAGATCCTGTTCTCCGGCCACTGGGGCAACGGCAAGACGGTCGCGATCTGCGTGAAGATCATCCTGCTCGCGCATCTGTACCCGGGGATCAAGATCGCGCTCGTGCGCCGCGAGTACGCGCACCTCCGGCTGTCCACGCTGCGCCACTTCCGAGACGTCCTGGGGGACGCGCTCTACTTCGCCGGCCTGCGCGGTGGTGAGCGGCCCGAGCGCTACGACTTCGAGAACGGCAGCTTCGTCGACTTCATCGGCATGAGCGGCGACAACGACGGCACGACGAAGCTGCTGTCCACCGAGTACGGCGCGATCGCGTGCGACGAGTGCAACGAGATGTCCGAGGCTCAGTGGGAGATCGCGATCGGTCGGCTGCGCCAGTTCGAGCTGCCGAACGGGACGTTCCTGCCGATCCGCCAGATCTTCGGCGCCTGCAACCCGGACGGCCCGCACCACTGGCTCTATCGCCGCTTCCGGCCCGCGCTCGGCTCGAACAAGCAGCACGGCGAGTCCGAGGCGTGCGTCGCCTGCAAGGGCACGGGCCGCGCGATGCGCTACTTCCTCGACGACGAGACGCAGGCGCTCACGCGGGAGATGGGTCCGTGCGAACAGTGTGAGGGTACGGGGAAGATCGAGCCGCTGATCCGTGAGTGCTTCGTCGCCGGGGCGCGCGACAACGACGAGAACCAGCCGGCCGACTACCTGCGGTTCAAGCGGACGTTGACCGGCATCCGAGGCCAGCGCTACCGGGACGGCCTGTGGGTCGCCTACGAGGGCAGCGTCTTCGAGATGTACGACCCGACCGTGCACGTCCTCGGGCCCGATCGCATGCGCGATCTCGTGCCGTCCTGGGAGCCGTGGGGCTGGCTGCCGCCCCCCGACTGGGAGCGCACCTGCGGGATCGACCTCGGCTTCATCAACCCGTTCTGCTGCCTGTGGATCGCGAAGGATCCAGACGGCCGCAAGTTCGTCTACCGGCAACTCTACATCTCGCGCGTCACGATCGACGTGCTCGCGCGGCGCATCGCCGACATCGAGGCCGCCGAGATCTCGCAACTGCGCGCGGCCGCGACCCCGGATCAGGCACAGACGCTCGCACCCTACCTGACCGAGCTGTATGTGCGGTTCCGCGCGTGCGACCACGACCGCGGCGAGCGCGCGATCCTCGACCGCGAGCTGCTCGAGCGCGGGCTTCGCCCCACGATCGCGGCGCGGAAGGACATCGACGGCGGCCTGCAGAAGCTGTTCCGCCGCCTCGAGCCATCGCAGCCGGGCGGCCCGCGCCTGTTCATCATCCAGGACTGCAACGTCGAGCCCGACCAACCGATGAAGGGGGCGCAACTGCCGACGTGCCTCGAGGAGGAGATGCCGCTCTACCGCTACGAGAAGGCGCCCACGACGGGCGAGCGCGCAGGCGTCGCGAAGTCGATCCCGGTCGACCGCGAGAACCACGCAATCGACGCGCTGCGCTACGAGGAGGACACCGACTCGACCTCGGGGCGGCCGGGCGTGTACTGAAAACCGATTGCGTGCGGGGCGGCGCTGTAGTTTCATGCGCGCGCGAGCGCTCAGGGGAGCGCGTGCCAACCTGTGAGGGGAGGGGACGACGATGCTCGGACGCAATCTGAAGACGGTCGCGCTGATCCTGTTCGCCGCGGTGACCTGCATGCTGGGCGCGGCCCCGGCAAGCGCCAGTGACGCTCGCCTGAAGGTCAAGGCGCTGCAGATTCGTGAGGTGGGCGCGATCGCCGCCACCGACACGACCTTCCTCACCGACGAAGCGGACACGATCCGCACGGTCCCGATCTCGACGATCGACTGGGACTGGGATGCGATCATCCACTCGCAGTTGACGGGCGGCAACGCAGCCGCGCGCATCTGGTTCGTGTCGACGACCGGAACGAACAACGCCGTCACCGACACGATCTACTACACGGTCGAGCAGGGTACGGGCGCTCCCGGGGACACGGCCTACACCCTCAACACGAACATCGCCGCGGCGGTGGGATCGGTCGCGTTGGCCAGCGGCGGCGGGTCCACCTTCGCCGGAGCACAGTCGAACGTGTGGTGCGGTGCTCTGATCGCCGACACGGACGGGCTCGGGGCGAACAACCTCCTGTACTGCCCGTCCTTCCGCATCCGGTTCCTCGGCGACATCAGCGGCACGACCCCGAAGGTGTCAGGCGTGAAGGTGTTCGTGTCCTACCCGCAGCGCGGGCAAGACATCGCGAACTGACGCGCGGCACGGCACGAACGCGCACAGGCCGCGATCGGCAACGGTGCCGGTCGCGGCTCGGAACGGGACGGGGGTGACGGGTGCGGATCCGCACGACGCTGGGCCAACTGGGAGCAGGGATCGCGGCCGAGTTCCGGTCGCTGTTCGGTTTCCAGGAGCCCGCCGGCGGAACGACCCCCGACTGGCCGGAGTCGATGAAGGACCGGCCGTACCTGCAGAACTTCGCGCTGTCGAAGGAAGGGTGGGACCGCGCGCGCGCCGTGCGCATCGTCGGCATCGTCCGGGCGTGCGTGCTGCGCAAGGCCCAGGACGCCGCGAGCCTGCCCGTCATGATCGAGCAGCAGTCCGGGAAGGACTGGAAGCCGATCGAACGACAGCCGCGGAACGTCGCGGACGTCTGGCACAACGGGAACGACGAGCAGTGCGGCCTCGAGGTCGTGCGTGACTTCGGCGCGATGTACTGGACGCACGGCAACGCCTATCTGAACGCGCAGACCTTCGGCACGCGCACCGTTCGGCAGTTGCGCGTCCTGCCCTCGCACTTGACGAAGGTGATCCCCGTCGACGGGCGGCGCGTCGGCGCCTACGTCTTCAACCGCGACGGCATCGAGGAGGCGATCAAGCCGCAGTTCGTCGTCCACTGGAAGGACTTTACGCCTGACGATGAGCCGGTCGGCACGTCCCCGCTCGAGTCGGTCACCTTTCAGTACGAGACGCGGCACGACCTGATGCGGCTGTACCAGAAGGTCGTCAGGAACGGCGGCGTCGGCGCCGGGTTCTTCCGCGTCTCGCAGGACTCGAACGGGAACCGGCTGCCGCTGCCGCTCGCGGATCGCGAGCGGATGCGGATCGACCTGCGGCGAATGCGCCGCGCGCTCGACATGGACGTCATCCTCGACCAGCTCGAGTTCGAACGGCTCGGCCTCACGTTCCAGGAGCTCGACTTCCTCTCGAACTGCAAGCTCGCCGACTCGGACATCTGCCTCGCGCTTGGCGTCCCGCCGTGGATGGTAGGGATCAAAGAAGGCGGCAAGCTGGGAGCGCAGAACGCGGCGTCGGAGACGGACGAGCGCATCTACTGGCGCAACCTGAAGTCCGAACTCGACATTCGCGACGCCGTGCTGACGGAGAAACTGGCGCCGCTGTTCGGCGAGGGCATCCGCTTCCGCACCGACTGGTCCGCTGTGACGCCGCTGATCCAGCCGCTGATCACGCACGCGGAGAAGATCCTCGCGCTCACGGGTCGCCCGTCCGTGCTGACGCTGAACCAAGCGCTCGCGATGTACGGTCTGCCCAGGAGCGAGGCCGAGGACGCCGACGACCTCCACGATGCGCCGGTGCCCATCGTCGCGACGCCCGGCGCTCCGGCCGCCGGAGAGACGCAGCCAGCCGCGATCGGGGGCGAGGGTGAGGACGAGCGCAAGGGCCGCCGGATGATCGAGTCCGAGGAGCGAAAGAAGGCGTGGGAGGGCAAGGACCGCCTGATCACGCGGTACGAGCAGAAGGCGCGCACGCTGTTCGTCGAGATCCTGCGTGGGGAGCGTCGCCGCGTGATGGACGCGCTCGAGGACTCCGGCCTGCGCGCCTACACCGCGAAGCGCCTGATCAACCTCGACGACGTCGCCGTGCCGAACCCGGACGATGAGGAGGCTGTGCGCGAGTTCTTCGAGGCGCTGCTCGCCGAGCGGGGCGCCGAGGCTGCCGCCGAGATCGCGCTCGCCCTCGAGCTGAAGATGGACGCGCAGGCCGTTCGGGACTTCATCGCTCGCCGGGTGACTCTGGCCGTGGACGGCACGGCGATCACGCGGCTACAGAAGGTCCGGCTCGTCCTGGCGCCGATGGTGGAGCGCAACGCGACCCTGTCCGAGATGGCCGATGCGGTCGCCGGCCTGTATGACGGGTTCGAGTCGGGGATCGGGACCGTGGTGCGCACCGAGACGGTGAGCGCGTTCAACTTCGCCACCGCCGAGGCATGGCGGCAGTCCGGCGAGGTCGAGTCGATGGAGTGGCTGTCCGCGAGGGACGAAGCCGTCCGCGCGACGCACGCCGAGGCGGACGGCCAGATCGCGCAGCTTGGAGACGCCTTCCGCGTCGGCAACGACCTGCTCGAGTACCCGGGCGACCCGAACGGATCGCCCGAGGAGATCTGCAACTGCCGGTGCACCGTGCTCCCGGTCCTGACCGAGCGCGCGAAGCGGGTGCGGTTCAAGCGATACCTGGACGGCGTCCTGCACGGGATCGAGGCGCGGCGATGAAGGCCGCCAAGACTCCGGCACTCACGACGCGGTCGCTGCAGTGTCAGTCCTCGGCGTGCCGAAGGATCTTCTCGGTGCCCGAGGGCGCGGTGGCGCCGGCCTGTCCGCACTGCGGGCACCGCTACCAGCCGCAGCGTCATGGGCAGATCCACGGACGGAGGGGCGCATGATCCAGTACCTGCGGAAGCAGCGCGTCGCGATCGAGCGCGAACTCGAGCCGAGCGACGACGCGCTCGCGAAGGTTGCCCGCTGGGTGCCCGAGGGCTTCCCGCGCCCGACCGCAGAGACGGTGCGCACCTTCTCGGCCGTGGTCTGCAACAACCTCGTGGACTACTACTCGACGGAGTTCACCGACCGCGCGCTCGGGCAGATCGCGCTGCTGGTGCCGGGATCGAACGGGATGCGGAACCACGACGCGGGATGGTCGCTCGAGGCTCTGCCGGTCTGCCGCTACTACGACGCCTTCACGCGCGAGATCCCCGGGGTGCTCACGCGCACGGGCGGTCAGGCGATCGAGGTCGTCGGTTCGTTCTACCACGAGCGCGGGACCGAGTTCGCCGAGATGATGGCGAAGCGGATCATGCTCGGCATCTGGCGCGAGGTGTCGCTGTCTTGGTGGATGCGGCTGTTCACGAACTCGATCGACGGGAAGCCGTTCGACGAGTCGCCCTACTACGCGGGGCAGGTGTTCGAGGACGGGACGGTCTGCATCGGCATCATGGACGACGTGATGGAGGTCGAGGAGATCAGCCTCGTCCCGCGCGGTGGTCAGAAGGGGACGTCGATCGGACCTGCAACACGAGGCCGCGACGTCCTCGACATCCTGGGAGACGCACGCGCGCGAGCGATGCGATCGCGCGAAGCCGATCCGCCGCGGTCGTTCCTGAAGAATCTACTGGCGTCGGGAAGTCGAATCGAGTAGCAATACGCGGCCTTCAGCATGTGCGGGGGCCTGTGATGGTCGCCGGAAACGATGCCGGCAACGGGGGGAGCGCACGGAGCGCTCACGGTGGACGGGACGGGGGCCGGTCTGGGGCCGGCGACCTACACGGGGGCACACAATGATCCAGTTCAAGCACTCGGGTCTGCCGAAGACCGAGGACGAGCTGAAGGA
>ERZ1292625.4018-Hain-H41-01um-R1-4018-length-11300-cov-3_pt1 | contig 11300 bp, 11 predicted proteins | sample MGYA00564400_ERZ1292625 | MGnify/ENA primary metagenome ERZ1292625 (study PRJEB36523, sample SAMEA6512639) | groundwater metagenome | collected 2019-01-08 | study: AquaDiva: Metagenomics assemblies of 32 groundwater samples
AGTGTCGAATCTTTTGAGTGTTTTTCATGCACAAAGCATCCAGACAACCCACCGGGCCCCGCATTGAGATATTTATAGCTGCACCATACAGCAAAATCTATTTTCCAATCATGAAGTTGCAACTCCAAATTGCCCGCGCCATGGGCAAGATCGACTCCTATCAAAGCGCCCTGATCATAGGCTGCTTGTGCGATGGGTGCTAGTTCGAATGCTTGCCCCGTGAGGTAATTCACCTGACCTAAAAGTACGAGCGCTATAGTTTTTCCGTCCCGCTTTATTGCTTCGACAATATCTTCAGTCCTAAGTGTAGATTCGCCTTCGCGAGGTGAAATTTCTAAAATGACATCTTTAGGGTTGTAACCGTGAAACTGGGCTTGAGAAGCAACTGCATATTGATCCGATGGAAATGCGCCTTTTTCAATTAAAATTTTGATTCGATTGGCCTTCGGTCGATAAAATGAAACCATCATGAGGTGGAGGTTTACGGTAAGTGTATTCATAACAACGACTTCGATAGGTTTCGCACCTACGAGTCGCGCAGTCGGTTCATTTAAAAACTCGTGATAAGGAAGCCAGGGGTGACGGGCATGAAGATGGCCTTCTACACCGAGCTCAGCCCAATCCATAAGTTCTTGATCCACATATTCGCGAGCTTTTCTGGGTTGTAGTCCGAGAGAATTGCCTGAGAAGTAAATAAATTCCTCACCGGTTTTAGTCTTAGGTATGTGAAATAGATTACGGTAGGAGCGCAATTGATCTCTTTCGTCCATAAGGGCCGCAAATGCCTCTGAATTTTCGTAACTCGGCTTCTCCCGACTCATTTTTGAAAGTCCTTTTTGTTTAGACCCAGCCATTCAAGCGCATTGTCCTGATAAATTTGTTGCTTCACCTGTGTAGAAAGCTCACTCATGGAGTCAATCATTGAGCCAGGCACCGCTTCTCCAAGTGGAAACGGATAATCAGACCCTAACGCGACCCGATTTTCGCCCAAAAGACCCAATAGCTGTTTCAAGATTTCGGGATCATGAACCAGGGAATCCACGAAAAACTTGCCTAAATAATCGCGTGGGTTTTTCTTATTATCCACGGCGCATAAATCGGGCCTCGATAAAAACCCCTGTTCGATGCGCCCGATACTGGAGGGAAAGGCACCGCCGCCATGTGCGAAGCAAACACGAAGTCTGGGAAATTTTTCAAAAATGCCTCCGAAAATCATCGAACAGATTGCAAGCGACGTTTCGGCCGGCATTCCGACTAGCCAGGGCAGAAAGTATTTGGGCATTTTTTCCTGGCCCATCATGTCCCAAGGGTGAACAAAAAGCGCAGCGCCCAATTTTTCAGCCGCCCTATAAAACGTAAAAAGCTCTGGATCGTTTAAATTCCAGTCATTTACGTGCGACCCAATCTGAACACCGGCAAATCCGAGATCTTTCACGCATCGCTCAAGTTCACGAGCTGCGAGCTCAGGCGACTGCAGAGGAACTGTTCCAAGACCGACAAAATGTTTTGGATTTTTGGCAGTGACCTCCGCAATATGGTCATTGAGAAATCGTGAAATTTCTAACCCATGCTCGGGTTTGGTCCAGTAGTTAAACAGAACGGGAACAGTAGACAAAACCTGCACATCAATTCCATGTTGAGAGCACTCGCTCAGTCGTTTATTCCCATCCCAGCAGTTATCTTGAATTTCTCTAAAAAAAGTTCCGTCATCTTTCATCATTCGCGCTTTACAAGATGCGTGGTGATCTAGGTGGATAAATCCCCCATATCCAAACCGTTCTTTATATTTCGGAATATTGGGGGGCAATATGTGAGTGTGAACGTCAATTTTAAGCATGATTAGGTTTTTCGAGTCTGGCGCCGCATTTTTTACACAATGTTTTTTCGGGATTATTCCAAAAACGTTCAAATACGGGCTGCATCTGGGTCACGATATTTGTGAGATGAAAAAATTCTTCATAAAGCGTCGAATGGCATTGGTCGCAGATCCATCTGAGACCATCTTTTTCTTCAGGGCGACGTTTTCTCTCGATGACCAATCCTAATGTATGAGCAGGACGTTGCGGGGAGTGAGGAACCTTTCCGGGAAGTAAAAAAATATCGCCCTCGCAAATGGGGATATCCTTGGGCTTACCGCTCTCCAGTACTCTGAGCTTCATATCGCCTTCGAGTTGATAGAAAAACTCTTCGCCCTCATTAATATGATAATCCTTTCTGGCGTTAGGTCCGCCCACCACGGTAACCATGAACTCCCGATCCTCCCAAATCTGTCTATTTCCCACCGGGGGTTTAAGTAAGTGACGATTTTCTTCGATCCATTTTTTAAAATTAAGAGGGGTAAGTTTGCCCATAGTAATCCTTTCTAAACCGTCGCTATACACTTCAGCTCAATTGCGATTGGCGTTGGAAGCGAAATAATTCCTAAGGTGGTGCGACACGGCTGATTGTCTTTAAAATATTCGGCATAAATTTTATTATACATTGGAAAATCTGCTTTTATGTTGGTCAGGTAAACCGTGACATCCACGAGATTGTTCCAGCTGGACCCTGAGTCTTCAAGTATGGCGCGTACATTCTTAAAAACCGAATGGCATTGGGCTTCAATGTCATAGGCAGTTACATTTCCGTGAGCGTCCAAGGTGACGCCCGGTATCTTTTTTGAACCGCGCTCACGGGGACCGACGCCTGAGAGAAAGAGAAGATTTCCAACTTTTCTAGCATGAGGATAAAGTCCCACAGGTTCGGGAGCTCTAGCAGAATCAAATTTATTTTCATGATCGCTCATAGTTCTTTATTCCAATTGAATACAAATATTTTTAGTTTCAGTGAAAAATCTCATCGCCTCGAGTCCGCCTTCGCGGCCCATGCCGGACTCCTTAACTCCTCCAAAAGGAGTGCGAAGATCCCTGACCATCCAGCAGTTGATCCAGACTATGCCAGATTCAATTTTGGCGGCCAATCGGTGTGCCCGTTTTAAATCCCGAGTCCAAACCGTTGCGGCGAGTCCGTATTGTGTAGAATTTGCTAAACGCAAAACTTCGTCTTCGCTTTCAAAAGGGGTCAGAGTCGCAACAGGTCCAAAAATTTCATCTTGATTCGTTTTGCATTCAGCATTCAATCCCTCAATTAAGGTGGGCTGAATAAAATAACCCGGAGTCAGGTCACCTGACATGTGTGCCCTAGCGCCTCCGGTAAGAATTGTTCCCCCCTCATGGCGCGCGATTTCAATACAAGAGAGAATTTTATCAAAATGGGCTTTAGAAACAACAGCGCCCTGCTCAGTAGCTGGATCAGTGGGATCGCCTTGTTTGAGCGCCTTTACGCGATCTAGCAGAGCTTTTTTAAATTTGTCGTAGATAGAGTTTTCAATAAAAATTCTTGAACCACAGAGGCAAATTTGACCTTGATTCGAAAAAGCAGAGCGAACAGTTTCTTGAACAGCGACTTCAAAATCACAATCCGCAAAAATAATATTAGGATTTTTTCCGCCCAACTCAAGCGAAGCTTTTTTAAGCGCAGTTGCAGTCGAAGCGGCTATTTGTTTTCCTACGCGTGTGCTTCCGGTAAAGGAGACCGCCTTGATGTCCGGGTGATTCACCAAGGAGGTTCCCGCCTTTAATCCAACGCCATGTACAATATTGAGCACGCCGGGCGGAATTTCGGCTTCCATGCAAATTTTAGAAAGCAGAAAGGCAGTCATAGGCGTAATTTCCGAGGGCTTAGCTACCACGCAGTTGCCGGCAGCCAGAGCAGGGGCGATTTTCCAGGTTAGTAGGTAAAGGGGTAAGTTCCAGGGAGAAATGCAGGCAACCACACCGAGTGGAGTTCGAAGCGTATAGTTTAAAGCTCTGTGATCTGTCATGTGAGATTCAGATGAAAATTGCGTGGCGGCATCTGCAAAAAAAGAAAAATTCTGTGCGCTCCTCGGAATATCCACCGTTCTTGCCAGGGTGATGGGTTTTCCAGTATCGAGACATTCTGCTTGAGCGAGTTCTTCGATTTTTGACGTAATGAGATTTGCAACATTTCTCAAGTATCGAGATCGCTCACGCAGCGAAAGAGCAGACCATTTTGGAAATGCAGCTTGCGCTGCCTTTACGGCGCGATCGATATCCTGTGCGCCTGAGTCAGGAAGTTGAGAATAGGGCTCGCCCTTTGCGGGTGTGAAATTATCAATCCATTGTGCAGTTGCGGGTTCGATCAACTTGCCGTTGATATAATTTAAGATACGAAAATCCGGTTTGGAAGGGCTCAAAAGAGAACTCCTTTTTTTACAAGTACCGCGCGCACCGGAGATGCATCACAGCCTTTTATTTTTAAAGGAAGGGCAATTAAATTATAGGGTCCGTCAGGAACAGAGGTGAGAGTGATTCCCTCTAAGATCGCCATGTTGTTTTTAAAAATAGCCTGGTGAGCCTCTAGTTCCTTGGAGTCCGCTGGATCGATCGAAGGAGTGTCGATTCCAATTAACACAACCCCTAATTTAGAAAGCGAATTTACTAACTCTGGCGACAGAGAGTTAAAATCAGCGTTCCATTGATTGGGATTAGAAAATGATTCGGTTTTAAAAAGTACACGCATTTCAGTAATTGAAATTTTCGATATATCCTTGAGTTCGATTCTTTTTCCTGGTGGAATTTTTACCGATATGACCTGACATCCCCCTAAATAATAATTGATGTCTCGGTTTTCAATCCCCGTACCGTCTGGGTGGTAGTGATTGGGCGCATCGGTATGTGCTCCTACGTGTACCGTGGATTCGATACTCGAGAGTAAAAGTGGATCACCATTTCTCTGATCGAAGTGAATAGATCTTTTAAATTTTACATCGCCGGGATAGACGGCGGTCTGAGAAGATATCTCAGGCGAAATATCGTAGTAATGTTCCCCGAGGGAGATCGATTTTGTCACCATGAGTCAGAACTCGTCTTAACAAATTTTCGACTTTTTTTCGCTCACTATTTCCATGAATTAAGACGCCCAGCATTAACTTGCCAGAGGGAGACCCCTCTGGCAAGTTAATGCTGGGAATCTTAAGCGAGTTGATAGAGATAAAGGGAGTGAGCGAAAAAATTGAGATTGCTACATTGTCCGGCGGCTGCTTTTGGGGAATGGAAGAAATTCTTAGACTCATTCCAGGCGTTTTGAAAACGACCGTAGGTTACACAGGCGGCCAGACTCAGAACCCGACTTATTTAACTGTCAAAACTGGAAAAACCGGCCATGCCGAGGCCATTGAAATTGTATTTAATCCGGAGAAAGTATCATTTCAGTCACTGCTTGAGATCTTTTTTAAGATGCATGACCCTACCACACGAAATCGCCAAGGAAACGACATTGGAACCCAGTACCGTTCCGCCATTTTTTTTCATTCTGAAGCACAAAAAAAAATCGCAGAATGGGTTATTAGTCGGGTAGAGGAATCCCAGAAATGGAAAAATCCAGTGGTTACTGAGATCAGCACTGCTGGTATTTTTTATTCTGCCGAAGAGTACCATCAGCAATACCTGCAAAAAAATCCAGGTGGATATACCTGTCATTTTTTGAGGGATTGAATTTCAATTAAAGAAAATTTGTTGAAAATCCAAAGGAACCCGTAATACGGTTTTGACTATAATAATCTAAAGTGGATTTCGTATGCGAATAAGTTCCTTGGATCAAAACCGTAAATTTTGAGCTTAACCAATAATTTAGCGAAAATGCTCCGCGGTAATTGATATCTACTCGATCTGCTGAAAATCTAAAATAATCAGCGTGCTCCAAAGACGCCGAAAGCTCGGCCTCCCAGCGTGTCCCCAAAGGCATGTAATTATAAATGGACGCGTAGGCTAGACGGTTTGAATTTTGATTTCCAGCGGCATTAATGTAGTCACCCCCAAGCGTGAATGTCGGTTTAAAAAATCTTGTTTTCGTGCGAATTAAAGTACCAACCCAAATTCCATGGGATAGGTTGCTCCGATCGTAGAAACCCACATCACCAGGTGTGAGGTATCTAGCCCATGTTCCTCGATACCCGAATCTAAAATCTAATCTTCGGCTCAGTTCTCGAGAAATATCAAAATTGAGACCGTGAGACCTTAAGGTGGCTCGATTTTCAAATACACTGGTTGAAATCTCCGTTGGAGATCGAGAAAGCTGATAGAAATAACGGATATTCACCCGTCCGACCCCGAAACTCGCCATGTAGGCGGAAATTCCAGAACTTATCGTCTGTGCATCGAGAGTTTGCCGATAATCTCGCGAAAATGAATAACTCTGATTTAGTCCAAAAAGACCTCTAAATAAAATTCGATTTGAATCATTGACGGGTGTCGCAATGGATCCGTTTATACCCGCAAACCCAGCCAACGAGCGGTTGCTCGAATCTCGGTAAGTAGAAATCGAAGGGGGAAGTCCAAATGGGTTATTGTCAGAAGTAGTTAAAAAATTTCCTCGCAGATCAAAAGTAAAACTATCAATTTTATTCATTACGGCCTGACTAGCCCGACCGATTTCTTGGTCTCTTTCGCCAATAGTAGTGTCTGAGGATTTTTTATAGGCTGTGTAAGCCTGGGCCACATAGCCTTGCTGATAAAGATAATTACCGATCACGTACTTGGCCCTTTGCCGATAAGTCCGTCCGGCATTCAATAGGGCTGAAAATGCCTCTCGGACGTCTTGTTGTTCTAAGTGGAGCAAACCTCTGCGAAATCTGGCTTCTTCGGCTAATTCTCTGATATCGGATTGCTTGGAAATAGAAAGATTTTCGACGTAGGAAAACCTGCTTATGGAGTCTTTGGTTCGGTCTTCGCTTAGGTCTTTAACCGCGAGTTCTAGCTGCTGGGTAGCTAGTTTAAGCACTCGATCCTTTTCTTTGGCGGCTGTTAAAATCGGACGTAGCTCTTCTTGTAATTTTTTTCGATTTAATTTTTTTGCGCATTCATAGGCTAGTTCTGCGGTGGCGTAATGAAAAGAGTCGATACCTAACGCCTTTTTTCCTAGTGCTAAACCGCGTTCGCAATCGCCTGAGTTAACTGCAATATGCGCCTCGGCATAAATAATTTCTGCCTCATCGCGATTTTCTTGGTCTGCAAAAACAGAAATCAGATTCGCCTCAAAAAGGGCTAGTAACGAAATAGTATAAATAATGAGTGAAATCGTTAACCCGACTGATTGGGTAGATTTTATTTTGCAATTACACCTAAATGGCATTTCCTTTGGGCCTCAGTTGATGCCATCATATATAAAATAAAGATTCATTACCAATGACGATCAGAAAAAGGAGCATTGTTTTATGGTTTCGATATCCAGGAGATTTGATTTCGTGGTTGCGATTGCTTATTTAGCAGTATTTGTCTCCGGTACTTATGCTGCGGAACTTCCTAATCGTGTTGTTGAGTTTAAGGGCGATGTAAGCATATCGAATGGAAGCACAGGAAAAGTAACAGTAGCTCCTAATTCAGTGATTCCTACCGGTGCTATAGGCGAAACGGGTGAAAAGTCCTCGATTAAGATATTAATGTCAGATAAATCGCTGATCGATTTGGGTGCAAAGACCAAAATGACGATCAATAAAAGCGGGCTAACGGATACTCAATTGGATTTGGATTCCGGAAAGGTTCGAGCCACAGTAGTTAAGCGCGCAGCGACTAGACCTCAGTTTGTTTTAAAAAATCGCGGAGTCACCATGGGAGTTCGCGGAACTCAGTTTGTAGTTTCTGGTTTTTCGGGACCCGACGGGACATACCATTCCGAATATTTTTGCTTAAGTGGAAGTATTCAGATCGAAGGCCCGGGCGGAAAGAAGTTGGGAATTATTGAAAAGGGTTTTTATCTGTCTACACAGCTTAATACGGCTGGATCGAGTTATGCAGTCGTAGGTGAGCCCAAGCCTCAAGTGATGTCGTCACAAGCGATCAAAGAAGTTCGATCAGACCAGTTTTTGAATTTACCAACCAGCACTCCTTTTAGTCCATCTGGAGAAAAAGGGCAGCAAGGTAACTCGGGGGATCCTAAAAAACCGACAGGACCTGCAACGAGACCGCCTGTGCCGACCACACCCGAAGGCTTAGCCCCACCTAAGTTAAAGGATGGGACGGGTGGTTTAGTCCCTCATGGAGATCAAGGTACTACGGGTGGGACTGGTACTGGTACATTTGGGCAGAATCCGATTCAACCCCTCCCTATTCCGACTCCTCCACCAACGAATACTACGGGGACTCTTCCACAGTAAATATTTTGAGGGGCTTTACTGAGAATCTATGAATCTTGTAACGAAGGACTTTGAAGCGGCTGCCGCATTTTTATGGAACGCTAGAATTCATAAAAAACCAGGTGAGCCGCTGACAAAGACCTATCCTTCAATTTCAGTCGATGATGCGTATCAGGTTTCTCGGAAAAACTATCAGCGCCGGATTTTAGAAGGTGCGCGCCCGATTGGAAAAAAGATTGGTCTCACTTCTCGCGCCGTCCAAAAGCAACTTGGGGTGGATCAGCCGGATTTTGGTTATCTCACTTCAGATATGATTATCAAGGATGGAGGACTACTTAAAAGAGGCTCCCTCATTCAAGGTAAGGCCGAAGGTGAAGTTGCTTTTTTTTTAAAAAAGGACTTAACCAGTCGCGATTTAAAATTCGAAGATATAGTTTCCGCGACAGATTTTGTTGTCGTTTGCATTGAAGTCATCGACTCCCGGATTCAAGATTGGAAAATTAAGATTGAGGACACTATTGCCGACAATGCCTCATCCGCTTTTATAGTTTTAGGAAAAGAAAAAAAAACTCTCGAACAAGTCGATCTTAAATTAGCGGGAATGACTCTTAAGAAAAATGGTGAAATCGAGTCAACGGGTGTGGGTGCGGCATGTATGGATCACCCGATTAACGCGGTTTTGTGGCTTGCTCAAACCATGGTTAAACTGGATGATCCCCTTCGCGCTGGAGATTGCATTTTATCCGGGGCCTATGGGCCAGTTGTATCTTTTAAAGAAGGCGACAGTTGCACAGTTGAGATCAATGGACTAGGTTTCGTTTCTTGTAGCTATGAGAAATGAGGAACTCAAATTATTGGCGTCGCATTTGGATCGAGCAACTCTTGAAGCACGAGAAGTTGAAAAGCTGACCACCAATCACCCTCAGTTGTCTTTGTCGAGCGCCTATAAAATTCAGGAAATAGGAATTCAGCTTCGTCAGTCGCGCGGAGAGCAAACTGTAGGCTATAAGATGGGGCTCACTTCTAAAGCTAAAATGAAGCAGATGGGAGTCGATTCACCCATTTATGGAGTCCTCACGGATAAAATGCAGCTTTTCTCGGGTCAGCGAATGACTCTTGCCGGAAGAATTCATCCAAAAATAGAACCCGAAATCGCATTTATCATGTCAAGTGATCTTAAGGGCAAAGTAACCGCGCATCAAGCTCTCGAATCCGTGGGTAGCGTTTGTGCTGCGATGGAGATTATTGACTCAAGGTATTTGAAATTTAACTTTACGTTAAACGATGTCATTGCGGATAACTGTTCATCTTCGGCATTTATTCTGGGCCCATTGATCAAAAAACCGAACGAAATCAATCTTGCGAATCTTGGAATGGTTCTAGAAGTGAACGGTAAGCCAGTCGAATTTGGCTCTTCAAGCGCGATATTGGGAAGCCCAGCTGAATCTTTGGCCGCGCTTTCACAAATGCTGCACGAGCGAGGTCATTTCATACCTAAAGGAAGTATCGTGATGGCTGGAGCGGCAACGCGGGCAATTGCTCTTAACCCATCAACTGAGGTTCGAACACACGTTCAGGGGTTAGATTCTGTTTCCCTTGTTATCGAATAAAAACTAATAGTTACATGTTGTTATATTGTTTTTCACTCTCGATACCTGATGGCGAAATTCGAGGGCTCAGTCGTCACAATATCTTGACAAAAATAGTCAAGATATTGTAGAACTTCTCGTGAAGGACGATGCTGTGCCGTTAAATTTTGGGCGAAACTTAATGTTAGGAGTTTTATTGATTGCGGGATTGATCTCGCACACCTTCGCTTATTCACTGAATTCGGGACGCAGTTTGAGTGAGGGAATCCCTAATTCAAATATTCGAGATGTAGTTTCAATGGGTGGATTTTCTGAGCTCGATTTTTTTGCGGTTCAGGGCAACCCGTCCTTATCCAAAGAACCTGATTTTTGGGAGATTAAAGGCAAGGTTGGGAAATTTGAATTTGGAATGGGCAACGGATTTATGGCTCGCGGAACCAGTGTCATTCGAAACGATTTTTCGTATAAAAAAGGCTCATCCTGGTTAGATCTTAAATTTAGACCTTATAGTGGCGAGCGCCAGTACGAGGCCTTTAATTTTCACTTTGGATTGCACCACACTTCTGGAATCGCGAAAGATCCCACCCGTCCAAATGCCTGTTTAGAAAACACGTTTAATGCAAAATTTAGCGAAACCTGCTCTTATGAGGGGCCAAAATATTATGCGTTTTATTCTGGAGCTCAAGTCGAGTTCGTTGAAGTAGTTGCTCGCGAACCTCGTCCGACGCGAGTGTATCTGGGAGCGGGTGTTGGACATATAGCCCCTGCGGTTCCAAATGGTACTTTGTTTCCCTACACCTCAGCCGAAATTAGTTATCGTTTAAGTCGTCAAATTGAAACCAAAGGGGGAGTGATGCTCAGCGCATTTCCCGGAGTAGACCAAGTTGGGGTTGCAGCCACTTCTTTGTCATTTGAGTATCATTTTTAAGAATTTCTTCTTAAATAGACTAGATGAAGCCAATTTCTTTATTTTTGAGAATCATTTCAACAACGGCTTTAGTGGGGTACCTGCTTTTATCAAATCCCGCTCGAGCGAGTGAAAATCCCATCTTTGGTTATCCTCACCTTCTGCCAAGCCCATATACTATGAGAGCGGGTCGCCTGGTGATTGGGTCCGATGCAGCTTTCGGACTCACTGATTTTATTCAAATCAGTTCAAATGTGATTTTAGATATTTATCAAACCTATAACGCTCAGGTTAAGCTTTCGCTTTTGGATTATCCCGAATTTGCACTTGCTCTAACTGGGGGCTGGGTCAGCTTTAATTATAGCACTTATTCTCTGAGTAACCCCAATATCCAGGTCACCTCTTGGCTTCCGGGGTTTGTTTCAGCAGTTTCGATTCACCCAAGTCTTGCCGCTTTTTTTGGAGGTAATTTAAGTATCTCCAAGTCAACACTTACGACTCAAACCATTGAAACCTCCGGTTACATCCGTGGTGCGAGCGGCGAGGTGGATCTGTCTTGGGCCTATAATCCGCATAAGAAATCTCTGGGAAATGTACTTTCGACTGGAGTTAC
>ERZ1292625.4020-Hain-H41-01um-R1-4020-length-11299-cov-3_pt1 | contig 11299 bp, 21 predicted proteins | sample MGYA00564400_ERZ1292625 | MGnify/ENA primary metagenome ERZ1292625 (study PRJEB36523, sample SAMEA6512639) | groundwater metagenome | collected 2019-01-08 | study: AquaDiva: Metagenomics assemblies of 32 groundwater samples
TGATAAATCCTCTCATGACAACTTTCTAAGGATCACTTGTCCACCGATGTGTTCTACGTTAAGAGTGTCTTCCATAAGCAACATGAAAGCATCAACTGCATGTTTGGGTTTGAGATACTTGATGTTCCTGTGATTGAGACACCATTGATAATCGTCCACAATCATAATCCCGTTTTTCTTCAAGGATACCCATGATCGAACCATATCAAAAAGGCAATCCCTGCCAACGTGGGAACCGTCCACATAAATGAAGTCCCAAGGTTTCATTGCCAGATCAATATTGTTACTGAAACCTTTGATGATTTCAATTTTACTAGCGCAATCCAAGACTTTAATATTGTGGTTAAAGACTTCCTCCGTTCCCATAACAAAAGGATCGACACAAACCAGTTTTGAATCAGCGTGAGTTAGTATGTTTTTTACGAAGAAGCATGAAGACCGTCCTTCACATGATCCGATTTCAAGAGCGTTGCACGGTTTGTCTTTAAATTCAGCGAGATGTTTGTGCCAAAGCGGGTAATATTGAACCGCCCAAGAGTTTGTCCAGATAGGTTCTGTGCTCATAGTAATTGATATTGTTTAGCAAAATAATGAATGATAGCTTTATCGTGAAGGTCGTGGGGCTGCACAGTAAAGACTTTCGCTTGTAGGGTTAACTCATCAAACTTGTTTTTAGCTTCTATTCCTGCGCCGTGAAGTCCGATAATTTCACGAGGAATATAAGGAATCTGACCCCAATCTGTCGCACGTTTGTAGTAATTAAAGATCAGAGGAAGAAGTGAAATGGGGAGCTTTAATTGCAGTAATGCACGATTGATATGAAACTGATCCGTAGTATCGACGCTTTTAACACGACCCCAAGAGCGTCTCGCTATTTGAAATACTTTCCTCGTATCTTTGTCTCTCAAATCACAAGCAAAGAATCCGGTATTTATGTAACGAGTTTCATCCAAACCGTTTTCTTGGCAGTCAGTGTGGGGAAATGCCCAAGGGTTAAATACTGCGCTATCGAGCACGCCATAAAATCCACTCTTCGGCACAAATCCACTAAAGTCAGCGTGTCTTATCGTCCAATAATCAGCATCAAAAAAGATAATAGGACGACGACCACAAAGACGATCCAACTTTAACTTCAGTTGAAAACCTTCCGAGTCTTTCCCTTCAATAATTAAAACTTCAAGTCCGGTATGTTTCTTGAACAGGGATACAGCCTTGCGCCCAACGCGACGGTATGACTTGGTGATGACGGTTACTCCGATAGGTTTCATAGAAAGGCTTGCGAGACTCTGTGGAGGAGTGCTTTGCCTTCCTGTGTGATTGTGGGGATAACTACCCTGCGGTCTTCAGTGGATCGAGATAGGGTTACGAGCTTGTGATCCTCCATAGCACGAATGCTTTCGCTAATACTTGCTGTTGACGCTTCAACCTTTCGAGCAATGTGAACCTGCGTCTTGGCTCCCTCGTTAACCGCCATCAGTATTCCGAATCCTATCGGGGTGAGTCCTGTTTGCATGAGGACTTTAGCAATATGAGTTAGTTCCATGTATTAGCGATAATTCTTTATCAGAAAAACGTCAATACCTATTTCACATTTTTAAGTAAGTAAAATCCTGTCGTTTGCGAGTAGGTTGCTGTGGATGGGATGAATTTCGAGTCATACCTTGATTTACCGGAGCACGAAAGGACACCATGCGAATTGAGTTCTTCAAATCGCTAATCGGCACACTGCTAGGTGACGGTATGAATGGCATTAACTCACAAAGTTAAACTGGGCAGGGGATACTGCTACAAGCTCGTCGGCCCATGCCCAAGCAATGACGTTCGCCGCTGCGTCCACCCACTTATAACGGGTTCGCTTTTTGGATTCGTTGCGGGGAGCTACATGAAGGGCCATGTCATCACCTGTATAAGAGCGTAGAGTTGTGTTGACGGTTTCAGTTCCGTAAAATGTATGTGCTCCTACATTTAGAACTTCTAACGTTGTACCTATGGTGGGGTCTTGATCGAATATCCCATCCACAGGTAACTCAGCCAAGTCCCTATAATTAGAATTGTCGAAATTTGTAACATCCTCAGTAGATTCGGAAACGACTCCAACCACTTGAGTTTGAATGTTACTTTTAAGGAGATACCAGATTGTGTAAGCCATATTAATCTTTCTATTCGGTGATTACTTTTGGAAGCGGTGGAGGATAAACTCTAATGCGAACGCGATACCACATTCCGTCTTTCAATTCCTGATCGTCTTTAGTGACGTAAGGTTGCCAAGTGGTAAAGTTGGTTCGTGGAAACTTTTGTCCAACGACTCCGCCGCCTCCTGCTACGCCTCCGGTAGTGTAATAGGTAGCCAGTGAAGCAGATTGAGGAGGAATATCAATGTCATCGTGTAAGCATTCTGGAAATCCACCTGATACTCCTAGAAAATCGTAAGTGACGTGAGACGCCAAGGGAACTTGATAGGAGGGTATGTTAAACTGAACAGGACTGGTAAATTCTTCCTTTAAAAATCTCGTTCCCTCAGATGCTCCCGGTATGTAAACCTCACGAACAAAAGTTCTAGGTGCGGTAGTGATTCCAAAGTTACCCGCTCCATCAGAGCTATTAATAACATGAGGAAAAGACGGATCGCGGAGAAAGTTGAGTTTTAAAAGAATAGGATACCAAGGATGATTACCGAAAGAGGTTGTGCTGCGGAAAGGAACGTTCGCTTCTGCAACAGTCTTAGGTGGGCCGAACAGAAACCAATAACTCGTCGGACTGGCTACAATCTTGTCTGTGAAAACGTAGTTCGCAAATTCGTCAATCCGCAAAGGAATTGTGATCCGAGGCATCTGACTGAATGTGGTTACTCCGATAACCAACGCAGCGAGCATGGACGGCTGGAGAGCGTCGTGATTGACTCGGATGGCCAAGATTACTTCCAAGGGATTAGGAGACGGCAGGAGGCGATACTTCACCGAGTCGGGGGTATCGTTATCAGGGCGGTAAGAATCAACTAAACTTGGATCGGCCATCGGCCTGAGAGTAAAGGATGACGGAGAAAGTTCAATATTTATTTGACAGAAGAGGTAGGTAAGCTAGAACTGATTAAATGACGTCAAATAATGCAGATAAACCCGGAAGAGGTCGTCCGCGACTCGGAAGGGCGGAGCGATTTACTATCCGAACGACTTCTGACAAGGCTCGGTTATTTCGCAAACAATCCGATTTGAAGAAGGTAGCAATGACTGAACATTTCAAGGATTTGGTGGATGAACACCAAGCGAAGGTTGAGGAGGAGACGTGACGACAAAGATCAGCCACTCGAACCCTAAAATTTATGAAGACTGAAGATAACATAGAGAAGTTGGCTGCATCGCCTTGTTCTGACCGTTCCTGCGTTTGTGGGGCTAAGGACTCTCCTACTCATGCTACTGATCCGGGGTGCTGGTGGTGTGGAAGGGCGTTTGGACTTGAAAGTGATAAACAGTCTTCGGAAGGCAACCTTGACATAAATGGAAAGTCTCCATCTGATAGCTTGTGGACGTGCTTAAATCTCGCAGAACGTATGCGCCGTTTGGAATGTCCTTTTGAAATGCAGATGAGGGCTGAAAACTACCAATGGTCGAAGTATTTTGTGGAAAGCGTTTCAAACGTGCTAATCCGTTGGAAAGAGGCTGGTTATCCTGATCCGAAATCATGGCTTGAAACTCAATCCACGTATCAGCCTCCTCCTTTATCGCTACCTCAAGAAGAGCGTCAGCGTCGGATCGAGCGTCGGATAAAGCGGCGTGCAGATCAAGAAGGTTCATTAGGTGATGAGATTTCGATTAGTCAGAACGCGAAGCTCTGGCGCAAAAGGGGTCGGACACAGATCAACAGCGAAGCGAGGAAGGGAGAGTCGAGTCATGATTGACGACTTTCATCATTCGACCCCGTTGTCGCCAGCAGCGACTTGTTATGACAAGCGTGTTCAACACCTCGACGGGCGCAGGTGGAGCGGAGCTTTCACCGAGCGAAGCGAGGGGATATTTGACCACAAATGGCCGGCGTGATTGATATTGCATAGAAAAACTAAACAATGCTAACTTTCGTCAATACTTCTACTACCCCGAACAAAGGATTTGTCTGGAGAGACAATACTGGATTTGAAGTTCGTAGTAACAACTTTAACGTAGCGTTGGACAAAATCAAAGATCGTCTAATTTCGAGAGGTCTGTATGTTGGAGCAGGTTGGCAGGATCAGGTGATTCATGATATGTGTCTGCAAACGAATGGTAATTGTGAAGATAAAACGGTTCCGGTTCGGGAAGTGTCGTGGCAGGATTTTGAAAACTTTGGATTGGTGGCAAAGCGGCATATTGATAACGGTGGAAAAGTTGTATCCAAAGAGGAAGCTGAACGCCGCGCTGCTATTTGTGTTAATTGTCCGAAGAACGCGCCGTTGAAGGGTGTATGTAATTTTTGTGCTGGTTTAATGACTTGGGCCGTCAGACTCGCTGGAAATCTAAACACTTCTAAAGATGAAGACTTACACCAATGCCAAATTTGTTCATGTCAGTTGCGATTAGCCGTTCACATCCCGCTCGACGTTATGTTAGGAGAACGCTTCGATGCATCTAATTATCCCAATTTTTGCTGGAAGAAACCTTTATGAGTGAACAACTAGAACCGCTTGATATTAAATGCACCACTCGATATTACGTCGAAGCGATTGGGCGCAATGAGGGTGAGGATAAACAACACTCTCATTTATACGAAGAGATAAAAACGATAAGGGTATTAAGTGTGGTGTTTATTACGTGCCGATGTGTCGTAAGGGATGGAATCGTAGCAATGGAGAAGCGTTTTCAATATTCAGAGGTCATCGGGGCGCGAGGGGTCTTTGTAAGATTTGCGATAAACGCGCACATCGTTGTCTTCCGGGAGTTGAATCAAAACCAGACAGCCACAAAACAAAATGGTTATGAAGCTCTACGCATTTCAACCAAATGGTCACGGACAGTATAGTTTCTTTGTGGCCGCTGCTTCTGAAGAAGAAGCTCGCAATGCTGTTGCCGATCACATCGCCCTTCATAAAGGGAAAGTTGATGGCCACCACATCGGGGGCTACGAGGTGGAGGGATGGGGAACAGATTACTATGTGCTAACTGTGCTAAATCCAAACGAAGTCATATCAAACTGCAACGATTAAGCCATGAAACGTCGTAACTTTTTCAAAACATTAACAGCAGCTTTTGTTGCCGTCAGTCTTGATTTTGGGATGTCAATGTCGAACATTCCATCTTTTGCTAAGAAGGGTGTAAAATACATTCCAAATCCAGCTTATGGTGTTGCTGAGTATGGGGGTGTTGTGGATGGGCTTAATAAGCATGTTTGGTCTAACAAATCATCTAAAGATCATTCTCCAGTAAGGTATAATTTTGTTAATGGTGAATGGAAGGAAGTTCCACCTTATATAACTGAAAAAGCATGAACCTCGTTATCTCAACCACAATCGGATGGAACATTGGGGATCAATTTATCCTCTCCGGTGTAAAGAATCTTCTCAAAAAGTCATGGGGTGATTTCCAGTGCGTTCATCATGACAGAAATCCTTTCAAGTTACCGAGAGGCGGTGAGGAAAGTCACAATGCTATTCGTTGCGGTTGGGCTGACGCACTTGTGATCGCAGGTAGTCCGGGATGGACGATTGAATGCGCTGCTATCTATCGGACTGCGTTGGATCACAATGTTCCAATTTACATGATAGGAATAGGTGCTGGATGCCACAGTGCGCTCTTAGGTGAACAATTATTGCACGATCATGACACGACCGAAGCGTTAAATAAGGCAAAGTTGGTGATCTGTCGGGATGAGATAGCGAGAGATGAAGCGAGTAAGTATTGTGGAGGCATTGAGTTGCTCCCATGTCCTGCTGCAATGATTTCATCCTATGCGTTCAATAGCTTTACGGCTGCACAGTTCCGAGAGGATTTGATGGCACTTGGCCCATATTATACAGGGGACTTTAGCGAACGTGGATTGATGGCTCACCAGATTGAAGACGTTGAAAAGTCGAATGGACGTGCTTTTTATTCTGAAAATGCTGATGACTATTTTATACAGTATGTTAAAGCCAAGAGTGTCACGTCATTTCGTCTGCACGCTTCGGTTATTTGCAGGGTCTTTGGAGTTCCTATAACGAATCTTTGGCCGGATGACGATTGTAGATGTGTCTCAACGTGGAGCGTTATTGACAGTGCGTTTAGATATGGAATAAGGAAGTCATTCGATAGATACGTTGAATTGCTTGAGAAAGTGAAACCTAATATTAACCATTGACTATAACACGATCATGTATAGTCTTTTCAACATGACTTTGAATTATGGAAATATCACTGAAGGAACACTGTCGTCGGATCGGGAAAATAACCTCCGTAAAGAAAAAGAAAAGTGGCAAACGAAACATGGAGAAAGCGAGGGAAGTTCTTCGATTGAAACGGGAAGCTGCGAAGAAGGGAAAAGGACTTTCGTAAAGCGTAGGTTTATAGGATACAGACAGTCCATATTCGATCTAACGGGGTTGAAAACAGATATGTTAACTGTCATATCAAAGTCAGATGTAATTTATATTCATCTTAAAACTGGAAAAATGACTCGACCTTTTTGGAATGTTAAATGTGAGTGTGAGAATATAGTGATTCGACCGGCATTTGCTTTAATGCAGGGTAAAGCCAAGTCCTGCGGTTGTTATGCAAATGAATTTATTAGAGAAGCTAGAACAATCCACAATGGCGTTGGAACGCCGACTTACAATATTTGGACGGGTATTAGAAAAAGATGTTTCGACACAGGTTCCACCAATTATGCTTTCTATGGTGGAAGTGGTATAACTATGTGTAACAGGTGGAGGTATGGGGATGAAGGTTATAGTGGATACGAATGCTTCTTAAGCGATATGGGTGAAAGACCTGAAGGTTTGCAAATAGATCGTAAAAACAATAAGGGTAACTATTGTCCTGAAAATTGCGTATGGTCAAATCGAAAAGACCAGTGTAGAAATAGAAGAAATTCTCGTTATTTTGAATGGAAAGGTAAAGGTAGAACGCTATCTGAGATAGCTGAAATGGAAGGTATTAAATTTGGAACTTTTAAATCGCGAGTTCTTAGCGGAATGTCAGTGGAATCGGCGATTACAACACCTAACAGAAGACCAAGAAAGACAACTGTATGAGTAGTGAAACATCACAATGTAGAGAATTATTGTCTCCTTTTTGCAAGGGATTAGGTTTGGATATTGGAGCAGGTGGGGACGCAATAGTTCCTAATGCTATCACAATGGATTTATCTCAACCGTATTGTCCACCCCTCGATTCAGTTCCACAGATTTTAAGGGGTGATTGCCGCGATTTGAGTGGGTTCTGTGATGGAGTTCTTTCGTTTATATTTTCCAGTCATCTGATAGAGGACTTCGTGTATTCCGATCTTGTTAATATTATAAAAGAATGGAGGCGTGTGTTAAAAGTTGGAGGTCATCTTGTCTTGAACGCACCTAACCAAAAAATATTTTTAGAACATTGTGCTAGAACCGGCCAAGGAACTAATGACAATCACAAAGAATTGAGCTTCTCTATTGAAACGTTTAAAAGCGAAGTTCTCTCGAAAACTGGCCCTTGGAAAGAACTATTTCGCGTTTCTCACGCTCCTCCTTATTCATGGTATTTAGTAGTGGAGAAACTGTAACATGCGTGTCTTCATCCAATCCCCCGACGCTCGCAGTAGAATTGACGGAACTATCCGTCAGAATCTCCTGTCATACTTTGAATGTGTCCGCGATCAACGAGAAGCTGATATTGTTGTTATTCCTGTCAGTTTTTATTCAGATTTTGAATTTAACGATCAGCTTCATAGGATTAACAAACCTATTGTTATAATCGACGCACTTGAATATGGAACAAGCTGGAAACCCGGTATTGATACACATGTTCTAGGACGTAACTCTGCAAACTTTGCAAACGTATCAGGTTCGCAGTGGATGAGACTGGATGCTTTCGTTCGGGATCATCGTCCTAAAGTTTATTTCAAGCGTGAGCTTTTGGAGCGTGAGAAATCTGATTGGTTAAGACCTGTGGAATTTCCATGCTGTATTCCCGCATGGCCTGCCCAATCGAAAGTTGATTTTGATAAACGTGGAATTGAAGTCTTTATGAGTTGGGGTTTATCCCATGCGTGCCGTCAGGCTTTGCATGGAGAAATGTTCTCAAAGGCTTTGGGGAACGGAATCACGATGATTTCAGCATGGGATCAATTCAATGGTTTCGATTACGCTAATCACAAGCGAGTGTGGGCTTCTATTCACTCTCCTCACTTTACTCGCGTAGATATTTCAACGGTTTTACATCACCAATCCAAAGCAAAGATCAGTCTTAGCTTACCGGGTAACGGTTTCCGTTGCTTCCGTGATACAGAGGCTCCGGTGAATGCTGTAATGGCATGTTGGAATGACGGTATTGCGCGGAGTTATCCGTGGATTCATCTTGATAACTGTCTGCGTTTGAGACCTAATCAGGAGTATATTGATTTGCTTGATCTTATAGAAGGTCACACTGACGAACTTCACAGAATTTACCTTAGTGGTATGGAAACTGTAGATCGTTATAGAAGCCAAAATTACGTCAACAATTACTTAACTCCAATCATCCAATCAAAATTGTAAAACAACCAGAAACCCAAATATATGACAAAACTAGAAGCAATCGCAGCAGCAAAAACATTCCGCAAGGACGCAGATGAACTCCTTCAGCGCATGAAGGAGCACAAGAACCTCTTGCTTGGAGCTACCGCACTTCGCCAACTTACGCCGGAAGAAAAGCTCCTGCCGCCAACTGAGTCCATCAACGATATCAGCGAAGCAATTGCACAACACACACTTTCCATTCGTGATCTTGAGTCTGCTATTATGCGTCAAGGAATGGTATTGAAATCCATCGGTAACCCTAATCCATATCCTGAGAGTTATAACCCTGCTTCTTCTGTCGTCGCTCCAACAGCAGATGGACTGAAGCTTTAAACCAAGCTATGATAAAACCTCTCCAGATTGTAGTTTGTGCCAACAAATTACCTCAACACTCTTACTTGGTAAGGGGATTCAACGCATTGATTAATTCTGCAAATAAATATGGATATAAGCTTACAACACTTGGATGGGGCGCACCGTGGGGAGGACTTGGAACGAAACCTAAACTTCTTAAAAAAGCGATTGAATCTAAAGTAATAACCGCCAAACACATCTTGTTTGTGGATGCTTTTGATGTAGTGTTTCAGCGTCCACCAGAAGAAGCCCTTGAACAGTTTCTAGCTTGGTCAAACTCACCTAAAATCATCTGGAACGCAGAAAAAAATTGTTTTCCAGATGCTAAACTAGCCAAGGATCATCCGCCTACCGACAGCCCGTTCAAATACCTAAACTCAGGTATGAGTATTGGTGAATCTGAAGCCTATCTTGAATGTCTTACTGAAATGAAAGTTCAAGATTGGATGGACGATCATAGGATGAGGAACGGTAGAATGTATGAAAGAAACGATCAGGACGACTGGATGCGAAGGTTTGTTCATGGGCAGTGCGGCAACCAATGTAAAATGGTTTTAGACTCCGGTTGCGAGCTTTTCCAGACTATGACAGGAACCGTTTTAGATGACTTTGAATTGAAGGACGGGAGAGTTAGAAATAAAGAGTTCAATACCTTTCCTTGCGCTATTCATCACAATGGCGGAGCTAAGACTAGCGGAACAATGGAACCAATACTTAACTGTTTAAAATTATGATCGACGAAGAATACATAGCTGATGAACTTTACAGTGAATATTGTAAAGAAGTTGGTGGAAACGCATTTAACGGAGACGCACTTCCTTCGTGGGAAGAGTTTAAAGCCGATCCATCTAAGGAAAAGCAATTTGAAGCATGGATTGCCGTAGCAAACAGAGCTATTGAGATGATCGTATAAACCTTACCATTATGGCTGATGAACATGAGCTTAGGGGAGATGGCACTAAATACTGCCAGCACGAAGATATTTTATGCCCCTCTTGTAATTCTAAAATGGTGTGCCGTTGGTGTGTGCTCGGATCATGTGGATATATAGCTATATTGTTTTGCAATTTATGCGCCGAGGCATATTCGTATGCTCCATATTTAGCGGATTATAAACAACCTGTTATTCAAAAATACACTGATAAAATATGAACTTATCCACAATTAAACGTCTTGAACCTTACTATATCCTTGATAAATAAGTTGACCGTGCTCCAACATCTAGTATAAATGCCAAATGGCTATCACTTTTAACATTTCAGAAATTAAAAAATGTGAATGCCCTAATTGGATCATTGGGATGATTGGTGTTAAGTTCGGGCAATTGATTCCAAAATCCTTTGTCGGCATTAGAAACAATAGACATTATATAAAATGTTTGTGCGCAGCTTGTAATAAACTACATGTAGTGGGGGCCAGTAACGTTAAAGGTGGAACAACTAAATCATGCGGGTGTGATAAAGGTCCGTCGATCCGTAGGATGAAGACGGTTCACGGTGGTTCACATGATGGACCTTTGAAAGTAGAATACCGCACTTGGAGGAGTATGCGTGAGAGATGTTTGAAGAAAGATCATCAAGCTTATCATAATTACGGAGGACGTGGAATAACTGTTTGTGATCGTTGGGCTTACACCAGAGGAGGATTTGAAAACTTTTATAATGACATGGGTAAAAGACCAAAAGGTAAGTTTTCGATAGAGCGTATTGATAACATGAAAGGTTACTATAAAGAAAACTGCATTTGGATTTTAAAAAAGCGTCAACCTAGAAATCGAAGGACTACTTGGAAAGTTATTTATGAAGGTAGGATCATTCCAGCATCGGACGCATCTTTACTTTTAGGGTATCCAAACCGACATGCTGTTGCTAACTGGCTTTCTAAAAACTATAAATCTAAAGCTCGCGCTATAAACATTGAAAAATTTTTACAATGGGGGAATCGACGTGGACCTAAAAAAAATAAAATATCTTAACCCTAAACATTTGCTCGATATAGGGGCTAACTGCGGACATTGGGCCAAAGAAGCCAAGTCCGTGTGGCCTGACGCTTCCGTATTCTGTATCGAAGGTTGCCGTGAGTGTGAGCCTTCGTTGCGTGCGGCAGGTCTTCCCTTTGCGATTGCCTTACTCGGAGATTCAAAACGAGAAGTTGATTTCTATAAAGCCACTTACTCCGCGACTGCTACGGGTAATTCCTACAAGCGAGAGCAAACAGAATGGTTTGAGAATCCTGATATTGAGAAAC
>ERZ1292625.4022-Hain-H41-01um-R1-4022-length-11297-cov-5_pt1 | contig 11297 bp, 11 predicted proteins | sample MGYA00564400_ERZ1292625 | MGnify/ENA primary metagenome ERZ1292625 (study PRJEB36523, sample SAMEA6512639) | groundwater metagenome | collected 2019-01-08 | study: AquaDiva: Metagenomics assemblies of 32 groundwater samples
CCAAAAACAGTGAGGCGGTGGTTGAAGTTATTGATTCAGGCAATGGCATTCTAGGAAAAGACCTGCCCCATATTTTTGACCGCTTTTATCGAGGGTCAAAAACTGCGAAAACACTCGGATCAGGGCTAGGACTTGCAATTGCCCAAGGAATCATAGAGTCCCATGGTGGCGCTATTTCAATAGCAAGCAAAGTCGGCAAGGGAACACACGTCACCATCTCTCTTCCTCTGAAAGACAAATCATAATCTTCATACTTTCTTAATCTAGTCTTTTCTATAATCATGATAAGGAGGTTAGATATGGATCACTCAAAAATGAATCATTTAACCAATGGGGGTATACAAAATAAGACGAATTGGTTGCTGATATGTGCCGGCGTGATTGCTGTCGTATTTATCGCCATAAAAGTTTTCGCTGTGTCGTTTAGTAATGTCTTATTTTTTGGTGCCATTCTTGCCTGCCCACTCATGCACATTTTGATGATGCGTAATGGTGGGCATAAACATTAAAGCAAGGTTGTATTTTTACAGATTAACTTCTACAATTCGTAGTAACACTATGAAAGTAAAAGCCTTAAGTGAACTTGAATTAGAAGTCATGAATGTGGTCTGGGATTTAAAGGCGTGTGCAGTGCGTGATGTTCTTGCCCAAATTTCAAAGGAAAAAGAACTCGCATACACAACGATTGCGACGATACTTCAAAGACTCTACGATAAAGGACTGGTTTCTCGCAATAACAAAGATTTTGCTGTTCACTACACACCAAAAATTTCTAAAGCTCAGTATAGTAAAGCAGTTGCCGGATCATTCTTCACGAAATTTTTTGATTCATTCGGGGACGCAGCTATTGCCTCATTTGCTGAATCCGTAGACGAATTACCGAAAGAGAAAAAAGAGTATTTCCTGAGACTCTTAGAAAAGAGCAATGAAGCCTAATACGTACGTATTAGGCTTTGGCAGTTTATTGGTATTCCTCACGGTTAGTCATTTTTTTGTCCTAGTTAAATATTTTCAACTTCTTATCCATCACACCATTTACTATTGCCAAGTAATGGCAAAGGTATTGTATATGCAGCTCCCTGGAGACTTGAGCCGGCTTTATATCGTAGTGTTGGCGCTTGCCACTGTATACACCCTCATCAAAATCGGTGTGGCAGTTTATAAGATGTATGCATTTAGAAAGGCTCTGGTAAAAACCAAATCTCAAAGTAGTAAAAATATTGATGAGGTATGTAATGCACTTGGTCTACATAACAAAGTTACTTTACTTGACCAAACTAAACCTCTGGCTTTTTGCCTTGGTGTTCTCAATCCAAAAATATATATTTCAACCGGACTTGTGGAAATGATGAACAGCGAAGAATTAAAAGTAATTATGAAGCATGAGAAATATCATTTAGATAATAGGGATTCGCTTGTCTTTATGGTTGCAACTATTATTGAATCACTGTTTCCATTTTTTCCGATAATATCGGATTTTGTCCGAGTATATAGAATGGACAGAGAGATCCAAGCTGATGCTATGGCCATCAGAAATACCGAAGACAAACATTCACTTACCGAAGTTTTAAAAAAACTTCTTCGGTATGAGCCAACAACACGTCCAGCGTTTGTTGCGAGTATCATTTCCGAGGATACACTCGAGGCACGTATTCACTCACTGCTTTTTCGTAAAACCGCTCATCGAAAGGTAGGTATACGCAACGTTATTTTCAGTCTTGTTTCGCTCATCATATTGATTGGACTTACGGTGAGTCCTGTTAATGCAATTGAACTTCATGATGAGGGACGTGATGTAGTACTACTCTGCGATGAAACGCTACTACAGCTTCAAAGTCGCGTACCCCGTCAAACTCCAGCGAACTTTAGTTTTCAAAATTGATATGGATGGATATAGTTGACAGGTAGACACTTCACCTACTACACTATGTAGTAGTATGACAGAAAATAAATTCACTCCAATTTTTACACCTGTGTTAGTAGTCATACTGATTGTCGGATCTTTTTTTCTTGGTTCTCTTACCACAAAAGTAAAAATGTTGGAAGAAGGTGGAGTAGCTGGAGTCCAAGCTCCCACGAATAATCAAGCTCCGGCAGCTGTAGCAGCTCAACCGCCAGCGTCAACAAAAGGTACAGCCTCAATTGATGACGATGCCGTTTTGGGAGATAAAAATGCACCAGTGACTATAGTTGAGTTTTCTGATTACGAATGCCCATTCTGTAAACGTCACTTCGACCAAACACATCAAGAGTTAGTCAAAAATTACATAGATACCGGTAAAGCAAAGCTCGTTTTTAGAGATTTTCCGCTCTCATTTCATGATCCAATGGCTAGTAAGGAAGCGGTTGCTGCCAACTGTGCCAAAGAACAGGGTGGTGACAAGAAATACTATGAATTCCACGATGAAATTTTCAAACGAACTACATCTAACGGAAACGGCCTGGATGACGCCAAGATTCAAGCTATCGCTTCAGACTTAAAATTAAATAGTAGTTCATTCACCACTTGCTTATCAAACAAAGCCATGATGGATGAGGTCAAAAAAGATATTGCAGATGGCTCAGCAGCCGGAGCATCTGGTACACCAACCTTCCTGATCGGTAAAACAACAAGCGATGGAAAGATTGAGGGTGATCTACTTATTGGAGCACAACCATTTGCGGCGTTCCAGGCGGTCATAGATCCTCTGCTATAAGCAAACTATGACCACTCTTATCGGCATATTCCGCCAACCTAAATATATCGTGGCGACAACACTTGTTGCACTGACACTTATTGCTTTTGCAGCATGGTTACCAAATCTACACCTTATTACCAAAGCAATGACATCGTCTACCATGACGTTGTGGCAAAAAACTAATTTAATTACGAGTTTACTGGGTTCTTTACAGACCAACTTTACCCCTCTATCACGAAGTCTCACGATCCTAAGTGCGACTCTTTCCGGTATTCAAGCAAGTTTACTTATTTATTACGTACGACGATCAATGCTGATTCAAAAAGAAGTGGGAGCCTCTGTAGCCGGTATAACAACGAGTCTGTTAGGAGTAGGGTGTGCATCATGCGGATCTGTGGTTCTTACCTCCCTCATTGGATTTGGTTCGGCGACAACGTTCTTGGGAATATTGCCGTTTAGAGGACAGGAATTTGGATTTTTAAGCATTGGAATATTACTCACGACAATTGGCTTTACACTTAAAAAAATTAAACAGCCATACACCTGTAACACCAGTACGAATCATTGAAATATATGGAACAGTATCCTACACTATGTAGTAGGTGTTAGATATATAGTTTATGGAAAAAATAAATAAAAAAATAATCATTGCTCTCATAGTCACAGTTTCTATTGTGTTATTTACCTTGCTACAAAAAGTTTTATTTAAATCAAAAAACGCCCCCGCAGAACTCTTGACTACCAACATAAACACAGCAGGTGAAAAAGCGATGGAAGCAATTTCCCCTGAAGGTGTAGCTCAAGCCACGCAAACATCTGGACTACAGGAGCTTGCCTATACGGTGGATAAGGGCACGAAAGTTTTTAATCTGACAGCGGCACCGGTGCGCTGGCCAATCTTAAAAGATACTACGGTAACCGCTTGGGCATACAATGGCATGGTTCCCGGACCTCTTCTTCGCGCAACAAACGGGGACAAAGTCCGGATTATCGTCAAAAATAATCTGCCGGAGCCGACAACAATTCATTGGCACGGCATTCAGGTTCCTAACAACATGGATGGCATTCCGGATGAAACACAAAAGCCTATCCTCCCCGGTGAAACTTTTACCTATGAATTTATCGCCAAACTGGCAGGAACGTATTGGTATCATTCACATTTTGACTCTGACAAACAAATCTCAGTCGGATTATCAGGCGCATTTATCATTGATCCGGTTGGAGGCATTGCTTCAAAACCAGATATCGATAAAGTTTTTATGTTAAATGAATGGAGGGTCATTGACGGCCAAACCTATGCAGCAATGCCTGCAACGGGAATGGATGCCAACTTTTTTACCATTAATGGGAAAGCCTATCCTGAAACCGAAAAGGTTGAGGCAAAAGTGGGTCAAAAGATACGACTCCGCTTTGTTGGTTCTGGACAGGTTATTCATCCAATGCACCTTCATGGATTTCCGTTCAAAATCGTAGCAACTGATGGAAACGATGTTCCGGAAAGTGCTCAGTGGACGAAAGATGTGGTATCTGTAGCACCTGGCGAGCGATACGACATCGAATTTACGCCGGACAGACCTGGTAAATGGATGTTACATTGTCATATTCCGCACCATACAACGAACGATCATCAGGAACCCGGCGGACTCATGATGATGGTCGATGTGACATATTAATAATTATTAAGAAGGTGAATATATGAACAATAAAACGTTAGTGATAATTTTGGCAGTTATGGTAATTGCTGTTGCCTATTTAGGCTGGAAATCTAGTTCTGTCTCCGATTCCGGTACTGCAACAGGTACAAACGGGGCAATTTCACTTTCAACTGATCCAAACCCATTACGACCCGGCAAAGCAACTTTTATGATTGATGTGAAGGACAAAAGCGGAAAACCAGTTGATAATGCAACTGTCTCTTTTGATTTCAATATGACTGCAATGAACATGGGGACACAGCGGGGTGATGCTACTTCGCAAGGAAACGGACGGTATTCTGCTGTCGCAAATATGTCTATGCGTGGACCATGGCTTGTTAAAACTAAAGTTAAAATGCCTGATGGTAGTATAGAAAATAAAGACTTTACCGTAAACGTTCCTTAATCTTAACCTCACGATTTCTTCATATATGTTTTATTAGACTACGGCTATATGTATGACTATGGGAATTGGCTACTCGTTTTTCTTAATATCGGTATATTTCTTTATTTCTTAAAAAGTTCGTTTAAACCACGCACAAAAACAGATTGGCGAACATATCATTCCTTCGGAGCATTTATCGTTGCCTTATTTGCAGAAATGTACGGTTTCCCGCTCACAATTTATTTATTAACATCATTTTTTGGCAAAAAACTCGGATTAGACTTCACACATGACAACGGGCATATACTCAATACCCTTTTGGGAATTAAAGGTGACCCACACTTTAGTATTCTTCATATCATCAGTTATGCCCTTATTATTGGCGGATTCTCACTCCTGGCTAATGCGTGGGAAATACTCTACAAGGCCCAAAAAAGACAAAGAATAGCCACGTCCGGTATTTACACATATATTCGCCATCCCCAGTATTTAGCATTCATCCTTATAATCCTTGGATTTCTGGTGCAGTGGCCGACTCTTATCACGCTACTCATGGCGCCGGTTCTTATCTGGAGGTATTTCCGTCTTGCAAAACTTGAAGAGCTGGAGATGCATAAGCAATTTGGCATTTCCTATACACGATACCGAAAGCATACACCGGCATTTATTCCATCGATTAAGCAGGTATGGCAAAAATTTTGAACATAAAATCAGAGGACATTTTTAGTTTGTCAACAGTATTAAAGTGGCGCATAATGAAATGAATATGACCATGTATACCTGCCCAATGCATTCAGACGTTCAGAGGGATAAGCCGGGAACGTGTCCAAAATGCGACATGACGCTTGTACCTGTTGAAATGAGCCACAAAGAGATGTCTTTTTGGGAAAAACTCAAAATGAGTATGTCGATGACCATGGGTATGGATCATACGGGTTTAGCTGGACGAGAGATGGCGAAACTGATGGAAGAGGATATCAGGAACAAATTCTTCTTTGCACTACTTCTTACAATCCCAATCCTTGCTTACTCAATGGGGCGAACGATGTTTGGTTGGAATTTACCGTCACCACTGCCGATTCCATGGTTACTTTTCATTCTCACCACACCGGTATTCTTTTATAGCGGTTGGTTATTCCTATATTCATCCTTTTTTGAGCTTAAGACGCTGCGCCTCGGTATGTCGGTTCTTATCGCGGTCGGAATTTCTGCCGCCTATGGATTTAGCGTTGTATTAACCTTACTTGGTAGTAGTGACTCGTATTATGAAGCCGCCGCCATGCTGATTACGTTCGTTCTCTTTGGTCACTGGATGGAAATGAAGTCACGTCGCGGCACAACCGATGCGCTACAAGCTCTATTTAACTTAGTTCCCCCGCAAGCCAGACTATGGAAAAACGGGGTGGAATTAACGGTTCCAACATCTAGTATTGTGCTCGGTGACATATTGATCCTTAAGCCGGGAGACAAAGTTCCTGTTGATGGTGAGATTATCGAGGGAGAGACTGCAATCGACGAATCGCTCGTCACAGGCGAATCACTGCCTGTCTCTAAATCAGTTGGAGATTCAGTCATTGGCGGGTCAATTAATACTTCTGGGTCAGTAAAGTTCAAGGCCACAAAGGTTGGAGAAGATACGGCGCTCGCCCAAATTGTGAAGATGGTAGAAACCGCGCAAAACTCCAAAGCCCCCGGACAGAAAATTGCTGATCAATTTGCAAAGTATTTAGTAATTATTGCTGTTGGCGGTGGACTTTTGACATTTATCGTCTGGTTTTTTGTGCTTGGGCAACCTCTCCTTTTAGCACTCACGTTTGCTATTTCTACTGTCGTTATCGCATGTCCTGATGCCCTTGGACTTGCTACACCTACTGCGGTAGCTGTAGGCACTGGACTTGGCGCTAAACATAATATTCTCATCAAAGATGCGCCGACTCTTGAAGAGGTATCAAAAATTCAATCAGTAGTTCTGGATAAAACCGGCACACTCACGGAAGGCAAACCTCGCATAACCGACGTTATAGCAGCCAAAGGATTTACCGAAGATCAGATTATAGAATTCGATAGTGCCGCTGAATCCAAATCTTCCCATCCCTTAAGTATGGCAGTACTCGAGGAAGCAAAACGCAGAAAATTTACTATACCTACACAAGTTGAAAAATTTAACAACCTTGCCGGTCATGGCGTGGAGGCTGTAGTAAATGGTAAACATGTTCTAGTTGGTACAACAAGGCTTATGACTGACTGGAAAGTTGACATGACAGCCTTACAAGGTGATATAGGCCGCCTGCTCTCAGAGGGGAAAACAATTATGATTTTGGCAGTCAATAAAAAAATAGCAGGTGTGGCCGCAGCCTCTGATCCAATTAAAGAGAATGCTAAAGTAGCTATTGCTCGTATGAAAGAAATGGGACTAGAGGTCGCCATGATTACCGGAGACAATAAAAAAACTGCTGAGGCAATTGGCAAAGAACTGGGTATTGATAGGATTTTCGCTGAAGTATTACCGGAAGACAAAGCCTCGTATGTAAAGAAACTCCAATTAGAAGGTAAGTTTACCGCCATGGTTGGCGACGGAGTGAATGATGCCCCAGCCCTTGCTCAAGCTGATATCGGTATTGCGATTGGTGCCGGAACCGATGTTGCCATAGAAACCGCCAAGGTAGTACTGATGAAATCGGATCCGGCAGATATTTTACGGGCCATCCGTCTTTCCAAGGCCACAGTGAGAAAAATGAAGGAAAACCTGGTTTGGGCAAGTATTTATAATATCTTGGCAATCCCAATTGCCGCTGGCGTACTCTACCCACGCTTTGGTATCACATTGCGTCCGGAATTTTCCGCGCTTCTTATGAGTGTTTCATCAATTATTGTTGCAACAAATGCAGTCCTCCTAAAACGAGCCGAAAAAGACCTCGTGGCTATCTAGTCGTCTTATAATTACCTCAGTCATCTTCATAAAATCTTAATACCGGCTCTTGTATGCTCTAACAATGAGCAAACAAAAAATTCATATCAAAGGCATGCACTGCCGATCGTGCGAGATATTAATTGAAGATGAACTTAAAAAAGTTCGCGGTGTTCAGTCTGTTTATGTGAACCATAAAACAGGTATTGCTGATGTAAATTGTGAATGTGAATTAGATAACAATGAAGTACAAACCGCAATCGAAAAAGCAGGGTATACTATTGGAGAGGACGGGAAAATTCATTTCTTCTCCCGCAACCACAGGGACTGGATTGATATAGGAATTGCCTTCTTTATAACAACGGCCTTATTTCTTGTTGCTAAGACTCTCGGAATTTTTGACCTAGGCAAATCTATCTCCGGAAGCTATTCTAGTTTACCCGTTGTCCTGCTTGTCGGACTGACCGCAGGGGTCTCAACCTGTATGGCGCTTGTCGGAGGGCTGGTACTTGGCTCCTCAGCTAGATTTTCTGCACAGTTTCCTAACGCAACAGGAATGGAAAAGTTCAAACCTCACCTCTACTTTAATCTCGGGCGGATCATTTCTTATTTCGTCCTCGGTGGAGTTATCGGTCTCGCAGGATCTCTGTTCCAACTTTCTACTTCAGTTCTTGGAATGCTTACTGTTGCTGTCGGACTGGTTATGCTTCTCTTGGGAGGACAACTCATTGAGATATTCCCAATCTTAAAGAAAGTATCATTTACCCTACCTAAAGGTATATCTCGGGCTCTTGGTATACAGGAAAAAACACAAGCAGAATACAGCAATAAGAATTCGGCTGTCATGGGAGCTATGACATTTTTCTTTCCCTGCGGGTTTACGCAAGCCATGCAGCTCTATGCCATGAGCACAGGTAGTCCTATGCAGGGAGCCTTAACCATGGGCGTGTTTGCAATTGGAACTGCACCGGGACTGCTTGGAGTCGGAGGACTTACCGCTGCTGTGAAAGGAACGGGTGCGCGCCTATTCTTTAAGACTGCTGGAGTGGTGGTTATTCTCTTAGCATTCTTTAATCTTTCAAACGGCCTTAACCTCTTGGGTGTTCCTCAAGTGCTTGGTGCTATGACTGCCTCAGCAAAAACCACCTCTCAAGATCCCAATGTGAAGATAGAAAACGGTGTTCAAGTTGTCCGTATGACCCAGGTTAGCTCCGGCTATTTACCGAACAAATTCACAATCAAAAAAGGTATTCCAGTGCGCTGGATCGTCACCTCTAAAGACGTATATTCCTGTGCCAGTAGCATAGTGTCTCAGCAGCTTGGTATTAGAAAAGGTTTGGAGCTTGGGGAAAACATATTCGAGTTTACACCGAAAGAAACCGGCACAATTCGTTTTTCGTGCATTATGGGAATGTATACGGGATCGTTTAACGTAGTTGATGAATCAAGCACTACCAGCTTTACTCCGCTACAAGAAAAAGCTCCTATAGCGCAAAATCAGGCTACTTCAGGTGCTGGAGCATCCTGCAGTGCCAATGGAGGTGGCTGTGGTTGCGGTGGTGGAGCGAAAAAACAGGTAACAGCAACAGCTGGAGAAACGACAAAACAAGGAGAAGTCCAATTGCTTAAAGCAACCTATACGTCACTTGGTGATATTAAACCAAATAATTTTACAGTGAACGCAAATCAACCAGTCCGTTTTGAAATAGATGCGAAAGAAGACGGACAAGGATGCATGGGAAGCGTAACAATCCCAACACTCACCAAAAAAGTAGAAGTATTTACTAAAGGTGAAAAAACAGTCTTTGAATTTACCCCGACATCAAAAGGCTCGTTTCCAATTACTTGCGCGATGGGTGTACCGAGGGGACAAATACAAGTTATTTAATGGAGGAATTATGAATACACAAACCATTACATTATCAGGCCTTACCTGCCCAGCCTGTAAAAAAATTACAGAAAAAAGAATAGGAGGGCTGGATGGAGTTAGCAAAGTTGAAACTACAATTGAAACCCGACTGGTGGCAATTGAAGCCAGTAGAGAAATTTCTGCCCAAGAAATTAATAACGTATTGAAAGATACACCATATAAAACTATTTAACTAAAAATATATGAAAAGAACAATTAACTTAGATATCAAAGGAATGCACTGTCAATCATGCGAAATGCTGATTAAAGAAAAACTTATTTCCCTTCCGGGTATTAAAGACGTGACCGTTGACCACAAAGCTGGCAAAGCAACCATTATTACCAAAAACGGTCAGGTGACTGAACAAGCAATTATTGATGCAGTGAAAAGTGCAGGCTACCAAAGTCAAATTATAGGTAAGGGTGGTTCAACCAATGACCTTTCTCTCATGTCTAAAGAAGTTTTTGAACCAAAAGCTGCGCCGTTATTTATCTTGCCTCCAGAAATAGAAATTGACGGAAAAGTTGGTCAAGATGAAGATGGGCATTGGACAATCAAAGGAATACTTCGCTTTGGCACACAGAAAACCCAACAAAGCCAAGGGACTGATATCACTGCAAACTCGCAGGTTCTATCGGCTACTGCCGGTAAATCCGAACGAACCAGTCTTGTCATATCCGGAATGCACTGTTCATCCTGCGCGTCCATAATCGAGCTCCAACTAAAGAAAGTTCCGGGTGTTGCAGAAGCGAAGGTAAACTTTGCATCAGAAAAGGCCTCAGTCCTTTATGACACTGGTTCAACCAAGGTTGATGATCTTATTAAAGCCGTAGAAAAAGCCGGGTACAAAGGAATGCTTGCGAGTTCTGAAGATTCACAAGCCCAAACCAAACGTCAGCTGTCGGAAATAAAAGGTCAATGGAAAAAGTTTTTGTTTAGCCTTGTTCTATCTTCACCGATGATTTATTTCATGTTACTGGACTTTTTCAATTTTCTGCCGGGCGGAAAGTTGCTATTACCCTATATTGGAATAATCTCCTTTATTTTGGCGACTCCAGTGCAGTTTATTTTCGGCGCAAGCTTCTACAAGGGCATGATTTCAGCTCTCAAGATGCGTACGTTTAATATGGATAGTTTGATTGCAATAGGTACTTCTGTCGCATACTTTTATAGTGTTGCGAATTTTTTTACTTTTTACGGAACCAGCGGGTCGCTCATTGGGTTAAACGGTGCCAAAATACCCGAATTATATTTTGAAACCGCCGCGTTCCTTATTACCTTTGTCATCTTAGGTAAATACCTTGAAGCGAAAGCCAAAGGAAGAACCGGCGAAGCTATTAAAAAACTCATGGGTCTTCAGGCAAAAACTGCCAGAGTTATTAGAAATGGTGAAACTATTGATATCCCGACTGACCAAGTCGTTAAAAACGATATTATCGTTGTTCGTCCGGGAGAGAAAGTCCCAGTTGATGGGGTGATTGTTAAAGGATCTTCCTCAGTTGACGAGTCGATGATTACCGGTGAAAGCATGCCGTGTGAGAAACACGTCGATGATATGGTTATCGGCGGAACAATCAATAAAGTGGGTAGCTTCGAGTTTATGGCGACGCGTATAGGATCGGAAACAACTTTATCCCAGATCATTCGACTCGTCGAGGATGCGCAGGTGTCTAAAGCGCCTATTCAGGCAGTAGCAGATCGTATTTCTGCATACTTTGTACC
>ERZ1292625.3167-Hain-H41-01um-R1-3167-length-13802-cov-4_pt1 | contig 11294 bp, 14 predicted proteins | sample MGYA00564400_ERZ1292625 | MGnify/ENA primary metagenome ERZ1292625 (study PRJEB36523, sample SAMEA6512639) | groundwater metagenome | collected 2019-01-08 | study: AquaDiva: Metagenomics assemblies of 32 groundwater samples
GGACGATCGACACCGTCAAGTTCGTCCGCAAGATGAAGCGCCGCTACCAGGCCCGCCACGTAAAGCTTCGCCATGCGGCAAGCCCGAAACGGTAGGGCTTTTTTCTTTGTGCTATCCTCTCCGTATATGTACCGCCTCACCGTCGTCGCCGTCGGATCGCTCAAGGAGTCCTACTGGAAGGACGCGATTTCGGAGTATGCGAAGCGGCTTTCGGCCGCGGCCAAGGCGCGCGTCATCGAAGTCGCGGATGTGCCGTTCAAGTCGCAGGGCGAAGCGCCGGCGGTGATGCGCGCGGAAGCGGAGGCTATCAAGAAGAAGATCCTCGACGGCGCGTACGTCATCGCGATGGACAAAGGCGGCAAGAAGCCGTCGTCGGAGGAGTTCGCCGCGTGGATCGCGCGCGAAGGCGAGGGCGGCCGCGAGATCGTCTTCGTCATCGGCGGGCCGCTCGGGCTCGATCCGAAATTCGTCGCGGGCTGCCATGCAACGCTTTCCCTTTCCAGCCTGACCTTCACCCACGGCGAAGCGCGCGCCGTCCTCTTCGAACAGCTCTACCGCGCGACGACCATCCTCGGCGGAAAGACGTACCATTATTGAAAAAACCGGAACCGCGAGGGGTTCCGGCGTCAGTCCCAGGAACTCGACGCCCACTTCCGCTTCTTGCCGAGGGCTTCGGTGACGCGGCGCGGCAGATCCTTCTCGGGCACCTCGATGGTGTGGCCGCAGATCGCGCAGAGGCAATACGTGCGGTAGGCGTTGCCCTGAGGCTTCAGGTCGGCCTCCTCGACGAGCAGTTCCGCTGCGCAGGTCGGACAGGCATACGTCCCCGTCCATGGGATGTTCCACTTGCCTTCCTTGATGACCTTCATGGCGTACCTCCTTGGAAAGATCTCGCGTCAACAATCCGCTGCCTGTCCCCCGAAGCTTGCCGCAGGGGGAACGATGCCAGCATGCCAGGAAACCATGATTCACGCCGTAAAAAATCGTCGCAAATTTGACGCAAAAGCGTATTTTGGCTTATGCTAGGGACGTAATCCCTAAGAACTTCTACGAAAAAAATCGTATATAAAGAGGTCAGCGAGGTGCTTTCACGCTTCGGGCTGAACGCGAAGGAGCAGGCGACGTATCTCGCGCTGTTGCCGCTCGGCGAGACAACGCTCACCCCGATCGCCCGCGCGGCGCGGCTTCCGGTCACGACCGTGCAGTCCATCATGGCACGGCTCGTCGATGACGGTCTGGTGGCGGTCGCCAAGCGGAAGAGCCGCCATCTCTATGAGGCACATGACCCCGTCATCCTGCGCCGCCTGCTCGAACGGCAGATCGAGGAAGCCGCGGGCATCATCCCCCATCTCCAAAAGCTCCGCGCCGAAGAGGGCGGCTCGGCGCGCATCCGCGTCTACTATCGCGAGCGCATGACCGACGTCTTCCACCAGGCACTCGCGTCGAAGGGAAAGTCGATCATCGAGATCGTCTCCGCGCGGGATCTCCAGGACGTGCTCGGCGAGAAGTTCCACTTCACGCGGCGGCGCCTCAAGGCCGGCGTGAAGCTGAAGAGCCTGCGCGTCGAGCGCCATGAGATCAAGAAGTATTCGAAAGAGGCGCACGGACGAGAACTGCGCGAAGCGAAGTTCCTCCCCCGCGAGCTCGACTTCAGGGCCTCGCTGATGTGCTGGGACGACACGGTCGCCTTCTTCTCCGCCAAGAACGAGGGCCTGGCCTGGACCGTCGAGAGCCACTCGATCGCCGAGACCGTCCGCCAGCTCTTCGACCTCCTCTGGAGCGTGAGCCGGACGATGGAAACCGCCTGAACGAAAAAAGCCCCGAGGAGTCGGGGCTTTCGCGTTCAGAAGAGCGGGATGTGAGCGAGGGCGATGACGCCGTCCCGAGGCTTCGGGCCCTCGGTGCAGACGGCGATGACCGAGACCACCGTAGCGTCGATCGCGCCGAGCAGGTCCTCCATGGCGGCGAGGGTGCCGCCGGTCGAGATCACGTCATCGATGACCGCGACGCGCTTGCCCCGGAGGAGCTCGATGTCGTCGGCGTCCATGCAGAAGCCATGGAGCTTCTTGGTCGTGATGCTGGTGGCCGAGGCGCTCACGATCGGCTCTCGCATGTACGACCGGCGATCCTTGCTGATGACCACGGCGGGCAGGTCGGTCGAGCGCTGGATGACGTGGAGGAGCGGCGTAGCCTTGCCCTGGGGCATGACCAGCGCCTCGACCAGTTCCGGCACCCGCCGGGCGAGCGTGCGGCCCGCGGCCTCGGTCAGGTCCGCGTCGCCCTGCAGCTTGAGCAAGGCGATGCGGACGCCGGGCGCGACTTCGCGGATGGGCAGGTCGCGGACGACATGGTTGCCGAGATGGTCGGTGAATACGAGGCGATGCGTCTCCTTCATGCGGCTTCTCCTTGTTCGATGCGGATGGCGGCGGACAGCGCGTCGGCGACGACGTCCGCCAGGATGTCCTTGCGGTTGGCCTGGCCTTTCGACCAGACGCGATGCGGATCGGCCGGGTCGCAGCCGCTCCGCTGAGCCTCGAGCGCGCCGGCGGTGACCGTCTGCCCGGAGGCCAGCGAGGCCTGCACGAGCTCGTCGGGCGCGGCGATGGCGGTGGACTGGCGGACGAACCGCCGGCCCGAAGGCGCGATGACCGAGACATAGGCGACGTCGCCGGTCCACTTCCCGTGCGGCACGAGACCGTTCTCGATGCCGACGGCATAGGCGTCGGGCCGCGCCGCGCGCGCCTGATCAGCCCGCCACAGCGCCCCGGTAAGGGTCTGCAGGCGGCCGTACGGCTGGGGCGGGATGCCCGATTCCGCGCGGCAGGGGAAGATTTCGGCTTCGAGGCCGAGGGCGGCGGTCGCCTCGCGAACCGCCAGGAACTTGAGCGGACTTTCGGAACCGACGACGATGCGGATCATGGGATCCTCCTTAGAGGCCTTCGCGGATGGCGTTGGCGATGGAGTCGGCGAGGCTGAACACCTGGACGTGCGGGTTGTCCTTCAGCGCAGCGGCCGCGGCCGGACACGAGTTGGTCGTGTAGAGCTTGCGGATGAGCTTGCCGTCGAACTTCTTCCAGCCGCCGTCGAGATGCGACACGTGCGTGCCATAGACGTCGATCGTCTCGGCGCCCTGCGCGGCCACGACGCGGGCGCACTCGAAGAGCGTCTCGGCCGAGCGGATGAGGTCGTCGATGATGACGACGTTGCGGCCGCGCACCGAGCCGTCCTTGAGCACGACCTTGCGGGCGTCGCCCTCGCGGACCTTGCTGCAGACGGCGATCTCGAACTTCATCGACTTCTTCGCCTCGAGCACCGGATCCATCTTGCCGAAGCGCTTCTCGGCACCTTCGTCGGGGAAGACGAGGGTGAGCCGCTCGCGGCCCTGCAGCGCTTCGAACAGCAGCTTGAGGCCGGTCTTGAAGCGCATCGAGACGTGCTGGGGCGCGAAGCTGCGGATGGCCAGCGCGTGGATGTCGTAGGTGTAGAGCGGAACGAGTCCGGGGCCGGCGGGACCGACGGCGCCCATCGCCTGCAGGAAGCGGTGGGCCGTGATGACCTCGCCTTCGTTGGTGCTGCGCTCCATCGTGGCCGTCTTGAAGTACGGCATGATGACGCGGTAGCTCTTCGGGGCGAGGCCGGCCAGGTGGTAGTGGGTGAAGAGCTGTTCGGAGAACGACTCTTCGTCCTCGAAGCAGGCCAGGAACGCGACGTTCTCGGCGGCCAGCTTGCTGGCGCGCTCGACGAAGGTGTTCGGGGCGCGGTCGGGGAAGCGCTGGAAGGAGATCTCGCCGAGCTCGATCTCGTCCGCGTACTTGCGGGCGATCTCGGCGGCCAGATCCTTCATCTGCGGACTAGAGAACAGGATGTGCTTGGACACGGTTTCATCCTTTTGTTGGAAGGTGCACGCAGGGTCTCATCCCCACGATCGCAGCGTAGCTCGCGACCGATCATTCAAGCACCGGAAAGCCTCCGCGTCAAGCCCGCCGTGCCGCGTGTTCCGCCGGAATCAGCGGAATCTTCGCGCGCGAAAACGACGGAAAAAATCGTAGAACGCGCGATTTGACCCGGGGCGGCGGGGCGTACGTTGGGACCAGTACCTTGAAACTCCGGGGTCTGACCCCGAAGTGCAGTGGAGGCAGCGCGCGCCGGTGATTCGGTGCCTGGCACAAAAGGGACAGGCACTCCCGATGGCGAACAGCGCGAGATGAAGCATTCCAGAAAAAAACAGCCTCTCCCGCGCGAACGCAGGAAGGGCTGAAGGCTAAGGGTTTGAGTGCCTCCGGAGGCAAAGGATCGAACGCTGAGCGCTAACTCGCGGGCACCGCGGCCGGGTCGTGCGAGCCCCAGTCGTCGTCGAGCCAGTAGAAGCTCCAGCGCCACCCGACGACGTGCCAGTAGAGGCAGCGCACGTACAGGCGGCCGCCCGGGAGGCGGTAGATGGTCCCCCAGAAGTACAGGTACTTGCCCTTCCACGCCTCAGGGATGAGGTGCTGGTTCTCCTTGCGGAGGTACCAGTCGAGGAGGTTGGCGTTGTAGACCGGTTGGGCCTTCAGCTCCTCACGGAGCTTGCGTCCCTCGATCCGCTTGTAGCCCTTCTGCCCCTCCGAGAGGAAGAGAGTGATCTTGGCGGGGACGAAGGCGAACTGGCCGCCCTTCTTATGCTCCAGGACGGAAAAGGCATCGGGAACGAACGGATCGGCATCGAGGTCGACGATCAGGCTGTCTCGATCCGGCGTCGGACGGGCCGGAGTGGCGGGAGCGGCGGGCGCGGCGGGTGGCGCCATCTCATCGAACACGCCTCGGAAGCGGAGCTGCATGGCTCCATCGTATGTATCGTCTTCGGACTGCGGTTTGGCCTCCGGCATCGTCGCCTCCTTGTTGCGGACTGTCTCGACGTCACATCCATGCGCCAAAATCACGAAATCGTCAAGTTCAGTAAAAGAAGTGCGCCGGGGCCGATTGACCGCCGTGGTGCAGGGGCGTAGGTTGGAATCAGCCCTTTGAAAGGAGGCCGCGATGCCGAAAAGAAAGCCGCCGAAGAAGGACGAGTCTCCAAGCCTCAAGAAGCTCCTGCGCCGCCGCGTGGCGATCCACGAATCCGGCCACGTCGTGGCCGCCTGGTTCGACCCGCACCTGCCGAAGGTGACGAAGGTCACTATCAAACCACGCCTCGACAAGGACTACCTCGGGTTCGCCAGGATCAAGTTCAAGCGCGAACACTGGTCGCTGGTGACCGAAGCGGTCGGCCGTGCGCTGGTGAAGTTCTCGCTCGGCGGCATGATGGCCGAGCGTGCTTGCCTGCCGGAGCACGCCCGCGGCGTCTACGCCGACCTGGAGTGGGCGACGGGGTTCGCTTACGACATGGCCGGGTTTTACGGCATGAGCAGCGAGTTCGGCCCGTTCGCCTTCGCCTCGCTCCGGTCACACCCCCTGAGCGAAGCCACCAAGGCCCGCGCCGACGCGCATGTCGAGAAGACGCTCCGCGCCTGCGAGAAGCTGGTCGCCGCCGACTTCAAGAAGCGCAAGCAACTGATCATCAAACTGGCGCACGCGCTCCTCAAGGAGGAGACGCTCAAGGCCAAGGACATCAAGAAGATCCTCGGCAAGCGCCCGGAACGCCTGAAATGACGGACGCCCGACGGAGATATCCGATCGGGCGCTTTTTTCTGGGAGCGGGCTTACGGACAGTCGACCGTCTCTGCTCCGTAAACGGCTCTTGACAAACGCGGAGAAGCGGAATAACCTCCCGCCATCGTTGTCCTTTTCTAAGGGGTGACTTGATGATAAGAGCGGTCGTAGGATTGATACGCGGCGTCTTCAAGGAATGGAAGATGCCGTATGACGCGGCTCCGATGGAGCTGCAAGTCGCCATCATGAGCGTGCGCCGGGTGCAGACTTGGTTCCTGCATCACCGCGGCGATCCGCTGGTCCGCGGAGAATGCACGCCATGCGGCAAGAGCCGGCCCTTCACCATCTGGACCGACGGGAGGTATCGCTGCCTTCCTTGCCTCTACCGCCAGGCGCTGGAGAAGCGCCCCGGCCCGATCCCGATGTGCCCGAGCGCGGCGACGATGCGCGACTTCGCCGCTACGTGGCTGGAATACCGGCGCCGCGTCGAGGCGCTCGAGGACCCCTGGGTTCCCAGCCTCGAAGACATCACGATCGCGCATCTCACGCGCATGCGGCCGCCGCCCATCTGCGCGGTCGGATCATGCGGGAAGTGCGGAAGCCACCGTCCTTTCATGCGCCGCGAAGACGGTGATGCCGGTTGCATCCACTGCCTGATGCACGGACGCATCGTCGAGTTCGAGATCGAAGTCGCCGACCTCTACGCCGCAGCCTGACCCCCTCCATGCCCTTACGGGCATTTTTGTTTACATGAATGCGAAAACCCGCCGTTCAGGCGGGTCTCCGCGTGGTGCCGTGAAGAGGACTCGAACCTCTACGGGGTTTCCCCCACCGGCTCCTAAGGCCGGCGCGTCTGCCATTTCGCCACCACGGCGCGTCGCGGACTTTACCATCGTTTCGCGCCCCGGTCGAGGCCTGTCGGCTCCGGCCCTCTTGCGTGAAAATGAAGGCTTCTGCTAGGACCCGGGCGTTGATTCATCACTGATGCCTATGCACCGTTTCCTGGCCGCGTGCTCGCTGCTGTTCCTGCTTCCTTTCTCCGCCCGCGCTTCCGGTTCAGTGTTCATTTCGGAAGCCGCCTGGGCTGGCTCGACCGCCTCGCTCGCCGACGAGTGGTTCGAGCTCTGCGGACCGCCCGGCGCGGACCTTTCAGGCTGGAGCGTCTCAGGCGCTTCCGCGTCGCCCATCGCCCTGCCCGAAGGAGCCGTCGTTCCGGCGTCCGGCGCGTTCCTGATCGCGAACTACGCGGCCGACGATGCTAAGTCGACGCTCAACGCCATGCCCGACCTCGTCACGACGACCGTCTCGCTCTCCAATTCCGCGCTGTCGGTCGCGCTGAAGGACGCTTCCGGAACATCCGTCGACGCGGCCGGCGACGGCGGCGCGCCTCCGGCCGGCGCGAGCGGCGCGGCGAAGGCTTCGATGGAGAGGGTCTCTGCCGAAACGTGGATGACCGCCGTGACGTCCTCCGGCTTCGATGAAGGCGCGGCGGAATTCGGCTCGCCGGGAACGTGCGCCCCGTTCGCGGACGCGCCGACGGAAACGGCGGAGCCGGAACCGGCGGCTTCCGCGACGACAAGCGAGGAAACGCCTCCCCCTCCGGCGAGCGCCAGCGCCTCGACGGCTCCGCCGCCGGAACCGCTGGCCGCCGTGCGCGTAACGGAAATCTTTCCTTCGCCGGAAGCAGGCGCGCGCGAGTGGATCGAACTCGCGAACCTTTCCGGCATCGGCGAGTTCCTCGACGGCTGGTCGATAGAAGACGCTTCCGGCGCGAAGACGCCGCTCAGCGGCCTGCTGATGCCTTGGGCGCGCGCGGTGATCGAATCTCCGAAGGGGGCGCTCAATAACGACGGCGATACGGTCATCCTGAAGGACCGTTTCGGACGCATCCTCGATCGCGTCGAATATCCGAAGGCGCGGAAAGGCGAGGCGTATATGCGCGTCGAGCTCCGAGACGCGTTCGCGGTGACGCGCACGCCGACACCGGGCGCGGCGAACGTCTTAACTCCGACGGAGGACGCTCCAGCGCCCGCGCCGCCTCCGCCTGACGTTCCGAACGAAGCTGAGGTCGTACGTCCATCTCCTGTCGCCCGCGCATCCGCGGCGGCTGAAATGCCGAAACCGGCGGCGGTCGTGAAAGAGCTGGCGGCGGCGCGACCAGCTCCAAAAAAGCCGGCGCCGAAGCCGAAGGCGGCGCCTGCGCCGAGGTATAAGGGCGATGGCTATGTCGCGACGGTCGTCACGCCGCCGGGCGTCTATTCCAAGACGCGCGCCTACATCCAACGGAACGGGGCGATCGAAGAGCTGCGACTGTCGAAAAGCGCGTCCTTCAAGTGGAGCGTCGGCGACGAGATATCGTTCATCGCGCAGTCGAAGAGCGAAGGCGCGGTCGAGTTCCTGCTGGCTAACCCGAACTCGGTGCGTACGATATCTTCCGCCAGCGCGACCTTCGCGACGACTGAAGCATGGCCGGAGGAGGCGGGCGGCTATCGCTTCACGGCCGAAGTCGCTTCCGTCCGGGGAGACGCGCTCGAAGTGAAGCTCGCCGGCGTCGAAGGCGACGTGCTGGCGCCCTCGGGAAGCGCGGCGGCCTTGAAGCCCGGCGACACGGTGAGCATCGAGGGTTTCATCGAGCCGGGCGCGCGTCCTCGCGTCGTCCTGCCGTACACGCAGGCGCTCCGCCTGTTCAAGGCCTATCTTCCTGAAGACGCCGGCGGCGTGAACAGGAAGCTTCCGGCTCCGTTGGCCGCCGGCTTGACCGGCGTCGCCGGCGCGGTGGGGCTGATCGCCTATCTGAGATCGCAGCGACTCAAACGCTTGGCGCTGGCGCAGACGCCGATCGAGGAAGGCGCGTGGGAGTGAACGTGAAAAACGTAAAAACACCGGACGAGCCGGTGTTTTTACGTGGAGCGGTAAACCAGATTCGAACTGGCGACCTTCTCCTTGGCAAGGAGACGCTCTACCAACTGAGCTATTACCGCACGTCGCTACCTGACACGCTGCCGTTCGGACGCGCTCCGCGGTCCTCACTATCGCATGTCCGCCGCTCCTCCTTCGCGCCCCGACGTACGTCGGGGCTTGATGGCAGTTTATGGAGTTCCGCGCGGTCGCGCGAAACGATTCGAACTTTCTAGAACGTTGCCATCCTATAACTGCGGCTGAGGGCTGTCAACCTGGATTCGTACTGGACGTTTTTGAAGCCTTAACGTCCATTTGACTTAGGCAAAAAGTTTCAGCCCGCACCACTGACGCGGTGCGGGCTGGCAGTGTCTAAGCGCTGAACTAAGGGCGAAGTGCCCAAGAGACCGAGGGCTACTTGCGAACGACCAGGAACAGGCCGACCCCGAGCCAACGGCACTCGGGGCTGCCCCAGTACAGGAGCAGCAAGCGGCCGCCGTCGCCCTCGAACAGATACGGGACGCCGCGGAAGCCGCCGGGGCCCACCCAGGAGGAACCGAGAGCCGCGATCCAGTCCTTGCCGTTCCACTTCTCTTTGGCGTAGACGAGCTGTTCGGCAAGGGTGGCGGGGCGGAAGCCCTTCCTATCGATGGCGGCCTCGATCTCGGAAGTGGTCATGTTCTGGCCGCCGAGATCCTTCTGACTGACCGTCAGCATGTCCGCCACGTCCGCGACCGGGCTGCCGGTGAGCGGGAAGTTCCGCTCGTTGATGTCGGGGTTAGGCGGGCGCGTGAACCGGCAGGCGGCGATCATCGCGGCGAGGGTCAGGCTATCGCCCGGCGCGATGGAGAGGGAGCCCGTTGACATCTCCGACGAAGAGGGCTTCCACATCATCTCCTCGATCACGCCGCAGAAGCGTTTAGTGACGCTTTCATCGGGGATATCGTCGTCGGACTTCGGAATGGGATTCGACATCGTCGTCTCCTTGTCGCGGACTGTTTCGGCGCTTCATCTATACGCAAAAATAACGAAATTGTCAATACCGCGTCATCGGAGGTTCTGGGCTTTTTTCTTTCAGGAATCCCTGCTAGAGTGAAACCGCTTTTTCATGCCAACTATGAACATCAAGAAATACTCCGGCCTCCTCGTCACCCTCGCGGCCGTCATCGTCGTCATCGGAGGCCTCGTCTATCTCTCCAACCGCGAGAGCGGCGCGCCCGGACAATACGACGGCCTCGCCCAGTGCCTCACCGAGAAGGGCGTGAAATTCTACGGCGCCTCGTGGTGCCCGCATTGCGCCGAGCAGAAGCGCATGTTCGGCAAGTCGATGAAATACGTGGACTACGTCGAGTGCGCCGTTCCCGGCAACCAGCGCGGACAGACCCAAGCCTGCGACGACGCCAAGATCGAGAGCTATCCGACCTGGGTCTTCCCGGGCGACGTGCGCGTGACGGGAGAACAGCTGCCGAAGATCCTCGCCGAGAAGGCGGGCTGCGATCTGTAGGCGACCGGACCGGCGTCGCCGCGCCGGTCTTGATTTTTACGCGCGGATGCGCTTGAATCGAGCCATATGATCCGAAAAAACGCCTACGCATTCCTGCTGTTCTTCATCGGCGCGGGACTCCTCGTCTCGCTCTACGCCCTGAAGCAGCACTACGCCCCGCTCGGCGGCGGCGCCTGCAACGTCAGCGCGACGTTCAACTGCGACCTCGTCAACCGCGGACAATACGGCGAGATATTCGGTTTTCCGGTCGCCGGTATCGGAGTCATCGGCTACGTGATGCTGGGCATCGTGGCGATGCATTTCTCGCGTACGAAGGATCCGGTCATCGGCAAGGCCCTGCTCGCCATGCTCGCCGGCGGCGTCGTTTTCTCGGTCTACCTCACCTATCTCGAGGCATTCGTCATCTACGCCTGGTGCCTGATCTGCCTGGCATCGCTCTCGAACGTCTTCGGAGCCTCGCTCACCGGGCATATGGCCTACAAGCAGTTCTCGGCCGCGCCGCAAGAGGCGCCGAAAACCTGAAAAAGAAAAGACGACCCTCAAGGGGGTCGTTTTCGGTACGGTTGAGTCCTGCTAGCTTCAGGGCCTGTGTTACAATCGTCGTATGAAACGCCTTTCGAACGAGGAAATCGCGGAACACCTGAAGGAGACCGGACTGCTTTACGCCATGCTCGGCGTGCAGTTCAAGCCGCGCGCCTATGGACGCGCCGCCGAGGAAGCGGCCTCGTTCGGCCAGGAGATCGCCGCGCTCTTCAAGGAGAAGGGCGAGAAGGGGGTGAAGGAGATTCCCGGCGTCGGACCGGGCATCGCCGCGCATGTCGCGTCGCTCCTCAAGACCGGCACGTTCTCGGAATACGAGAAGCTCCGCAAGAAGCTGCCGATCGACGTCCTCGGCCTCACGCGCGTCGAGCATGTCGGACCGAAGACGGCGCTCCTCCTGTACAAGAAGCTCGGCGTGAAGGACGTCGCGGACCTCGAACGCGCCGCCAAGGCCGGCAAGATCGCGAAGGTCCCGGGGCTCGGCGCGAAGACGGAGGAGAACATCCTGAAGGGCATCGGCTTCGTGAAGAGCGACACCGGACGCAAGGTTCTCGGCTACGTCCTGCCGCTCGCGCTCGAGATCGAGCACGCGCTCCGCAAGATTCCCGGCGTGCGCCACGCGGCCGCGGCCGGTTCGGTGCGGCGGCGCCAGGAGACGATCGGCGACCTCGACTTCCTCGTGACTACCTCGAAGCCCGAAGCCGCGATGGAAGAGTTCGCGCAC
>ERZ1292625.4024-Hain-H41-01um-R1-4024-length-11291-cov-12_pt1 | contig 11291 bp, 13 predicted proteins | sample MGYA00564400_ERZ1292625 | MGnify/ENA primary metagenome ERZ1292625 (study PRJEB36523, sample SAMEA6512639) | groundwater metagenome | collected 2019-01-08 | study: AquaDiva: Metagenomics assemblies of 32 groundwater samples
GTAACAGTGCTAACGATACGCGAAGGGTTCTAGAAGGTCACGAAGACGAATACTGAGAATTGCTGAATACTTACAGTGTGGTTTTTTGACTATCAATCTTTTGTGTATTATAGTGTCGGGACTTCCATGACCTCGTGGGAGTGGTTCTGATGGAGGGCGTGAACATGGAAATGTGGTGGAAGGGAGTGCTCTTTATCGCCATTATGGCATCGGTTTATTGGGGGATCTGGTGGATCCGCCGTAAATTCGGTATCAAGGACTAACTGTCCTACTGCAAAGCAAACAGGAGCGTGTCCCACGGGGCACCTCCATTTTTTTTGTTTAAATTTTATGACAATTCAACCCCATTCGATAGTGGCTGGAGGTTTGTCGGAGATTCGGTAGACGACCGCGCCCACTTCTCGCACTTCATTAGTGACGCGGCGAGAAACTTTGTCGAGGAAGTCGAATGGGAGCTGTGCAAAACGCGCAGTGAAGCCGTTGACGCTCCAAACCGCCCAGAGCGCAACGACATGTTCAAGCCCCGAGCCGTCGCCTTTTGATACAGTATGCATTGAGTGTGTTAAAGTCGCCCCCGCTTGCCATACGGTTTTGTAAAGATCAGCTTTACGCATCTCCTCAATATATATTCCATCAATCGCGCGAGCGACGTGCAGGTTCTCGGCAGTAACTTCGCCCTCTATGCGAACGACGAGCCCGGGGCCGGGAAATGGATGGCGGATAAGCAAATCTTCGGGGCACCCGATGTCGCGGCCGATGCCACGCGCGGAATCTTTTACCTGATCTTCGAGCGGACGCAATTCCGGAACAGAAAACGAGATGCCGACGTTGTGGTGTACTTTTATTTCCGCTATACGCGCGCCTGTATCGTGTCCTTCTCCGCTCTCGCGCAGATCGGTGTAGAGAGTGCCTTGCGCAACATAATCGGCTCCGAATGCTTTTATTTTTTCTTCCAGTATATTTTTGTACACATCTTGCATTGCCAGACGTTTGTCGCGCATTGTTATTTTGCCTTTGAGCGCTTTAAGAAATTCTTCCGTCGCATCGACAATTTCCAGCTCTATCCAATTTTCATTTGCTTCATTTCCGAAATATTTTCTTACATACGCTTCGTCGTCGGGGCGGTCGATACCGCGGATGTACACACCTTTAAGTTTTGCGCCGGCATTTTTTAAAAGATACGCAACTACAGATGAATCCGAACCTCCGGATAGTGCGATAAGCACCTTTTTATTTGCGACACTTTCTTTAAGTTGGTTTATCTTCTGTTGCGCCACATTGTGAGCAGGGAAGCGATCGGTAATACCGCAAATTTTCAAGAAGTTGTCATATATTTTCGAACCCTCGGTGGTATCCGTCACCTCTGGATGGAATTGTACGCCCCAAAGGTGTCCGGAGTGTCCTGCGGCAATTTCCGCGTTCTCGGTTGAGCCCAAGACCTCGAACGGCGCATCGCTGATTGCATCTCCATGGCTCTCGAGCACCTGTGTTTCTTTTGTTATTTTATCGAATAGTGGAGAGTCGATCTTGATGCGAAACGTATGTACGCCGAATTCGCGTTTTGTTTGTGGCGTCACTTTTGCACCCGTATGTTTTGCCCACATTTGAAAGCCGAGACATACGCCGAGCGTCGGAATTCCTAAGTCGAAAATCTTTGCATCAAATGGCGGCGGCTCATCGTGCATCGACGCGGGGCCGCCGGAGAGAATAATACCGGCAGGTTTAACCCCCGATACATCGGTGGCAGTAACGGTGGACGGATCTGCCACGACACAAAATACACCCAGCTTTGCCAATTGCTGGACAATGAGGTGATCGAACTGCGAGCCCATCGAGAAGAGGAGCACGAATTTCTCCGCCTTCCGCACGCGCATTTCTTCCGCCATTTCTTTGATCGTTTCCGGCATCGCGTGCTTGAACGTCAACATGACGACATCGTAGCATGAAAAACAAAAGACATGCCCACCTCTCCATTACGATTACGAAGAGATGGGCAATTTAGGTTTGCGGCTGATTATGCGAACCCGTTCAGATGTTGCCCCTGATCAGATCACGCAAGCTCCTATGATCAGGTCTGGACGCTCCGGGCGGCTCGCCGCACTTGATCTTGTCGACGTTCTCCATGCCGTCGACCACCTCGCCCCAAACCGTGTATTGTCCGTTTAGTTGAGGCGCAGGCGCGAAGCAGATGAAGAACTGACAATTCCCAGAGTCGGGATCATTGGCGCGAGCCATGCCGACCGTTCCGCGCTTGAAGGGCGCATCACTGAATTCGGCTTTCAGATCGGGAAAACCTGAAAGATCCGCTCCGCCCTGACCAGTGCCGCTCGGATCGCCGGTCTGCGCCATGAAGCCCTCGATGACGCGGTGAAACGGCACGCCATCGTAGAAACCGCGTTTTGCCAATTCGACAATCCGCTCAATGTGCTTGGGCGCGAGGTCCAGACGCATCTTGATAATGATGCTACCGTCCCTTGTGTATAGATGCAGATTCGACATGTTCGTTCCCTTATTTTTAGAGTTATGTCGACCTTTAACGCAAAGAGTCGACTGATCGGTACACTACAGCAGGCGGTTCACTGTGTCGAGATGCTGAGTGTAAGTCAACAAATTAAATTCCTATATCTCACCACCGCGAGATATAGGAATACTAATTCCGCATATTTTGATGTCTTGAATCAGTTCTTTAATTTTCCCACACCCATATTCGAAGTGTGGATAACTAGCTTGCAGTGATGTATAGTGGTGTATATTACTTATTAGTGGGAAAAAGTGGGAGACGATAAATTTGTATGTTTATAGGCGAATACGAGCACAGCCTCGATGAGAAAAAACGAGTTTCACTTCCGAAAGCTTTTAGAATGGCTTTGGGCAAGAAAGTCGTTATGACGCGCGGATTGGACAACTGTCTTTTCGTGTATTCGCTTTCTGCATGGGAGAAATTTGCGAGCAAGCTTCAAGAACTTTCTTTCGTTCAGGCGGACACTCGAGGATTCAGCCGATTCATGCTTTCCGGTGCCGCCGAAGTGGAGGTGGACGGAGCGGGGCGAATTCTCATTCCGGAGCATCAGAAAGCGTTCGCCGGTTTGAAAAAGACGATCGTCTTTGCGGGAGTATCAGACCGCGTCGAGATATGGGAGAGCGATCGCTGGAGTACATACAAAGCACGTATTTTGAAACAGGGCGACGCGCTCGCAGAAAAGCTTGGCGAGATCGGTGCTCTATAAAACTACTTATTTTCCGATTCAATGATCGCACGGGGCAGATGGAGGATTAAAAAAATATGCGCACACGATTTCTTTCCTCCAGCCACCCGGTGCCTTCACTCGGCTCTTCAGTAGAGCCGATGGTAAAACACCGACCAGTTCTTTTACACGAAGTCAGCAGCATGCTTGATGTACACAAGAATGACGTCGTTTTAGACGCAACCCTTGGTGGAGCAGGACATGCGGAGAAATTGATGCAGGGCCTCGGAGGAAATGGGCTCTTCATAGGTTTTGACGCAGATTCCGACGCTATAAAACGCGCACGGAACACTCTTGCAGATTCTCGTGCCCCCGTTCGTCTTGTGTGCGGAAATTTCCGCAATATCGCAAACGAACTCGATAATTTAGGCGTGAAGTCAATTACGAAAGTTCTCTTCGACCTTGGGTGGAGCTCTTATCAGCTCGACTCCGGAAGAGGATTCTCGTTCAGAGCGGACGAACCCCTCTTGATGACGTATCAGCAAGAACTTAAGCCTGATACCTTGACAGCAGCAATTGTCGTCAATACGTGGGGCGAGGAGTCTCTTGCCGATATTATTTATGGTTTTGGCGAAGAGCGATACTCGCGAAGGATAGCCAAAGCGATCGTGAAGTACAGACTTCAGAGACCGATAACGAGTTCGCGAGAGCTTTCCGAAATCATCAAGGATTCCGTGCCGATCCATTATCGGCGGGGAAAGATGAGTCCGGCTACTCGAACTTTTCAGGCACTTCGCATCGCCGTTAACGACGAACTTGGTGCTCTATCCGTCGGACTTGAGGCGGCGTGGAAACTGCTGATTCCTGGAGGACGGATTGCGGTTATATCTTTCCACAGCATTGAAGACAGAATTGTTAAACGCCTGTTTGCCGTATGGGCGAAACAAGGCGAAGGTCGTCTCTTAGTCAAGAAGCCTATCGTTCCGACTAGGGAAGAGATCTTGGAAAATCCGCGCTCTCGCAGTGCAAAACTTCGTGTCATAGAAAAGGTTATAACAAAAATTGTATATGAGAACTCGCATTCAAAAAATAAGCAAATACACGCCCTCGATTTTTCAGGGTAGGCTTGATCTGTCTTCCGCTCGGCGTAATTTTTCTCTCACAGTCGAACATTCGGTTGAGCAGATATTTCTACGTGCGCTCTTGGGGGCGTTAGCAATACTTGTGTGTGCCTATATATATTTTGTCGGATCAACAATTTTCAATGTAATCGCCAGAAAAGAGGCTATGGCGGAAACGGCGAATTTGACGAGCGTTGTATCAGATCTGGAGCGCGAGTATTTCGCGGTTTCCCATAGATTAGGACCGGACGATGGTACGCGCCTCGGACTCTCGCCTGTTTCCAATACAGTTTATATCCATCGTCCTGGGAATTCGGCTTCTGCCACATTGGAAATAAATGAAATATAGCTCATCGGCTTTTTCCGTGCGTGTGCGAATACTATCATCGCTGTTTGTTTGTGCGGCATTATTGCTTTCTCTGCGACTGTACTTTGTTCAGATAGTACATGGAGGGGAATATCAGAAAAAAGCTAGGGGGCAATACGAAGAAATTTCTGAGAAGAGAAACGATCGCAATGACATATTTTTTTCCAAAAAAGAAGGCGATCTTGTCGCGGCGGCTGTTATGCAAGCTGGGTGGGTTCTTGCAATCGTTCCCGCTGAAATTTCTAATCCCGAAGAGGTCTTCGATAAACTCTCCGCTATTACTTCTCTGGATCGGAAACGTTTCTTTGCAAGCGTAGCCAAGGTTGGCGATCCTCATGAGGACATCGGGTTTAGGATTGGTAATTCGGTGGCGGAACGAATACGCAAGGAAAAAATTCCAGGAGTCATTCTGGTTCCCGATCAATGGCGTTCATATCCGGGTGGCGCGTTGGCCGCGCACGCTATCGGCTTCGTGGGATACAAGGGCGATGCACGGGTCGGCGTATATGGACTCGAGAGGTTCTATGAAGATTCGCTTGCAAAAAAATCCGATCTTTACGTGAATCCATTTGCGGAAATATTTGCAAATGTCGGCGCGGCGCTTTCTGTGAATCCTGCGGAGAATCAAGGAAGTATTATTACATCCATCGAACCGCAAGTGCAGGCGCGTATGGAAGAAACTTTAAGCGGAGTTTTGAAGACTTATTCGTCAAAATTGGCGGCGGGAATCGTTATGAATCCTCATACGGGTGAAATTATTGCGCTAGCGATAAGACCGACATTCGATCCAAACACCTATGGCTCGGTCGACGACCCGTCTTTATTTACAAATATTCTTGTTGAAAATATTTACGAAATGGGTTCCATAATGAAGCCACTCACTGTCGCGGCCGGAATCGACGCAGACGCGATTACTCCAAATACGACTTATAACGACAAGGGCTGTATTGAAAGGAGCGGTAAGAAAATATGCAATTACGACGGGAAAGCGAGAGGGCTTGTCGGCATGCAAGAAGTATTGAACCAGTCTCTGAATCTCGGGGCGACATTCATTGCGGATACTATGGAGCATAAGGTGTTCAGCAACTATATTCGCTTATTTAAGTTTGGAGAAAAGACCGACGTCGACCTTCCGAGCGAAGCGCTCGGGAGTATAGACGCAATTGATGGCGGATATGATATTGATTACGCATCGGCCTCATTCGGACAGGGAATATCAATGACAGGCGTTGGAATGATTCGCGGTCTTGCAAGTCTTGCAAATGGCGGTTTATTGCCTTCTCCGCATATTGTAAAAGGAATTCGGCTTGAGAGCGGTATTGTGCGTAGTATTGCGCCCGCACAAAGTGTAAAAGTATTGAAACCGGAGACCGTACAAACAGTGAGTGAGATGTTGGTTAAAGTATTTGATACCGCGCTTTTGGGAGGAATATTGAAACAAGATCATTATTCGATTGCCGCGAAAACCGGTACGGCGCAGATCGCCATTCAGGGCGGAGGAGGCTACTATAATGACCGTTTTCTTCACTCTTTTTTCGGGTATTTTCCGGCGCACGATCCCAAGTTCATAATATTTCTTATGACGATTGAGCCACATGGCGCAGAATTTGCTTCTGCGACTCTCGCACGCCCCTTTCTCGATATTACGAAGTTTCTGATAAACTATTACGACATAGCACCTGATCGATAAATATCTGCGAGAAACATGTATGTTTGAATTGCTTAAAAAATCTGTTGTATTCATCCTCACATGGGAAGCACGAATGGTTCTTGCGCGTTACCGGCCGAAAGTTATTGCCATAACAGGCAGTATGGGAAAAACGACTACGAAAGACGCGATATACGCCGCTCTTTCGGATACATTGCACGTGCGCAAGAGCGAGAAGAGTTTCAATAGTGAACTCGGCGTGCCTCTGACCATTCTCGGTTTAGAAAACGCATGGAAAAACCCGCTTCGGTGGGCGGAAAATATCGTGCGCGGACTTTGGCTTATAATAAGAAAGACTTCATATCCGGCTTGGCTTGTACTGGAGATCGGGGCCGACAGGCCTGGCGATATTCGAAATATTGCCCGCTGGCTTCGTCCTCATATAGTAGTTATCACCGGTGTTCCGGAAATTCCCGTTCATGTGGAATTTTTCAGCTCGCCCGAAGAGCTTGCGCGTGAGAAACGTTCTCTTGTGGAGTACATGGCGGGTGGCACACTCGTACTAAACGGGGATGACTCGCGTATGGTTGATTTGTGTTCGGAATTTCGTAAGAACACTGTGACCTATGGTTTTGGGAATTACAATGAATGGTATGCGTCGCACTTTGCAATCATGTATGAAAAAAAGAAACCGACAGGCATTCGTTTTAGATTGAACCATAAGGATCTGCCCGCCGTACCCGTTTCGATTTTAGGCGTACTGGGGATGCCTCGCGCGTATGCCGCACTCGCCGCTTTTGCTGTAGCAAATATTGTTGGCATTCCCGAAACTTCTGTCGTAGACTCTCTTCTCCAATGGATACCGCCACAGGGAAGGATGCGAATCCTAAAAGGGAGGAATGGCTCGACCATAATCGACGACACCTACAACTCTTCTCCCTCGGCCGTGCTCTCCGCGCTCGACACAATTAAAGATATAAAAGCGTCGCGGCGTATCGCGATTCTCGGCGACATGCTGGAGCTCGGGCGATACGCCACCGAAGCGCATAAAAATATTGGAATTCGCGTGGCGGATTGCGCGGATTATTTGCTTACAATAGGTTTTCGTTCGCGGGCGAGCGCGGAGGCGGCGCTCGATGCCGGCATGGCCGATGGAAACATTCGTCAATATGAGCAGAATGAATCCATGCGCGCAGGAGAAGAATTGAGGAATGAATTGCAGGAAGGCGATGTTGTTCTTGTCAAAGGCTCTCAATCACTGCGAATGGAGCGCACCGTCGAGCTCCTTATGGCCGAACCGGAAAGAGCAAGGGATCTCCTCGTTCGCCAAGAAGAAGAGTGGAAAAATCGCTGAAAATATAGTATTTTGTCCGCTAAGGCCCTATCGTCTATCGGCTAGGACACCGCCTTCTCAAGGCGGGAAGCGGAGTTCGATTCTCCGTAGGGTCATCGCGTCAAACATTTGATAAATAGGGGAGACTGTAAATTAAAGTGTATCTGGGGCTGATCGACGAACTCGAAGCGATGGAAGAATGAAAAGATTACCCGCCGTTCCCCTTAAAAGGGGCGGCGTTTATTGTTTGAATGTTGCATATCAATCGAATAAGCATATTGTTGCGCGAGATCGCTTTTTCACATAGACAAAATGGGCGATCATCAACTCTGATATGGGAGAATCCGATGTCACCATGGACACGCAACGACAAGATTCGCGCAGTGACTGAAGCCATACTAGGGTTACGAACTAATTGCCTGACTTGCGAACTCGAACATTTGTCCCGTGGAGCAAGGCGTCGCTTGCCTGTTGGGCTCGATGAAATGTCTGTGGCGGATATGAAAAGATTTATTAACCGCATGAGTTTAGAGGAGAGGGCACAAATTGGATTTGAACTGACTACGTTCCTTGGCAACAAAGCCGTTATGGTTTCTTTTTGTCCCCCACAACACAATTGTGCTTTTGTACAAAAGATGGATATTGGAACTGAAAAAAGACTATCGCCACTTGTCGATGTTGATGCATCCATATTGGATGCTGGAGTGGTATGTGTAGATACTCTGATCAAAAGCCATATTGACATGCTCGAGCTTATTTCCAAGGGTTTGAGCAATAAGGAGATTGCTCGTATCATGGAAGTCCACGTCGGTTCGGTTACAAACCAAATGACATTAGTCTATGCACATATCGGCGTATCTCATTTTCCAAGGGGACAAAAAAGAAATGTTGCTATGCAAATTTGGAAGCAATATATTGAAGTGCGTGATAAATCGAATAAAGAATAGCTCTATACAAGCAACGCGATACAGCCGGAGGACGAACACGTTCCTCCGGCTGGATTTTTTCTTGTATACTGGAGCGAATGAAAAAAGAAGAAACACGGCACGCGACTTTATACCGCCGGTATAGGCCGAGCAATTTTGACGAGGTGCGAGGGCAGGATCACGTCGTCGGCGTTCTCGAAAAAGAGGTTAAGGTCAAGAAGCCTGCGCACGCCTATCTCTTTGCGGGGAGTCGGGGGACGGGGAAGACGAGTGTTGCGCGCATACTCTCGCGCGAGCTTGGTGTTTCAGCGAAAGATCTTTATGAAATAGATGCCGCATCGAATCGCGGGATAGATGATATTCGTGAATTGCGCGAAGGCGTATACGCGATGCCTTTTGAATCTCCGTACAGATTTTACATTATCGACGAGGCGCACATGCTTACGAAAGAAGCATGGAATGCTTTTTTGAAGACTCTTGAGGAACCGCCATCGCACGCAATTTTCGTCCTCGCGACGACGGAGCGCGACAAAGTGCCGGAGACGATTCGGTCGCGCTGTGAGATTTATAATTTCAAACAGCCGACGCAGGCAATGCTCGCGGAGAGCGTTGCAGACGTGGCGCAACGCGAAGGATATTCGCTGGAGCGCTCGGCCTCGGAGCTGGTCGCTCTTCTTGCAGAAGGATCCTTCCGCGACGCACTCTCTATTTTGCAGAAAGTTCTCGCAGTATCAGAAAATAAGAAAATAGAAGTGAGTGAAGTAGAGGCTGTTTCAGGTGCGCCGCGCGGAGAATTGGTGCGTCAGATACTCGAGGCGCTTGGAAAAAAAGATTCGAATGCGGGACTCAAAGTTATCCAAACAGCCGTTTCCGAAAATATGGACGCTCGCACGTTTGCGAAGTTGTTGATACATCGCATGAGAATTATATTGCTCATGCGCTACGCTCCGGATCTCGCAGAGACTCTTTCGAGGGAAATTACAGAAGCCGATCTCGCACTTGCAAAGTCGCTCTCGAAAAATTCTGGCGTAAATTCAGAGATGCTTCGCGCGCTTCTCGGCGCTTACTCGCAAATGGCATATGCCACAGTGCCGCACTTGCCGCTCGAGCTTGCTGTAATAGAGATTTGTGCAAACGACAATAAGTCCGCATAATGCATGTGTTGGGGAGTCGTCTAATGGTAGGACAGCTGCCTTTGAAGCAGTGAATCGGGGTCCGAATCCCTGCTCCCCAGTCAGTCTGAGATAGGTTCGGATTCCAAGGAGTATTATTCACGTTAAAACTACAAATTATGGATGACCACTTAATGGCAATTGAAAAAGATATAAAGAACGGTAGCTACTATTCTGCTATTTTCTTGGCGATCACTTTGCCAAGTATTTGCGGGGCACTTGAATCCGATGATGGGAAAGACACGGAGGAGAAGTATATAAACTGGTATAAAAAATACGTACGGAACTTACTCTTGACTGGTGCCGATTGCTACAAACTAAGATGTTCGCTTCTGCATCAAGCCACTGTTGTTCATGCCGGATCTTCACTCGTAAGGGTGATTTTCACTTTTCCAGTCCCAAGTGGAAACACATTTCATAACAATATTATTAATGGTGCTCTTAATTTAGATATTCCGTTGTTCTGTAACGAACTTGTAAGTGCCGCAAGAGGTTGGGGATCTCAAATGGAGAATGAGCACAATATAAACTATATAAAAAACGTTCCCGGCGTAATGAGGTTATATTCAAAAGGGGTACCTCCATATTTCTCTGGCCATCCTGTACTATCTTAAAAATTAAACTATCCAAAGAACATCAAGATTGTATGCTGAAAAGCGTCAGAAAAGCCTTATAGGGCTTGATGGGTAAATTTATGAGACCGATGAGGCCAGCCAGCTTGAGGATAGATTCGGACTCCGAGGAGCGTTACAATATACACAATGCAACATTCCATAGGAAAAATAAAACAAGATGGAAAAACTGGAGCAGCGGTCGTGTACTCCAAGATTTAGAATTTTGGTTGCAAGGGAATTCCGTCGTGACTAATTCTTCCACGGCGGAAGTTTGTGTGTGCAAAATTTTGCCTGCTCTCGTGATATGATGCCGGTGTATGGACATCAACAAAGTACCCAAGCAATTTTGCGAGAATATTTCCGTTGCATATTCGCAGGAATTTTTCGTCATGGCGATGATAACCGGGGAAACTGGTGTCGCTTATGCGCTTTCGCCCCAGCACATGAAGCGACTCTCGCAGTACCTCACGCATCAGATAGAGGAGTACGAGAAGAATTTTAGCGGGATTGAGGCCGAGTGGAAACCAGGCATCCAGAGTCCCATACAAACGAAAGACGTGATGAAATGAGAGGATAAAAAGAGTTCGAGGGACTCCAAGTCCGCCTCGCCCGTATTGAAGATGTTTGAGAATCGTTAGGAACCATCAGGTCGCATACCTTTTAGTTCTTTTTGTTCATCCTCGACCGCTTTCTGTGGGTCGTCTTCATGCTTTTCTTCATAGTCTTCACCATACCAATCTGCTCGCGTGTCCGGTTCACGATCTTTCTCTTCTTGCAGGCGCTCGGTGTCGGCATCTTGCTGAGCACCGTAAGTTCGTCGGCGCGCCTCTGCGGGGGATATCTTTTCTTTTTCAGGCATATGAAAATAGTATCATACCACTAGCGTCTCGTTAATAATCAAACAACCGCGCCATATTTTGGAAAC
>ERZ1292625.4025-Hain-H41-01um-R1-4025-length-11291-cov-7_pt1 | contig 11291 bp, 13 predicted proteins | sample MGYA00564400_ERZ1292625 | MGnify/ENA primary metagenome ERZ1292625 (study PRJEB36523, sample SAMEA6512639) | groundwater metagenome | collected 2019-01-08 | study: AquaDiva: Metagenomics assemblies of 32 groundwater samples
TTGTTTTTCTTCCGCCGGTAATTTTACCCCATGCTGTTTTCGGCTTTCTTGTTCCACGCGGCTGTCTGCCTTCGCCGCCACCGTAAGGATGGTCGCAAGGATTCATCGCGGTTCCTCTAACTGTCGGCCGAATGCCCATTCCTCGCGAACGACCAGCTTTGCCGATATTCGTCAAACTCCATTCAGAATTGGAAACTTGTCCCAGAGAGGCAAAATTATCCCATTTTATCTTTCTTACTTCTCCCGAAGAAAGTTTTAAATTCGTCCAGCCGTTTTCCTGGGCTAAAACTTGCGCGTAAGATCCGGCCGATCTTGCCAACACCCCGCCCGCGCCTTTATTTAATTCAATATTGTAAATAGAATATCCAACCGGAATATTTTTCAACAATAAACGGTTTCCCTCTTTAAGTTCGGCGTTTTCCGAAACTAAAATCTCATCTCCGACTTTCATATTTTTATTGGCTAAAATATACGAACGCTCTCCATCGCGATAAATAATTAAAGCAATAAAGGCCGTCCTGTACGGGTCGTATTCTATCGTTTCAATTTTAGCCGGAACATTTAGTTTATTTTGCTTGAAATCTATTATTCTGTAAAGTTTTTTATTGCCTCCGCCCTGGTGGCGAACCGTAATTCTTCCTTGATTATTTCTGCCCGAACAATTCGGCAATCTTTTTACAAGCGCCTTAAACGGTTCAACCATACTCAAAACTCCCCGATATGTCGGAACTGTCATATTTCGCCTTGATGGAGTTGTTGGTTTGTATTTCTTCATAATTATGTCGGCATTACGTCAATTTTATGGCCTTCTTTTAACGTCACTATCGCTTTTTTATGTCCCGGGACCTTCCCCTTACTGCGCCCCAATGACTTAATTTTCCCTTTTTTATTAATTATATTCACCGATAAAACTTTCACTCCATAAATAGATTCTATCGCTTTTGCCACCTGCGGCTTATTGATTTTTTTATCAACCAAAAAAGCGTATTTTCTTAAATCAATTAAATGGCCGACTTTTTCGGTTATCCACGGATGTTTTATTTTCATTGCCTCCTGCGGATTAATAATCGCTTTTTCAACTTGCGCCGCAATTTGATTTTTTACCGATTCTGATTTTTTTTCTCCCGACTTCACAGATAAATCTTTTTTTGGTTGTGTTTTTTTAAAAATACCCATACTTTTAAACTTTAAAACTTTTAAATATAATGCTTCTCTATCTCGTTTATCGCCTCTTTTTCAAAAATAATATTTTTATATTTAAGCAAATCATGGACATTTAATGATTGCGAACCAATAGCATTAACGTTTTTTATATTAGAAACGGCTTTATTTATATTGTTTTTTAAAGACGAAACCAAAAGAACGCTCTTTTTCCCGCCGAATAAATTATTTAAAAATTTTACCATTGCGGCTGTTTTAGCTTTTTTAATGTCAAATTCAAATTTTTCAAAAATTTTTAAATCACCATCCTCCGCTTTCTTTGACAAAACGCTGAAAATAGCCAATCGGTTCATTTTTTTATTTATTTTTTTCGCAAATATCCTTTCTTTTGACGGACCAAATGTAACGCCGCCGCCTTTCCATATAGGTGAACGAATCGAACCATGCCTTGCCCGGCCAGTTCCTTTCTGGCGCCACGGTTTCTTGCCGCCGCCGGAAACTTCTCCCCTTCCCTTGGTATGCGCCAATGGCGAACGCTGATTGGCAATCTGCGCCAAAAGCGCCTGATGTATTAAGGTAGAATTGAATTTAACCTTAAAAATCCGCTCTGGCAATTCCATCGTTTCCGTTTTTTTATTTTGTTTATCAAAAATATCTATAGTCATAATTCATAATTCCTACTTCATACTTCTAATTTCCAATAATATCCCTTTCATTCCCGGAACCGCACCTTTAAGCGTTAAAATATTGTTTTCCTTGTCAATTGAAACAACTTTTAAATTTTTGACCGTCACTCTTTCTGTTCCCATATGGCCAGCCATTCTTAATCCCGGTATAACTCTTTGCGGAGCCGTAGCACCGATTGAACCCGGAGCCCTATGACGATTTTTTTGACCGTGTGTTTTTGGTCCGCCGGCAAATCCATGCCGCTTTACTCCTCCCTGAAATCCACGGCCCTTGTTCAAGCCGCCAACCTTCACTTTATCTCCTTCATTAAATTGTTCAACCGTCAAAACATCGCCAACTTTTAAGCTTTCCAACTCTAAAACTTTAAACTCTTTAAGGTGCCTGAAATTCCCCAAATCTTTCAAGTGACCTTTTTCCGGCTTGTTTATTTTTTTCTTTGTCGCGTCAAATCCAGCCTGAGCCGCTTCATAGCCGTCTTTTTCTTTTGTCCTTATTTGCGTTATCGTTATCGGACCCGCTTGAATAAGCGTTACCGGAACAATTTTATCATCTTTCCAAATCTGGGACATTTTTAATTTTTTACCCAATATGAATGCCATAATAATTTTTACAATAAAAACAGCCAGATTAGCCGGCTGCTTCGCAATTCCGTTATATTAAATAACGGTGGCTTAATCTGTAGAAAATATTTATGTTAAATTAGAATTTAACATTACCAATAAAGATAGCAAATGTGAAAATAAATGTCAATAATCTACTGGGACAACACGCGCTATTGACATTTCATAAAATTGGAGTTTAATTAACTTTGAATGAGCCTTTGGTTTATTCGTAATTTAACAAAAGGAAAAGAGGTGAAAATATGCCTAATTTTTTTACAGAAAAGCAGTTCGAGGAATTTTTTAAACTCAAGCTCGGCGAACACTATGAACGCGCACTGATTGTCTTTACGCAATACGGCAAGCTTCTTTCGTGGGATGTCACCAATGTTTTACTCCATGCATCGGACAAAGGCAAAGTTGACGATGTGCTCACAGAACTTGAAGAACACTGGAAAGAACATCTTCAATTTCAACATCCCGAAATACGCGGTACCGTTGAAAGCGGATTATTCGGTCTCAACAAAACCCGAACAATGTTTCTTCAAATCTGTCAAAATATTTTATAACTTCAGCCCGCCCGATAAAAGGAGTCAATGCCTTAAATCAGGCTTGTAGCAAATTCTGCTTTAAACACTAAAAGGAGATGTTGATAATGCCAACAAAAAAGTATATTTGTGCGGGATGCGAAAAAGAAATCACTGGTTCCTATGCTCTTAAAATAATAGGAACTACTGATTATTTATGCGCAAGATCTCTTGATTGTCGGATTGGGTACTTAATCCGACAAAATAAAGCTTTGCACATGAAAAAAGTGCAAATCAGATAAAATTAACGTATTTAAGCATTTTTAACTCGTCAAGGATAAAAACCTTGCGAGTTATTTTTTTTAAAAAAATTTTAAAAGGGCTCGAATAATCATAAATAAAAAGTCCCGCTATGATGGGACTTTTTATTACTTCATCTTTATTTCTATATCCACTCCTGCCGGAAGATTTAAGCCGCCGAAAGATTCAATAATTTTCTGATTAGGATTAAGAATATCCACCAATCGTTTATGAACGCGAAGTTCAAACTGCTCGCGGCTAGTTTTATGGACAAAAGTTGAACGATTGACGGTATAACGTTTTATTTCCGTTGGTAGAGGAATCGGTCCGATAACTTCGGCGCCATTACGCAAAGCCATCTCAATAATTTGCTTGACGGAATTGTCAATCAGCCGATGATCATAGGACCTTATCCTTAACCTTATTTTTGATTGTAAAGATTCTTCTTTTGCCATTTACTTAATTATCTTTGTCACCGCTCCCGCTCCCACAGTTTTACCTCCTTCACGAATAGCAAACCTTTGTTTTTCTTCAAGAGCCACTGGAGCAATTAATTTAACGTTAAGTTTCACGGTGTCGCCAGGCATAACCATTTCCATTCCTTCAGGTAAAAACGCTTCCCCAGTAACATCAGTCGTTCTGATGTAAAATTGTGGCTTGTATCCCTTAAAGAACGGAGTGTGGCGTCCGCCTTCTTCCTTGCTTAAAATATAAACTTCTGCTTCAAATTCAGTGTGCGGAGTAACGCTTCCGATTTTTGCCAAAACTTGTCCGCGTTCCACATCTTCTTTTTTAAGTCCGCGAAGCAAAACGCCGACATTGTCTCCGGCCCGTCCTTCGTCAAGAAGTTTCTTGAACATTTCAATGCCGGTAACAACCGTTTTTTGCGTCGGTTTTATTCCGATAATTTCAATTTCATCGTTAACTTTAACGATTCCTCTTTCAATCCTTCCAGTAACAACCGTGCCGCGGCCTTCAATTGAAAACACGTCTTCAACTGGCATTAAAAACGGCTTGTCGGTTTCGCGAACCGGCTCTGGAATAAAATCATCAAGAGCTTTAAGTAAATCCAATATCGGTTTAGCCGCTTCATCATCAGCCGAATTCGCAACTAAAGCCTTCACAGCCGAACCGCGAATAATTGGGGTTGTATCGCCGGGGAATTGGTACTTTTTCAAAAGTTCTCTTATTTCGGCTTCAACCAAATCAATAAGCTCCGGGTCGTCAACCATATCTGTTTTGTTCAAAAAAACGACAATCGCCGGAACGCCGACTTGGCGCGCCAACAAAATGTGTTCGCGAGTCTGAGGCATCGGACCGTCAGCCGCGGAAACGACTAAAATCGCTCCGTCCATCTGGGCAGCTCCGGTAATCATGTTTTTAATATAATCTGCGTGTCCCGGACAATCAACGTGCGCGTAATGCCTTTTTTCTGACTCATATTCGGAGTGGTGAATGGCAATGGTAATACCTCTCGCCTTTTCTTCAGGAGCATTGTCAATTTGGTCAATCGTTTCCTCTTTTTCGATAAGACCTTTTAATTTAAGGATGTGCGTCATCGCGGCAGTTAAAGTAGTTTTGCCGTGGTCAACGTGCCCAATCGTGCCGACATTCAAGTGCGGCTTATTTCTTTCAAATTTTGCTTTTTCAGCCATAATAATTTAAGTTAAAAGTTTATAAAGTTGAAAGTTATAAAGTTTAACTTTAAAAACTTTATGAACTTTATAACTTTACGAACCTTATAACTTTATGAACTTATTTATTTGCGACTTTTTATTTATTTTAATGACAATTAATATGATAGCCAATCAATTGCCACGTGTCAATCCCCCTTTACACAAACTCAATTATCGCCATCTTGGCGGCATCATTCTTTCTGACTTTTGCCAATTTGATTATTCTCAAATATCCCCCTTTTCTTTCGGTATATCGCGGCGCGATTTGATAATACAATTTTTGTCCCGCTTTATTGCTTAATCTTGATAAAATAATTCTTAAAGACGCCACGCTTTGCTTCTTGGCAAGCGTGACTAATTTTTCCGTTGCCGATTTAATCTCTTTAGCTTTCGCTTCCGTGGTTTCAATTTTTTCTTTAATGATTAAATTGGCGATTAAACTTTTTAAAAGAGCCCGGCGCTGACCCCTTGCTCTATGAAATTTTCTTCCCTTTTTAAGATGCTTCACCCCCACACCATAACGAGTTTATATCTATTACAATATTATATTTAATATGATAATAAAATTTCACTCTTATTTTTATACTATTATTAATTTATTCTCCCCACAACTCGTTTGGTGTGGGGGTTCATTATTTTTTCTTTTTCTTTTTTTCTTCTTTTTCCTTGACCGCTTTTTTTCCCTTTTTTCCGGCAGACAAAATTTTCTCCGATTCAATCTCTTTAACTTCAATCAGCACCACTTTTTCAATATGGTCTTTTAAAATATTCGCGGATTTATGAAGCGCTTTTGACGGCGTCATGCTTCCATCCGTCTTAATAAAAATTCTTAACCTGTTATAATCCGTTCTTTCTCCAACGCGCATATTCTCAACGACAAAATTCACGCTGATAATCGGACTAAAAAACGAATCAATGGCAATCACGCCCACCGGCAATTTATCGGCTTTTCTATTCTCTGCCGCCATATACCCCAATCCTTTTTCAACGGTTAATTCCATTTCAATTTCGGCATTTTTTCCGGTTAATGAAAGAATATGAGCGGAAGAACTGACTATTTCAACTTCTGGATTAACTTCAATGTCTCGGGCTAAAACTTTTTTCTCCCCTTTTGCCTTTAAAGAAAGAACTTGTGGTTCATCGGAATAAAGCTTAAAGCGAATTTTTTTAAGATTTAAAATAATTTCTACAATATCCTCTTTTACGCCCGCTATGGTTGAAAATTCATGTTTTACGCCCTTAATTTTTATCTGAGTGATGGCGGCGCCGGGCAAAGAAGACAAAAGCGCTCTTCGCAACGCATTGCCCAAAGTGAGACCATAACCGGCATAAAGCCCCTCAACTTCAAAAACTCCCTCAACGTCTGTTTCCGAAACTTTTTTAATTTTTACTGTTTCGCTAAGATATTGGTATTGCATAATTTTTATCTAGAATAATAATCCACGACCAAATTTAGATCAAATAATAATTCTTCTGAAATGCTTGTTGGCAATGATTTTATTTTTGCCTCCAATTTATCGCCGTCAACTTGAAACCATTCGGGCGCGTCATGTTTTTTAATAATATTCTGCAAATCTTTAAAAATCAATAGATTTTTAGATAATGGATTTATTGATATAACATCATCTGCTTTTACCAAATACGAAGGAATGGTTACTTTTTTATTGTTGACGAAAATATGGCCGTGGTTCACTAATTGTCTGGCAATAATTCTTGATGCCGCCAATCTAATCCTAAAAGTCGCGTTATCAAGACGGCGTTCCAAAAGAACGATAATTCTCTGGCTTGGCAATCCTTTTTTCATTATTTCTTTCACGATTTTTTTCAATTGCGATTCTTTTAAGCCGTAAATTATCTTCATTTTTTGCTTTTCAAGAAGCTGTTGACTGTATTCCGAAGCTGATTTGCGGCGACGACTCTTGCCGTGCACACCCGGTTTATAAGGACGCCTAATCATCGCGCATTTCGGCGAATCACAACGCTCGGCTTTTAAACCAAGCTTAACCCCCAACGCGCGTTCTTTTTTTTCTCTGGATTTTAACAACATAACTTTTAAACTTTTTATATTATACTCTTCTCTTTTTTGGCGGACGCGGACCGTTGTGCGGAATCGGCGTCACGTCTTTTATTGATAAAATGCTGAATCCTTGGCCTGCTAAAGATTTCAAAGCGGAATCTCTGGCGCTACCAACTCCTTTCATCACCACTTCAATTTCGGAAAAACCGAATTTCTTTAATTTTTCAGAGATAGCGGCTACCATTTTTGAAACCGCAAACGGCGTGGCCTTTTTAGGCCCTGAAAAGCCCAAAGAGCCGGCGGAAATCCACGCAACAACATTGCCTTTTTTATCGGTTGCCGTAAGCATTGTGTTGTTATAGCTAAAATTAACGTAAATCACGCCAATGCCTATTTTCCCAACCCCTTGTCCGCTTTTTTTGACGGAAGATTTTTTTACCATCGTTTCTTCCAATTTCTTGCCTTCTTCCAAAATATCTTTTTCAGTTTTTTCTATAACTTTTTTTTGTCCCATCCCTCACCCTTCAAAGATTCATTTATAAATTTTAAAAAAATTTATAATATAGAATAATTGAAATTTTAGTTTATTATTTTTATTTTATTATTTATTTTTATTTATCCCCTACTCCTCATTTATTATCTTTGAAGGGTGAGGGATTATTTCAGCTCCGCTTTTCTTTTTCCGCTGCCGACTGTTTTTCTAACATTACCGCGAATTGTCCGAGAATTTGTTTTTGTTCTTTGTCCCCTAACCGGCAATTTTCTTTCATGCCTCGAGCCTCTGTAGCACTTTATTTCTTTAAGCCTCACGATATTGCCCTTGATAACTTGACGCAATTCGCCTTCTATCTTATGATTTTTTTCAATTAATTGTTTGATTTTATTAGTTTCTTCGGAAGTCAAATCCTTCGTTTTTTTCTCCGGGTCAACTCCGGCCCCCGTTAAAATATTAACAGCCGAAAAACGGCCTATGCCATAAACATGAGTTAAGGCTATTTTTATTTTTTTATTGTCCGGAATATTGATACCTAATAAACGCATAACTTTAAAACTTTTAAACTTTTTAATTTATCCTTGTCTTTGTTTATGTTTCGGATTTTTTTTGCAAATCACATAAATCCGGCCTTGACGCCGGACGGTTTTACAATCTTTACAAATTTTTTTTACAGAACTTTGTACCTTCACCCCCACACCATAACAAGTTTATTTTCAATGTTATATTTTTATATAATAATGAAATTTCTCTTGTTGGTTTGTTTATTTATATTATCTTTATTTATTTTCTCCCCGCAACTTGTTTGGTGTGGGGGTTCATTTTACATTCTCCTAACTATTCTTCCTCTTTTGCCGTCCGGACTTAATTCCAAAAGAACTCTATCCCCAGGCAAAACCTTAATATAATGTAATCTCATTTTTCCGGCAAGATAAGCCAAGACTTCTTCTCCATTGCCAATTTTTATTTTAAACGTCAAAGACGGCAACGCTTCCATAACAATTCCCTCAATCGGTTTTTCTTTTTTTGGATCTCGCATTATAAAAAGAAATAATAAGCCATGACTTAATAAATGTCAACTATTTTAAACTAAAACCATATCAAGCAGAACTTCTTCATAATCCATTTTGCCTGATTTTACGGCAACATCGTAATCGGCAAATTTTTCTATTAAATCGGGTGAATTGGAAGAAAAACTGGCTAAAAAATTGAAGATTTTAGCAGGTTCGTCGCGACCAAGCAAAATTTCCAAATTGACCAATTTTTCTTCAAAAGAACGGCTGAACGACAAAACGTTTATTTTTTTAAAAAAATCGTTGGAATTTGTCGGTTTGTTATAATCAATAATCTCTATTAGCCGATTAGCGTTAAAATTTTTATCGTTAAACAGCGACAATTTTTCAATTTCATTAATTAATCCCCATGCGTCTTCATTAAAATTATCGGCTAAAAATCCGATTGCGTCAGCGGTCAATTTCAATCCTCGCTTTTCCGCTTCTTTTTTAATGAAAAATTCCAACTGGCTCGCGCTAAGATTTTTGAATTCCTGAAATAAAACCGGCTTTTTGAGCAAAAAATCAAAAGCTTTGAGCGGCACCTTGTTTTCGGAAATTAAAATCGTCAGCTCTTTATTTTCAAGATTGGCTTTTAAAAAATTAATGGTCGCTTTTTGGCTTTTCTTATCTTCGGATTTCGCGAAATCCGCCAAAATATTTTCAATAACTGCCAGCTTCACGTTTTCAAAAAGCGAATGGCTCGCGCAAAATTCGCGCAACCGATTAAATTCTTCGTCAGGATTTTTTATACTGAAATCAAAATAGCCGACCGATTGGCGGTCTTTCCTGTATTTAATAATGATTTCTTTTAATTTTTCTTGCCTGCGATAAGAATCGGGGCCGTATAAAAAAATTAACATATTTATATTTACACCACCTCCTGCTGATAGCAATGTTCGCAATATACAATCTCTTTTCTATCTGGAGCATATGGGGTTTCAATTTGATTTGGGCATAAATTATCGCCATGAAAATGTTCTATAGTATTTTGATATTTATAATCTGGTTGTTGCGGATTATTGGTTGTTGGTTGTGAATCGCTTCCATTACACATACATTTTCTATTATATAGTTTCCTCGACAATAATTGCGCGATCCTGTCTTTATGTCGCTGTAAAGGCGCGCGCCTTGGTATCGGCAAACCCATTTTACGGTAAAACGCCAATTCCATGGGAATAATTTTATATGGTTTGCCAGAAACCTCGCATTTTAAAATTTTTTCTAAAATATCGTCTTTAACATCGCGAATATCATCCGGAATTTCATAATCAGAAAATTCATACTTAATTTGCGATTCATAATCGCTCCACGAATAACCTCTTTCTGTCGCCTGCTCTTTGGTTAAAGGAAAATAATCCATAGCCGCTGTTTCATTAAAATCAAACGGAGATAATTCTATCGGAAAAAACTCCCCGTATTTATAAATCCTACCCCTTTTATCTGTATATGGCATTTCCTCCATGTGTTTTATTATTTTGGGCAATAATTCTTCGTATTCTTCTTTAGTATATTGTTTGTTTAAAATACAATATTCTTTATTTCTTAAATTAGCGCACCCGAAGCAATCAGTCGAAGAAATAACCGAGATGCAATAATTAATATTTTTTGAATGGAATCTCCCTCCTAATGGATTAGCTGACATGCATCCAGAAAGAAATTTAGAATCATAAACTCCCCCGCCACTCGCACATTCATACGCCAATTCCGCCGCTCCATGGGAAGTTATATCGTAAACGTCCTTCATCCAACCGCCGATATACCCGTTTTTACAATCTTCTCCCTGCTCGAAATTCCAACAATTCTTAACATTTTTAGATTCTCTTATAAAATGTCCTGTTGAGTTAATTGATTTTAAAATAACTGTAAATCTATTTGGCACAGAAAACCAAACCTTAATAGTCTTTTCCTTTAATTCTGCCAAATTTCGCCTTGAAAAAATTGGGTTATTATTTAAAAATTCAAAATACTCCTCTTTTGTATGCGGCTTATTAAAAATGTAATACTGCTTATTCCGCAATCCTGCGCATCCTAAAATATTTGAGCACCCCCTACAATCAGAAGATAAAATTGTATCCGTACAATCAAAACATTCTCGCGAATACAAAATTTTAAAACAGCGGTCACAATTTATGCTTTCATAGCCTAATTCACTATTTAATACCCAAAAAATATCAAAACATTCTTTGCCATGAACCGCATAAGTGCTATATGCAGAGTCTTCATTATAGTGTCCGCCTACATTCAAATAACAATTTTTGTCGTCTGTTTCCTGGTTTACCCAATCGCTATTTACCGTATTACTATTTAGTAAAGAAATATGCGGCGTAGAAAATAAAAGCTCTTTATATTGTTCAAAAAACGACCTAGAAAAATCATATTCTCTACCGTAAGAAAGCGAATCCCAATTATCAGACCACCAGCATTTTGAACAATACATTTTATACGGCTTGTCGGGCGAAACCCGAGATACTACTCTTTGACCGCATAAATCACAATTTCTTTTATACAAAGCCCGCTCATTTCTAAAAGCAATGCGTCTTTGTTCTCTGCAATCAACGCAAAAAGTCGGCGCCGGGACTTTGATTTTATCATAAAACTCAAAGTCTTCGGGTTCTATAGTGAAGTTTTGTTTGCAGTTTTGACAAATTTTAATTTCAGATTGAAACATAGTTTTTGTCCTGATTTTGTTCCCGATTTTTAATACGAAAAGTTGGAGTCGGGACAATTTTGGTAATTGCGAATTTCTGAATTTATAAATAATTAAAAATAAATATCT
>ERZ1292625.4027-Hain-H41-01um-R1-4027-length-11288-cov-65_pt1 | contig 11288 bp, 7 predicted proteins | sample MGYA00564400_ERZ1292625 | MGnify/ENA primary metagenome ERZ1292625 (study PRJEB36523, sample SAMEA6512639) | groundwater metagenome | collected 2019-01-08 | study: AquaDiva: Metagenomics assemblies of 32 groundwater samples
GAAAAAAATTAATTATGATTATAATACTTTTAAAGAACTATTTGATAGTCATATACACTATGCTTATGAAGGTCAATACGGAGCACATTTTGGTCAAGTAGATTCTTTAAGTTTGGACTTAAATGTTGAATATGTATCTTTTCATAAACTTACTATATTTGCTACGGGTAAATTAGAATACAAAGGACATTGGGAAACCTATGATCCTAGATTATGGCCTAACGTTAAAGCTTTGGGAGAAATGTTAACCGAGACTAGAGCTGAGAAAATCTTATATGCAAACAAAGTTTAAACCCCATGATATAGTTTATTATATACAGTATCCAGACAATAGCATAGATATTAACTATGTGGTATCTTTCGAATACGCTAAAAATAAATATAAAGAATTTGCTAATCCTATTAAAATTGAAGAAATTGTTTCTACTTGCCGAAGCAGCTATAAGTGCGAACCTGTTTTCATAAGTGAGCGGGAGGATTGGTACTATGTTAGCTGGATGCCAGAAAAAGATTTATATCTTTACACAGATGCGGCTAAAATACTGTTCCAAAAATAAAAAAAGGCCCAGTCTGCTGTCGGAGGAGACGACAACAAACCAGGCCCATAAACCAACAACCATGTCAGTTTTAATACATATTACTTAGTATCTGGCTTTACGTCAGATAACTGAAAACGACAATGCACGTTTGATTCTAAAGCTCCATAAGCAGCTACATCTTCTAGTCTTACTTCTGTAGAACTTTCTAAAGATATTACTTTAAGATAAGAACCTTTTATACTACCATGTAGTACTCTTACAATATCACCTGGTCTTAAACCAATAGAAGCTATCATACCAACATCCATAGTTAGCTTCATACCAAAGTCAACCCCAGCGCCTAAGTCAAAGTCAAATCTTTCTAAAGAAACAGCTTTAACTCTTTTGGATACTTTTGTATCATAAGATAGCCCGTCAATACCAAAGTATTTATCTAATTTACGTTGTATTTTACGTAATAGTTTATATACTCCTTGTGACTTACCTGACTTCTCTTCTGATTGACTCATTTTATCGTATTGGTCAAAACCTTTAGAACTTGTTTTAATGTTCTTAGCTTTACGATTAATTTTGTTAACAACTTTTAATTGTTTTCCCATAACATTTTCTCCTTGTACTTTACTATTAAAAAATACTGTTATTTTGATAGCAAAATATTTAACTATTTTGATAACAGCAAAAAGAACGACTAGGTAAAGCAGCTAGTCTATTCTTTAGGGTTTAAAGAATCTATTTCCTGATCTCGGCGCTCTGATTTGGAAGTGACACCAGTTCTTAGTAGCACTGAAGTCTTCCATCCACAAGCCTACAGATTCAAGTAAAGCCGTATTAGCTAGGCACCATTTCTGTAGTTCTTGTTTAGGGTCAGATATATCAACAGCTAATCCTTCTAAATGTTTAGATTTCATAGGTATCTTCTTTTCATCAAAGATACCCTTAGCGTTATATATCCTCTTATGGTCGTACATACTACGATAGCCAGAAGTTACTGTCATTACTTTACCATAAACTATTCTAACTTTATTGATTTTTATTAAAAGTTCTTCTAAATTATGTTGATGTGCTATTGGTATATCTGATATAGCTATATCTTTTATAAGTTCTTTTAAAGTTATCATTATGGAAGTACTTTCAATCTAGCAGCAGCACGTAAATCTATAATTGTTTGTGGTATAGCTACATTTGAATCTACGAATCTAGAACAATACCAGTCAGTATCTTTTAAATACTGTAAAGCTTCTATAGATTCTTTTTTAGCTTGTTCTTCTATAGTTACATCTAAGTATACAACTGTAAATTCTTGTAAAAATTTGTATTCAGTTATTGGATCTCCATTAAATTGTTCTATTTGTCTTACTTCTATAGCTTGTACTATTGTTTCTGTAACAAAATCTTGTTCCTTCAACCACCTATCAAGTTTACCAAAAGAACCATTTAAAGATTCTTTAGATACCCAAGCTTCAGCTTCTATTTGGGTACTAAAGGAAGCTTCGTTGGTTATAGAATTTTGTTTTTTTATTTGTACTTTAATCATATTAACCAACCTTTACTATATTTATATAATTCTCTTGTTCGCTGGCAGTTAACGCTACCGCTCCTCCGCTTGATTGATAAGCATTTACATATAAAGTATCCCCAGCATTCATATTCACAGTGTCACTGATAACGCAATAATGGCCACTCCCATTCGCTGGATTCAGTGCGCCTGTTCCTATTATTCCACTATATACGGGTGCTAGTGTACCAGTACCTCTCACATAACCGAATCGTGCCCCTGTTGTGCCATTAACAAAAGCTATTCTTCCAGTAATTAAATATAAACCTGGAGTACCAGCTGTGAAGACTCCAGTAGAAGCATTAAAACTACCGTGCGTATCTTTTGTTTTTGTTCCGAAAACAACAGTTGTCTCGGTCGCATTGGGTATGCTTTGTCCAGCTCCAGTAGAGTATCTTGCATTTACACTTTCAGATGCTGCAATAGCAGATGGTCCAGTTAGTCTTTCAATTGAAAAACCATTGTAACCTCCAGAAGTGGACGTACCTAAATTACCTCCAGAAGTCTGAAGTCCATAGATACGAATTGTATCGCCAACATTATAAAAATCAGTAGAACTCGCATTTGCCGTACATTCATTTGGACCAGCGCCTGGAGTAGAAGCTGTAGCTATTCTAGGAGTAGCTAGAGGTTCACCATTTCGGTTTATTTGGAGGTTTCTAGTTCCGGTTGAATTAGTTGCATAAGTTATTTGTCCAACAACTTTATAAAGACCAGCCACTCGTACAGTGTAGACACCGGTTGAATTATTAAAAGCTCCATGAGTATCCACTTCTGGAGTATCCCATCCAGTAATAACTGCCCAGTTTCCGCTAACAAGAGACTGAGTTGTTTCTTTTTTAGCTTTCATACTAACTATTCTAGTATCAGTTTGATCAGACATTTGAACTGAAGAAGACCAACCAAGAATAGGGATACTAGATACTGTGATTCTAAATCTTTCGGAACTACCAAACAGCTCATTTCCTAAGTCTGGACTGAATCTAGAATTTATTTGATCCTGCGCTATATATAGTAAGTTACTATTTGTGCCCGTATGTGAGAATACGACCCAAGGTCCATATCCAGAAGTAGCATAGGCATCGGCAATAGTAGAATTAAGTCTGTAGGCGTGTCCATGTGACGCTGTGTCTGTGGTGCTCGGATTTTTGTTTGGATCTACACTTAAACCTGACGGTAACGACATTGAAAATGACGATGCTGTAACCGTTCCTGTTACGCCTGTGACTTTTATTTCTAAAGAATCGCCCACTCGCCTCCAATAAGAACCTTCTAACGTTGCTGTACCAATTCCTTCAAATGTGGGAGTATAACTCTGCCAATCAGTAATAGGAGTTCCATAGACGTAAGTAGAAGGACTTACTACTATATTATCAAACTTTAAATTAAAAGCTGAAGCTGAAGTAGTAGGAAAATACATTAATAATCTATAAGAAGTACCATTAGAACTTGTTTGAAAAGTAGCATTAAATTTATCAGAAATAGTCGTACTATTACTAAGTAGTTTAATACTAGAAGGTTCTATAAAAGTACCATTAGTCAAATCTTGTAAATAAAATATAACATCAGAATCTATACCATTAGAACCTGCTACAAAAGTACCACTAGATACTAAATAATCAGCAGATATTTGTAATACTTTAGCTTGATGAGCTGGTTGAATAGTGAATGGAGTATACACAACTCTACCTTGTCTATTCACAGCGTCTTTAGCTACTATAAAACTATTAGTACCTATTAATGGACTAGAAGAACTTGTTGTTATTGTTACGCCAGTTCCCGTACCTGTTAGGGCACCTGCTGGTCTTGTGGCGGCGGCAAAGGAATCAACAAACCAACCTGTAGTTGAAGCTGACTCAGCATCCCCATTTGATAATAAATTTATGGCTCCGCCAGAGCTGCCACCAAAGTCGCCCCAGGCTCCATTTTCATATTTTCTAAATTTATTTAAAGTCGAATCATAATACATATCCCCATTTTGAGGATTAGCGGGGGTAGCAGTTTGTGATTTTAGGTTTACACCTTTTGCTATTTTAAAAAAATTGTCAGACATTACATCTCCTTAATTTCCAAACATTTCATTAAGAGAAACAGGGGAGTCGATACTCCCCCATACATAAATTAAATAGCTCTGAATCTTTTAAGATCAGATCTCATAGTTCTAGCATTACCAGTAGAAGTACTAGTATAAGAAATTTCTATATTTGTAGTTGCTACTGCTGCTGACCAAGATATTCCTATATCAGCCGTTTCAGTAAATGTATCAACTATAGAAGTAACTGTACCATCCGTAACTACTAATAGTTTACCTACTCTTGTTTTTAAAGAAGTAGCTTCTCTAATAAGATATTCAATTTCTAAAGCATTGTAAGAAGCTTTAGCAAAAGTAAAAGCAGCTACTACAGCAGTAGTGTTATCAGTCAAAGCGCTTGAATCTACATATTCTTCTTCTATTAAAGCAGAAGCCTGTTTACCACGTTTAACTGATTTTTGAATCAAACTTAAATCAGAAGCTCTATCACCCCCAGCATCAGAATCAGAATCTACAACAATACCGTTGGTAGATTTTAAAGACTTAGCATGTACGTCTTTCCAATTAATAGCTTGACTACCTAAATCATCAGTATTATCAGTATCAGAAATTAAATTAGTATTGATAGCTGTAGTACCTAAGTTACTAAGTGTAGTACTAGCTTTACCATTTAATTGTGTTTGCGCATCACTAGTCAAAGTGCCGATATACTGGAATTCGGCATTACTTACTGAACCATCTGCTATTTTAGCAGCATCTATACCAGTAGCTACTTTAGCATTAGTAATACCAGCATCTTTAACTTTTAGTTGGCCTGTGCCCGCATCACCTTCGATAGAGGCATCGTCTACTTTTACAGCAACACCATTAGAACTAACATTAATAGCTTTAGCTAAATTAGCTCCACCAGTAGCGTCAGCATTAACAGCAACAGAATCAGCAGCTACGGAAATACCGTTACCAGCTCCAACATCTAAAGTATTACCAGTTTTAGTTAAACCCGCTCCAGCCGTAATTTGTCCTGTTCCTGAGAATTGTGTGAAAGATAAACTTGTCGTATCAACAACAATAGCATCATTAGTAGATAATACCCAGCCGCTATCAGCATTGTTAGTACCCTCTGCAACGAACGCAAAGGCCCCAGCAGTAACTTCTACGTTTTGGTCGAAGTCAGTAGCTCTAGTTAGAACGAACGGGGCTCCAGCAGAACCTGTAGCAGTAACAACGTATAAACCGTTATTAGCTCCAGTGGCCTCGTCCTTTACTAAGACTCGATCACTAACTACAACTGCTACTCCGTCTACTGATAAAGCGCCATTGGCATTAGCAGTTAAAGTCTTACCTATTCCAGAACCAGCAGCCGTATTAGCTGCTAAAGCAGCAGTAGTTGCTAATCGGACAGATTGTTTCACATCTAAACCAGTAGCTGTAGCATCAACGTATGCTTTAGTGGCAGCATCTTGTGCTAAAGTTGGGTCAGCTAAGCTAGAGATTTTAAAACCACCCATAGATTGAGCTGCTGTGAATGCTCTAGAACCGTCTTTTAGGATAGCATTATTAACATCTACTAAATTTACGTTAGCATCTGGCATTGTGACTGTTCTAGTAGTGCCTGTAGTAATTCCAGAAGCTTCGAAAGCTATCTTTTTAGTTCCGTCGCCATCATCTATAATTCTGAAAGTAGAGTCACTAATCTCTCCGCTACTGATGGTAGAAGTGCTACCATTTTCTCTTTTCTTAAATGTGTTACTGGTGCTATTGTACCACATTGCTCCGTTTTCTGGGCTTGAAGGATCACTAGACAACACTGGAATAACTAATCCACCCGCCGCATTTATTTTGAATACATTTGCCATTATTTCTCCTTTGGTCTAAGCCCAACGCCTAAACGTATATTTAAAGTCCGCATTAAAGCCCATATTTGTAGAAACATACTGCACTACTATATCAGGCCCACTTATAATGGCTGAAAAAGTAATTCCTGGAGTTCCCACAAAAATATTATCATCGGAAATAGAAACACTACTTCCATTTGTTGTTATTAATAATCTTCCTACACTAGTAGAAGTATTTCTTAAAATAGAATATTCTACTACTGCAAACTTATTACTTAAAGCATATGTGAATGCTGTCTGTGGAGAACCTTGATTATCCAATAGAGTAACGGGGCCTTGCAAAGATTTATAAATTAAACCATTTAAGTTTAAAGAACCTTCAGCATCATCCCATTTGAATCGGGTATCTCCAGCAAGATTTCCAGAAGAACCTTTATATTGAATATCTCCTGTTGCTCCAGCAGCCGTAATCGGAGATGAAGGGGTAGTATTATAGTTCGGTATTCCAGAGGGTCCTCCAGCACTATTTGACCACCTTGCTACAAACAATTTCATCGTAGCTGCAACACCAGTATTTGTAGTCGTATACAAAAGTCTTATATTACCAGAATTGATATCGGCATTAAAAGTTACTCCAGTATCGCCAAAATAAGCATTTGTATTAGCAACAGCTACGGTAGTTCCATCAGAAGTAAGAAGTAATTGTCCAGTCTCTTTTAAACCAGCACCTCTAAGTACAGAATAATTAACTATCCAATTCTCATTACTACTAACAGAAACGCTAAAAACTATACCATTTGTAGTATTGTCCGCTAAAGATACCGTTTTTATAGAACCTAATTCAACATAATCAGCACCTACTCCGTCAAACATTCTTATAGTATCATTCACTTTAAAATTAGTTGAATCAAATACTGCTAATTGTTCTTGAAATATTGTACCTTTTTGTATTCTTACAGAATCTCCATCAGTCGGATCAAATGAGCCCTGAAATATTCTTTCTGGGGTCCATGTTATTGCTACACCAACTCCACCTAATTTATAGACTCTATTGTTATTACTACTAAGCTTAGTGAATAAAACAAAATCTCCGTTTACTCCAGAAACCCCATCTATAGTCACAGAAGTGCCTGTAGGCAATACCGTAGAAATAGGATCTAAGAAAGTAGCTTTTACCGTACCTCCAGAACCGCTGATAGGTAACCATAGCGTTAAGCTATTATTCCAAGAGTAAATCAGTCTTGTGTCTAGTACTAAACGATTATCCCCATCAACATTTCCGCTAACTGGTAAGGAAGCGAAAGTAGCTACTGGGGGTTTCCAAGTATCGGCAGCTATCGTAGCATCTAATGTACCTATTGCTGTAGTAAGACTATTTCCGTCAACTACATAAACATTACTTGGGTAATTTGGGGAATTATCTGCCGTGCCGCCTGCTCCTATAAATGCTAAATTCTGATTAGACATCTGAGAATATAATTCAGTAGATTGCCCACTTTTTAATCTATCAGAACTAGTGCCCACTATAATATCGGCACCTTCTCTTCTAGCTAAAATTGTCGCATTCTTCGGAACAGTGTTTAAAGCCCCAACAGTAACAGTTAAATTTGGGCCTCCTGTCAGCACATTAGGAACCACATAAGCGACTAGCCCGTCAGTTGGGAATGCTATAGGACTTTGTGCAACCAATATGCTATTATCAGTATAAGCTAAACCTTTCATTTCTAAATAAGCAGTCGAAGTAAATGTCAAATTAGAAGTACTAGTACCCAATACTTCAAATTTAGCATCTTCAGCAAATGCCGTCCACGTCCCAGGAGAAGCATAAGTTCCAGAGCCAACTGCAAGATTTCCAGGCACCACACTAGGAGAATTCAACTCGAATCGTATATTATTGCCTGGACTGGCAAAAGTTACATTTGTAGCATCTATTACGAAGGCATAATAAGAGCCTCCTATAACAGGTACTCCTGTGAAATTAAAATCATACGAGGAGAAACCAGCAGATACCGTTGAAACATCTAAAGTATTAGTAGAAGTGGCAATAGCGCTCCCAAAAGGAAGATAATTCCCAAAACTAAGAATCGCATTAAAAATAGAGACTTTGAAAGTCCCCGTAGGACTCGAAACTTTTTTAAGAGAAAGTCTTACAGTATTTACATTTCCGTTACTTGCCGCTAGCCATGTTTGCGCCGCAGGGGAAGCTCCTCCAATAGAAACTAAATTGCCTTCGGAATTGGCTGTGGTATTGCTGGCTAATGTTAAAGATCCTCCTGAAGTATTAGACCAAGTGCCTCCGCCTAGTAGTTTAAAATTACTAGCATGTCTGGCTGCTAAATCTAATTTACCAATAGCAGTAACTAATGAGTCACCATCTGTGATAAATTGTTCTGATGAATAATTAGGAGAACTATCGGCCTCTCCAGTAGTTCCAATAAAAGTCAATAATTGCTGACTTACTCCATCACCTATTTGGGAAGTTTCTCCGTCTTCTAATTCTAAATCCGCAATATATACTTTATTAGAATTTCGAACTGCGAATATGTAAGTATGTGAATCATCTTTTACATAACCCTCTTGGAAACTATCATAATAAATAGTAGCAGAGCCCGTAGCGGGAGAAGCATTAAGAGTTATTATATTAGTAATATCATCTATAGCAGTTATATAAAATACTGTATTAGCACTATCTTTAACTAAATTACCTAATTGCACAGTAGATAAATCTACAGCAGATAAAGTAGCATTATTACCAAGTACCGAAGCTATAGTTATAGCTAAATTACCTTTATTAAGTACAGAACCATCATATTTAAGATCAAAAGCTAAACAACTATTATCTTTAAGTATATAACTAGTAGCATTTAAAGTATCAGCTACATTTATACCATTAAATAATCTAGTAGCAGAAGCTGTAGTAATAGTGCTAGTAGCTAAAGTAAATGATATATTACCATTATTAACAGGTGCTACATTAACTCTTCTATTTAGACTCTTTTGATTAAATAGTACTTTTTCTATAGAATTACGTAGATCTGTTATTTTACTTTGGTGTGTTATACCATTAGTAGTATCGTAATCAACAGTAGCTATAGGCCAATGTAACTTACCTTGAGGAACACCATTTTGGGCATCATCTGTAACAAATATATCTCTTTTAATAATAGTATACGGTTGACCATTTAGTATTACTGGATTTGGTTGATTTGGTTCTAAATCAATACGTATATTAGTTTTTAAACTATCTTGTCCTATACCTATTAAATTTATATGATAACTATTACCGTTACTATCAATCAATGTGCCATTAGAGTACAAGCTGTACTGTGCGGGATTTCCAGGAAGGACTCTTACTCCAGCAATATTATCAGCTATTACTAATTCTATATTTCTTCCGTCAATACCAGCAGAACCAGTTAAGACAACCGTACTTAATAATTCTCCATTATTTCCTGAAGACGGGGTTACTGTTGTTTGATTAACGAAGTTCGGAGACCCTATGCCTCCAGTGGCAGGAAAGTTAGTTACTCCTCCAGGGGCAGAATTCTCGTCCCTATAAGGAATTGGGGATTCTGTTTGTAGAGAATTAGGTACTACATTAAGAGTGTATACAACCTTAATTTTTTGAGCTGTAGTTTCTGTTAAATTAGCATTTTTTAAAAACGGGTCATCTACATCAGTAACTATTTGTTCAGAAGCTGTAATCACTAATCTATAAAGATTTGTCGGGGTTCCTGGTGCAAAGGTTATAATTTTGCCTAACCCAAAGCTGTCGTCTGTGTGCGTCATTCCAGTTGGCGCAGTTCCTATAGATAGAATACTGCCTGTGACCAATTGATCATTTCCTGATCTTAAGGAGTAAGGCAAACCTTTGTAAAAAGCTTCTCCTGGTTTAATGAGAATTTGTGTGGCGCTAAGTCTTTCGACTTTCCAAGCATTATCAATAGCCACATCCCCAAACTGGGCTTGAACTTCTCTTCGCATTTGGTCTAGCATTTCTAATTCTAAATCAGACCCTTCACTAGCAAGCAAAAATGAGCCTTCAACAAATTTACTTCTTTTGTACCTATTAGCTCTAAAGGTATTAAATTTTAAAGACATGTTTATCTCCTCTTATGTTATGCTAAATAAAAATCCTTGGCGGGTCCCAAATGGAATATATTCTTTGAACAATTTGTTTAAAATCATAAATCTATTTGTGTTCAATGGTGATAAAATTGCGTAGCTGCCGCCAGGTGCTCTATTATTAATAGTACCTTTAACAGTAATTGTTGTTGCTGTATTTGCAGTAATTTCAAAAATATCATTAACTTCTTCCGTATTAGGAATCAGAAAATTGCCTACCAAACTATTTACTGCGCCAAAATTTTGTGTAGAATCTAGCATAGTTGTTATACCACTAGCTGTGGTAAAATTCTCGCTATCCCCAATATATAGGGCTACGTTTGGTAGTGTTATTACGAATTCTCTAAATGTGAAAAATCCAGGTATCACTATGCCAGGTAGAGTTCTTGCGAATCTCCCACCCGCAACAAAGGGATCTGTCTGTGTCAGCCTTACATTTAAGGAGCCTAAATTAGGATCGAAAAATCTTAGTGCTGCCACGTTTGGTAAAAAATCAGATATGGCAGAAGAAACATCCCCAGTACCATTAGTGATATCCCAAGTTGTGATTATTCTAATAAAAAGAGCGATACCTTCTTTGCTTCCCTTTAATTTCCAAGCAGTCAGCATATCTCTTCCGATTCTTCGAAAGGTATCTGCTCCTATAGAGTATCCTACAGAGGATAAACCAAATTGTTCGGATAAAGGTAAAACTGCTGTGACTAAAAGATTACTTGTATCTTGTAATCTATACGTATCTACTAAAGAGTGCATCTGATTCAACTGATGGCCGAACACTGACATTAAGTCTTGCAGGTCTTCAGATTCATCCAATTCTCTATATAGGCTTGGCCACAAGTTGTATAGTATAGTTCCAAAGTTCTTTTCAGTCGGACTCAGGGCATAACTCTGGGTAGATAAACTATTATCTGCTGTGGCAAATTCTGCTTGAGCTACATTAGCCCCAACTATATTAGTGAAAATTGTGTAGTAATAAAATTTATTGTTTTCTAAACCCGATCCTACTCTAGCAAGAGCTTCTACATCAGTTTTAAAATTATCAATATACGGTAGTGGTTGGCTATTAAGGAAACTATGCAAAGAGGCCATTCCGTTTCCTATTATTGGTGTGGCAGTTTCATAAAAGAATAAAGTATTGCTTGTATTACTTTTCACAATAAATTTATCGCCATTACCATCACGAAATATCATATTAGTAAGTT
>ERZ1292625.4028-Hain-H41-01um-R1-4028-length-11287-cov-4_pt1 | contig 11287 bp, 28 predicted proteins | sample MGYA00564400_ERZ1292625 | MGnify/ENA primary metagenome ERZ1292625 (study PRJEB36523, sample SAMEA6512639) | groundwater metagenome | collected 2019-01-08 | study: AquaDiva: Metagenomics assemblies of 32 groundwater samples
GGTAATCTTCCTTTGGTTCCTGGGCGAGAGGAAACCCTGATGGCAACTAAGTCCCGCACCTACCGCTACCTGACGAAGTTCCGCACGGAGCCGTTCAGCCAGTTCTTCCCGATGGTGCCGCCGACGGCGAACCACATCTGGAAGCACACCCGGGACGGCCGCACCTACCTGACCGAGGAGGCCCGGTCGTTCAAGGACGCCATCCGGTTCCGCATCTGCAACGAGAGGCCCTTCAACCCCGACTGGCGCCTCCAGGTGGAGTACCACTTCCTGGTCGATTCCTGCGGCGGCGATCTGGCCAACTACGAGAAGCTGCTCAGCGACGCCCTGGGCATGAGCCCCGACACCCGCAGGCTGGAGCTGCAGGAGGGGTTTGTTTTTTGTAATGACAACCGCATCGACCTGATGGTGATGCAGCGCACCCTGCGGGGCTACGTAGACGCCGGGGTGCGGGTGACGATCAAGCGATTGGAGGAGTAGGGTGAACACCGACATCGACGTGCCCTGGTGGCGCACCAACTACGACTGGCAGGGCGCCAAGGATTACCTGGACCTCTACCGCCCCCACCTCGACAAGGTGGCGGCTCAGGAAGCCACCGAGATCGTCAAGTACCTGCGCCTGGAGCGGGGCAAGTCGATCCTCGACCTGGCCTGCGGCTACGGCCGACACGCCATCCCGCTGGCCAAGATGGGCTACAAGGTGATGGGTATCGACGCCAGTCGCCACATGCTGGAGCTGGCCCGGGACACCGCCCGGGAGAAACAGGCCCAGCTCGACCTGAAGCTGATGGACATGCGGGAGCTGCGGGGCGACGGCGAGTACGACCTGGCGCTCTGCCTGTTCAGCTCCTGGGGCTATTTCACCAGCGACGAGGAGAACGCCGACGTGTTGGCCCGGGTGGCGAAGGCGACCCGCAAGGACGGGGCCTTCGTCTTGGAGGTCAGGAACCCTGCCAACACCGAAGGCGACGTGACGGTGGAGCGGCCCGAGTTCACCTGCACCGCCGGCACGGTCTGGGCGCCCGACCACAAGGGCGTGGTGATGACCCAGGCGTTCGTTTTCCCCGACGGCAGCGAGCGCACCTACACCCACCGGGTCAAGGTCTACCAGGCCGAGGACCTGAGCCTGCTGCTCAGGCGGGCCGGCTTCTCCGCCGTCACCATGATGAGCGACTTCGGTGGCTCCCACCCCGGCCCCTTCGCCCCCCGACTGGTCGCCGTAGCCTACAAGTAATCAACATTGATTGGGAGAGGAGAGTGACGTGGCAACACAGGCCGATCTAGTGCAGGAGTGGGTGTCCCAGTTGTACGCCAACCAGGGTGACGCCTCGGCGCTCTCGGTGGTCAAGGGGCATATGCTGCGCTACCTGGACAACCAGCAGCAGCGCATTGGCGAGTTGGAGGCCGAGGTGCGGAACCACGAGGAGGCGTCCGCCTTGGCAGAGATCATTCTGGCGAAGCGACAGGCTCGGCAGCAGCCCCCAGCAGGGCCGGGAGGGCCGGCGGGTGCTGGCTAGAATCACCGCCCCCCACTTCTGCGCCGGCCTGGTGTTCGACGGCAACATGCGCGTGATTGAGGCAGCGCCAATCCTGCGCTACATGATCGGTTGGTCGGCGGGCAGGGTGATTGACTATTGCAGCCGTAAGCACTGGCAAAACGAGTCTGTGGGCGAATAATCGGCGGAATATTACACCGACAGGAGGAAATCAGCCATGACGTTCGGAGAGTTGGAGATCGGTCAGCGGTTCCGCTGGGTGCATTGGGGCAAAGCGACGCAGGGCATCCACGAAAAGACCGGCACCAGCACGGCGACTACGGTGGATCATGAGCGGGAGGTCTACGGGAAGCCGGCCCCGCCGATGCTCAATTTCCTGCCTTCTACGGCAAAGGTAGAGCCGGTAGCGGTGACGGTGTAAGGATACGGCGGTTGCTTGGATTACGAAAGAGAAGCGAGGTGTAGTAATGGCGGCGATTGACGACGTGTTGGCCGAGCGGGCCAAGCAGGATGCCAAGTGGGGCGAGCAGAACCACGACCCGATCCTGTGGTCGGCGATTCTAGGCGAGGAGTGCGGCGATTTCGCCCAGGCCGCCCTTCATGCTCGCTTCGGCGGCGACAAGGCACAGGGGCTGCATGACGAGGCTATCCAGGTGGCCGCCGTTGCCGTGGCGATTGTCGAGTGCCTAGACCGCACGGCCACCAGGAAGGCACAAGAGCGAAAGTGCCCGCATTGCCCGTGCAAATTCCCCCTGGAGGAAATGTACGGCTGGGTTTGCCAAATGTGCTTCCTTGCAACGCCGCCGCCAGAGACAGCCAGTGTCTGAGCGCGAACGCCTGATGGCCTGTACTGACCCTGGCTGCGGCGGCGTCATGCGGCCAGACGGGCAAGCCTCAAAGGCGATAGCCCACCACTACATTAACGGCGCCGTCGAGGTTTGGCGCTGCGATGCCAACCCCAAGCACTGGCGCACGCAGGGCACTGGGCGATAGTACGCGAATTGAACCGCATTGAGGAGAGGGATATGGCAGAGCAACAGAATCAGTGGAAGCGGGATCTGCTGTGGGAGATGGGCAACCCCATGATCAACGAAACGGCCCGCCTGCGGGACATGGGCGATGCGCTTTGCCTGGAAGCGGAGAACGGCAGCACCTACGCCTCGCTGACGCTATTCGCGGAAACCGCCGAGTTGCTGCACGCCAAGCTGGGCGAATGGCTCAAGACGGCGCCGCGGGGTGTGGTGCCCGTCGAAACAAGGGAGTTGGAGGAGGCGCCATGAAGAACTTTCTGATCGTGTTGTTCGCTCTGCTTTCGTTGGGTGGCCTGCTAGCTACCTCGGGGTCTGTGGTGGTGGCGTTGACCAGCGGCATTACCGCCACCGCCACCTGGCTGATCGCGGGGTGGCTCATGATAGGCGGGGCATGGGCGCTGCACCTGATCCTGGCCGCGGTCTACCCCAGCCACAAGGCTGCGAGCGAATAGTACTGCTATTTTATGGGCGAGTAAGGAGGGACACCGATGACAATTGATGAGGCCATCAGGGTGGTACGGCATAGTTACCAGACCGCCGAGGTTCGCATGGTCTGTGATGCCTTGGAAGCCGCCCAGGCGCGTATTGTTGAATTAGAGGGGATTCATGCTAAGCCTACAAGTTGTACCTGTAATCGCACGGACGGCAAGTGTCAGTGTGGGTACTACTAGCGCAAGCGCATATAACCAATATTTAATGGGGAGTGGTCACCCAGCTTTGAGCCAGTTGGCGCTAGCGGTCGGGTCTGCCGCAACCTGATCGAGCAGGGGCACCATCACGATCACCCCTATGATGTCGCCCGACTGGGCTTGCCGGCACACCTCGATGTGGATCTTCTCCGGCACCCCCGCCAGCAGGTCGGTGAGCGCCAGGATGGCGGGGCTGGCCGGCTCGATGTAGCCGACGATCCGCTCCCGGCCGCCGGGCTGCTCCCGGCACTTGGTGATGGCGTCCCTGAGTTGTTCGATGGTGATCTCGCAAAGCTCTGAAACCAATGGCATGATCTAGTTTCCTTTCTTCCGGTACATTCCGATTAGCGCCGTTTGCGTCGCCTGGATGGCCTGTGCCTCGCCCTCGCCGTCGATGACCCGGGCGATGATCCGGGCTTTCTCTTTCAAGATAGATCGCAACTCGTCCTCCATCGGCACCCGGGCGGTCATGAAGTAGCTGAGCACCTCAGCCCGTTCCTGGCCGTACCGGAGCAACCTCGACTCCGCTTGCTCGATTGCGGCGCTCGTCCAGGGATATTCGATGAAGAGGACGCAGTGGGCAGCCAACTGCAGCCCGTCGAGGCCCTTGCCGGCGGCGCCGATGGAGCAGACGATCACCCGGGCGTCGGCCTGGAAGTCCTTGACCGCTTGCTGGCGAGCCAGGTCGGTGTCGCCCCCCTTGATGCTGGGGCACTTGAGCTTCTTGACCAGGGCATCCCCCACGTCCCGGTGGTAAACGAACACGACCAGCTTCAAGCCCGTGGTGTCGAGGAAGTCCTTGATCCATTCCTGGGCCGCCGCGACCTTGCCCAGCCCCACCAGCCGGCGGAGCGTGCCCAGCCTGACCAGGGCTTCTGCCCGCTCGGCCTTGTACGCCTTGTCGGCCTGCCTGATGGCGACCTTCAGCCCCTGCTCCTGGGGCGTCAGGTGGGCGATCTCGGCGTGGAACTTCTTGTCGTTGGCGGCGGTCATCCTGACGAACGCCACCAGGTCGGATTCCGCCGCCTGGTAGCTGGCCCGGTTGCTGAGTTCCACCGGGATCACGGTGCGCCGCTTGCCGGGGCAGTCCTTCCACACGTCAGCCAACTTGCAGCGGATGAACCCCAGCGCCTTGAGCTTCTCGTGCAGCTCCCGGGTGTTGGAGGCGCCCTTGAACTGCCACACGGTGCGCCAGCCGATGTTGACCTGTTGGGCGCCGCAGTAGCGCATCTTGAAGCGCCAGGCGCCGCCGAAGGCGTCCAGCCAACCGAGGATGCGGAGCTGCTCGACCAGTTCGATGGGCCGGTTCTCGATGGGCGTGCCGGTGAGCAAGGTGATGTGCCCGCTCTGCAGGGCGATGTGCTGGCACCAGGCATTTCGCTGGCTGTCGCCGCTCTTGATCAGGTAGCTCTCGTCCACCACGAAGTGCTTCCAGCGCCGCTCCTTCAGCGCCATGCACACCCAGGGCAGGATGTCGACGTTGGCCACCACCACGTCGGCGTCCATGTCTTCGGGCTGCGACTGGGTATGCAGGGTGGTCACCCGCACCCCCGGCAACCACTTGCGGGCCATCTCTGCCCACTGCAGCTTGACCGACTTGGGCCCGACGATTAACATCGGGTACAGGCTCTCCCGATGGGTGGCTGCCAGCGCGATAATAGTTTTCCCTCCGCCTTGTTCGAAGGCAATCAGCGTGCGCTTCTTCGCCAGGATGAGGTCCACGGCTTCCTGCTGCAGGGGCAACAACTCACCCCCCAGTTGGGTAGTTGGTTTGATTTCGGTTGCCAATACAATATCCTCTCGCTCTATGTTAACATTTGGTCATGCTCACCGATATGCTTTTGTTGGTCATCCTCCTCGCTTGCCTGGGCAACACGTATTTGCTTTTAAAGGCCACTCAGCGTCCCGTGGCTGACAGGAAAGACTCGCTGACGGTAAACCTACCCTCAGCGGTGACAATCCACCTCCTTGCCCCGCCTACGAAGCCACAGCCCCCATCTCCCCCGCCAGCGCCTCGCACCCCCCAGCGCCTGCCCGAGGTGGACAAGACGCCGGTGCACGAGGCCCGGGACGCCGAGGAAGAGATGAACCTGGATGATGCGGAGAAGGCCCGTGGCGGACGCCGACGATAGCTGGCAGCTTTCCGACGCCGAGATCCTGGCGCTGCTCAAGGACCGCGCCGGCCTGGGGGCGCTGGCTCGGATCGCCCGCTCGCTCCGCCTCGACTTCTGGCCCGGCCGCACCCAGGCGGAGGTGATGGGCAAGCTCAAAGCCCTCACCGGCGCCAACGACAAGCGGCCGGCGGCCACCAGGCGGCGGTGGCTCGCCCAGCTCGACGAGCTACGCATCCACCTGGGCAACCAGCCCGACTTAGACGACGCCTTCTCGGCCATCGCCGTCGCCATCGGCGGTGACAAGCTGGCGCCCAGGGACGCCGACGAGGTGGAGCGGTCCTACCTGACCGCCCCCGACTCCCAGCTCAGCGAGGCCGACGTGACGGCGCTGGTCCAGGGCGACGTCAGCGACGACCTGCTGCAGCGGGTCATCGCCGCCACCCAGTGCGACGTCACGGTCGCCTTGGCCGTCGCCGGCAAGCGGTACCGCCACCTGGTGAGCGCCAGCAAGGACGCCGACTTCCTCAAGGCCGTCATCCCGCTGTTCAACTCGTTCGCCATCTTAGACACCCGCACCAAGACCGCAGCGGTCAAGCGGGCGCCCAAGACGGTGGTCACCCAGAAGCACCAGGTCACCACCGAGGTAGGGGTGGTATCTGGGGTACGGAAGCGCCAGGCACAGGAGGACCTGCTACGGCGCCCCGCCAGTCCTGTATCACGCAACCACGAAGGAACAATCGGTACTGATCGACCTCGCCCTGCAAGTATGCCGCCTCGTCCGGTGCCGGGCAGTCTTTGAGCCATTCTTCGCACTGCTGGATGTAGCGGACCAGCCAGTCGAAGGTCTGCCGGTCGATGATCGTCCCGGCCCCCAGGCTACTGCCCATCGCCCGGCTCCCCCAGCGTCCGCTTCACCTCCGCCCGGAAGAAGGCGTACCAGCGATCAGCAATCGCTCTGACCTCCTCTGGGTCGATGCCGGCCGCCCGCATCGCCCCCTCCCCGATGATGGTCTCGCAACCATAGCCGCTGAGGTGGATGCTGACGTGCAGCCCCTTCCACTGCCCACTCACTGGTCGCCTCCTTTCGTAAAGATACGGATGATGCGGGCAATCGTCAGGCAGGCGTGGATGGGAATACGGTCGTCCAACCGCAGTAGTTCCCACACCTGATGTTCCGGCGACGGTTGCACTACTCGGGACGGCGAGTCCTCCGAGATGAAGTCCTTCATGTCCCTGCCCAACCAGCGGCAGATGCGGTGCAGGTTGCCATGGTTATGTGCTTCCAATTCTCCCTGTGGATGATCTTGCTAATCGTGCCTCGGCCAACCCCATATGTCCTGCCCAATCCCGCCATATTCCGATAGCCACCGTTATAGGCGTTCCTTATTTCAAGGACTTGGTCCGTATTCAGTACGGCAGTATTTACTCGTTCTCCCTTTGCTTGACGTTCAGGATGGACTCTGCTGCCGGTCCGATCTCCGGTTGCCTGCCTGTTCTTGGCAACCATATCCGCAACATTCTCCAATTGAGTCCCCTTGCGGAGGTGGCCGGGATTTGCGCATTGAGGGTTGTCGCCGCCGGGGCAGTCATGCAAGACATTCAGTGCGCCCGGGTCCTCTGAGGAAGAGATGCAGTAAGCGACCCTGTGAGAGTAAAGGATCATGCCTTTGAGAAAAAAGATGCCGTAGTTCTCTTTCGCCTTTTTCTTTCCCATCCACAACCAGCACTCATCTGGCCCTTTGATATTTACGTAGGACCAGAATTTGGTGATGACTTCCGGGGACAGGTGTGCCATAATTGGCTTAGGCATGGTGCCCTACCCCAACAGGGTTACTTCGCTAGAGCCGCTTGGTGTTTCCTGCACCTGGCGGCTTGTCTTTATTATACCCTGCCCCTATGGTTATCCCTCTTAACCTTCCGTAACAACCTCCTTCTTCGCCTTGGGTTCCTGCCACTCGGCGGCGCCCTGCTTGCGGTAGGCGTGGTAGGGCTTGACCAACTGGTTGAGGTACACCCCGACGCTTTGCCCCGGCACCAGCATCAGCGTGGCCTCCTGGTAGGGCAGATCCCGGTACTCGTAAGCGTTCAGCTTGCCGTCCTTGGCCTTGAACGTCACCGTCAGGATTCTGCTGTCGGCGTCGTAAGCCAGGTCCAGCACGTTGCTCGACTCCACGTCGTTGGTGATGACTAAAATCATTCAGCTTCCTTTCTTGGTGCCTATGGCACGCATAGCCTCTTGTGACCATGCCGCCAGCTCGTTGTAATGAGCCAGGCAGATGGCCAGGTATTCCGGGTCTACCGTTGCCCTGGCGGTTAGCTTTCGCACCTCCTCGGTAGCCGCCACTCGCTTCGGGTCATCGTATGGCAGGTCAATCAGCAGCATCAGTTCATTGCCGGCCCGCTCTAGCCAACTGATGCGGCTGTCGAAACGCCCGCTCACCGGGATGCCAAGCCGCCTGATTGCCAACACCAGCATCGCCTGTGCCTCCTCATGACTCTTCAGGCAAGGGCAGTCGTGGCTACCGTGCGTCTTGCAGGGGTATTCCATCACGCCTCCTTGCTGACCAGGTAAGACGGCCAGTACTGTTCCAGCCAGGCGATCTCGTCGTCGCTCAGGCTGACCGTTTCTCCCTCCTGGTCGGCAGCGAACACCACGAAGTTGCCGTAGATGTGCCACGGTCCGGTGTGGTGCCGGTTGGCCGGCAGCGGGATCACCATCCCCCACTCGTTGCAGATGAAGCTCAGGATTCGCCCGTTGGCGCCCCGCCCCAGCGTGCCGAAGTCCACCCCGTGTGGCCCCTCTCCGGCCGGCAGTCCCTCGTTGACCAGTGCCTTGTAGCGGTCGCTGAACTCAGCTTCTGGCCAGTGCTCGATCTCACCCGACTTCCCCAGTCTGTAGACCATCACCTGGAATGTCTTCACCCTGCTTCTCCTCTCTGAACAGGCCCACGAGGGCCATGTAGCGGTGCTCCGATTGTTCCCTGTCCGGGCAGTGCTCGCCTTTGGGAAAGCGCCGGCCACAGACTATGCAAAAGGTATTGCTAGAGGCCACCCGACACCTCCACTTCGTTCAGGTAGGCTATCCCGTCGTTCAGACTCGCCAGGCCACAGTCGCAGTCCCGCTCCTTCTCGCTCACGGTGCTGTAGCAGAACGAGCTGTGGACTGCGTAGTGCCTGAGCCTCTTGATCAGGCTGATCAGGATGCGGATGCGTTCTTCAGGTGGCATGTTCCTTCTCCTTGTCGCAGAACCCACAGACGTGGGCCAGGTGGTTCCTGATCCTCGCCAGCGTGGGCATGACGCCCCGGTGCAGCAGCCCGCCCAGCACCGGGCTGCTATGGTCGGCTATCCGCTGGATCAGGCCCATCGCCTCCTCCAGTGCCGCCAGTTTCTCTCCGTCCGTCACGACTTACTCCTCTCCTGTTTCGCAGGCATCCGAGCAGTAGCCCGTGAAGCCCTCTTCTGGTATCTGTCGACAGGCTATCTCCCGACCGCACCGCCCGCACTCGGCTGGCCCCCGGCAGTCGCCCTCGGCTAGCTTGGCGTGCCAGGTGGAGATAGACAGGTCGTGGAGCGCCTTGGCGAACACCCAGGGGAAGTAGGTGTCGCCTGCCGCCCCGACGTTGATGTTGCCCTTGATGAACTGCTCCAGCCCGCCGGAGACCATCTCGATGGCCAGCCGGATGTGGTTCTCCCCGATCCGGGGGAGGTCCTCCTTGCAGGCCATCGCCCAGGCCAGCTTGAGCACCAGCCAGGTTTGGCCGTCGTAACTGATCTTGCCGCCAGCCCGTCCCTTGGCCACCAGCTTCTGGCAGCCTTTGGTCAGGGCCTCGACGGCCTTGTTGAGTTCGGTCATGTCACTCCTCTCTGCTGTGCTTCTCGCACGAATCATCCGGGGACGACGAGCAGGAACCACCCTCGCATTGGTGGACCCTGCAATAACTCCTGCTGGGGTGGATGGCTGTGGTGCAACCCATTTCCCAGCACTGCCAGGTCGGCGGCGGGTAATCCTCCGGGCCGGGGTCCGGGGACGGGCACGGTTGCTTCGGGTCGTGGAACCCACCGCACCCGTCCTCGCACCAGTAGTACGCTTTGACAGCGCCCATGTCAGTCCTCCTTCTTGATGATGTAGATGCCGGGCTTGAGCCGGCTGAAGTGACCCTCTCCCAGGTGGTCCGTGGCATTGTCCATCAGGTACTCGATCTCGTGGTTGTTGAAGAACTTCTGGTACGTGCCCCGACTGGTCCGGTAGCACCAGCCCGATTCATCCAGGCGCTCCCAGGGCGGTTCCTTCTTGCCGCTTGCGCTCACCACCTCTTTGGCGTGCCTCACAGCCACCAGGAGGTGTCCGCCGGGGCGCACCAGGCTCCAGCCCTTCTGCAGGGTCTCCAGGCGCTCCTGGGGGTTCTGTATGACGTTGAGGACGTACACCAGCGACACGATGTCGTAGATGCGGTCGTGGATTGAGTGCTCGTTCACGGTGTAGTGCGGATCGTACCCGTAGGCGTCGTAGCCCATCTGGGTGAGCCGCTCCCGGTCGTCACCACGGCCACAGCCGTAGTCGAGGACCATGACCTGCGCCCTGGGGCACTCGTTGGGTAGGTAGGCCAGGGCGAGCGCCCACGGCTTGCTGAGCCGGTTGCGCTTGATCGCCGTCAGGTGTGATTTGTTCTCCATGTTGATTCCCTCCTTGGATGACCACGGCTGGCTTGATGCCGGTTGGCCGTGGTGGTGGTTTTAGTGGTAGTGGATGGCCGGTGATTCAGGGCAGGCGAGGTTGCCGCACATCGGCTTCTTTGGTGCCATGTCGGCCTGGGCCATCTCCAGGAACGCCGCCATGAAGTGGCCGATGGCCACCAGGGCGTTGCTCTGGGCGTACTCGTGGTTCTCCCGGTCGCCGTCGGCACGGCTGGCAGCCAGTTGCAGGTGGCCGATGCCCTCTTTGATGTGGTCCATTGTGTTACCTCCAGTCCCCGTTGATGCCGCCGTGGGCGTCCATCTGATCCAGTTCACGCAGGCGGTTCAGCCGGCGCTGCTTCTCGGCCCTGGCGTCAGTCAGGCTGAGATCCTTGGCCAGCACCTGGAATGTTTTGCGCTCCCAGGCTACCTGCACCACGGCGTAGCGACCATCGGGCTGCATGACCACGTTGTAGGTCGTTTCCATGTTGTCGTTCCCTCCTTTCGTGGGTAGAACCACCACCACGGCTGAACGTGACGGTGGCTGGTGGGTTACTGGTTGTACTCGCCGGCATCGAGCCGGCGTTTGGATCGGCCGCACCTGCGGCAGTGCATCTTGCCTACCCAGCAGGCGCAGGTGGCCTGGTTCGGGTATGTTTCCCAATGCTCCCAGCAGATCCAGGTGTGATCGTTGCACTCTATGGCCACGGTTCCCTCCTATACCGCCATGCGGGCGGGTTGCTGGTTGCTGATTGGCGTCGGTGCCAGGTCGATGCAGGCCCGACAGGACCGGCAGGTCACCGGGAACCGGGTCTTGAGCTTGCGCTCCTTGGGGCAGATCGGCACCCTCACCTCCGATCCATCGGGGCCGATGCAGTCGATGTACCCCTTGGGGTACTTCCTCCGGTAGTAGTTGCGTAGCCGGCCGTCGATGAAGACCATGATGTTGCGCCAGGGGACGCCGTAGAAGGCGAGCGCCCGGACGATGACGTCGTGCCACTTCTGCGTGAGCATGCAGGCCGTGCGGCCCAGGGGCATGCCCGCCTCTAACCATTCCGCCCAGCTATCGACGTCCGTGGACCCCCACAGGCTGTAGTTGGGCAGGTCGGCCAGCGGCTGCAGCACCTTGATGAATCCAGGCCCCCGCCACGTCCGGGTGTAACCCCAGAAGTGGACGAAGGGCACCTCCTTGGCGATCTCGGCCCAGGCTTGCACCTGGCGAGCGTCGAGGAAGTCGCCAACCACGTTGGCCCGGAAATACTTGCCGTTGCGGATGGTGCC